>Ga0315289_10001735_pt1 | contig 33925 bp, 41 predicted proteins | sample YL17G11_40_MG_FD_203452 | JGI IMG/M metagenome (GOLD analysis project Ga0315289, IMG submission 203452) | Sediment microbial communities from Yellowstone Lake, YNP, Wyoming, USA - YL17G11_40 | ecosystem: Environmental > Aquatic > Freshwater > Lake > Sediment | place: USA: Wyoming | collected... | reverse complement strand
AAATGGTCGATAAATACAAAAAACAAGTTCCTTTTACGGTGTCTAAATATGTGATGGATAAATATGATTACGGTGTCTTAGTTAAATGATTTGACACGTAGTGACGGCAGCCAGGCTGCCGTTAATTCTATTGCAAAAAGTAAAGGGGGGACCGCTGCGTTAAGCACACGATCCCCCGACTCACGTTGCCCCTCCTCTCGGCGGGCCCATAAAGAACCACCTCCTTTCCGAGCGCTCGATGGTAGCTCGGCTAGCCTACATGCTACGCGACCGGAACAATACCTATAAAGCAGAGTACCGTTCCGAAGATCGCCAAGATGAAGATGATCCATCCACTGATCTTCCACATCTTCATTGTCCTTCCTTCGACGAGACTTCAGATCAACGCACCTCTACCACGAGGACAAACGAAGGAAGAAGATCGCCAAAGCCGTGAACAAACCAGATAGGACAACACTCCCTCCTGCAATTGCCGCTGCTGCCGATCCGCCCCACAAACAGGCCAGAACGAGACAAGCGATCCTCTCTTTCTTAGCACGGTCCATCATTTCATTCACCTCCCTATATATATCATGGCACAAATTAGTAGGATATGCAATAGTTGTAAAATGGGCTACAAAGTGATATTTTAAAGAAGCTTTATGAAAACTCTTAAAGATAAAATTAAAATCTTGCCTGGTAAGCCAGGTGTATATCTTTTCAAGGATAATCTTGAAAATATTATTTACATTGGCAAAGCAAAGAATATTAAAAAAAGAGTAACTTCTCATTTTGCTAAACCCAAAATATGTGGATTTGATTTTATCTCTGAAATTGCTGATTTGGACTATTTTCAATGCTCTGATGAAAAAGAAGCAATGCTTTTAGAATCAGAATTAATAAAAAAACTTCAGCCCAAATACAATATTGAATGGAAAGACGACAAAGGTTTTTTCTTTGTGGCAATAACAAAAGAAAGGCCCAGCAGGGTTTTTATCACTCACCAAACAGAGAAAAATGGCGATTTTATTGGTCCTTTTGTAAAAGGAAAAGAATTAAAATCTTTTTTAAGAACATTAAGAAAGATTCTCCCCTATCGTAGCTGCAGAAATCTTCCTAAAAAACCTTGTCTATATTATCAGCTCAATCTTTGTTATGCTCCTTGCATTAAAAAAGATAAAAAGAAGGAAAGAATAATAGAAATATTAAGAATTCTATTAGAACTATATTCAGGAAAACAAAAAAGAATTGAGTGCTATGATGTCTCTAATTTATCTGGTACTTTAGCTACTGGTTCAATGGTTGTGTTCAAAAGAAAGAAAGATTACAGAATGTTTAAGATAAAAACAGTTAAGGGCCAAAATGATGTTAAATCATTAAAAGAAATATTAAACAGAAGATTAAAGCACAAAGAATGGCCAATGCCTGACTTAATTATCTTAGATGGAGGTAAAGGGCAACTTAAAGCTGCAAAAAATATTCCTTTCCCAGTTTTAGCTTTAGCAAAATCAGAAAAAAGATCAGGAAAGATATTTTCTTTGTTCTCCAAACAATTTGTCTGGCTGGATCAGTTTCCAGAAAATATTAGAAATATATTTCTGCAAACAAGAGATGAAGCCCATAGATTTGCAATAAGATATAATAAGAAAAGAAGATTAAAGAATCTTGATATTTAAATGCAATTCAAAAGCCAAGCAAAATTCAAACCTACTGGAGATCAGCCCCAAGCAATAAAGAGCTTGGTAAAAGGAATAAAAGACGGGCATCGTTTCCAAACTCTTTTGGGTGTTACTGGATCTGGAAAAACTTTTACGATGGCTTCAGTAATAGAAAAGCTGCAAATGCCAACTTTGGTAATATCTCCTAATAAAACTTTAGCAGCCCAGTTATATGAAGAATTTAAAGCATTTTTCCCTAAAAACGCTGTCTGCTATTTTGTTTCCTATTATGATTATTACCAGCCAGAAGCATATATTCCTCAAAGAGATATCTATATTGAAAAAGATGCAAAGATTAATGAGGAGATAGACAGATTAAGACATGAAACGGTTCAATCTCTTCTAACCAGAAAAGATGTTTTAATTGTTGCTTCTGTTTCCTGCATATATAACTTAGGGGCTCCGCAAACTTATAAGTCATTATCTTTAACCTTAAAAAAGAATCAAAAGATAACCAGAGATGAATTATTGTCTCATTTGATTGATCTGCAATATGAAAGAAATGACTATGAGCTTTGGAGGGGCAAAATGAGAAAAAGAGCCCAGTTTATTGATATCTGGCCATCTGGAGAAGATAAGATTATAAGGGTGGAAATTGAAAAAGAAACCATAAAGAATATTATGGTTGGCGAAGTTCCTTTTGGGAAATTTAAAACAATAGCTAATGTAGAAATATGGCCAGCTAAATTCTGGATATCAGAGAAAGGCAAGATAAATATCGCTGCTGCCAACATTAATCTTGAGTTACAGGAACAATATTTAAAATTAAAAGAAAAAGGCAAGATTATTGAAGCAGAAAGAATAAAAAGGAGAACTGAATATGATTTAGCTATGATGCGAGAAGCGGGCTGGTGCTCTGGCATAGAAAACTATTCCAGGCATTTGGAATTCAGAAAGCCAGGCACTCCCCCATTCACTCTTTTAGATTATTTCCCAAAAGATTATCTTGTTTTTATTGATGAATCACATATATCTTTACCCCAGATAAAAGGAATGGAGCAAGGAGATAGTGCTAGAAAATCAACATTGATAAAATATGGATTCAGATTGCCTTCTGCTTTAGACAACAGACCATTGAATTTTCAGGAATTCTTAAAAAGAACAGGTAAAACAATATTTGTTTCTGCTACTCCTTCTCAATTTGAAAGAAAGATTTCCAAAAACATTGCTGAACAAATAATAAGACCAACATTTCTTTTAGATCCACAGATCCAGATAAGACCAACAAAGAACCAGATAGATGATTTGCTATCAGAAATCAAAAAGAAACGAGAGTTAGACCAAAGAGTCCTAGTATTAACTCTTACCAAAAGATTAGCAGAAGCCATATCTGAACATTTAAAGTCAGAAAAGATAAAAGCCAATTATCTTCATTCTGAAATTAAAACATTGGTTAGGCCAAAAGTTTTGGCTGATTTAAGAAAAGGTTTTTATGATGCTATTGTTGGCATTAATCTTTTAAGAGAAGGCTTAGATTTACCAGAAGTATCTTTAATTACAATTCTTGATGCTGATAAAGAAGGGTTTTTACGAGATGACACATCTTTAATACAAATAATGGGCAGGGCTTCCAGACATCCTCAAGGATTAGTTATTATGTATGCTGACAGCATTACTGGTTCAATGAAAAGAGCTATTGAGGAAACTAACAGAAGAAGAAAGATACAAAAGGAATATAATACTAAACATAAAATTACTCCTCAACCAGTAATTAAGGATATCAGGGATTCTTTATCTTTGCTGTCCCTCAAAAAAGACGAGGAAGATGATATTCCTAAAAAAGAATTCTTAAAAGAATATTTAAAGCAGTTAAGATACAAACTGGATTTAGCCAGACGTAATCTGCAGTTTGAAAAAGCAGCAGAAATAAAAGAGAAAATCGAGAGTCTAAAGAATTCTTCCTAGAATTCGAGATTGTTGTCTTTTATAATATCACTTAATCCGAGCTTACTTATCCAAGAGCGAAGATATTTCTTGTCTAGTTTTTCTCCTGAAATTCTCAGAACTGATTTTATATCATCTATATGCCTATCTGAACATGATAACTGATACCATTTAAGCTTACTCAAAATCAAATCTTCAGGTGACGTAAAGAAAACTCTTTGATTGTCCATCTTCTTTAATTTCCTATTTTCAAATTCTGGCGGGCTGTTTTTACTTTCTTTATCTACCCAAAAATCTACTTTCAAGCCACTGTCTGGATCAATAAAGTTAAATTCTTCTTTGCGCCTAATAGCATCTCTAACTGCTGCTTCATCTGCATATCCAGCTTTAACAATATTATGCCACGCTCTGGTTAATAATTTTGCTTGCGATTCGGCAATCTTTACAACAATATCTATATCAAAAGTTGCTCTTGGCCTACCCCAAACAGAAACAGCAAAACCACCGGTAATGAAATACTTGATATCTAGATCGTCAAGTATTTTAACTATATCTATAAGAAGTTTTTCTTGGCTTGAGATTTCCATTAAGGGAATTTAGTTTTAAGCAAAAAGCAGATAATTCTGAAACAAGATGGATTTTCTTTTCTGCTGACATCTTCTTAAAAATCTTATCCTGGATATCAGCTGGCTTATTTCTAATTTTTGAGACGCTCTTTCTCATAGTTTGTTTATAGCACCACAAACCTTAAGATTCAAACCTATTTATAATACTTCCTGGAAAATCTGAACAATTAAGAATAATGCGTAGATGCCAATTAGAATAATTGCTTCTTTTTTGTTTATCTCATCTTTGGTTCTGGAGAAAACAAAGAATAATCCAGCTGCTAAGATAGAAAATATTATGCCTACAATATATTGAGAAATACCTGTTAGGATAAAGGGGCAAATTATAGCAGTTACTCCTAATACCAATCCTGAATTTACTACTACTGCTCCTAAGGCATCCCCCAATATCATTTCTTTGTATCCTAAGCGGGTTGATTCAACAGCAAAAACAATTTCAGGCAAAGAAGTACCTATCGCTATGCCAATAATGCCTATGGCAAATAAAGATATGGCTGAAACAGAAGCAATGTGCATGGCTGAAAATACTACTCCCTGGCTCCCTATTAAAAGAATTGCTACTCCTCCAATCAGGATAAAAAAATATTTAATAAAAGACGTAATCTTTTTACTACTAGTTTTATGATGATAATGATTATAAATCTTAGAATAGCGGCTCTGATTTACACACAATTCATAAAAGTAAAAAACCATTGCTAAGACCAAAAGAATACCATCTATTCTTGATAAGTAGCCGTCCAATAAGAAAACCACTGGCAGGAATAGATAACCAATGGCAAAAACAGATGATCTTTTGATTATTTCTGTTTTGAATTTCAGTTTACCAGCTAGAATCGCTCCTATACCTATTACCAGGGTTAGAACTAAAACATTAGATCCTATTACATTCCCTACTGACAATTGAGGAACTTTTTTTATCCCGGCATTAATACCTACTAATAGCTCAGCTAAAGTAGATGCAAAAGACATTATTAAAGAAGCAACAATAAATTCTTTCCATTTTAGAATTCTGGAAATATTAGAAAGAGATTTAACAACCCAAGCTCCTGCTTTTGCCATGATAAAACAAGAAGCAATAAAAACAAAAATAGATAACAGAATAGACATATATATTGATTATATATAATCCGTACAAAAAAAGGAAAGGGCGCCCCGAAGGACGCCCCCTAACCAACGTGCTGTTTGTCAGAGTCGAGTACTGCGCCAGTTCCTCAAACTGAGTCAGCTGGCCGTTCTCAACCACACAGTGATACATGTGGGAGTCAGTGCCCCCATCATTGTCATACACTGCGGCGAGGAAATATGTGTCTCCCTCGCCCAGCAGAATCCTAACTACCAAGTTCTTAGACTGATAGTCAGGCACTGTGTCTTCCGGATCTTTCGGGACCATGAAGACCTCGAGCCTGATGATCGGTCTCCCCTCTCCGCACTTGTCGTTGTCAAACGACTGACTGGCATCGAATGTCAGCCAGCAGCCATCGAACGACGGACAAGCCGGAACAACTACCTCTGGCGTCTGATCCTCGCACAGACACGGTGAAGGCTGAGGGCAAGGAGAAGTGGTCAAGAACGTTCCACATCCCGTGCCTCCAATCAACACCACACAGAGGATCAAGACTCCTCCGATGAATCCGATCCAACCTCCTGGAGCACCCATTCTACCTCCCTTCACGTTACGATCACCTCTCCTCTTTCAACTCTATCTATATATTACATGATAACAAGTTGATTGTCAAACGTTGACAATAAACTGATAAAATGATATGATTTATCTACCCTTCGGGGAATTCGTACATTGAGAGGTGATCGAGATGAATCACAAGCGGACGATGTTGCTGTTGGCGGTCGCAATCGCGATCGTGGCCTGTTCCCTGTCTGTAATCTCGCAGAAGGAGAACAATGAAAAACTGATCAGCGGAATCATTACCGTTGATCCGTTCCTGGTAGGAGACTCGGACGATGCCCTGTGCTTTGGGAGCCTGAACGCGATTAGAGGTCCTGGGGACATCTCGCTGTTCATCATCGGAGATACGTTCGCTATCCCACAGGACTGGTTCTCTTTCCTGTTCGGAGTAGGACTAGGACTGTGGTTAGGCAACACCACTTTCGGAGGAGGAGCTCTACTGCTGGAGACAGGGATTGTAGGCGGGTTCGGAGGTTTCATCACTTGGTCTGAGCAGTTGTATCTGACTACCTCAATTGCCATCACTGCTCGCAACGAACTCCAGTTCCGTCTGCACGTCGAGGTTCCATGGGAAGAAGCACGAGTAGAGGGTCGGATCGAAGCCCTGACCTCTTCAACCGCGAGCCTCATGAGCTTTGACGGAAACGCAATCTGGAAAGTCGGCGAGTTCTGCCGTATACCGATTGCCCTTTCCTTCAAGCTTGGCGGCATAGCTGCCTTTCGCGACAACTACTATTGCCAGGACTACTGGCAAGTTGGCGGCAAGGCAGCGCTTCGCTTAACCGAGTTAGGTAGCGGAGCTCATGCCAACCTCGAGCTGTTCGTGGTTTTCACTTCGATCTGGACCATCGAAACCGCGGTCAGCTTGAGTCTTCATCTCCCGATCATCCCCAATCACCAAGAGGGCGGACCCTGAGTCCGCCCTCAACTATTTTTACATCACCTCTATTATCTTACTCCTTTGCTTAAATCCTTTAATTATCCTTATCTTTCCCAAAGAAATCTTTAGATATCCTGATAAAACTTCTAATATTCTTTCATTAGCTCTCCCCTGCTCTGGCTTTTCTTTAATATGAATTTCAAAAGTATTTTCTTTTTTTAAAATAATTTCTTCTTTTTTAGATTCAGGAAAAACTTTTACCTTAATGAACATATTAAAAATCTTGTTTTATCAAACTGATCTTTTTTAAATTGAGTCTTTAAATTATTCTTTTCTAAAACCTCTTTGATAGCTTCTACTTGCAAAGGATCAAATTCCATAAAGATAATTCCATCTTTATTTAAATAATCTTTTGCTTCATTTAAAAACTTTCTGATAAAAAACATTCCGTCATTTCCAGCAAAAAGGGCTTGTTTTGGCTCTTTGATTAAAACATCTGGCTCTACTTCTTTAATTCTATCTAAAGCTACATATGGAGGATTAGCTAAGATAAAATCATATTTCTTTGCTTTTAGCTCAGAAAACATATCAGAAAGAATAATATTAAATCTATCCTTAATTCCATTTAATTCCAGATTTATCTTTATCTGCTCCAAAGCCTGTTCTGATATATCCACAAAATCAACAAAAGCCTTGGTATTTTTTAAAACAGCAATACCAATACATCCTGAACCAGAAAAAATATCCAGAATTTTGGGAGCTTTGGATTTCTGTATCATTGCTATTGCTTTTTCTGTCCAGAATTCAGTTTCCAAACGAGGTTCTAAAACCTTTTGACATGTATCAATCTGGCAATTTAAAAACTTAATCATATCTTTTCTGACAAGATATTCTGGATGCTGCTTGGTTTAGATGTTAACCCTTGCAAAATAGCTTTTTCATAACCAAGTTTTGGCTTGCAGTAAAATGCACCTATTGGAATTTTTAAAGCATTTTGGGAATAATCCCATTCTCTTGCCTTTTGATATGCCAAGTCCAGATTAGTGCAATCATATTCAGGTCCTAATTCATATATTTTCTGATTGTAAAAATCAGTATTATTAAGATATGATATGCAGGGCTGCAAAACATCAACAAAAGAAAATCCTTGATGTTTGATTGCCTTTTTTAACGTTTCTTTTAAATGATTAGCTTTTAGAGCATAGCTTCTGGCTACAAAACTAGCTTTATCTGCCAACATAAGCTCTATTGGATTAAAAGGCTCTTCTACGCTTCCTTGAGGCGTTGAGCGGCCAGCAAACCCTTTAAACGATGTCCCAGTATACTGACCAGTAGTTAGAGCAAATAGCCTGTTATCATGCACAATAACAGTAATATCTGTATTCTTTTTAGCAGCATGGATCAAATGCTCTATTCCCTCATTGTAAGCATCCCCGTCTCCTTCAAATACAATAACTTTTAAATTAGGATTAGCTAATTTGATTCCTGTAGCAGCAGGAATAGGTCTGCCATGCAAGGCATAAAAGCTGTTTAAATTCAAATAATCAGATATTTTAGCATGACATCCTATGCCGCTAAGAACAACAAAGTTCTCTTTTAACATCCCTTCTTCAATCAACTCAGCCACAGCTGATCTAAAAGCTGCATCTATGCCAAAATTACTGCATCCTGGACACCAGGTATTTTTAGTTTTAAAAATTAAATCTTGAGAATTCATAATATTTTTGATATTCTTCCTTTTAATTCATCTTGGCTAAATGGACGACCATCATATTTAAGAACAATTTCATTACATTCTATCCCATTGGCTTTTAACAGTTTAGCTAGCTGTCCGGTAGAATTCATTTCAATATCAATAAGCTTTTTTACTCCTTTTAATTCTTTTTCTATTTGCCAGATAGGGAATGGTTCTAAATACAATGGCTGGATGAATTTAATACCTAATTCTTCTGCTGTTTCTTTTCCAGCTCCTAAAATTGAACCCCAGCCAATAATAGCAATTTTGCTATTCTTTTTTCCAAATACTTTTACTAATTTCTTTTTCTTTAATTCTTTTAAAATGCTTTTTTGTTTTAAAAGCCTTTTATCCATCATTTTTTTAATACTGGCTGCATCTTCAACAGCAATACCATATTCATCATGTTCATAGCTGGTAGTTTTTATTACAGCATCTTTATCTCCAGGAAAAGCTAATGGAGAAATACCATCAGAAGTAATAGCATATCTCTTGTATTCTCCTGTTTTATTCCACATCTTTGGCATATTAATCTTTATCTTTTTCTCATCAATATCAGCACTAAAAGTGCTTTCACTTAAATGCTTGTCTGATATTAAGATTGTTGGTATCTGAAATTGCCAGGACAAATTCAGTAATTCTCCAGATAAATTAAAGGCCTGATCAGCATCTCCTGGGGCAGCAACAATTCTTGGAAATTCTCCATGTCCAGCATTTAAAGCAAAGTTAAGATCTCCCTGCCCTGTATAAGTAGGCACTCCTGTTGAAGGAGAAAATCTCTGGGATAAAACAAATGTTACTGGCAGTTCAGCCATACCAGCAAAACTCAAAGCTTCAACCATTAAAGCAAATCCTCCTCCTGAGGTTCCTACCATTGTTCTTTTGCCAGCATATGCTCCGCCTTCAGCCATTAAAGCTGCTGCTATCTCATTTTCTGGATGAATTGTTTTGATACCTAATTTATCTGCATGATCAGCTAGAAAATGCAGAATGCTTGAAGCTGGAGTCATTGGATAGGAGATATAAAAATCCAAACCAGCTTTTACTGCTCCTAAAGCTATGGCTTCATTACCACTCAAAAGAGGCTTGTTATTGGCTTTTTTAATAACAAATTTTATCTGGCTTTTAGCTAAATCAAACCCTTGCTTGCTAACTTTTATGTTTTCTTCTGTCTTTGTTTTCAAACATGATTTGATAACGTTCTGAACATATTCAAAATCAATTCCTAAACATTTTCCCAAAGCTCCTAAGGCAACCACGTTTCTAACGATTAAGGGTAGATTATTGCTCTTAGCTATTGCAGACATATCTATGCCAATGCCTTTGTCATATTTACAACTCCCAGAATCAAAAATCACTAAATCACCTTTATGCTTTTCTAAAGTATCTTGATTTAGAGCAATCAATATGTCTATTTTATCCTTATGGATAGCAATAGGTTTATTGCTTGCTCTGATAATAGCAAAATTATGTCCTCCTTTTATCAAAGACTGATAATCTTCATAAACAAAGACTGATTTGCCTACACGGCTAAACAGCTTGGCAATCATATTGCCAGCTTGCTTAATCCCATCTCCTGCTGCTCCTCCTATTAAAATTGATAAATCATCCATGGTTTTGAATTAAGTTCTTAGCTTCAGATATTAATGGTTCTAATTTACTTTCCTGAATTCCGCTCTTTTCTGCTAATTTCTTGATATCTTCTTTTAAGATATCCTGAATAAGTATTTTATCCTGCATAGATAAAAGATTAGTTAATATACCTTTAAAAGATGGCAGAATAGTTATTGGATAAAGCTTTTGCGATTCTATCATCTCTTCTAATCCTCCGCTAGTAGGATAACGCCAACCAATTAAGTCCATGCCAATGCATTTAGAATACTTTATTGCTTGATTAGTAAATTTAGCATTAGTAATGATAACGCTTTTAATATCCATGCCCTGAAAGTTCTTCAGATAATTGCCTTCTTGCAAATCAATCAATCTAGCATAATTAGCCAAACAATTCTTAACATCTACCCTGTCTCCTGGAGATATTCTGTATTTGCATTCTCCAATAATAACTTCTTTCTCTTTTTTGGCAATAAAATCTATTTCATGAGCCACACATTTTCCTTTAATCTTTTTATTCAGATCAACCCTGTAACCCATTCTGGCATAAATACCGGCTATATATTTCTCAAAAGGAAACCCGCTAGATCCAAATCTTCTGATTGCCTCTTTTAAGTTAAAACGCACAGCTGAAGTATAGTCATGCTCAGCAAGCATTTCTCTGACCATGCGAAAAATATCAGAAGTCTTGGTTCCTGGCGCTATTTCACTCCTTATCTTTAGAGCAATCTCTGTAGCTATCTTATTTGATGCTCCTGCTCTTCTGGCACTAGCAAACACCTTTCTGAAAGAAAAGGGCTCTGCTTCGCCCCTGGCATTGATAACAGAAATATTAATCATAATATTTATCAATTGTAGCGTAAAAAAGGAAAATTAAAAAGACCGATTAAATTAAAAAATGTCTTAAAAGACGCTTCTGAAGCCTGTAAGTCAAGCCCATGCTATTGACAATAATTATAGCGAGATGATATCATACAATTACTAAACGTGGGGCGGATTCTATATGAGTCCGCTCCGTTTACTTTTATTTCATCATCAATATATATTTTAAATATTCAAAATCTCTAAAATTACTCCCTGCAAATTGTCTGATCTCTCTTGCGGTTCTTGGTCCTCGAGACAGAACAATAATCTCCTTACCTTCACTTTTTAGATATTTTAAAACTGGCAAAAAGTCCCCATCTCCAGATAAGATTATTGCTTTATCAAAATTATCTTTTTCCTTCATTAGATAGAAAGCCATGTCTACATCACAATTGGCTTTTCTTCTGGTTGTGCCATCTTCCTGATAATATAGTTTTACTGGCTTGAGGTGAAGTTCATAGCCAAATTTATATAGCTTCACATAGAAGCGTACTCTTTGTAAGTGCCGACTTAATAAAATTAGCATTGCCTCATCAACACTATCTTCCTTGCTTTTAACCATTACTGTTAAATGCTTTTCCAGATCTTGGATCGGGACTGTATCGTTTTGCAGATAATCGAACTTAAAATCATGTATTTCAACCCCACCAAAGTATAAAGCTCTGGATATTTGATATTTACCTTTTAAATAATCTAAAAGCTTTTGGTAATCTATTTTCCACCCCAAACTATTCTTTCCACCGTAAAAAAGATTTGAGGCATCTATAAAAGCAAGAGTTCTCATAAAATTGTTTTTTGTTCTCTTAAAATATCCTCTCTTAAAAGCGGGTGAAGGGAATTGTAGGTCAAAAGGTCTACTTCTTTTTTCAGCCTCCCTTCCAATTCAATTTGCAAGCCCGCTAGATCGAATAGGCTTTTATCATTATTTTTGAATTCTATCAGAATATCTATATCGCTATTCTTACGTACATCTCCACGCGCAACCGAACCAAAAATAGCAGCTTTTTTAACATTGTTACGCCTTAAAATCGGGCCTATTTGCTTTTTTAAATCGGCAATGCTCATATTTCAAATATATCATAACACTACAGTTTCGACAAAAAAACGTCTAAAAAGACGTTTCTCAAAACTACATAATTTAGAATTTAAATTACATTATATCTGCATCTCCCATATATTTTATATTCCGATATCTCCCATAGGATTTATTAATAAATTATCTGTCCGTCATCTCCTGCTAACCAAGAAACGTCTCCAGAATAACCGCTTGCTTCTCCATGATAACCCACCTCATCTCTTGACATATGTTTTAAGTTAATTATAATGTCTAACACCCTTTGTCGCCTACAAAACTAACAGACTCTCCGGCATAATCCATCTCTTGTTTTAAACCACCTAAGGGGAATAAACCACCATCAGGATATAAGCCATCACGTGGTCCAAGAGTTGATTCTCCTTTTAAAGCACCTTGATCTCCTTTTAAACCTATTGTATCCCCTGTCATATTTTTGTATTGTATTAATGATATATTTTAATCATATCACTGCCAACTTGCCAGTCAAGCGTCAAAACATTCCTGCAAATTTTTGAGCAATAGCAAATTGAACTTTCTTGTTAGCCTCATTAAGGCAGTCTTTTAATATCCTTTGCTGTTCTTCTATAGACAGATTAGGATTTAAAGATATTTCTTGTATCTCAAACTTCCCGTTTACTATTACCCTTATCCCTTCTTTTTCTATCATTGCTGTTTCTTCTTTCATCTTGCCTTCCATTTCTCTTAACTGGGCTAATTGTTTTAATTTATCAAACATATTGTTAAACAATCTCAAATATTTGTTTTGTCTTTAATGTTTTTAAAGCCAATTCTAATCTAAAATCAGTAGTTGTATAGAATATGCATATTGGCTCATCTTTTTTCACATACTCTCCCATTTTCTTTAAAAGATATATTCCTGCTTCTTTGATAAAAGGAGAGCCAAGAATCCTGCATATTTCTGACACATGAATGCTGTCTATTGTCTTGACTGTTCCTGTTTTAAACGATTTAATAACCTGAGTAGTTCTGCCAAGCTTTATCTTTTCTGAAGTAATGTCAGGATTTCCTCCTTGAGCAGCAATAATAGCTTTCATTTTCATTAAAGCTCTGCCTGATTTTAATGCTTCTAGAGCTGCTCTCCTGCCCTGTCCCTCAGAAACTACTCTTGTTAATTCCAAAATATAGCTGGCTAATTCAAGAGCTCTGTATTCCAAATCAAGGGGCCGATTAGCTTTTTGTTCTAATACCCTTAAATCATCTCTGGCCTGAAGAGCAGAGCCAATTCCCCTGCCAATCGGGCCATTCACAGGATTAAACGATACAATGGCTTTTATGCCAAATTTCTTAGTTATATTCAAAAACATTTCTTCCAGTCTTTTCCCTTCTTTAATATTCTTGATTTTGGCACTTTTGTTAACTGGAATATCAATAACCAGATACTTAACTCCTAAGGCTACCTTTTTGGCAATAATGCTGGCCACCATTTTAGGAAATGATTCTATCAAAATCTGGGAAGCAACATCTAAAATGATAGAATCTGCTGGAGCTACTTCTCCTGCTCCCCAAATAATACATCCTTTGGTTTTGGAAACTATCTTTTTTAACTCATCTGTGGAAAAGGATACTGGAGCCAAAACTTCAAAAGTATCAGCTGTGCCTGAAGCAGAAGTTATCGCTCTGGAACAGGTTTTTGGAATATATATTCCGAAACTGGCAACAATAGGAACAATAATCGGGGTAGTCTCATTGCCGCACAATCCTCCTATTGAATGCTTGTCTGCTACAATGCCAGGAAATCCTATCTTTTTCCCGCTCTCAGACATTGCTTTGGTCAGATAAAACAACTCCTGAGAAGAAATTCTTCCCATAAAAGATGAGGCTACAAAAAAGGCAATAGCAACATCATTTAATTTTCTGGCCACAATATCAGAGATAATTGAATGCATTTCTTCATAGCTCAACTCAGCGCCTGTGATATTTTTCTGAATAGCTTCCAAAGATGCCGGCTTTTTAACTCCGATTAAGGAGAATTCAATAACTTCTCTGTTATTGATTTTTTCCCTGTCAGCCAGATCCTTGAAAATCCCTACTTCTCCTTGTTTTATCAAGGTATCAGTAATGTCCAGATGAACAACAATAGTCCTGCCTTTAATATGCATAGCCAGATTGCTTCCTGGCTTAATACTGAATTGATTGCAATCTTGCTGATTAATCAGAACAATGCCAGTATCTACTCTGGCTGATATGTCTATCATCTTAGCTTTTAAAGAAAAGTTTCCGTTTTTCATTTTTTCCAATATTTTAATGCTATTGCTAATTCTCCATGCTTTTTGGCATATTCTTTTAAAGGAATGTTTTTAACAGAAGCCTGAACTGACTGCAAGGCTGCTTTAGATCCATCTGAAGAACCATTAGGATGACCATGTATTCCTCCTCCAAAATTAATTATCAAGTCTTTTCCAAGAATCTTAATTAATTTATCAGTTAATCCTGGATGCAAGCCCCCAGAAGCTACTGGCATTACTGGTTTTAATTGGCCGCATTTGCCAGATAAGAATCTATTAATATTCAATACCTCTTTTTTGCTCCCTTCCATTTTACCTATCACAGTGCCAGTATGCAATTCATCTATGCCGCACAATCTGGCAAACTTAGCAATAACCAGCATTGAAACATCATCAGTTAGAGCAGAATGCCCTGCTCTGTGTCCATGAATAATCATTCCCAATTTATCACTTCTGATATCTTGCAGAGCAGAAAATCCAGCAGTAATAATATCAATCATTATGCATTTGCCTCCTGCTTTTTTAACCAAATGAGCTCTCTTTTTCATTTCATCTGTTGGTCCAGTAATATCAAAAGCATATACCTTAATCTTGCCTGTTTCTTTTTCTGCTTTTTTAGCAGCTTTCATAACTTCTCTGACTCTGTCTTTAAAAGGACAAAAAACCATATTAGTTAAGGTTTCATCATCTTTGATAAAATCCACTCCATTTCTAAATACTTCGTATGCTAATTCTCCTGTTTGTTTGGCAGACAAGCCAACTTTTGGCTTAATAATGCAGCCAAGAATTGGTCTGTTTTTAATCTTGTAAATTTCTCTTATCCCTTTAATGCCAAATTGCGGGCCTAAAAATGAATTAACATACTGGTCAGGCAAAATTAGATCGATCAGCTTCAATTCTTTTACTTTTTTCATTGAAAAGATATTCCCAGCTACTGTTGCCCATAATTGTGATATATTTCCTTTTTCAAAAAGCTGTATTGGATAAGCGATTTTAACAATACCTGTTTTTCCATTTAAATATATTATCTTAGCTGCTAATTTATTAAAAATCTTTGTATTTAAAGTTTTTACATCAGTCCAAGTACCAACTGAAGATTCCCCAGCTAATTCTTGGGCACAATCTTTAAAACTAATACCTTTGGCAGGCATTAATTTTAAGACAGAAATAATATCTGTTTTAAAAGGCTTTTGGCCTAATTGAAGATATGAATTTACAGCCATGGATATAGTTCTTTTGCTTTTCTTTCAACCTGACTGGGTTTGATAATCCCTGCTTCACAAATAATGCCTTCTATGAATTCTGCTGGCACAACATCAAAAGCAAAATTAATTATCTTTAATTTTGCCGGAGCTTTGTCCCATATTTCCTTAGCTGGTCTTTTTTCCAATTCAATCCAGTTCTTTGGATGGAATTTTAATAATGATCCGGCAATGTATACTAAATCTTTTTCATAATGAGCAGCTTGAGCGGTAACAAAACTGCCTATTTTATTGATCACTGTTCCGTCAGGCAAAATAGCATCGCATCCCATAATGAGCTTATCCATTATCAGTCCCCTGTCAGAATACTGAGAAATCAAAAATCCAGCTGATCCATCAGTAACCATAGTAGCATCAATGCCAGCTTTGATTAAATTAGTTGCTGTAATATGACCCTGAAACAAAGGCCTTGTTTCTGTGTTAAAAACAGAGAATTTCTTTCCTGTTTTTTTAGCTGTTATTAAAATCTCTTCTACTGTTGTTGAGTGACAGTGAGTAAAAATATTATCCCCATTTCTAATTAAACTTCTGCCAATAGCCACTATCTCTTTTTTAGCCTTATCAATTGTTCTTAAAATCTCATCTGCTGCTGATTTAAAAAGAAGTTTTGCTTCTTTTACATTATTAGCCTCGTTAATCTTAAAGAATAAGAACTTTACAGCATTCTGAGCTAAAGGTTCAGTTGGTCTGGCAGATAAAAGCAGATCTGCTGCTTTTTTAATCTGAGCTTCAAAATCTTTTTTATCCTTAGCTTTAATTCTTAAAGCCAAGCCTTTTAAAGCAACAATAATAGCCTTGGCTACAGCTTCAGCTCCTTGGATCTTTTCCAAGGCTTTGATATCCTTAAAGGTTTTTTTGATTTTCTGCATATTATTCAAGGCAATCAATTAGACAATTCTGCGGACCTTCTGCGCAAGGACAGCCTACAGCCATGCAAACTATTTCCTGGCAGATTCCATCTCCGCAATAATCTTTGCAAAGCTTCTGCCCTATCTTGCATTCTTTTCTCATAAAAGCCCATTCCTCGCATTCAGAACCATCTTCAAAAATACAGAATCCTTTTTGTCCTCCTTTGCCAAAATCTCTTAATTCCAAATCTCCTCCTTGCTGTTTGCAATATGTTGAAGCTGGATTAGCAATAGCTGCTTGTCCCTGATCAGCAGGAACAGGAGTGGTTGGGTTTTCTAATGACTGTACTTTAATCTCATCAAAAGCATCATCTGTTACTGCTTCTGTAACTTTTCCCTGATTAACAGTAACTGATATTACATGAGCAGTAATTACCTGCAGTAGATTCTGGCCAGTTCTGTCTCCATAACCAGCATGAGTAGATTTAAAAGAAAAATCAAACTGATAACAATAAGGGCATTTTAATAGCCCTACTGATTTGAATTTCAAATCATATCCATCAAACTTGTAGGTTGGGGAACTGGCTACTGTCCATTGACGAGCTATCTCTTTGGCCTCATCCTGACCACAGACCTGCAATGTTTCATTTTCCTTGCAACCATCTTGCCTGCAGGTTATTGATAACCAAATAACCAAGCCCAATAGAACTATTATCAGGGCTATAACTAAACCAATGGCGTATTTTTTAGACATATTTAAAGTTAATTTTATTGCTTACCAATATCTTCATTCCACAATGAAGGGTTGTTTTTGATAAAAGTACTCATCATTTGTTTGCATTCATCTAAATCCAGATCAATAACTTTAATGCCATATTCTTGCATAAATTCTCTGGCTCCAGCAAAGTTCTTAGATTCTCCAGCTATAATCTTCTTTATTCCAAACTGGACTGCTGCTCCAGCACACAAATAGCATGGCATTAGGGTTGAATAAAGGGTTGTTCCTTTAAGATCTATTTTCCCAGCATTTTGCAAACAATCAATTTCAGCATGCAGAATCTGGCTGTCTTTTTGTATTCTCTGATTATGGCCTCTGCCAATAATCTTTTCATCTCTGACCAAAACTGACCCGATAGGAATACCTCCTTCTCTAAAACTCTTTTCTGCTTCCTTGATAGCTTCTGCCATGAAAACGTCTTTCATATATATCTGCATTCTAACACTAAAAATCTTAAAATTGAAGTCTTTAAAATTAACAGGTTTTTTGGTATAATAAGCAATATAATTAAAGATTTTAAAAGAAAATGGACAACAAATTAAAAAATACCTTAGTTGTTTTTCTGGTAATAGTATTGGCTGTATTTTTAGTAATACTTATCTATACTGGCAGCAAAACAGACAATAATTTGCCTGAGCAGATATCAAACCCGACTAATACTGACAACACAGTTATTAGTCCTGAAGACAATTCTCCTGAACCATTGCCAATGATAGAAGTATATTTTAATGAAACTCTGGCTATTGAGCCTCAAGGCTTAAAAAGCCCAATAATCAATAACATTCTTCTCCCTATTCTAAAAGGCATATATGACAAACCAGGAACAGACGGACAGATTGTTTCAGGAGTGAAGTTAAAAGAATCAAGCAATGATAATAAGCTAATATATGTTTTCTCTTCTATAACCACTCAAGCCCAGATAAATTCATTTAAATCTGCTGCTATAGCTGTTGGCAGTGAGATAATAAGTGAAGATGGAGCTGTAATTACGCTAAAAAAAGAAGGTCTAACTCTAACATTTAATTTCTGGCTTGAAGATCAGACAAAAAGCGGAGTAGAAGTAACTTTTTAAAATGCGAATTGCTATTACCTGTGCTAACTTAGTTAAAGATACTGACGGGGTTGCCCGAGTAGTTAACAAAACAATTGAGAAATTAAAGGAGCAGAAGATTGAAATGATAGCTTTCTCCCCTGCTCCTCCTTTAAAACAAGACCAGATAATACCGGTTTTTAAAGTTCCTTCAATTCCAATACCCTTTTACAAAGAGTATCGTTTTGCTATGCCAAGTTTTGCTAAGATTAAAAAGCAACTTGATGAATTCAAGCCAGATATTATCCATATTCATTCTCAAGACCTTTTAGGAGTAATGGCTATTATGTATGCCAGACAAAATGGCATTCCTGTTGTTACCACTTATCACACTGACTACATTTTTGTTATTAGGTTTTATAAAAGATACTTTCTGGAAAAATTAGCCTGGCAGGTTATCAAATTCAATTATAAGAACTGCCATTTAATATTCTGCCCTTCTAAATTCGTTGTTAATACTCTAAAAACCAGAAAGATAACTAATACTGCTCTCTTAAACCATGGAGTAGATACAAATGTCTTTAATCCACAGAAAGCTTCAAAGAAATTAAGAGAGAAACTACAAGCTGATGGAAAGAAACTAGTCCTTTATGCTGGCAGAATAGTCTGGGAAAAAGGGTTGAAAACATTAGCTGATGCTTATAAGATTTTAGAAGACAGAAAAGACATATTGTTTGTTATTGCTGGCAAAGGTTCAGCTAAAAAGGAATTACAAAAACTAATGCCTAAAGCTAGGTTTATAGGGCATTTGGATGCCAAAACTTTATCTGAAATATATGCTTCCAGTGATATCTTTGTTTTTCCTTCTTTAACAGAAACCTTTGGTTTGGCTATTCTTGAAGCTATGGCTTCAGGATTGCCAGTAATTGGAGCAGATGTTGGGTGTAATAGGGAGCTAATTGAGAATAATTTCAATGGCATATTATTCAGCCCAAGAAGCCCGCATAAATTAGCCAAAGCAATTGTTAATCTAGCTACTAATGATGAATTAAGACAAAATCTATCTCAGAAAGCAGCAGAATCTGGCAAACAAAAACCCTGGGATGAGATAATAAAGCAATTATTAGTCTATTATGATTTACTGGTCTATCATAAAGACCAGCTTCCTATCAGAAAACCTGTAGATTCTCAGGATTTAGATCCGTGGTAAAGCTGACGGCAACAAGGCTGCCGCAAGTTTAAATCATTTTAGAGGGCGTAAAGTGTATGTGCTATTGTCCATGCCTCATCTTGTCCTAAATCATCAGTGAAACCACTCCAGCGCGGAGGCAGAGCAAAAATATATTTCTGATTCTCACCCAACTTACTTGGGCCAACTGGAGCAGCGCTAACAGCTAAATTTCCTGTTTTTATTGCTCCCCATTCTTCTTTAGCGAAAACCATTATAGGGATATCTTGCCAGCGTTGGGTTGTGGTCCAGTTCGGATTTCTTATTATGATTCCTGGACCATGAATATCTACAGAGTAATTAGGCAATGTCCATCCAGTCCAAAAATCTGTAATGACTAAATATCCTTTCCAGGAATCAAGAATGGTTAGTTCAAATCCGTATTGGTCATTTTTATATGTTTTCCAATCAGAGGATGTATCAGAACATTGGGAAAATTCGCAATTTGAACCAGTGCGGCTAACAGATGATCCATCAGGACACAGTTTTGCTTCTTGGGTACAAATTGGAGACTCCGACTTAACATTGGCAACCTGTATATAACAATTATTTTTATCATCCAAATCCTGTATCTTGTCGCAAAGAGATAAATCTCGTTTTGCTTGAGCAACACTCCGATAACAAGCATCTTTCAAGGTTTGGCCATATATCCTCTCACAAATAGATGAATCTTGTTTGCTCTTGGCGAAGCTCGCATAACAAACATCTTTATTCCATTGCTTCTGTATTTTCTCGCAAATAGATAAATCTTGCTTGGCAAAAGCAACATCCGCATAACAAGAATCTTTAGTGGGAAATTGTGCCTCTTGATCACTCATTTTGTCACAGATAGAAGAATCTTGTTTGGCGACAGCTATATCCGCATAACAGGCATCTTTTTGCCATAAATCGTCTATTTTAAGACATATAGATAAATCCTGTTTAGCCGTAGCTACCTTCGAGTAGCAATATCCTTTCCAATTGGATCTATCGCTTATTCTCTCACATATAGACAAATCCTGTTTGGCTTCGGCAACTTCTGCGTAACATATATCTTTTTCATAGTATGTATTATCGCAAATAGATAAATCTTTTTTTGCTACAGCGATCTTTCGATAGCACAAGAGTTTATAATATTCAAACTGTATTTTATCGCAGATAGATAGATCTCCTTTGGCTTCAGCAATATTCCAGTAACAATCATCTTTCTCTGCTTGGTCCTGCATCTTTTCGCAGATAGACTGATCTATGTTGGTTTGGACAGGGATGTCGGACGGACACCAAGTCTGCCAAATCAAAACTCCTCCAGTAGCGATCATAAGGAACGATAATGCTAAAAAGATTTTTTTATCCATAAATTAAGATTATTTATTTTGCTTTGATTTTTTTAAAATGATAGCGCTGATAATAAAAGCTATTGAGAAGAATAATGCGCCATAAAAACAGGGAGTTAGAAAAGGATTCTTTACTACTCCTACACTGCAGCCTGTGATACAGGCTTCTTGGTTTATCCAAGAAACTAATTCCATAATAAAATTAGTCCAGGCAAAAAGAGTGCCAAGTAACAATATTACGAACTCTGCAATAATATGTTTTTTCATATATTTATTTTAATTATATTGTCCATTCGGCATGCACAATGCCGACTATATACCATTGTTCTCCTTCTTTTTGAAATACCAGTCTCAGACTTTTCCAATCCATTTCTCTTTCTGCCTCTGTTCCTTCAAAATAATATTCAATAAAAATAGTATTCTTGGAATATACTTCAAATATATTGCTTGGGGTATTTCCTCTGCCAAGTTCCTGGTTGTAACCAATTTTGGGAGCATTAGCAAAATCCTTGTCATAAATAAAGCGGTCATAATACTGGGTTGGAGTGAAGTCCATTATTTGTCCGCTCCCATCATATGCTCCCCAAGCATAGATTTCTGTATTGCTAAAAAATGTCTTGATTTCTTCTGAAGAAAATATCTTATCCCAGTCAGTATTAACAAAAGCATAGGTAGAGAATCTTACTCCTTTTAAAGGAGAAACATATCCAGATAAAGCATTAGCATCCTTATTTTTAATCGCTATTATTACCTTTCCTGCTAAATCCCCTACTAATTCTTTGGCCTGTTCTGGAGCATAAATTGAAGCTGTATCTTTGGGAGTTTCTTTTGGCCAGGAATCTATTTCTTTTGTATCCATCCAGTATTTAACACCAAAGTATATTGAGGCAACAACAAATATCAAAATGCCAATCATTATGCGCAATACTATTCCTCTACAAAATTCTGGTATTCTGGAAAGAAATTCTTTAAACATATATTTTTACCAGCCGCCTCCACCACCACCTCCTCCGCCTCCTCCTGCTCCACCTCCCCCACCAAATCCTGACCCTCCTCCCCCAGGAGCAGAAGTGCTAGAAGCAATGCTGCTGGATATGCTGTTTAATTTTGAGGTAAAACTATCTAAATTAAATGCTTGGGCTGGATTAGCTCCAATATACCAGAGCGGAGCATAAACTAAATTCCTGTTTTCTACAGCATACATCGCAGCCATCTTTTTAGCCCAAAGCTTGGTTATTCCAAAAACCATAGCATATGGTAAAAACTTTTCAAACATATTTTCTTTTTCATAGAACTGCTGTCTGTATTTTTCTGCTGTTTCCATATATAACTTAAATCCTTTTATCTGATGAACTAGCTCTGCACCTTTAGGAGTTCTTTTAGGCATAAATATAAGAAAAATAAAGGCTATCCCAAACAATAATATCAACATAAAGAACGGTATAACAGACTCTGTAATCTTCGCAGCAATTACGCCAAAAATAGGTAGAATCATGCACAATGCAAAAATCATAAAAGCCCCTAACTCTATTTTTGAGGGCAATAGTTTTTTCGCCTTTAATTCAGATTTGATTCTTTGTTTTAAAGCGGGCAATTTCTTATAAAACTTATTCTTTAAAGACGATAGCAAAGCCTTATCTTCCCCTTCAAAGATATTATGTACTAATAGTTCTTCCAGCTCAGTTAATTTAACAGAAGAATTGGTTATGCTTAATTCAAAATCATCTCCTCCCTGATACCATTTCTTGTCAATCTCAGTTATTTTAAGAAAACCTTTGGTAGCTAAGCTAATAATTGTAGCTGAAATCAGGTTATTACTAATATTGCCATAATGCATTAAGGCTCCCATTTCCAAAGGAGTTAAATTAGCAGGAGGACTGAATTCTGGAGCAATGGAACGGCCTACTTTTGGATCTTTGCCATATTTGTTCCAGATTGATAAACAAATGATAAACACAATAATCGGCATTAGAACCCAGACATATTTCCCATATTTTTCAAAAAAAGTAGGCTGATATGGAGCAATAATGCCTTTTGGAAAACTAACAGAAACTGTAATCCCTTCTCTTTTATATAATCCTATTTTGGAATTTACCTGTAATGTATTATTGCCAGCCCATTGATAAGTAGCCAGATAATCGCTTTCATTTCCTAAAATACCTGTATATAGCCATATCTGAGTATTATCCTCTGTAATCTCTTCTGGGAAAAATACTTTACCATTAAAATTATCAATATCCATATCCCAGAAATTGCCAACTAAATTCCAGTAAAACTCATCAAAATTTTCATTGGAAAACCTGATTACATTCTTAACTAAGTAAGTAATCTTAAAATAGTTTTCTCCTGTAACTGTTTTATTAGCATCCCCTATCTTGTAGGTAATGGTGTGGTCAGTGTTATTCTTAATTGTTGAATATTTTAAAGGATTATCATTAAAATCAGTAATACTCAAAAGTTTTATTGGAGTATCAACAATATTGCCATTAATATTCATTTGTAATGGCATAACTTTAAATATGCCATGCTTGTCTGGCAGATTATCGCAATCAGCAATAATCTTTTCAGTAACTAAAAGAGTTGAATCTTTATTTAAAGTAAAATCTGCCTGAAAATCCTTGATATACCAATCAGTAATAATGTCTCTGGCATTGCTTAATAAAGGGAAGCAGAGGAATAAGACTGATAATCCAATCAAGCCATATTTCTGATATGTTTTTATCATAGATTCAATTTACCATTATCAATATTAAAAGAAAAGGCGGTCCCCTCTCAACGAAGAGACCGCTTCAGATCAGGACTCACAGATCTTCGACTGCACGCCCTCCAACAAAGACAACCCCGCCGTGCGCAGTAATCCAGGAAAACAGAGTCTTGAGTGGCTCCAGCTTCCGGAACACTGAGTACACGCGACTTGTCATGTTGTAGAGCAGAATCGCTCCTGCTCTTTCGGAGTCTCTCTCAACCACGATCAGCACGTTAGGATCCTTTGGATGGAATCTCAAGGTCTCTATCACAGCACCAACGCCTCGAGGCGGGATGTGCCTCTTGAGCTTCTTCCATCCAGCCCAAACCCAGAGAAACAGCCATAGTTGCAGGAAGACTCTTGACTGACGAATATTGTCGTCCTGCACGAATACCGCGAAGCTTCCATCTGGACTCACGTCTGCCTTTTTCCTTCCCTTCTCGCCCCAGAAGATCATCTAGTCCCTCCCTTACTCACGAGGATCTAAAAAACATTATAGTATAAAATTGTTATATAGTCAATCACAGAATGCTTCGCAATCACAATAAATCAAAAAACCTCTTTTAAAACGGTATGAATTATATTGGTACTAGAAAACAAACTGTATCAAAATATATGTTTATTCTTTGAACTTTTCTATATCCCGAGCCAACAACAAATAGGGATATCCATACAATATAATTATAGAACGACTCTAAATGAAAAACTACCCTTGCCAAGGCAGGGGTAGTGTTCATAGTACTTACAATATTATCCCTAGTCGATTCTTATGTCAAGAGGCCTCATCAAGTCCTCTTTAGCTACAGCTCTGATCTATTACATATTGCAAACCTTCTTCATTTCCAAAAAGCTGATTTAGAGTTTTAGCATTTAGATTAATAGCATCAAAAAAACAATCATCTGAGGGTAGACTAGCTGTTCCTTTTGTTTGAAAATGGCATTTGCTTCCTTGCCAACCATAAACAATAAAAGAAATACTCCCCTCTTTGGCAGTATATTTGTATTCTGAAGGTTCACAGGTTAGAAAATAGCCTGTTAGACATTGAATATCTTCACATTTTATTCTTTCAAGATTTGCTGTTTGATTGTAATCATAACTAGTATTTACATCTCTTGTTTTAAAAATATTTCTGGAAATTAAAAGTAGACCAAAAAACCCTATCAAGCATATTATCCAGACAATGAATTTTTGTTTGGTCATAATATTATCCTTTAGTTTTTGAGAAAAACCAAGAACTTAATAATACCATTAAAATATCAAAAACAACTAGAACTGAAATATTCAAATACATTGGGAATTGAGATACGCCAATCAAGCCATACCTTAATCCATCTATACCATAAATCAATGGGTCTAAAAAAGAAGCAATTCTCATCCAGGTTGACATGCTTGCCAAAGGAAAGAATGCCCCGGAAAAGAATATAGCTGGGGTTGTGATAAACTGCATTATCAAAGAAAAAGCCTGGGTGTCTTCAAGAATAGAAGCAATAGCCACTCCTGCCCCAACAAAACCAATACCAATCAAAATCATGAAAATAATGGCTATAATCAGGCCCATTGGATCAACCATTCTAAATCCCATTAAGAGAGCAATCAGAAGTATTAAAAGTCCCTGGATTAAACCAGTAGTCACTCCTCCAGCTACCCGGCCAACTACTATTGCCCATCTTGATACAGGGGCTACTATTATTTCTTTTAAGAACCCAAATTCTTTGTCCCATAATACAGATATGCCAGCAAATATTGTTCCAAAAAGCATAACCATACCAATAACTCCAGGAACAGCAAAATCAAGATAACTGATATTGCTAGGCATTTCTCCAATCATAAAGCTTCTGTTCAATCCAAAAGCTAAAAAGAATAAAAGGCAGAATGGTACCACAAGGGTAGTGACAACTCTAACCTTAGATCTCATAAATCCTTTCAGGTCCCTTATCCACATAACATAGATTGTTTGCAATGCTCTTGATACCATATTTTACATTCCCATTCTTCGATGATAATGAGCCATGAATGTATTGTCTGCATTATCCTCATCTCTAATGGTTTTACCAGTAAAGTTTAAAAACACATCTTCCAAAGTAGGTTTTCTAACACTAATGGCTTTAATATTAAAACCTTCTTCCTTCTGGTCAATTTTAACCAAAAGAGCCATTTTCTTTTCAGCATTTTCAACCATTAAACGTATAAAATTGCCATGGGTCTTTATCTTCTTAACCCAATCAAGATTTTTAAATGTTTCAAAAGCTGTTTCTTGAGGATAAGCTTCAACCGAGATAACATCTCCTCCTAAAAGATTTTTTAAATTCTTTGGAGTATCTAAGGCTACAATCTTTCCAAAATCAATAATAGCTACTCTCTGGCATAAGCTATCAGCTTCTTCCATGTAATGAGTGGTTAAAACTATGGTGATTTTTTCAACTTCATTTAACTTTTTAATATATTCCCAGATATTTCTTCTGGTCTGAGGATCAAGACCTAAAGTAGGCTCATCTAAAAAAAGAATGTTTGGATAATGCATCAAACCTCTGGCAATTTCCAATCTTCTTTTCATTCCTCCAGAATAATGTTTTACAAGAATTTTAGCCTTGTCTTCTAAGCCAACTAAAGATAATACTTCTTGGATTCTTTTGTTTCGCAATATTCTTTGCATGCCATAAAGACGGGCATGAAAATCAAGATTCTCATATCCTGTTAATCTGTTATCTAGAGCTGGCTCTTGAAAAACTATGCCAATGCAGCTTCTAACCCTGCTTTTTTGCTTGTTAATATCATAGCCAAAAACCTTGGCCTGACCACTGGTAGCAGGTATTAACGTAGTCAGCATTTTGATTATTGTTGTTTTGCCTGCACCATTAGGACCGAGCAAGCCAAATATTTCTCCTGGGTTAACTTCAAAAGACAAATCATCAACAGCAGTTAAGCCGTTAAACTTCTTGACCAGGTTTTTTGCCTCAATGGCCAACATAAAAAGTATTATATCCTTAAATCTTTGATTTTACAACCTTAAAAAACTACAAAATGATTGTAGTAAGAATCATCATTTAAACACTAACTTTATTTCTTATTAGCGTCATAATTCCTCCATGTCATAGCAACAGTTGGAGCAACAGTATCAAGCTGTTTTAAAATAGCATCTCTAATATCTGTTGATTTTACTTCTTCTTTCCCTTCAAAACTAGCAATAACTTTAATAGTTATGCTTTCTACAAGATCTATTCTCTTGTCTTGAGGAAAATTTGCCTGCAGAGCAGCAGAAGCTATTGCCCGCTTCATCTTTTCAGCGTCAAAAGCTACTTTGCTGCCATCTCTTTTGATAACAAGTTTAATCATTTTTTTTGGTTTAATTTTGTAAAGCACGACCTTTAATTAAGACGATAAATTGAATAAGCCAGATAAGTGGCAAATCCTACCCAAATTATATATGGCAGCCAAAGAATAGCTGATGTTCTGTATCTTTTCCAGAACAAAGCCACAATAGCAATATTAACTAGGTTTAAAGCAATCATTTCTATTACTGACCAGCATATTAGGTATAGACCAAAGAATAGAACACTCCATAATACATTTAATACAGCATTAGCAATTAAAAGGGTTATTAGTGTTTTTGATTTCTTTTGCTCTGTTTTTTTATTCCAGAACAATAAACTGGCTATAGCAGTCAGAATAAAGATAACTGTCCAAACCATACCAATAAACCAGCCTTGGGGAGCTGATTGTGGCAGAATTAAGGAATCATACCAATCCATGCCCATACTAGTTACTAAACTCCCTGCTAAGCCTACTAAAGCTACTACTAGAGGAATAACTATGTAATTAGGCTTGAATTTCATATTAATAGGTTAATTGCTTTATTATAACAGAAAAACGCCCAGCAAGGGCGTCTTCCTACAATTCTAGTTAGGGTTTACTCGGTTGCTGGCTCTGTTGGAGTTTCTATTGGCTGTTCAACAACAACACATCTAGTTCCATCAAAGCACTTGTCTAAACCGCAATCACAGGTCTTGGTATCCTTACTATCATTAGGACCGCATCCGCAAGCACCTATTAGGCAGCTGTTTGGGAAATCACTGGCTGAAGTGCAGCATTTTCCTGTAACCACTGTGCCTCCTGAAGCAGTACAAGCTGCTTCTGCTTCAGAAATGATCGGGGTTTCTTCTGGCTTTGACATGAAGCTATAAACCAAATAGCCAATCAAAGCTAAGGCTACAACAACTATAATCCAGGTTATTAATTTCTTTTCCATTTCTTTTGATTATTTTACTTTAATTGACCTTTAGAACAATGTTCCTAATCTAACATGGATAATAAATATTATCAAGCTGTTAATAAGTTTTTGGCAAAGTTTCTGGCATTGTCTAAATCCTGATCACTTGGTCTACCTTTATTTAACCCACCAAAAAGCCCTAAAGGCCCAAAAGTATCCAAGCCCAGGCAATTAAACTCCCCTATTAATTCAAGCCCTTTGTCTGCTAATGCCTCTTTTATCTTTCTATGATTTCTTTCTAGATCTTCTGAGCCAGCCCCGCTAGTAGAAAATATGAATGCTTTTTTGCCATTCATATTATTTAAACCATCAATGAATCGTAATAACTTCCTATGGTGCCTAAAAATATATATTCCTGAACCAAAGCCAATAAGGTCATAATTATTCAGCTCTTCTGGTTTTGCTTCTATGGCTGTTTTTAAATCAGCATTTAAGACTCCTGCCATTGCTTTGGCAATCTTTAAAGTATTCTGATGATGAACTGATATGTAGATTATGAGGGCTTTCATAAACTTGACAATAAATTATAGGGAGCTATAATATTAATATTACTAGGAAAGAGCACTTCTCTGGGTTTTGTCCCTTAGCGGTGCTTTTTCATTTCGTGTGACTTATCTTATTCTTTAACTTATCCAGATATTCAATCTTTTCTTTCGCTGTTTTCTTAAGCAATATAGAGCATCTTTCTTTGTTGGGACTCAAAACAATCTTTAATTTATTTTCCACATAAAGATGGTCTACAAGACTATAGAAATCTCCATCACTTGTCACTATTACGGCTTTTTCGTATTTATTGTAATCCAGCATCGCACGCAATACTAAATCTGCATCTACGTTTCCTTTTACCGTGCCGTCAGAATTAGTCAAAATCGGTTTAAAAACTAAAATGTATCCGGCTTCCTGTAAAGATTTATATAGATTTTGGTTTTCAGGCAAATAACCTATGAACATATAGGCCTTGGCTATATCATATTTATCTTTCAAGTAAATCCTAAATTTTTTAAAATCTAATTTCCATCCTAATCGCTGAACGCCTAAATTCACGTTTTGGCTATCTATAAAAGCGTAATTGTTTAATAGCTTCGCAGCCATATATCTTCTATCGACACTCGATAATATTGTTTATTTTAATTACTAAAGCTCCGAAGGGTTTCCAGTTTTTATTAGTCTCCAGACCCCTAACCCAATCTGCGCAATTACCTTTGGTTTGATAAGAAAGCTGCCCGGATATTTTCAGACATAGACTGTAATCTTTATTGAAAACCAAAACAAAAACTTTGTTATTCTGCAGAAAATTCTCTTTTGTAATTTTCATTGCATTATCAGTAATAACAATTTCGTCGTTCTCATATTTATTCAACTCTACTAAAATAGCTCTTGGCTCTCCAGCCTTATTGGCTGTGGCCAAGATTGCGTCTTTATTTTCATCAATGAATTTTGACTGCTCGGTCGTGAGTTTCATAATTTTGCATTTTTAATTTTAAATTTTGAATTTATATCAGTTGTCTTGGGCCACGCTTGCCCCAGACATAAGCACCTTTAAAAGTGATGTCTATGTCCAGTTTCTGGGATTTAATATATTTTTCAACTTCTGGCGGAATATTTTTATGATATTTTGGCTTTAATTCTGCTAAAGTAATATGGGGCTGAAAATTATTTCCTTCAACTGCCTGAAAGATAGGAAAAACCGTAGTTAGTTTTAATAATTCTTTATGAAGAGCTGTGACTTTTTCATTTTTAACATCAGCTAAAAGAAACTGACGCTGAATTCTTGGATGTTTTTTCCAGTTTTCACTTAAGCCAATTACTTTAACTGTAATTGGCAAGTATTTTTTGTAAATCGGCAGAATTTTTGCTCTGGCATCTCTTAGATTATCTATATTTATTTCATCGTGATAACCTAAATATCGCAATGATAAACGAACCGGCTTTATTTCCAGCAAGTTTGTAAAATATTCTTGGACTGGTTCAATTAGTTTCTCTAATTTACCAGCCTGAGCAACACTTACTTTGTTGATTCCTGTGCCATAAAAACCAACTTTAGCATCAGGTATCTGATAGCTCCTATATTGCCTTTTCATTGCTATATTATACCACTTTAAAAAGGTTAGAGGGGCACGCCGTACGCTGACGACGTGCCCCCGAACTGGTCGACTACCGCAAGGTAAGGGATTCGAACCCTTGTCTAGAGGTTTTTGGGAGGAGTTGCCCAATTTCCTCCATATCTTTGGCCACTAGATGAACCCGGTCTGCGGTAGCTATGAGAAGGAAGGGAATCGAACCCTTGCTATCAAGGTTATGAGCCTTGATGCCATTCCTATTGGGCAACCTCCTCTAAGGAACAATTGTGCGGCAAGGGACTTGAACTACTCAGCCTCTGGAGAGTTTGACCCAGCGTTCTTCCATTTTGAGATAGCCGCACGGAATACTTTTTATTTTACTTATATTTCAAAACCTGTCAATGTTTATTAAATCTTTTATCCTTAATCCTGCTTTTTTGCCCATTTCATAGGCAATTTTTAATTTCTTTTCATTTATAGTGCTTGGTCTTACAGGACAATCATCTGGAGCATGGATTAATAGCACGTTTTTATTATTCTTAGCCAAGCTTATATCATCATCAGCTAACTTATCCCGTTCCATAAACATTTTATAAAATCCCTTACCGTACATAAGCCATGCCATAATTCCCTCTAAAAATGATTTTATCTTATGCCTGAACTTGCTATTCCCCCTCCTATTGCTGACTATCACTATTCTTTTATCAGAATATTTGTCCAATAAATATCTTAAACCAATTGGCTCACGAATAGTGCCGTCAATATAATATTCTTTGTTAATCAATGTACTCTCAAAAGTATAGGGCGCAACGCAGATACTAGCCCTAAGCAAATCAAAAATATTACAACTATCAGCTAAAATATATTTGTCTTGGCTGGTTTTGACATCCAAAACCTTAACATAAAAAGGAATTTGACCTATTTTTTCTGTATCTAGCGGTTTCACACTTTTGGCTATTTTTAATAAATAATCTACATCAATAACATTTTTGATCCTGTCTTTTGGGATGCGTTTATTAAAAATTCTCTGCAATATGCCTAATGGCAAATTCCAGGGTAATATAAAATCTTTAGTGAGGTTTTCCCAATAAATCGACGATCCGAGGCGGCTTTGTCTAGTTAAAAAATAAGGAGCATTGAAAGCACCTGCAGAAGCCGCATAAACAGCCTCAATATGTGGATATATGTTCAGATCTTGAAAAGTAGTTAAAACCCCTGCGCAAAAAACGCCTGACATTGCTCCGCCATCAAGATATAGTATTATTTTCTTATTATTGGACATTTTTGTCTTCTATCGCTGATCTTGCTCTTTTAATCATAAACAGAACATTATCACTAGTATTTTCGCATTCAATTTTTATTTCTGGATGCTTTTTTTGCCAGACTCTAAAAATTTCATCAGCAAACCCCTGCCCAATTGTTTGTACGTTTTTAAAGTCTAAAATCACTTCTTTAAATTTGTCTAAACCAACCAAAACTCTCTTTGCTTGCGAACGAGACACATAGAGAGCATCCAGTGCAAACAGATCAACAATAACTCTTGTCTTATCAAACGAAAACTTTTCTCCAGAATATGCGTTAAACACGTCTTGAAGTGTTTTTTTATTATCCAAGGAAATTTCAAAAACTATTTTTGTTCCAATTGACCGCGCGCTGTCCTGTATGAAAACATCTCCAATAGCATTGTCGAAAATCAATTTCTTATTAGAACCAAAAATAATCATTTTGTCTGCCAATTTGGAAGTGAAGAAAATTCCTTCGCCGCTATGTTCTTTGGGATTGGTGGTTTGTTTCCCTTTTAGCAAATCTTGAATAGCATTCATGGTGTTTTGCAGTTTCTTTTTCTGCATTATGTTTTTAAAAATGCCTATACCAAAATCAAGAACTTCAAATCTAAGCTCATTTTCATGTCTTTGAACCAAAACGGTTATGTTTTTAGATAAAGAATGCTCTATGGCATTGTTAAGCATCTCAGTAAAAGCATAATCAAAAATATTGATGATATTGCTGGGTAAATCCAAAAAAATCCCATTATTAGTTTTGACTTTCTTAAGCACAATATCCTCGGACAAATTATTATTCTTTAAAAATGTTCTGACAGAAAGAATGTCTTTCTTGGCCTTATCCTTGTTTTTAGAAAGAACATAGAATGCTTGGTTGGCCTTACCAATTAATGCGATTTTCCCGTCTCTTCTTAATCCCTGAAAAAATCTGTTTATATATGCGCGCGAAAAACCGGTTGTTTCTATTATATCGGCAACCCGAATTTGCTCCTTTTTAGATAGCTGGACTAATATAATTTTTCTGATATCTTTTTTCATATTCTTGTGGACAACTATACTATATACCTGATATTCATAGTTGTCAACGAGTCGTAAACTAAATCCGGTTGCCTTGGCAAATAAAACAAAACGGACTGGTGAGATAATCTCTGACAGCGATCCGATTGCTGTTAACCGTTCTTAAATAAATTAAACTATCTTGCCAATAAACCTTATCAGCCAATGATTAAAATACAAAGCTCCCACTATTATCAGCAAGATTATTACTCCATTAAGAATTAGGGCTGGGAATTGTATCTTAATCTTTACAAATATCTTTAAGATCAGCGAGGCAGCTACAATTATGAATATGGCAGACAAAAAGTAGCTTATTGTAAAGTTAGGAGAAGCAAATAATCTGCTATACCAAGAAGAATATCTTTTTAATGATACTGGGTTAATAGTATCAGTAGCTTGTTCATCCCCTATCCTTTTAACAGCAATAAAAGACTCCTCTTCTTCAATAATCTGTATATCATTTACTGCTGTTTCTCCTAAAACATTCGTATTGATTTTCTTTGGAGTCTTGCTAAGCATAATAGGTTCAGCTGGTCTTGAGCCTTGAATAGCTGTATTTTGGGTTCCAAAAAGCTGAACAACAAATATAGCTTGTTTGCCTTTGTATATGCCTTGAGATGTGCTAATTCCTATTTCAGAAAAATTAGAATTGATAATGTTAGCTTTATGACTAGGAGAATTAAGCCAAGCCTGATGCAAAATACTGGAATCCAAAAAATTCACAGCCAGATTCTCTCCAGCATAAGCAAATTTGTATCCTACTTTATCAAACCAATACCAAGGAGCTATTCCTTCAGGACTGGTATGACTAAAATATCCCTTTAAAGCCATATCTTCTGCTTTTAACTTAGCAGCTTGTTCTAATAATGAATTCTGGTTTAAAAGATTCAAATTAGCTTCTTGTCTAGTAATATTAGTCATATCAACCAAAACTCCTGGCAAAACAGTTGCCAGAAATCTGGAGCAAGGAATAATATTAAATACTCCTAAGATAAAAATCAGTTCTGCAAAAGAAACTACCAAAAACACAACCAGCATTGTGCGTTTTCTTAAAAAATGAGGTTGATTTTTGTTCTTCTTGCAAGGGATAAAACACTTTTTGAACCAGCTAGATGGTTTTTTCATATCTATTTTACTATGTGATATTTCTTTCAAAAAAGCAACCCTGGTTTTCCAGGGCCTGCCTTTAATATCTAACTTTTTAAATCAATCTTTATCTTTGAAGAATTTTTAGGCTTTCCATTAATTTAACAAGAGCATCAGAAAGAGAGGCTAATTGATTTTCGAAACTCACCAATTCTCGCCTGATTACTGTCACCTTGATAACATTGGATTTGTATGTCTGACCCCCTTTGTATATCGTGATATAAAAATAGCTTGTCCCGATTTGATTAGCAGTGCAAGTCATAACCCACTTGGCATGAGAATCCGTATCAGAATCAGGATTGGAACAAGAACCATTGAATATCGAATCAAAGAAAAATGCTCTTGTGTAGTCCTCACCCAGCTGCCCTGAAAGGTTTGAAGGTAAACCTGTAATAGTGATTCTATCTCCTTGTTTAATAGTCACATTACCAAGGATATCTGCTGAAGGGTTAAAACTAATAGTTATGGAAGGATTCGCCGTAACAATATTAAAGTAGTCATCACTTGTATCATTGACCTTAGGCAAGATACCTACTGCCTCAATAAGAATTTTGGCTTTAGTAATGTTAAAATTGTTAGGAATTGTCCAGGAATACTTGTCTAAA
>Ga0315289_10001734_pt1 | contig 33928 bp, 24 predicted proteins | sample YL17G11_40_MG_FD_203452 | JGI IMG/M metagenome (GOLD analysis project Ga0315289, IMG submission 203452) | Sediment microbial communities from Yellowstone Lake, YNP, Wyoming, USA - YL17G11_40 | ecosystem: Environmental > Aquatic > Freshwater > Lake > Sediment | place: USA: Wyoming | collected... | reverse complement strand
CGGTGATCTGGACCACCGGAGAGGATTTTGGTGTCATAGGTAATCCTTCCACCTTGACCCTTCAAGATCAAGCTAATTTGAAGAACTATTTGGATAATGGAGGCAAGCTCTTTTTATCCAGCCAGGATCTTCTGTTTGACAACAATCCCAACGATTTCATCATCAATTACTTGCATGTGGCAGGGCATACGGATGATCAAGGGGTAAATGCAGTAGCGGGAGTCACAGATGACACTATCTCCGGTGGGATGGCAATCACTTTGAGCTATCCTTTCAGCAATCTTTCCGATTATATAGTTCCCGGTTCTGGTGTGGCTGGCATATTCTATCGGACTGGGAAGAGTTCGCCTTCGTCTCGCGGAGAAAAATTGGCTTTGCCCAATTTCCAAATGGAAAGTGCGGATCAGACCGATTATTGTGCTTTCCGTTATCCTGCTACGGGTTCAGCAGGGTATCAGGTGGTCTTCTTTGCCTTTGCTTTTGAGGCTATTCCCCAAAGTGGAGCAGAACCCAATAATGCCCAGACCGTGATGGGAAGGATCATGAATTGGTTCGGGATACAAAAGCCCTCCTTTGTAGTTGGGGATGCCAATGGAGATGGGCTAATCAATTCAGCGGACGTGGCGCATTTGATAAATTATCTCTTTGTGGGTGGACCTGCACCTGGACATTGGGAGGCTGGAGATGCTAATTGTGATGGGCTGGTCAATGGTGCGGATGTGGCTTATCTCATCAATTATCTGTTTATTGGAGGACCTCCACCTTCCTGTTGAAACTTAAACAATGTTAAATCCGCCGGGATGAGTTGATTTTAAAAGCCCCGCCTTTAATGGTGAGCGAAGTAGAACCATTGGCGGGGCTTTTTCATAAGCTCCCAAACATTAATACAAATGTATCTATGACACGATGTTTGCCTTCCTTGTCACAAGGAGAGGGACTTCGTATGAATATATATGCATCTCTTTATTCTTCTTATTCTTCACAAGCAATCTATCCCCCTCGTCGCTTCTTTAGCTCAAAGATTTGGGCAACAGCCCATAATTTACGCTATCCAACAAAATAACCGCTTGACTTTTCAGAGGAGACGATTAAATTAAAACAATGTGGTGTTTGAGGCGGATCATAAGCGAGTGTGGCGGGGCAGAATGCATTAGCTTGATTTTAGAGCTGATTTAGCTATTTAAAAACCAGGAGTAAATAGAGATGACCGATTGCCAACACATATGGGAGATGACAAATATACGGTTCGGGTTTTTGGTTTTCGAGAAGTGTTTTCATTGTAATGGGCTAAGAACGTATTTTTCGGTGGAAGATAGTCCTGTCCTTGGGGATAAATACCGGGAAGGTGACCATTATTGGAGCCGCATGGAAAACGCCCAAACATTCCAATTTGACCTGCGGTGCAAGAAGTGCAACCACCTGGAGAAATTTGAAGATCTTATGGGACTTTTGCACTGCACCGGATGTTTGCCGGATTGTGAGGTGGAAATTAAGCGGGAAAAATATGAAGCGCAAAAAACTTGGGTTCTGGTGGCATTTGGGTTTTTGCCTAAAGCAAAGACCGAACCAATCCCGCCTCAGAAACTAAAAATCCTTGAGGATTATTTTAATCAAAGAAGGGACACCTCCCGTTCAAGGATTGCAATTCTTTCTTTTAATCTGATTGAAGACCTTTCTCGATGTAAAGGGGATTTCATTCACGACGTGGGCATGCTCTCTTTACAGCCACCGGAAGAAAGGAAACCTCTATTTTGATTTGAATATACAATTTTTTCATTCCGCCGAAGGCGGATCCGCCTCTGGCGGAAAAAATCAAGTGGGAGAAGTTTGATGACTACTCAGGAATTAGTTGAAAAGATAGGGCTTAAGCCTTTAAGCAAGTTTGAGCCTCGGGACGTGGATGGGGTCTTCGTCTCGGATATGTTGAGCGATGTGATGGCACATGCTAAATCTGGGAATCTTTGGCTTACAGTTCAGACGCATAAAAGCATCGTCCCTGCGGCTAATCTGGTAGACGTTTCTGCCATTGTCATTACCAGCGGTAAACAGGTTCCCCAGGAGACCATTGATCTTGCCAGCAAATACAATATTGCCATCCTATCTACCGGACTACCCACCTTTGAGTTGGTGGGAAAACTTTATGGGTTGGGATTAGGAACCAAATAGCCGACTTGGATATTGGTTAGAAATACCCACCGACGGGTCTCTCCGAACAAAACCGCTTTATAATTTTTGTCGACACCAAAAGCAGGGCAACCATTGTGGAGATAAAAATGATAAAAGATGTGCTGGAGGCTTCGGTGATCGAGGGAGAAGATAGACTCGATACTGTAGTTGACCACGTCTATGCTTCTGACCTGATGAGCGACGTTTTAGCCTTTGGACGACCTAATTCAATTCTGCTTACCGGGCTGGCAACACAACAGGCGGTCATCTCTGCCCACATGGCAGAATTCAAAGGAGTGGTGTTCATTCGGGGCAAAAAACCAAAAGATGCTGCAGAAAAGTTCGCCCAAGATAATCATCTGGTTTTGCTCTCCACAGAGTTGGACATGTACGATTCTTGCATTAGGATAGATTCAGTCCAGAGAGGGAGATACCAGGAGTCAAACGCCAGCTTGGTTGAGGCCAAGATAGAACAAATCCTGCTCTCTAATGAGTTCTTCGTTCAGGGAAACGATTTTGCCAACGCAGGGATGGTATCCACACAGGTAAAGTCTATCCTGAAAAAAATAGGATTCGACCCCAAACTGGTGCGAAGAGTTGCCATCTCCACCTATGAGGGGGAGATGAATGTGGTTATGCACGCCCAAAGGGCAAAAGTTCATCTCTCGGTTACTCCCAGGCTTATCGAAGTGGTGATTGACGATGAGGGGAAAGGGATCCCGGACGTAGAGTTAGCCATGCAGGAGGGATTTACCACCGCTACCGAAGAGATGAGAGCCATGGGATTTGGGTCGGGGATGGGACTGCCGAACATAAAGAAGAACTCAGATGGGCTGGAGATCAAAAGCGAGGTGGGAAAGGGGACCAGAGTGCAAATGAGATTTTTCACATAGACGCATATAAGCTTAAATGAACTCGCCCCCCTCACCTTCCCCCCAAGGAAGAAGGGGTTACTTCGTATCAAAAACGAATGATTTGTATCAAATAGTGGGAGAGGGAAAAGAGATTGGCGCAATATTATCATGCGCATAAAGTAGTTCTGGAAAAGTGCCGGGGACGCTTGAATTGTATGCGTCGGTGTCCTACCCAAGCCATTCGGGTAAGAGGAGGTAAGGCGTTCATATCGGAGGAGCTCTGTGTCGATTGTGGCACCTGCATATCTGGATGCCCTTCCGGAGCAATTGTTCCGATTACTGATCCAGTTTTTGAAATTTCCCAGTTCAAATACAAAGTGGTGGTGCCTTCTCCAGTGCTTTACTCTCAATTCGATCCGAGCACCCATCCTTACATCATCCATCTGGCTTTGAAAAAACTCGGTTTCGATGAAGTCGTGGATGTGAGCACTTCCTCTGCGGCTTTGGCTCGGGCCCTGGTTAAATATATGAAAAGATACCGAGGTCGGTTTCCCCTCATATCATCTCATTGTCCCTCCATGCTCAGGTTGATCCAGGTGAAATATCCTGATCTGGTGGAACTGGTGGTGCCGCTGGACGTACCTCGGGAAGTAATGGCTAAGGAGATAAGAAAGAACCTTCCAGCCAAGTTGGGACTGAAAGCGGAGGATATTGGGATAGTTTACATAGCCCCCTGCCCTGCAAAGATCGTCTCCATCAAACAACCGGCAGAAAAAGCGAGGTCTTGGTTTGATGGGGCGGTCTCCATAAAGGATGTTTATTCAGTATTGCTCCCTCAGGTTGTAGCCCTAAAGGAAAAATTTGACCAAAGCCAAGTGCCCAAGAATTTCTCCTTTAATCTTGGCTGGGCCACATTGGGCGGGGTAACCCGAGCGGTCAAGATGGAAAATTGGCTGGCGGTTTCAGGATTAGATCATGTTATGAAGATACTTGACGATATCGAGAATTCGCGATTGCGGAATATAGAGTTTGTGGAAGCCATGGCTTGCATGCTTGGCTGTATTGGCGGAGCTTTTAACGTAGAGAGCCCCTATGTCGCTCGAACTAATACCATAAAGCAAAGGACCAAGTATGAAAACGAGATAAAAGTGGATGACGAAGATGTCGAACAAAAACTGGAAGAGGGATATTATTTCATAGAAAACCCGATTTTGCCTCGTCCCACCAAATATTTCGACACCGACCTGGAGACATCAATAAAGAGAATGAAGGAAAGAGAGAGGGTATATCAGAAGCTTCGCCAGATAGACTGCGGTTGTTGTGGAGCACCCACTTGCCTGGCTTTTGCCGAGGATTTTGTCAGAGGAGAGGTGAAACTCACCGATTGTATCTTCTTTGCAGAAAAAGCTGGAGCAAGGGAAGAAAAATAAAAGAGCGGAAGGACATTCTGTGACCAACAAAGATTATCTCGACATATTTTCGGAACTCAAAGGAGAGGAGGGGGATTTGATTCCGATCCTTCAGAGGATTCAAGAAAAGTTCGGATATATTCCTGCGGAAGCTATCAAACAGATGTCCCGGTTTTTGAAGATCTCTGAGAATCAGATCTTCGGGGTTGCATCATTTTATTCCCAGTTCAAGTTTGTCGAACCGGGGCAATGCACGATCAAGGTTTGTATGGGAACCGCCTGCCATGTAAGAGGTTCGCAGAGCGTCCTGGAAGAATTCAAAAGATGGCTTCACATAGAACCGGGCCAGACTACTGACGACAAATTATTTACATTGGAAACGGTGAATTGTCTTGGAGCCTGCGCCCTGGGTCCCATTGTTGTATTTGACGGAGATTACCACGGGCAGATGAGAATAAAGGAAGTGGAGGAACTCATTCAAAAATATAGATCTGAAAATGAAAAAGAGAGCGATGCGGTCACATGAAAAATCAAGTCAATGCTAAACACTTAGAAGAAATTAGAGCCGAGGCTTTGCAGGCCAGAAGTGCAAATAAACCTTGCATAACGGTCTGCGGCGGAACCGGTTGTCATACCCAGGGAGCCGAAGTGCTCGTCGGCGTATTCAGAGAAGAGGTCCGGAAGCAGGGTATAGAGGAATCTGTCGACATCCGGATCACAGGATGTCATGGTTTCTGTGAGAGAGGGCCAATTGTGGTTATCCACCCTGAGGGCATTTTCTATGAAAAGACCAAAATCAAGGATGTTGCAACAATAGTTTCGGAAACAATAGTAAACAAGAGGATCGTTGAAACGCTTCTCTATCGTGATCTCAAGACAAAGAAAAGAATTGTTCGGGAAAAAGACATTCCCTTTTACAATCAACAAAAGCGCATCGTTCTGGGGAACAACGGATTGATAGATCCGACCGACATCCAGGACTACATAGCCCTCAATGGTTATCAGGCCCTGGTGAAGGTACTTCGTGATATGACACCCGAGGAGGTCATCGCTGAAATCAAAGCTTCGGGCTTAAGAGGAAGGGGAGGAGCGGGCTTCCCCACAGGAAAAAAATGGGAGAGCTGTCGCAGCACCGTTTCCGACACGAAGTACGTGATTTGCAACGCAGACGAAGGAGACCCGGGTGCATTCATGGATCGAAGTGTGCTGGAGGGTAATCCTCACAGCGTCATAGAAGGTATGATCATTGGAGCCTATGCCATTGGTGCTTCGGCAGGCTTTATCTACGTCCGGACGGAATATCCCCTTGCCGTAAAACATGTGAAGATCGCTCTAAGGCAGGCCAGAGAACACGGGCTTTTGGGCGAGTCGGTCCTCGGCTCCGGCTTCCAATTTGACATTTGCGTGTTTCAAGGGGCAGGTGCCTTTGTCTCCGGAGAAGAGACCTCGCTGATGGCATCCATAGAGGGCCGGCGCTCTTTCCCCAGACCAAGACCGCCTTTTCCCACTCAGGTGGGTTTGTGGGGAAAACCTACCACCATCAATAACGTAGAAACATGGGCTAATATTCCCCACATCATTGAAAAAGGAGCCGAATGGTACTCAAAAATAGGGACCGATAACAGCAAGGGAACAAAAATATTCTCTCTGGTGGGCAAGATCAACAACACCGGCTTGGTTGAGGTGCCCATGGGAATCACACTAAGACAGGTTATCTACGACATCGGTGGCGGAATAAAAAGCGAAAAAAGGATTAAAAAGAAGTTCAAAGCGGTTCAGACGGGAGGTCCTTCGGGAGGATGTATCCCGGAGAATATGCTGGATCTACCCATAGATTATGACACGCTGGCTAAGGCTGGTTCTATCATGGGCTCCGGTGGAATGATTGTAATGGACGAGGACACCTGTATGGTGGATGTGGCTCGCTATTTCTTGAATTTCACGCAAGAAGAGTCTTGTGGAAAGTGTTCCCCTTGTCGGATCGGAACCGTGCAAATGGTAGAGATATTGAATCGCATCACGCAAGGAAAAGGAGATGAAGCAGATATCGAAAGGCTGGAAAACCTGGCTCAGACGATAAAGACCCATTCACTTTGCGGGTTAGGACAAACGGCTCCGAATCCGGTCTTGACCACACTTCGCTACTTCAGATCGGAATACCTTTTACACGTGAAGGAGAAACACTGTCCGGCTTCGGTCTGCAAGGAGCTCATCGAATACCGGGTAATCCCGGAAAAATGCACCGGATGTCAGCGTTGCGTCAGCGTCTGCCCCACTGGTGCCATTACCGGACCCAGAGCACAATTACACAACCTGGATCCATCCAAGTGCATAAAGTGCAGAGCTTGTTATGAAATCTGTCATTTCGACGCCATAGCCGGTGATGCTATCATCATCCGGTCCAAGGGGAGAAGTGCTGATGAGCAAACAAAATGAGATGATAACTATAAATATAGATAATCAGATTTTTGAAGTGCAAAAAGGACTAACCATCCTTCAGTCTGCAGAACAGAATAATATCTATATCCCCTCACTTTGCGCACACAAGGATTTGACCCCTTTTGGAGGATGTCGCATGTGTATAGTGGAGGTGGAGGGGATGCGCGGCTTCCCCACCGCCTGCACCACTCCGGTGGAAGAGGGGATGGTAATCAGAACTAATACTGCTCAAGTCCAAACAGAGAGGCTGGAGATTTTACAGTTGATTTTGAGCGAACATACCTCCAGTTGTCTGATCTGTGAGGAAAAGGACGAATGCAAACAATTCATGGGCACCATCCGCAAGGCGGGCGTGATCACCGGTTGCCGCTATTGTCCCAATGATGGGCAGTGCGAACTGCAGGCCGTGGTGGAGAAGATGGGGGTGAAGGAGATTAACTACCCCATCTATTATCGCAACCTCCGGGTGGAAAAAGAGGACCCCTTTTACGATCGGGATTACAACCTTTGTATCCTCTGTGGAAGATGCATCCGGATGTGTCAGGAGATTCGCACAGCTAACGTCTTAGCCTTTAAACAGAGGGGACAGCACACGGTAATTGGTCCGGCTTATGACCGGACTCACTTAGATGCAAGCTGCGAATTCTGCGGAGCATGCATCTCTGTCTGCCCCACCGGAGCTTTATCGGAAAAAACCAGAAAATGGGATGGTAAGCCGGAACGAGAGGTCGTTACCACCTGTGCCTTCTGTGGAGTGGGATGTCAAATCCGTCTTTTGATAAAACAAGACAAAATTATGGGCAGTCTCCCTGAGGATGACCCCGTGGTAAACCACGGGCAACTTTGTCTCAAAGGGAGATTTGCTTTAGCTGAGGCAGTGAATCATTACACTCGACTTAAAAAGCCTTATCTTTTGGAAAATGGGAGAAAAGTGGAGACCAGCTGGGAGGAAGCTATTGAGTTAGCGGGAGAAAAAATATCGGACTGTTCACCCCAAGATTTGGGGATGCTTATTTCGCCCAACTGCTTAAACGAAGATTTGTATGTAGCTCAAAAATTCGTCAGAAAGGTTAAAGGATCAAATCATATCGACACCACTGCCAGACTCTTCTATGGCTCCAACTTTAACGCCTATTTGAATCTTATGAGGAAAAGTGTTCCCCTTTCTGATCTACACAAAGCTTCGGTGATCTTGGTTATTGGTCTGGACGCGAGATTCGGTAGATCGGTTGTGGGGGTCGAACTGAGAGAGGCGATCAAAAGAAAAGCTAAAATTATTACCATTAATCCCAAACAACATGCTTTGGCCCTGATCGCCGATAGATGGCTTCAGCCTAAACCAGGCACAGAACTTAACCTTCTTGAATCTCTTCTGAAGTTGACCACAAAGGAAACGGTTGACACTTCACAACCCCGGTCCAAGCGAAAAACTAAAGTTGAAAGAGATAATCTATCCGAGGTTGCCCAAATTCTTAAGAATGCATCTTCTCCCGTGATCTTGGTCGGTCCAGATCTTCTGCGGTATGATCGAAGCATAGAGGTTCTTGATACTATTGAAAAATTGGCACAGGCCATTGGTGCTGGGATCCTCCCATTGCCAGCTCAGAATAACCTCTTTGGTTCTATTCTAATGGGGACCTACCCTGAGCTTCTGCCCGGCGGATTCTCCTCAACTAATAAAGATAGAATAGATGATTTAAGAAAAAGGTGGGGGGAAAATCTTCCCTTTTTCTCTTCCTCGTGGAACGCAGGGGCACTTTCATCAGGGAAGAAGCTGAAGGTTCTTTACCTTATTGGAGAGATTCCTACAAACCAAAGACCACCTTGCGATTTCCTGATCTTCCAGAATATATACCCTCCCGAACCTATTTATGAAGCCGATTTAGTTCTTCCTTCGGCGGCTTTCACAGAGGTAGATGGGACTTTTGTCAATGGAGAGGGACGAATTCAGCGAGTAAGAAAAGCTGTAGACCCTCCGGGTGAGGCTTTACCCGATTGGGAGATACTCTGTCGAATCGCTAAAAAGATGGGCATGAAAGGGTTTGATTTTTCCAGCGCATTCGAGATTCACGAGGAGATAGCCAGGTTGGTAAAAGGATTTGAAAAATTTGACAATCCCGAGCGCATACCAAGTTCACTAATATGCGAAGGGAAATTGAGTATTACTCAGACTAAGCCCACCGGCTCAAAAAAACCAGATGAAAAGTTTCCATTTCTTCTTAATACATCTGTGATTGAGCATACTTATCGAGGCTTTCCTCTCTCCACCTGGGTGGAGGGGTTAAAGGCGATATTTCCCCAGGGTAGGATCGAAATAAATCCAGAAGACGCTCAAAAGTTTGGAATATCAGATAGTGACGAGGTAGTGGTTACTTCAGATCGTTTCGAAAAGGTCTGGGTGGCAACAATTCTAAGCGACCAACTGGAAGGAATGCTACACATCACCCTGCCTCAAGGTGAATCAATCGGACCTAATCCAGTCCCAGTGAAGATAAGGAAAAAAGATGTTTTCTGAAAACATGTCCACCTCTGGTATGAATCATACGGTTCATACCTCTGGCGGAAAGGTAATAGAAAGCAGGATGATCGTTCCCAATATCCATCTTTTAACGGTGGAGTCTTTGGCTGTCGCCCAACAGGTAAAGCCGGGTCAATTCGTGATTCTGCGAGCAGACGAAGACGCAGAAAGGATTCCTGTCTCCATTTCTGATTGGAATGTGAAAGAAGGGACGGTGACTTTGCTTTTGATGAACGTGGGTAGCTCCACTAACAGACTCTCCTCTCTAAAAGGTGGAATGAGTCTTGCTACCATAGTCGGTCCATTGGGCAATCCCACCGAAATCGAAAATTTTGGCACGGTCCTCTGTCTGGGCGGATGCTACGGAATAGGGAGCATTTTTCCGATTGCCCGGGCGCTGAAAGAGAAAGGGAACAAAGTCATCACCGTTATCGAAGCCAGAAGCTCATATCTTTTTTACTGGGAGGACAAGCTAAAAGAAGTCTCGGACAAACTTATCTACATCACCCGGGATGGAACAAAAGGTTACAAAGGACACGTGGGAAGGCTCTCCGAAATCATAAAATCATCTGAAGAAGAGGTTAGCCGAATCATCATTAATGGCTGCACCTTCCTTTTGAAGAGAGGATCGGATGTCACCCGACCTTTAGGCATAAAAACTGTGGTTAGCTTGAATCCTATAATGCTCGACGGGACAGGAATGTGTGGTGTGTGTCGGGTCACGGTTGGATCCACCACAAAATTTGCTTGCGTGCATGGACCGGATTTCGACGGACATCAAGTGGACTGGGCGGAGCTTTTGCAACGCCGCAAGACATACATGACAGAGGAGGTTATTCCTCTTAGAACCAGCAAGTGCGAAGAGCATGTTCGGCAGATGTAGCGGAAGGCTTCAGCCTTCTATTGGAGTGTCAAGCTTTAGCTTGACTTCGTTTACGACCTTATTTCAAGGAGTTAAGGTGTAAGCCTTTTATCCCGCCTTTAGTGAGACGGATTAACTCCTTTTATGACGTGCAGGTAAATGTGTTATGGCTGAACCAGAACGAAAGAAGTTGGACTTAAACCGAAGGGCAATGCCCAAACAGCCACCTGAAGTGCGAAGGCATAATTTCAATGAGGTGGCGTTGGGGTATCCTATTGAAACTGCAGTGGAGGAAGCAAAAAGATGCCTCCAGTGCAAAAAGCCAAAATGTATTTTGAAGTGTCCGGTGGAGATAGACATCCCCGGGTTCATCAAATCTATCGCAGAAAAAGATTTTACTTCGGGCATCCGGATACTCAAGGATAAGAACTGTCTTCCCGCAGTCTGTGGTCGAGTCTGCCCCCAGGAGGAGCAGTGTGAAGAAGTATGTGTTCTTGTTAAGAAAGAGGGACAGATTGCCATTGGTCGCTTAGAGCGATTTCTGGCAGACTGGGAAGCCCAGCAACGGGAGCTTGAGATACCCGATATTCCACCACCTACTGGAAGAAAGGTTGCAGTTGTAGGTGGAGGACCTGCGGGACTCACCGTGGCTGGTGATCTTATAAAATTAGGACACCAGGTGACCATTTTTGAAGCTCTGCACAAGATGGGCGGGGTTCTGATTTATGGCATTCCAGAGTTCAGACTCCCAAAAGCGATAGTCAATAGAGAAGTGGAGTACTTAAGAAAACTGGGGGTGCAAATAGTGACCGATTTTGTAGTGGGAAAAACCAGAACCGTGAATAGCCTTCTGGAGGAATTTGACGCGATATTTGTCGGTTCGGGCGCCGGACTTCCCTGGTTTATGAACATTCCCGGCGAAAACTTGAATGGTGTTTATTCCGCCAATGAATATCTGACCAGAATGAACCTGATGAAGGGTTTCCTTTTTCCTCAGTTTCATACTCCGATAAAGAATCACAAAAGAGTTGCAGTTGTCGGTGGCGGCAACGTAGCAATGGATTGTGCCAGAACTGCCTTAAGACTTGGAGCGGAGACCAGAATCATTTATAGAAGATCAAGAGAGGAACTCCCCGCCCGATTAGAGGAGATAGAAAATGCAGAGGAAGAAGGGATAATTTTCGATTTTCTGACACTTCCCATTCGTTACATCGGCGATGAAAACGGATGGGTTAAGGAGATCGAAATTTTAAAGATGAAGTTAGGCGAACCGGACGCTTCTGGAAGGAGAAAACCTATTCCCATCGAGGGTTCCGAAACCATCATGGCTATGGATGCAGTGGTCTGTGCCATAGGCAATAGTCCAAATCCGCTTATTCCTGCCGCTACCCCTGGGCTGGAGGTAGGTAAGAACGGTAACATCATTGCGGATGAGGCAACTGGTAAAACCTCCAAAGATAGAGTTTGGGCTGGTGGTGATGTGGTGACCGGCGCCGCAACTGTCATCCTGGCTATGGGAGCTGGGCGTAAGGCTGCCAGATCTATCCATGAGTACCTCTCCTCTCTTTAAATCAATTCCAAAAAACTGATGGGGCTTCTGCTTAAGTCTGTTTAACGTCTATCGGTTACGTCTTCGGCTACGTATCGTCTGCCAAAGGCAGATCCGCCTCTGGCGGATAAGCCGTCTCTCGGTTTGGCCGTCCGTCTTCACACAATGAACAATAAGTAACCTAAACCCGAACCTTTTTTACAACGAAACCAATAAGAAAAAGAGTTCTGCAAAAGCCCAAATATTTACACTACCTTGGCATCTACAAGAGGAAAAAATCTTGCATTTCAAAAAAGTTTTGCTATAATGATCTTGGATAAAGGGAAGGGAGTCTATTCTTAGTATCTTAAAGATTGAAAGGAATGAATAAAATGCTGACAAAAAAAGTCGAAGAGAAAAGGATTAAAGAATTTGTAAAAACCAGATATGGTGAAATAGCAAAAAAGGAAAAGGCAACTTGTAGCTGTTGCGGAACGTCTGTATTAGAACAGGCAAAGGCGATTGGGTATTCTTTAAAAGAGCTAAAAAAGATTCCTGAATCTGCCATTATGGGCTTAGGATGTGGAAATCCAGTAGCTTTAGCCAGTCTTAAAAAGGGCGAGACAGTTTTAGATTTGGGCTCCGGCGGAGGAATAGATGTCTTTTTGGCGGCTAATAAAGTGGGGGAAAAAGGCAAAGTTATCGGCGTAGATATGACTGGTGAGATGATAAGAAAGGCAAGGGAAAATGCAAAGAAGGGCGGATACAAGAACGTGGAGTTCCGGTTAGGCGAAATTGAGAACCTCCCCTTAGAGGATGAATCGGTGGATGTGATAATTAGCAATTGCGTAATAAATCTCTCCACGGATAAGAAAAAAGTCTTCCAGGAAGCTTATCGAGTGTTAAGACCTAAGGGAAGGATGATGATCTCTGATATAGTCACCGAGAATGAGCTCCCGGAGGAGATCAGAAAATCTTTTTCCGCTTGGGCTGACTGCATCGGAGGAGCTTTGGTAAAAAAGGATTATCTTGATGCTATTAAACAAACGGGGTTTAAAGATATTAAAATCATGGACGAGAAAGCATTTTTAGAAGAGGGCATGTCCGAGAAGATAAAAGGAAAAATAATAAGCATCAAAGTTGAGGCAAAAAAGGCAGGGAAAAGGGAATAGGCAATAGGCAAAAGAAAAAAGATGAATCCGTTCTGTGATGGAATAACCAGGTTTGACTCCCGAATGAACTTCTTTTGCTCTCTTTCCGTATTCTTCACCTGCAGAAATCAATTTGATCGTGCAAAACTGACCTTTCTCTGTTTTTACTATTGCCTAATGCCTTTTGACTATTGACTGAATTTTTCGGAGAGGTGTCCTAGTTGGCTGAAGTCCCGCCCCGCCAACGGCGGGGGATAAACAGTTGTGATCTTTAGATAACATATTTTTGAATTCAAGGAGAGGTGGCCGAGCATGGCTGAAGGCAGCTGCCTGCTAAGCAGTTGTAGGGGCTAATACCTCTACCCCGGGTTCGAATCCCGGCCTCTCCGTTAATTAGAAAGTCGGGCGGCTTAGGTGACTAAATGATAATGTTTTTTAGAACAAAAGACGCCTTTATTATTTAGACTTTCCAATATGTGAGTCGTAGGTCAGGAGCCCTGCGCTCCTGACACACAAAAGTGATAGACCCTAGCCAAGTCGTAGGTCGGGCTGGCGTCCAGACGGACGCCCGTCTGGGCGTAAGCCTGTCCGACAAATCTCTGTGATGTCCCCCTTGTCAGGGGGGCAAAAACAGAAAGTCCCCCTGATAAGGGGGATTTAGGGGGTTCTCTCTCCAAGGCATTGATAGTGGATAATATCGGTCACGATATTAACTCTGACGCTTAGGCATTAGGGAATCCGAAAGGATAAAAAAGCTTCGGGAGTTCCTATTCCCGAAGCTTTAAATATTGCTAATATAGGAATGCTAACTACTTTGTTTCGGCTCAGCTGTTTAATATCTTTTCTGCTTCCTCTTTGTCTGCATCCATAACGTGCGGTATTCCACTGATCTCTGAAGCCTCTTTGGTCAAAGAGGCGATGTCGTCTCGGGTGATATATTCTAAAGCGAACTTCCTGTTGCCACACATCAACTGCCTTAATCCTTGAGCCAATCTCTGTGCATAGGTGTAAAGTCCAAGAGCACCTGTGGGAACCTTTTTGAAGTTGGCTTCGCCCAGTTTCCGTTTCAACTCTGGAGCGGAGACGAAAATTTCCTCTGGCGTATTGCCGAACCTTTCGATAAACACTGGCACCATCCCTTCGTTGATTCTTTTGCCGATGGTCTTTCCCACCATGGCGGCGGCGATGAAACCTCGTGCCATCCCAATCATCTTGAAATAGGGAGCACCCAGGGCTAATCCCTTGAGAATCTGATCTTCAAAAGTGAATCCACCGGCAATAGCGATGTCGGGAACGTATTCACCCTTTTTGGCTAATCTATCTGCATATTGATACAGTAGCGAATGAAGTTCCACCGAGGGGATTCCCCATTCGTTCATCATCCGCCAGGGGCTCATGCCGGTTCCACCTCCAGCACCATCCACGGTTAAAAGATCGAGTCTGGCTTTGGAGGAGAACTTGATTGCCCGGGCCAAATCTGCCGGCCGATAAGCTCCGGTCTTGAGAAATATATGTTTCGCGCCAAGGTCTCTCAGCTCCTTCACTCTCTTCATGAAGCCTTCCTCAGTAACCATTCCAACTCGGGAATGCCTTTCAAACTCCTTGAAGCTCCCTTTTTCGAAGGCATCTATATTGGCTGGATCTAGAGGATCTGGCAAAACTACATATCCCCTCTTTTTCAAAAGCTGTGCTTTCTCGAGGGAATTGATTTTCACCTCACCACCAATATCTTTGGCTCCCTGTCCCCATTTGAGCTCCACCACGTCCACGCCTAACTTGGCGAGTCCATATTCCAAAACACCCAGAGAGGTATCCTCCACATTAGACTGAAGTATGATGGCTCCATAGCCATCCTGTTGCCAATCTTTGTATAGTTTCACCCTCCAAGAAAGGTCCGGGGCATGTTTCACTTTTCCGTTTTCGATCACGGACTCCACGTCCATTCCCACCACGTTTTCCCCAATGGTCAAAGGAAATCCCGCCAAGGCGGCACCAACAGCTAAGCCCTCCCAGTTATTCTTAGCTACGTTGGTTGATCCCAAACCTGGAATGATGAAAGGAAGTCTCACCTTAAGCTTGGGATCATTTCCGATTCTCCTTTCCAGATTCACATTGGGGAAAATGGCCACATTGGAATCTTCCGCAATTCCTTTGGCTCCCACGGCAGTTCCCATGATGGTAAAATGAGATAGATCCACCGGATACACTTTCTCGGAGGCGGCGGTGATGATCCCGAATGGCTGCGGATAGATCACCTCTGCTCCGCGGTAGGCGGATTTACCGATCTCACACATTCCAATACATCCGTCCACACAAGTAACGCACATGCCGCTGAATCGACTGACCGAATCTTCAGTTCTGTTCTTGGTCAAGGTAGCGGCAGAAGCATTAAGTCTGGTTAGCGACATAACTTCTCACTCCTTTTTTATTTAATATTTATTTGCAAATTGGTATATCGTTTATCGTTGGCACGTCCGTGCTCGTATGGTTCGACTTCGCTCACCATAAATCGAATCTCGTTAATAGAAGCTCGAGGTTCGGTAAAAACCAACTTCGATTGACGAGTTTCGAGCTTCAATACGAGCATCGACACCTTCAAAACGAGCTTCGAATTATTTTTTGACTTCTTCCTTCAAACACTGACAACAAGGGTCTAAGAAACATAATGCGTCTTCATACTCTTCCAAACAGACCGGAGAGACATTCAAGCAAGATCCACAAACCACTCCCGGAGCCTCAGGCCCCTGACAACGGAGCTGACAGGCTGGACAAATATACATGCATCCTCCACACAGACGGCATTCCTCTGAACGAACATCAAAGGGTGTGGTTATTTTGCGCGACTCACCTCGATTAACAAAACCTATGGCTTTCCCTTGCATCTGTTCTGTGCACATCCTTACACACAACCCACACAGAATGCAGTCGTCGTGTCTGACTTTAAATCGGGTCCTTTGGACTTCCATCGAAGCCGCCAAATCCTGAATGGTTTTTGAATCAGGACAGGTGGCTAAGAGAAGTTCCACCACCATCTTTCGGGCCTGTTCCACCCTTTTGGAATGGGTTCTGACCACCAATCCTTCCTCTGCCGGATAGGTGCAGGATGAAACTAACTTGGAGGCTGGTCCTTCGCCTATCTCCACCACGCAAAGTCGACAAGCTCCATAAGGAGATAATCCTTCATAATAGCACAGGGTTGGTATAGGAAGCCCATAGAATTTGGCAGTTTCAAGTATGGTCCATCCCTCCTCTGCCTGAACATCCACTCCATTTAGCCTTAAGGTCAACATCTCTTTTTCCTTTATGCTTAAAAATTATTAGCTACTCAATTTCTTCTGGTTCTAATTCACATCGTAAGCAACGTCTTGCTTCTTTCATTGCCATCTTTTCATCAAAGCCCAATTCTACCTCTTTAAAGTTTTTACTTCTCTCTTCTGCAGAAAGAGTGGGCATTTCTGTTCGTTTGAGTTGAGCTAACTCTTCTTCGGTCAACTCCAAAGCCTCCACAAAAATAGAGGGTTTAGTTACTTCGTATACTCTCGTCAAACTCTCTCCTCGGAGATATTTATCAATGGATTCAGAAGCGACTTTGCCTGCGGCCATAGCCTCCACCACAGTATTAGCACCGGTCACAACATCCCCGCCCGCAAAGATTCCTTCTTTATTGGTGGCGAAAGTTTCGGGGTCAACTACAATGGTTCCCCTGTTTGAAACGCTTACTCTATCATACTCCCCTAAGAAGGAAAGATCCGGCTGTTCTCCAATTGCGGGAATCAAGGTGTCCAATTCGATTTCAAACTCGGACCCGGTGATAGGAACTGGTCTTCTTCTTCCACTTTCATCCGGTTCTCCAAGCTCCATGCGAATGCATTCTATCCCAGTTAATTTACCATTCTTTCGCAGAGCTTTAACTGGGGCGGTTAAAAATTGGATGTCAATTCCTTCTTCAAGAGCAGTTTCCACCTCTTCTTTGAAAGCCGGCATCTCGGCTTTGGTTCTGCGATAAATTATAGTAACCTTCTCACAATCTTTGAGTCGATTCGCCACCCTTGCGGAATCCACCGCCGCGTTCCCACCGCCAATGATACCCACTTTTTTGCCTATTTTTACCTCTTTGTCTAAGTTGACTGTGGTCAGAAATTCCATGGACTCTAAAACACCCTCTCCGTCTTCCCCCGGAATCCCTAACTTCCAACTCTTATGCGCACCAGTGGAAATAAATGCCGCCTTATAGCCATTTTTGACAAGATCATCTAAGGAGAAATCTTTACCTAAAGCCTGATTGGTTTTTATAGTGACGCCGGCATTTTTGATAGCTTCTATGTCGGCATTGAGAATCCTTTTGGGGAGCCTATGTTCCGGTATGCCTACCGTTAACATCCCGCCGGGAACAGGCAATGCCTCAAAAATAGTAACTTCATATCCTTTTTGAGCTAAATAGAATCCACAGGTCAAGCCTGCCGGACCAGAGCCGATTATAGCAACCTTCTGATCTTTTGTCTTCTGAAACTTGACTTTTGGCTTTATACCATGAGTAAGACCATAGTCGGTTGCAAATCTTTTCAAAGTTCTGATGGCGATGGGATCGCCGGACTCCCCTGCTCGACACTTGAACTCACAGGGATGATGGCATACTCTGGCACAAACCGAAGGTAATGGATTATCTTTTCTTATGATCTCTAAAGCTTTTTCAAATTCACCTTTAGCAATCAAAGCTATATATACACATGCCTCTTGACCGATGGGACAAGTATGCTGGCAGGGAGAGGAGATGATCTTCTTGCAAACCACTGCTGGACATCTTTTGTATTTAACATGGGCTTCATATTCATCTCTGAAGTATCTCAAAGTGCTCAAGACTGGATTGGGTGCGGTCTGCCCCAGACCGCACATGGTGGTATCCTTAACCGCTTTCGCTAACTCTTCCAAAAACTCAATATCTCCGGGTTTTCCTTTTCCGTCGGTGATGTCGGTTACAATTTCCAACATCCTTATGATCCCCTCTCGACAGGTAAAACATTTGCCACATGATTCATCCTTCAGGAAATTGAGGAAGTATTTGGCTACATCCACCATACAGGTATCCTCATCCATCACCACCATCCCACCGGAGCCCATCATGGAGCCAACTTCAGTCAACCTGTCATAGTCCACCAGGAGGTCAAGAAGACTCGTGGGCATACAGCCCCCAGATGGTCCACCAGTCTGAACCGCCTTGAATCTCTTCCCTCTGGGGATTCCACCGCCTATATCTTCTATGATTTCTCTCAAAGTGATCCCCATGGGGACTTCGACCAATCCGGTATTGTTTATTTTCCCCACCAAAGAGAATATCTTGGTCCCTTTACTCTTCTCCGTGCCGATTTTGGAATACCATTCTGCCCCCTTGTTTATGATTAGAGGGACATTTGCCCAGGTTTCAACATTGTTTATGTTGGTCGGTTTACCCCACAATCCTTTTTGCACCGGAAAAGGAGGTCTCTGTCTGGGCTCGCCTAATTTCCCCTCGATGGAGGCAATTAGCGCGGTCTCCTCTCCGCATACAAAGGCACCTGCACCTCTTACGATCTTTAAATCAAAATCAAAACCTGAACCTAATATATCCTCACCTAAAAGCCCATATTCTTTGGCTTGATCTATGGCGATAGAGACATTTTTCACCGCTAATGGATATTCGTTTCGAACATAGATATATCCTTCCTTTGCTCCGGTGGCAAAAGCTCCAATCAGTATACCTTCTAAAACGGAATGTGGATTCCCCTCCAAAAGGCTTCGATCCATATAAGCACCCGGATCACCTTCATCTGCATTGCAGATTATATATTTTGTCTCTGCCTTTGCCTTTTTACAGAATGCCCATTTAAAGCCGGTGGGGAATCCCCCCCCTCCCCTCCCCCTCAAGTCGGATTTTTTTATCTCTTCGATCACCTGATCCGCGGTCATGCCGGATAGAACTTTGCGGAAAGCAGAATAGCCACCTATGGCTAAGTAATCCTCAATTTTGGTAGGATCAACAAATCTGTTGTTTCCCATAATCAGCCGGTTCTGCTTTTGGTAAAATGGGATTTCCTCCTCATGGACAGATTTTTGTTTGGTCACAGGATCTGAATATAAGAGGCGATCTATGATTCTGTGGTTGATCACCGTCTCGGAGATTATCTGGTCCGCATCCTCCGGCTTCACCTTTTGATATAGTATTCCTTCGGGATAAATCAGAACCGTGGGTTCTACTTCGCAGAAGCCATGACATCCGGTCACCCTCATGCTAACCTTGTCCCTCCAACCGTTGGACTTAAGCTTCTCCTCAAATGCCTTCACCACCGAAGCAGATCCGCGTGCTTGACCGCAGGTGCCAGAGGAGATGGTGATACACAACCTCTCTTTACGTCCCTGTTCGATCAAATTTCCTCTTATTTCATCGAATTCCTTTATGCTTTTCAACTTTTTCATATTTCATACCTTTTGTATGTATTAATTTTCTTTCTTCAAAGTCAGCTGTTTCTGAATCTTATTAATGAAATGGACCATACTTATTGTAAAAAGCGGAGAGCTCACTCTCCAGTTTATCGAATTCAATTAAGTGCTTTTTGCACCCGCGGCGAGAGCAGATCTGGACAGTCCCTCCCTCGGCAAATCTCATTGGAATCATGGGAGCTTTGCATTCCTCACAAATACGTGAACCGAGTAGCTCCGCGTTACAATGGGGACAGAAAAAATTCACCACCTCGCCTTGTGCCACTGACAACTCAGAATCTATCTTGTAACTGCCATATAGCGAACTAAGGCGAAGCACTCCACATTCTTTACCCCGCTGAATGCTTAGCTTCACGCTCGGGTGATCGTCAATTTTTCTCTCTTCATCCATCAAGCTTTTCCCACAATGAGGACAGTTTACATTTACCTGAATCATATATGCTCTCCTTTTGGACTAATCTGGTTGGGATCTATATTTTTCCAAAATAGGATCCACTTTGGCTGTGGAAGTCTGTCCGTAGTATTCCCCATCCACCACCACCAAAGGTCCAATGGCACAACACCCCAGGCAATTGACTGTTTCCAGCGTGAACTTTTTATCTTCTGTGGTTTCTCCCCTTTTCACATTCAATTTCTTTTGAACTTCTCCCAATATCCTTTTCGCCCCTCTCACATGGCAGGCGGTTCCCAGGCAGACTGTAACCAGATGTTTTCCTCTGGGTTTGAGGCTGAAAGCTTTGTAAAAAGTGGCAATCCCATAGACAGAGATCAAGGGGACGTTTAATTTCTCCGCCACGCTTTTCAAAGCATCTGGGGGAAGATAATTATATTCGGTTTGAACATCTTGCAATATGGCAATCAATGCCCCACCTTCCCCTTTGTATTTGTCAATAATTCCTTCCACTTTTTTTAGGTCCAAATTCATTGATCATTTCTCCTTTGAGAAAATTCTTGTGAAAGCATACGCAATTGTCTATTCTATACGCAAAGTCTAAAAGACCTTGTGAAATTTTTCTCAAAATAACATATTTTCCCTCATTTGTCAAATATTTTTTGGGCAGTTTTTGAAAAAAATCAGTTGGTGGATTCGGCTATGCTAAAGCCATCACCTAACTTAAGTTAGGTGATGGAGAGTTAGGTGCTGGCTTCTAATTCAATATGAATCTATGCGTAGACGCCTCTCTTCATAAAGACATCCAAAACTCTTTTGATTGCTAACATGAAGGCGGCGATCCGCATATTGACCTTTTTTGTGCAAGAAATTTGCAAGACGTCAGCGAAGGCTTTCTTCATTATCTCTTCCAACCTGCGGTTGACCTCCTCTTCGCTCCAGAAAAATCCCATTCGGTCTTGCACCCATTCAAAATAGGAGACCGTGACTCCCCCAGCGTTACATAGTATATCTGGGATCACGAAGACCCCTTTTTTGTCCAGTATCTTATCGGCTTGGGGAATAACCGGTCCATTTGCCCCTTCTGCCAAAATTTTTGCCTTCACCCTGGGTGCATTTTCTTCAGTGATCTGGTTTTCCAAAGCGGCGGGAACCAAGATATCGCAGTCAAGCTCCAGAAGTTCTTGATTAGATATGGGTTTGGTGCCGGGGAATTTGACCACGCTTCTGGTCTTCTTGGCATGGAGCAATAGTTTTTTGATGTCAATCCCATTTCGATTATATATCCCCCCTCTGACATCACTTACTGCAATGATCTTACACCCGTCGTCATACAAAAGGTCTGTTGCCACCGAACCTACGTTTCCAAATCCCTGGACCGCTACGGTGGCGCCCTCCATATTAATTCCCAGGTGCTTAGCCGCCTCTCTAATGGTAAAGAGAACCCCTCTCCCGGTAGCTTCAACTCTGCCCAATGATCCGCCTAAATCCAAAGGTTTTCCGGTCACCACCGAGGTGACCGTATGACGGGCATGCATGCTATAAGTATCCATTATCCAAGCCATGGTCTGCTCGTTGGTGTTTACATCGGGTGCCGGGACATCACTTTCCGGACCTAAAACGTCAATCAACTCAGCGGTATAGCGTCGGGTCAGTCTCTCTAACTCGCCTTTGGACAATTTGGTGGGATCACAGGTTATGCCACCCTTGCCACCCCCAAAGGGAATCCCCACCACCGCACATTTCCAAGTCATCCAGGCAGCCAGAGCTGAGACTTCATCCAAGTTTACATCCGGATGATAGCGGATGCCCCCTTTGGCTGGACCCCTTATGATCGAATGCTGAACCCGATAACCGGTGAAGACTTTGAAGCTCCCATCATCCATTTGAATGGGGAGCTTTACAATCACCGACCGGCGCGGTTGTTTGATCATCTCCAACCAGGATGGATCCAACCGCAAACGTTTAGCCGCCTGATCAAACTGGGTCATGGCGTTTTGAAATGAGCTGATTTGAATGTCAGTGCTTTTCAACCGTGCCATATTTTATCCCTCTCTTTCTTATATAACTATGTCTCCTATTTCTTTGATAAGTAGGTTCGCTTCGCTAACTACAAGTTTTTATCTTTTTTGCCACATCATCCTGCTTTTAGTTCATTGCCCTCATTAATTCCGCCAAACAAAGCAAAAAATCCAGCTAAAACGTAAAGCTTGTAAATTTCTTTTGAAAATAGCGATGTTTTGTTTTTTTGTCAATTATTTTTTAGGAAGCTTGAAAAGTCAAGAGCAAGGGGCTCGAACTATGTTTCCCACTTTGTCTAAAGTGGGGAATCTTTTACTTGACAGACCCACTTTTTTGTCAAATGAAGTTCAGGGCGGAATACCTCAGCTAAAAGGCTATTTGGTCTCTTCATTTCAGCCACAAAAAACTACGCACCGGGAAACATCTGGACAGAGTTTTGAGAGATAACAGGCATGAGACCACCATTCCCCCAAGTCCTGTTGGAATAACATAATGAGGTAAGATATTGGAAATGAAGAAGTTAAAAAAGCGGGAGACGGGACTCGAACCCGCGACAAACAGCTTGGAAGGCTGTCACTCTACCAACTGAGTTACTCCCGCCTGTTGGTTTGTAGTTCGTAGTTCATAGTTGGTAGGTCCCCACCCCATCCAAAAAAAATTTTACCACGAACCATGAACTACGAACCACGAACCGAAACAATGGAGAGGGGAGGATTCGAACCTCCGAAGGCATAGCCGGCAGATTTACAGTCTGCTCCCTTTGGCCACTTGGGAACCTCTCCAAAATCAGTTTAGAGCTAAGAGTTTAAAGTTTAGAGTAAAACTTCTTCTGTTTCTTCCCATCAATATATAAACCCACCGAGATGCGGATACATCCTGGATTTATTACATTCTACGCGATTTTCCCTCACCCCCGCCTCTGGCGGGATCTGCAACCTTTCCCTCTCCCCACAGGGGAGAGGGTCAGTTTCATATTAGAAATATTTATCTGTATGCATACGCAAAAGTGTCTGCATCAGTTTATGAACAACCTCATAGAAGCGAAGCCTATTTCTTTTTCTTCAAATTATAAATTTTCTCCTCTAAACTCTTTGCTCTAAACTCTCAACTGGTTAACCCAGCTGGAGGAGGGAATCGAACCCACGACCTGAGGTTTACAAAACCCCTGCTCTACCGACTGAGCTACTCCAGCATGAAGTTAGAAGTTAGAAAGTCAAAAAAGCTATAACCTGCAAACGTTCTAACTTGGTAACTTGCTAACTGACTTATTTCTCTTTTTCTGCTTGTGCTTCTTTAATGATCTTTTCGGCGATTTCTCTGGGCACCTCCTCGTAATGGGAGAATTCCCGGGTATGAATTCCTCTTCCCTGGGTTAAAGACCTTAAGGAGGTAGAGTATTTGTATAATTCGGCTAAGGGGACTTGGGCTTTAATGTTTTGAAAGTTTCCTTCTCGATCCATGCCCGAAATTTTGCCACGCCGACTGGAGAGATCACCCATCACATCCCCCATGAACTCTTCCGGCACGATCACTTCCAGATTATAGACCGGCTCCAACAAAACCGGCTTTGCCAGACTTGATGCATTTTTGAAGCCCATCGAACCAGCAATCTTAAAAGCTAAATCTGAGGAATCGACCACGTGATAGGTGCCGTCGTAGATGGTCACTCTCAAATCCATTACCTTATAACCAGCCAGAATACCCTCATTCATAGCCTCTACTACTCCCTTTTCCACTGACGGGATATACTTTGAGGGAACCACCCCACCCACTATCTCATTTTCGAACTCAACTCCCGTTCCACGGGGTAAAGGCTCCAATCTAAGCCAAACATCCCCATACTGACCTCGGCCGCCCGATTGTCTCTTATACTTCCCTTGAGCTTCTGTTTTAGCTTTGATGGTTTCTCGGTAAGGGATTCGCGGTTTTTCCAATTCGGCTTCAACCCCAAATCTCTTCTTCAGTCTGTCCACCATCACCTCTAAGTGCAGTTCCCCTTGACCATAAATTATAGTTTGTTTAATATCTGTATCCACCTCCATGATAAAGGTGGGATCCTCTTCATGCAGTTTGGCGAATCCATTGGCGATCTTCTCCTCATCTCCCTTGGCTTTGGGTCTTATGGCCATATTTATCACCGGTTTAGGAAAAGCGATGCCTGGAAGGATCACCGGGTCTTTCTTCTCGCAAAAAGTATCTCCGGTTTGAGTGTTCTTAAGCTTAACCACTGCCGCTAAATCACCAGCGCTAACTACTCCGATCTCTTTTCTTTCTCTCCCGTTCAAGGCATAAATCTGTCCAATCCTTTCGACCGCTTCTTTGGTGGAGTTATAAACATCCATTCCAGTCTGCAACTTACCGGAGTATGTCTTTAAAAAAGTCAACTCACCTACGTGGGGTTCTGCCACGGTTTTAAAAGCAAAAGCGCACAAAGAGCCGTTTTGATCTATCTTTATAGTCTTTTCCTTATCTGTCCCAGGATCTTTTCCTTTTATTTGAACAAAATCTGAAGGAGCAGGAAAATACTCAACTATAGAATCCAATAAAGTGGAGATACCCACATTCCCTAAAGCGGATCCGCACAAAAGCGGATAGATCTTGAGCTCCACCACTCCTTTTCGCAAACCATCTCTGATTTCCTCATTGCTAAGCTGACCTTTCTCGAAAAACTTTTCCAGAAGCGAATCATCAGATTCTGCCACGGTCTCCATCAACTTCTCCCTATAATCTTTGGTCCTTTTTTCTAACTCCGGAGGAATCTTATCTTCTTTAGGAGCTCCCGCTTTATCAAAATAAACTGCTTTCATTTTGATCAAATCTATTATTCCTTTAAACCCTAATCCTTCACCAATTGGAATCTGGATGGGCGTCACCTGATGACCGAAGCTTTCTTTAGCCTGTTTGACCGTTTTCTCGAAATCAGCATGCTCTTTTTCCATCTTGTTCACGAAAAAAGCGCGAGCGATATTATATTTCCGAGCGATGTTCCACACCTGCTCGGTTCCTACCTCTACCCCAGCTTGAGCAGAAAGTAAGATGAGCGCGGTTTCCGTCACTCTCAATCCTCCTACCACCTCCCCGATGAAATCAGCGTAACCGGGCATATCCACTAAGTTGATCTTATGATTTTTCCATTCCAAGTGAAGAAGCGAAGCCCCTATGGAAGTTTTTCTTTGGATCTCATCATCGGTATAATCCGACGCGGTGGTCCCGTCATCCACCCTCCCCAGTCGGGTGGTCACGCCTGCATCGTAAAGCACAGCCTCCACCAGGGAGGTCTTACCTACACCTCCATGCCCCACCATCCCTACGTTCCTGATCTCGTTAATTTTAAAATCCTTCACCACAAACCTCCTAAAATGAGAATTAACCTAATTACGTGTAAATTTAATAATACTAAATAAAAAATGTTTGTCAACAATTCTTTACCAAAACTATTAGACTATTTTATAAGTTAGTTTTGCGGGGGTGGTCATGCCGTAGGCAGATCCTCCGCCTACGCAGGACTTAATTGGCTCTTAGGTGGAGTTTCTCTTTCTCCCCAAAATAAATAATTGACACAGATTGTAAATTCCTTTAAATTTCACACAAAGGGAAACTTAAACTCAGGAGGATCGAGAAATGACGGAAGAACCAGAACAAGAAGAAAAGATGGAAGAAAAGAAAGAAGAAGAAAAGACGGTTACTCGTCCGGGGAAAGAAAAACACAAGCGCTTAAAAGAGGAACGCATCATCGAGGCACAATACAAGGAGAAACTCAAAGATTTCAAAAAAAATCTTGTCCACCGGGGTAAGCATCTTTTTGACAGACAGAGAAAGGATAAGTTCTTGGGTGGGACGAAAGGACGGAGAGGCGGATGAGCAAAGACGGTTTGTAGCTCATAGTTCATAGTTCATGGTTCAAAGAATACTTTACAGGAGAGGGCAAATCTTATCCTTAGTATGCGGAAAGGTAAATTATCAAAACGGGTTCAATTATGCCCAAGCCTGATAAAAAAGTAATAGGCCGGATTCAAGAATTACAGGAACAGATAAATCATCACAATTACCTTTATTACGTCTTAGATAGCCCGGAGATTTCAGATGCTGAATACGACCGTCTGTTCGATGAATTGGTGGAACTGGAGAAGAAATATCCGGAGCTTATCACTCCTGATTCTCCTACGCAAAGGGTGGGCGCCACTCCTTTAGAAGAATTCAAAACGGTCAGGCACAGCCTTCCAATGTTGAGCCTGAACAAGTCCACCTCTGAGACTGAATTTTTAGATTTTCACCGAAGAGTGCTGGAGCTTTTAGGTCTTTCCGAAAAGAAAATCAAATACACCGTGGAGCCGAAATTTGATGGCTTAGCTATCGAGCTGGTTTACCGCAAAGGAATTTTTACCATAGGATCAACCAGAGGTGATGGGGTGGTGGGAGAGGACGTTACCCAAAACCTAAAAACCGTAAAAACCATTCCTCTCAAGCTTTTGGGAAAGATTCTGCCTGAGTTACTTGAGGTCAGAGGAGAGGTTATAATAAACAAGTATGACTTTGAGAGATTAAACAAACAAAGGGAGAAGAGTGGAGAACCTTTGTTTGCCAATCCTCGAAATGCCGCCGCCGGATCGGTCAGACAGCTCGATCCTAAAATCACCAGCTCTCGACCACTCAATATGTTTGTTTACGGCATAGGAAGAGTGGAAGGGAAAAACCTCTCCAATCACTGGGATAGCATCCAATACTTGAAAGGGTTAGGTTTCAAGCTAAGCCAGTATGTGGAGCTTTGTGACAATGTAGATCAGGTAAAAAGCTACTATGATAAGTTATTAAAGATAAGAAACGACTTGCCTTATGAAATCGATGGAATGGTGATTAAGGTGAACGAATTTGGGCTTCAGGAAAAATTGGGCGAGCTTTCCCGTAGTCCTCGCTGGGCAGTTGCCTGGAAGTTCCCGGCTCAACAGGAAAACACCAAAATAAAGGATATAATCGTCAGCGTGGGAAGAACCGGTGCTTTAACCCCTGTGGCAATTCTGGAACCGGTAAGAGTTGGTGGAGTGGAAGTAAGTCGAGCCACCTTGCATAATGAGGATGAAGTAAAGAAAAAAGATGTGAGGATTGGCGATACCGTAGTGATTCAAAGGGCTGGAGATGTGATTCCGGAAGTGGTGAAGGTGGTGGAGTCAAAAAGAACCGGGAAAGAAAAGAAGTTTGTGATGCCGGACAAATGTCCGGTGTGTAGCTCCAAAGTTGAGAGACCAGAGGGCGAGGCTATTCATCGTTGCACCGGAATCGCTTGTCCCGCTCAGATAAAAGAAAACATGGCGCATTTCGTCTCCAAGGGAGCTATGGATATGGATGGCTTGGGATATAGGTTTTTAGAACAGATGATAGACAAAAAAATCATCCAGGATCAAGCTGATCTTTATTTTCTTGAAAAAGAAGACTTAATGAAGATGGATCGAATGGGGGACAAGTTAGCGCAAAATCTTCTTGACGCCATTGACAAAAGCCGAAATCCAAGCTTAACCAATTTGATATATGCTTTGGGCATAAGGAATGTGGGCTACCATCTGGCGGGCGTTTTGGCAAAGAATTTCAAATCCATTGACAATTTAGCCAAGCAAACTGTGGATGACTTAACTCAAGTGTATGAAATTGGACCGATAGTGGCACAAAGCATATATAACTTCTTCCATAATCCCAAAAATCTCAAAGTTCTGGAGAAACTAAAAAAGGGAGGGGTAAAATTCCCGGTTGAAAAAGTTAAAATGAAAGAGACTCCTTTTTCAGGCAAAACTTTTGTTTTGACTGGCGGCTTGGATTCTTTCACCAGAGAGGAAGCTACAAAAGTAATCGAAGAGATGGACGGAAGAGTTTCCTCCTCAGTAAGCAAGAAAACTGATTTTGTTGTTGTGGGCAAAGATCCGGGATCGAAATATGATAATGCTTTGAAATTGGGGGTGAAGACGATACGAGAAGATGAATTTAAGAAGCTTATCGGCAAGTAGAGCGGATAGGGTTCGCCTGCCCGACGGAAACAAATAGAAAAGAGGAAAAAATGTTCCAACCAGATCAACCCATCAAGTCTTTCAAAGATGATATCTTGGACAGAAACCTATTTGCCCAGTCACTTGGTGATGCGATCCTTAATTATAGAGAGAAAGATAGTGTTGTCATTGGACTTTTTGGTCCATGGGGGTCCGGAAAGACCTCAATAATAAATATGGCTCTTGAGCATATTGATACTGTTTTAAAAAAAGGAACTGATGGGAAAAAACCCATTGTAATAAAATTCAACCCCTGGAACTTTTCTGATCAAAATCAACTTATCACCCAATTTTTCAAACAGCTCTCAGTAGTTCTCAGGCGCACAGATCATGCAAGTGATGCTAAGAAAGCAGGAAAGAAACTTGAAACTTATGCTAAGTTTTTTGAGCCATTAAGATTGATCCCTGGACTTAGTCCCTATGCCGAAATCGCTAAAGACGCACTACGGACCACGGGGACTGCAGTAAAAAGCTGGGGCGATCTTAAATCAAATGATTTAAATGCCACAAGAGCAGATTTGAATAAATTGTTATACAAGCAACCTCATAGAATTATAGTCATCATCGATGATATTGATCGTCTCAACAATTCTGAAATACGACAAATATTTCAGCTAATAAAATCCTTGGGGGATTTTCCAAATACTATATACCTGCTTGCATTTGATAAGAATGTCGTAATAGATGCGTTGAAAGAGGTACAAAAAGGTTCCGGGATAGAATACTTAGAGAAAGTAGTTCAGATTCCTTTCGAGGTGCCTCTTATTTCCAAAGAGAAAGTAGAACGCCTTTTGTTTACCTGGCTTGATGAGTTAATTAAGGATATACCTGAGAACAAGTGGGATCAAACATATTGGGGGAATATTTACCACAGCGGACTTAAGCATTTCTTTAGAAATATTAGAGATGTTACACGGTATATCAACTCATTAAGATTCAGTTTTGGAATGATGAAAGACGAAGTTAATGTAATAGATCTTCTTGCTATTACTGGAATTCAAGTTTTCATCCCCGAGGTCTACTACGGAATAAGGGATAATAAAGACATTTTCTCGGGAGCATACGATTCGGCCTATGAAAGGAGTAGTGCAGCAAGAGAACAGGCGCAGAAGCGCTACAAAGAGATTATCGGAAGAGCCAAGGAGCCTCCTGCAGAAGTGTTGGAGGATTTCTTGAAAAGATTATTCCCGAAACTCGAATCTATGTATGGCTACGAGTGGTTGGATTCTTGGAGGAGAGATTGTCGAATATGTAGTCCTGATATTTTTGATATATTCTTTAGGTTATCTGTTCCCATAGAGGAGATCTCTCAAAAAGAAATTGAGACGATATTATCCTTGGGGAGCAATTCTGATTCTTTTGCTGAAGCCCTTTTACGACTCAATGAAGATGGGAGAATATTAAGATTTCTTGAACGCTTGGAGGATTACACACGAAGTGATATTCCCGATGACAACATTGAACCAATCATCACCGCACTTATGGATGTTGGAGATCTGTTTCCTGAAGGGGACTCGGGTATTTTCAGAACAGATACCCCTATGAGGCTTCTGCGACTCTTCTATCAACTTAGTCGTCGTTTTCATAGTCATGATAAGAGATTTGATATTCTTAAACGCGCTATGGAAAAAGCTACAAGAAGCTTATATACGATTGTTTATGAGGTAGGCGTACAGGATCAACAGCACGCTAAATACGGTTTAGAGGACAAACCTCAACCAGAGGAGAAGCTTACGGTTAGAGCAGAGCAGCTTGAGGAATTAGAAAAGCTAGCATGCAACAAGATAGAAATCTGGGCTAAAGACGGACGATTAAAAAAACACAGATATTTATCATCTATTCTTTTTAGTTGGAAAAGATGGGGACAGCAGGATCAAATCAATAGCTTTGTAAACAATATGATAATAGACAACGATGGTTTAATCGATTTTATTACTAGCTTCTTAAGCAAGTCTAAAAGCATCGGTATGTCAGATTATGTTGGGAAAACACATTGGCGGATCTCTATTAAGGGGATTGAAGAGTTTGTGAGCTTAAAAGAGATAGAACCCCGAATAAGAAAAATATTACCTTCTCGAGATTTTGAACAGTATGACGAGCCAAAGAAGCTTGCCATAAGAACATTCTTAGACACTATCGACGGGAAAACTGAATTTCCTTATAAGAGAACTTAATTGATAATTTACTGCTTCACGTTGGTGTTCTTCACCAACGGGCAAACCTCTCCCCCTTAGTCCCCTTTAGGGTGAATCCCTTTCCTTCGACCCTGAGGTCTCAGGACCGAAGGGCAGGGTGAACCCCTCTCCACACGTGTGGAGAGGGGGAAGCAGGGGGTGAGGTAGAATGCTCTAAACTCTCAACTCTATGCTCTAAGCTGTTGTATGACCAATCAAGAAATAGCTCAGGTACTCGTTCATATCTCTGAGATCTTAGACATCCAGGGAGAGAACCCTTTCAAGATTAGAGCATATATCAAAGCGTCTCAAACTATTGAGAATCTTACCTATCAACTTTCCTCCTTGGAAGACAAAGATAAAATTATGGAGCTTCCCGGAATTGGAGAAGGGATTGCAAAAAAAATTAAGGAACTTCTGGAGACTGGAAAGCTGAAATATCATGAGGATTTGAAAAAATCCGAATATGCTCCGTTGATTGAATTTTTGAAAATCCCTGGCATGGGTCCAAAACATGCTAAATTGGTCTCTGATAAATTAGGCATAAAAACCGTTGAAGAGTTAAGGAAAGCGGCGGAAGAAGGAAAATTGAGAGAGCTTTACGGTCTGGGTGAGAAAGTGGAACAAAACATTCTTCAGGGCATCCAGCAGGTGCAAAAATTCAAGGAGAGGTATTCTTTAGCTTTCATCTACCCCCGGGCACAAAATATTGTAGAGGAGTTAAAAAAGGTTAAAGAGGTAAAGCAAATCACCCTGGGTGGCTCTTTAAGACGGATGAAAGAGACCATCGGGGATGTTGACATTCTGGTCGCCTCTGAGAAACCCAAACCGGTGATGGGTGCTTTTATTAATCTTCCCCAGACAGCAAAAGTGTTATCTGAGGGTAGCACAAAAGCCAGCATCATGACCAAAGATGGATTCCAGGTCGATATTAGGGTAGTCAAACCGATAAGTTTTGGAGCGGCTCAACATTATTTCACCGGTTCCAAGGCTCATAATATAAGGATAAGATCGCTGGGCGTGGATAGAGGACTGAAGATAAACGAATATGGAGTGTTCAAGGGGAAAAAGAGTATTGCCGGTCGGACAGAAGAAGAGGTTTTCAAATCGGTAGGACTTCCTTATATTCCTCCGGAGTTGAGAGAGGATCAAGGCGAGATCGAAGCGGCTCAAAATAACCAGCTTCCTCATCTGATCGAGTTGAACGATTTGAAGGGTGATTTGCACGTCCATTCTGATTGGACAGATGGAAATAACTCCATCGGGGAAATGGCAAAAGCGGCACAAAAGAGAGGTTATCAATATATAGCCGTGTGCGATCATTCTCCAACAATTGGCATCACCAACGGACTTACCCCACAGAGGCTCAAAAAACATAATGAGGAAATTGGCAAACTTAATGAAAGGATGGCACAAACCCAAGGTGGTAAGAATTTTAGAATATTGAAGGGGATCGAGGTAGATATCAGGTCCAATGGACAGCTCGATTTTGAGGATGAAATCCTTAAAGGACTGGATATTGTGGTGGGAGCAGTTCATACCAAATTCACTCAAAATAAAGAGGAGATGACCAAAAGGATTATAAAAGCCATAGAAAATCCGTATGTAGATATAATCGCTCATCCCACGGGGAGGCTCATCGGAAAAAGGGAGCCTTATCAGGTGGACATGGATAAAATCATGGATGCTTGTAAAGCTAATTCAAAGGTTTTAGAACTTAATGCTTATCCGGAAAGGTTGGATTTGTCAGACCTCAACTGTCGTAAAGCTAAGGGAAAAGGCGTCAAAATCGCCATCTCCACGGATGCGCATGCGGATGCTCACTTAGAATGGATCAAATTTGGTGTGGCTACTGCAAGAAGGGGATGGATAGAGCCGGAGGATGTGATCAATACTTTGCCGTTAACGAGACTTCTCAGACTTTTGAGCAAGTAGAAGTTAGAAGTTAGAGGTCAGAAGTTTTAATTTTGGACGTTTACTAAATGAATGAATCGAAGAGATATTTAGGTTTACAAACTTTTGTTTTTCCTTTTTTAGCTGTAGCGGCTGGCACTGCTTTTCTTTATTTTGCCAGCCCTATTGTCATTCCGGTCGTAGTTGCGGCTTCGTTGGCATATATTTTGAGTCCGGCAGTCTCTCTTCTGAAAAAGCTAAAAATCCCCCACGCTTTGGCGGTCATATTGGTACTTTTGATAAGCTTTTTCATCATTGGGATTACCGGATATTTACTTTTTGCACAGGCAAATAGTCTGATTCAAGACCTCCCTACATATTGGAATAGCATAGTGGAATCCTCCACCCAACTTTTGAATAAATACAAGGGCATCTTACCCCAGGCAGGGGATTTTTATCTGAAAAGCTTTCAGTTGAAGGATTTTTCAGGGATCGCCCAATACTTAGTTAGAGGAATAGGCTCAACCATATCCCTTTTCTTCAGCCTCGTTCTGATTTTATTTTTGACCTTCTTCATCCTAAACGACCAAGAGATGCTAAAAGAGAAAGTGATTCGAGCATTTGGTAAATCCGAAAAGGAGACTGCGCAAAACATATTATCGGAGATAAATAAACAAATACAAGGTTTCATTCTGGTCAAGTTCGGCACCTCCCTGGCATTGGCTGTTATCTTCACCATAGGTCTTTTGATAATCGGAGTTAACTACGCTTACATTTGGGGACCCTTAGCTGGGCTTTTGAATCTGGTGCCTTATGTTGGATCAATAATAGGAGCTATACCGCCTTTGATAGTGGCGGGGGTTGAATTTAAGGCGATCATGCCCATGATTTGGGTCCTGCTACTTTTTGTTATTTTCCAGAATCTGGAGGGAAATGTTATCTCGCCCAAATTGATTGGAGACAAATTGAACTTAAGTCCTCTGGCGGTTTTGGTCTCGGTGATGTTTTGGACCTGGCTATGGGGTGCCATTGGCATAATCTTAGCTATTCCCATTACTGCCTCAATCAAAGTAATCTGCGATCATGTGGAATCGTTGGAGCCAATTGGAATACTTTTGGGTGGGAAGAAAGATAGACGGTAAGCGAGTCGGGAGGGGACCCCGCGCCGAAGAGGCGGGATTTCGCTTCGCTCAACAAGCTCCTCCCCTACATACTGCAAAAAATGATCAAAGCCATCATATTTGATCTGGGCGGGGTTTTGATGACCGACGTGCCTTTGAAACAGATTGCAGAAGATTTGGCTAAGAGATTCAACCTGCCTGAAGAGGAAATTCATGCCTATCTTTATCCAACTGAACATTGGGACCTTCTCACTTTGGGCAAAATCACGGAAGATGAATATTGGGACGATTTTTTGAAAGTGTCAAAAATAAGTGAGAAGTCGGAAGTCAGAAGTCAGAAGTTGAAAAAAGAGCTAAAGAAGAAAGTTCGTTCTTCGCTTTGCCCTCTGGAGGAGACCACAAGAATAATCCCCCTTATGAAAAATCATTATAAATTGGGAATCTTGTCCAATCATTCAAAGGAATGGTCCCAATATATGAAACAGCAATTTGATCTTTTCAACTCTTTTGACCAGATAATCTTCTCTTGCGATGTCGGATTCAGAAAACCAGATCCCAAAATTTATGAAATAGCATTGGAGAAGCTTGGATGCAATCCAGAGGAATGTGCATTCATCGATGATAAAAGAAGGAACACAGAGTGTGCCGAAAAGTTAGGGATGAAGGGGATTGTTTTTGAAGACCTCCTAAAGCTTGAAAAGGACTTGTCCGAGTTGGGCGTAAAGATCAAATAAAAGAGGGAGAAATGTAGAGGAAGGCTTATGGTTATCAACTATTTAACTTGACATCCCTTGCAACTACATATTGTTCTAACTGACTTTAGTCAGGTTTAGGTGCTAACGCCCATATGGGCTGAGAACTGGATCTTGATCTTATGTGGAAGCAGAGTATGTT
>Ga0315289_10001732_pt1 | contig 33945 bp, 29 predicted proteins | sample YL17G11_40_MG_FD_203452 | JGI IMG/M metagenome (GOLD analysis project Ga0315289, IMG submission 203452) | Sediment microbial communities from Yellowstone Lake, YNP, Wyoming, USA - YL17G11_40 | ecosystem: Environmental > Aquatic > Freshwater > Lake > Sediment | place: USA: Wyoming | collected... | reverse complement strand
AAACGACGCTCAGTCCGAGAATCGGGAGCTTCGTGCTCTCAGTTCCGCCTCCTTCTCTTGATTTTCAAGTTGGTGATCTCGAGCGCTTGCGATATGCGCTTTCTAAGCAGACTCAGATCGATTTCCGTGTGTCCTTGCGAACATTGAAAGGATTACCTGCCTTGCTCAGATCGTGTGAGCAAGTGCGCATTGTGACAAGGGGGGATGAGGTACTCGACATTGTCGCGAATTCTCACGAAGGTTTGTATGGAGTAGCGGTGGACATAGGTACGACAACCGTCGTTGCTTACCTGATCGACCTTGTCAAAGGGGATTGTGTTGCCGTGCATTCGAGGATGAATCCACAAATAGCCCACGGGGACGACGTGATCTCGAGAATGACTTTCGCTCTAAAGAACAATGAGGGTGCCAGGATACTTCAGAGTCAGATAACAAACTGCATTGACGAATTGATTGGAGAATGCTGTGCGAGCGCCAGCGTTCGGAAGGAAAGAGTATTCGATATCGTCGTTGTCGGAAATACTGCCATGCACCACCTGTTCTTTGGTCTCGATACTTCGAACCTAGGACGCTCGCCTTTCATTCCAGTGGTGGCCGACGATATTGAGGTGAAGTCCGCAGAACTTGGACTCGCCATCGGAAATGAAGCCTACGTCTACTCCCTCCCAAACGTCGCAGGATTCGTCGGAGCCGACCACATAGGCGTCCTCCTTGCATGTCGTCTGTGGGAGTCTGAGAAAACGCAAATGGTCATCGACATCGGGACTAACGGAGAGATATCCGTTGGCGGGACTAAAGGTGTTGCGAGCGTTTCCTGCGCAGCCGGACCGGCGCTCGAGGGCGCGAACATCCGCTTCGGAATGAGGGCCACCACGGGAGCGATAGATCACTTGTCGATAGATGATGACTACGAAGTGTCCTATACAACGATCAACAACGGAAAACCTCGTGGCTTGTGCGGCTCTGCCGTCGTCGACGCTACATCAGAGATGTTCAGGGTAGGGATCATCGGATCGAACGGCAAGATCAGGAAGGAGACTGGATCGCGGAGGGTCAGAGTCATTAACGGCGAGGCGCAGTTCGTTCTCGCCAACGGGGAGGAGTCGGTAAACGGGGAAGCCGTGATAATTACCCAGAAGGACATCGGGGAGGTGCAGTGCGCAAAGGCGGCCATGTACGCAGGGGCGACGATTCTTATGGAGGAGATCGGCGTGAACCAAGATGATCTGGATGCGATATTGCTCGCTGGCGCATTCGGCAACTACATCTCCCCAAAGAGCGCCATGGGCCTAGGCATATTCCCTGAAGTACCGCTGTCAAAGGTCAAGCAGATTGGGAATGCCGCCGGTTCCGGGGCGAAGATCGCCCTCCTGAATGAGAATGCGCGAGAGGAGGCGAGACAGCTTGCAAGAAGAATCAAGTTCGTTGAATTGGCCGCCAGACCGGAATTCCAGGATAGATTCGTTAATGCGCTGTACATCCCTCACCGCGACACGACCCTCTTCCCGACAATCATGTCGGAAGTCGCTGATATCAACAGAGACCGTTAGCCGTGCCAGCTGGATGACTTTCATAACTGTCCTCTTCCACAATTGAACTGTTTTTCTTCTGTGAATGAAATCGCAAAATACGAAGCAGCAATCGAGTGACAAGATGAACTCTTTAGCAACATGCTTATATTCGCAACCGCAAATTAGCCTAGTCGAGCCCAAGCGGATGAGAGAGGACAACACCGTGACCAGAGAGAAACTTGATGCAAAAGACAAGGAACTGCTAATCATGTTGGCAAACAACCCGGAATGGACGTATGAAAAGATAGCTGAGAAGATGGGCATGACAAGCAGGTCCGTAGGCTACAGGATTGAGAGACTCAGGGAAATGAAGGTACTCCAGAAGGCCAATCTGATCTACTACGACCGACTCGGTGACTTGATCTACTCCGCGATCCTGAAATTCAGCACGGGAATCTCGGCCGAGAATCACGAGAAGGTCATAAACGATTTGAAAAATCATCCATCTACGATCCAGGTCTTCACGGCGATAGGCTCGTTCAGCATAATCCTTCTCATCCACGCCGAGAATCCCAAGGAAGCTGAAAGACTCTTGAGGGAGATGGTGATCGGCAACAACCATTTTGAGAGCTACGAAATAAGCCAGATAACAGAGATATATAGCATATACCGTCACTATGTCTGAGACTTTTCGATGATAGTATGCCTCGAATACGCTTTGAGCCGACTGGACGATTGATAGAGACCCCCAATGAAGAGCTGTCAGTCTCCGAAGCGGCGGAGCGAGCTGGCATGCCCCTCGATTCTGTTTGTGGAGGAAGAGGTACCTGCGGCAGATGCCGTGTTGTTGTGACTTCTGAAGAACCCCCGATAACCGAAGAGGACAGGAGATTGATCCCTCCGGAGGATCTTGAACAGGGAGCAAGGCTTGCTTGTAGAATGAAGGTGACGAGAGATCTCGTAATCGAGATACCAAGCGAGTTCATCAGGGCTCGTCAGATAATACTTGAGGATTCCTTCGTCAGTGTGGAATCAAGACCAATGATCAGGAGGGTTTCAGTGAAGGTCGATCTACCGTCACTAGACTGTCCTATCGGAGACTTTGAACGGTTGCACAGAGCCCTTGAGGGACGGGTCAATGAAGGACGATTTACCGCATCATTACCTGTGATTTCATCAATTCCTAAGCTCTTGCGTTCATATACGGACCTCTATGCCATCCTTCGGGGCGATGAACTCCTTCATCTGACGTCTGACATGGATCAGGGGAAGTACGGTGTGGCTGTTGACGTCGGGACGACTACCGTCGTCGCCTATCTCATGGACCTTGATTCGGGTGAAGAAATGGCAGTTGAATCGGATATGAATCCTCAGATGGGACACGGGGATGACGTTCTCTCAAGGATGACTTTCGCGATGGAGAATAGATATGGACGCTCCATCCTTCAGTCCTCAATCGTTCAATGCATAAACAAATTGATTGATGCTTGCTGCGCTTCGATGAATATATCCAGAGACGATGTTTTTGAGGTCGTCGTAGTAGGAAATACCGCGATGCATCACATGCTCTTCGGACTCGATACGATAGGACTTGCATTATCGCCATATGTTCCGGTCGTCTCTGATTCATTCGAGGTGAAGGCTCGAGAAGTTGGAGTTCTCATTGGTGATGAAGGCTATGTATCCTCACTGCCCAATGTGGCGGGTTTCGTCGGAGCAGATCACGTCGCGGTCCTCCTAGCTTCCAGATTGTGGGAGTCGGAGGATCCGAAGCTCGTCATAGACATAGGCACAAATGGGGAGATTTCTGTCGGGAATTCCGATGGAATTGCGAGCGCATCTTGTGCCGCGGGACCGGCCTTCGAGGGTGCCAACTTGTCATTCGGAATGCGGGGGACCGATGGCGCGATCGACCACCTATCGATCTCTGACGAGCTCGATGTCTCTTACACGACCATAAACGGACTGAAGCCGAAGGGATTGTGCGGCTCAGGAGTCGTGGATGCAATTGCCGAGATGTTCAGGACTGGAGTGATCGAGAGAAACGGAAGGATTAGAGAGGAACTCGAATCACCCAGGATTAGAGTTGTTGATGGCGAGTCACAATTCATTGTCGCCACTCGTGACGAAACGTCGATGAAGGAGCCGATCGTGATTACACAAAACGATATCGTTCAAATTCAGTATGCAAAGGCTGCAATGTATGCTGGCACTTCGATCCTCATGGAGAGGATGAAGATCAACTCCTCGAAACTCGACGCAATACTACTTGCTGGAGCCTTTGGCAATTACGTGAGACCGGCGAGCGCGAGAATCATCGGGCTCTTTCCAGAAATACCATTGGACAGAATAATGGGAATTGGCAATGCGGCTGGGGCGGGCGCCAAGATGGCCCTACTGAACGAGGACGTGAGGAAGAAGGCGCGGGAGTTGGCGACGAGCATAGAGTACGTCGAGCTTGCGGCCCATGCACAATTTGAGGACAGATTCTACAATGCGCTATACTTTCCCAACTACGATACGTCTTTTTTCCCACAAGTAATGTCCGAGATTTCGTCGACATAAGCATTGTAACGGAGAAAACAGTCATGCATCTGGTCACTCGGAAGCAAAAGGTAATTTAGGGAAGGAACTATCATCGAAATGCAAGGTAATGGAGGTTTGATATGAAGGGATATTCTGGCAAGATACTGACTCTTGATTTGGAGGACCGCTCAACCAGAGTTGATCCGCTGGACCATGAAACCGCGAAGAAATACATCGGTGGCAAGGGTCTGGGCGGCTATTTGATGATGAAAGGCGTTCCTGCTGGGATAGATCCTCTCTCTCCCGAGAATCTGCTTGCTATCACGATCGGCCCCTTGACAGGCACGAGGGCTCCGACCTCGAACAGGTTCGGCGCGTTCTTCAAGTCCCCTCTGACTGGGATTTGGGGAGAGTCCTATTCCGGAGGACACTTAGGCCCCCACATCAAGAAGGCAGGCTATGATGCGATCGTCATCAAAAGGAAATCGAAGCATCCAGTTTACATCTCCATTATCGATGATGTCGTCACTTTCAATGATGCCTCAGGCCTCTGGGGAAAGAACACGATGGAGACTGAAGAGGCTGTAAGGAAGGAAGTGGGTGAGGAAAAAGCGAGGGTGATGACAATCGGGCCCGCGGGAGAGAACATGGTGAGATATGCCTGCGTGTGCAATGATTATTACAGACAGCTCGGGAGAGCGGGCGCAGGGGCCGTCATGGGATCCAAGAACCTCAAGGCTATCGCATTTCTCGGAACTGGCCAGATTGATCTCGCGGACGAGGAGAAGTTCGAGGCGGTGGTCAGGGAAGTATCAGCCAGGATTCCAAAGGATGGACCGATGACTAAGTTCGGGACGCCGAACATGGTCAATATCCAGAACGCCCTAGGGGTCTTTCCGACTCATTACTGGCAAAAAGGTTTTTTCGACGCCCATGGGAACATAAATGCGCCTACAATGGCCAAAGAGATACTGGACAAGAACAAGGCATGCTGGAATTGTCCGGTCGCTTGTGGAAAAATGTCATCCGTGAAGGACGGAAAGTATGCGGGGACAATCGTTGAGGGGCCCGAATACGAAACGTTGTTTGCTTTTGGAGGTCTCTGTGAGCTGGCAGACATCAAGGCGATCGCGAAGGCCAACGAGGTTTGCGATTTGCTTGGACTCGATACCATATCGTCAGGAAATGTGATAGGGTTTGCCATGAGGGCCTATGAGCTAGGAAAGATTCAGTCTCCATTCCCCATAAAGTTCGGAGATGACGAGGTCACGATGAAGCTCTTGAATTTGATTGCAATGAGGGAGGATATTGGCAATACGCTCGCCGACGGTGTCAGGATCGCATCGAAGAGTCTGGGGATCGAGGACTTGGCTGTGCACGTGAAAGGACTCGAGCCGCCTGGATACGATCCTAGAGGATACAACGGAATGGCCCTTTCATACGCTGTCGGGGTCAGAGGGGCGGACCATCTACGTTCCACGGTCTACGCATACGAGATGAGGAACGTCTCAGACCGATTCATGGTCAATGGCAAAGCTACCTTCGTCAAGGCATTGGAGGATAAATTGGCCGTGATAGACTCATTGGTCATCTGCTGCTTTGTGCGAGATGCGTATGAGTGGGAGGACCTGGCGAGACTGTACACTTATGCCACAGGACTGGACATGAGCGTCATCCAAATCAAGGAGGCCGGAGCAAAGGCGATTGACGTCGCCAGACGATTCAGTGTCAGGGAGGGAATAAGCAGAAAGGACGACGCGTTGCCGAGACTATTTCATGATACCCCATTCACCGATGGTTCGTCAAAGGCGCATGTCGTCGTCAAGGCCGACTTTGAGAGAATGCTCGACGAGTACTACCAGGCCAGAGGCTGGAACAATGACGGCATCCCGCCGTCAGAGTCGTAACTATTTGCATCCTCTGTCATTCCCTTTTCATGCAGTCAAGTGAGCTTGGATCCAGGATATTCGATTTAGAGAAGCGAGATCATCTTATCTGGGCAAACCAAGGACTCACTCGGAAAGCACGGTCTCATTCGTACTAGTGGCGTAGAAGATCAAAGAAAAAGAAGGATATGTTCCCATCCCTTGGATCTCACTTCGTATTCGCCTTGATCTCCTTCTCGAGCATTTCCATCGCGGTATCAACCTGCGAACGAGTGACATTCAGTGCAGGAATGACCCGTATGCTGCTGGCCCCGCAGAAAAGGACGAGGAGACCTCGTTTCATTGCGTCCATGCATATCTTGTTCCTCGTCTCCATATCTGGAGTCTTGGATTTCTTGTCCTTGACTATCTCGATGGCGGTCATCAGACCAATTCCTCGAACGTCCCCAACCATCTCGTATTTCTCCTTCATCTCATTCAGGCGACCAATCATGTACTCTCCTTGCTTGGAAGCATTCTCGAGCATCTTTTCTTCTTTTATCGCCTCAATCGTTGCCAATGCCGCGGCACAAGCGACTGGATTGCCTCCGAATGTCGTCGCGTGAGCTCCAGGCTGCTTAATATCGTACTTCTCATTGAAGATGCAGGCGCTCATTGGCATGCCTGAGGCGATACCTTTGGCGACCACCATAATATCCGGCACGATGTCGAAGTTTTCGATCGCGAACCACTTGCCAGTTCTACCGAAACCGGATTGAACCTCGTCTGCGACAAAGAGAATACCATACTTCTCGCAGATTCTCTTCACTTCTTTGTGCCAGGCCGTTGGGGGCACAATATATCCCCCTTCGCCCTGAATCGGCTCCACGAATATAGCGGCCACTTCTTCGGGTGGAATGAACTTCTCGAGATACATCTCATCGATGACCTTTGCACAGTAGACGTCGCACTCGGGATACTCCATCTTGTACGGGCATCTGTAGCAGTACGCATACGGAACATGGACCACCCCTGGCATCTCAGGCATGAAACCCTTTCGATATGCATTCTTGCTTGCTGTGAGACTGAGAGCACCTATCGATTTTCCGTGGAAAGCGCCCATGAATGCAATGTTGCGCGGTCTGCCTGTAGACCATCGGGCCACCTTGATCGCCGAATCTATGGCACCAGCGCCACTACACATGAAGTAGACTTTCTTGTCGAAACTGCCAGGGGTAATCTCATTTAGCTTCTCTGCAACCTCGCCCTCTAGGTTCTGTGAAAGTAGGATCCCCGGGAAGTGAATCAGCTCTCCGACCTGCTTCCTGACCGCCTCCACCACCTTAGGATGGCAATGACCGGTGTTGTTCACGGCGATGCCAGACTGGAAGTCGAGATAGACGTTTCCATCAACGTCCTCAACGTACATTCCTTGGCCTCGCCTGGCAACGACTGGCATGACCTTGTTGGTCGTAGCCATGTACTTCTTATCCCTTTCAAGAATCTCTTTTGCCTTCGGACCAGGCGGCTCGACCTTAATCGTAATTTTGTTCAGTTCTCCTGCGGTCATCTCTTACCCCCTTGAGTCTGAAGGGTTAACGGCATAGCGTTTCCTATAAACCTTTTCTTCAATCAATACGGGAAAAGGCGGGAGCTAAGAAGAAGGAGCAAGGAAGGAAAGTACGGAAGGATGGAAGGGAGTAGAAAAGTCTTAGAAATCCTTCTGGTGTACGACCTTCCCGCCGACCATAGTCATGAGCACCTTGATGTTCTTCAAATCATCTGGTGGGATCTCAAGAGGGTCGTCAGAGACGATGACCATGTCAGCATATTTCCCAATCTCGATGGATCCTTTGACATCCTCCTCACCAGTGGCATAGGCGCCCTCAATCGTCACCATTCGCAGAGCCTGATCGACAGGGATTTTCTGCTCTGGATGCCAGCCATCTCTTGGAATTCCATTCGGGTCTTTGCGGACCGAAACGGCATAGACATTCATAAAAGGGTTCATGGTCTCGATCGGAGCGTCTGTACCGGAGCACATGTGCACACCTGCATCCAAGAGTGATTTGTACGCGTGGCCATACTTCTCCCTTTCTGGACCGACAAACTTCGGTATCCAATTCTGCCCCTTCATTATGAACACAGGCTGCACATTGGCGATGATATTGAGCTTCTTGAAATCGGCGATGAGGTCCTTGCCGTGTATGATACAATGGCTTATCTTGAGCCTTGGATCCTTCGTCGGATGTTCTTTGAGAACCTCCTTGAACACTTCAACGACCGTCTCTATCGCTCCGTCTCCTAGAGCGTGCACGTCCACTCTTACACGATTCTTCGTCGCTTTGAGGACAAAATCCTTGATTTCCTTCCTTGTGACGCGCATGACTCCCCTAGTCCCTGGAACGTCGACGTATGGTTCACGCAAAGCCGCCGTATGGCTGCTGAGCGATCCGTCGACGATCATCTTTGCGCCCGCAAATCTCACCTTACAGTCACCGAAACCGCTCTCAAGACCTATGTTCACAACGTTGTCCAAGTACTGGTAGCCCAGATAGAAATTGACCCGAACCGGCAACTTACATTCCGATTCGAGCTCCTGGTAAGCCTTCACTTGTGCGTCCCCAGCGAGTATGTCCACGATTGAAGTGAGTCCCCATTCTACTGCCCTATCAGCGCAGTACTTCAATGCTGCCTTGCTTTGCTCGAAAGTGAATAGTCCGGCACCAGTCTCGAGGAATCCCGGTGCGACGAGGTTGATAGCGTTCTCAAGCAAGATGCCGGTCGGCTCCCCTCTCTCGTCCTTCTCAATGGTTCCTCCCGGTGGATCGGGTGTATCTCCTGTGATTCCTTTCTGCTTCATCAGCATCGTGTTGACGAGGTAGATGTGAGCATTCCAATGTATAAGGAACACTGGGTGGTCAGGCGCCACGGTGTCGACCTCCCATCTTGTCGGGTATCTACCCTCGTCCATCCTTTCCTGATTCCAACCGAATCCAAGGACCATCTGGCCCTTGGGAATGACCTTCGATTTTTCCTTCACCCTTTCAAGAAACTCTGGGATGTTCTTCACCTCGCCGAGTTGAACGCCGTTAGCGAAGTGCCCAACCAGCAGAGGATGCATGTGCGAATCGTGCATACCAGGGAGTACCGTCCTGCCCTTGGCGTCGATGACCTTTGTTCTACTACCCACCATCGATTGTATGCCAGAACTGCTCCCAATGGCGGCGATCTTGTCTCCAGTTATTCCAACTGCCTCGACCCTCGTCATCCTCTTGTCGACCGTGATTACGTTTGCGTTGATGATCGCAACATCCAGATACAGACCTTTGTTCATTTCGACAAACACTCCATCTCTATCTCTGGAAACTGAATTCCCTTGCCGCCGTGACCGCGGCCTTCATATTCACAAACTCCGTCTTTGGCGAGATCTCACACCCAGGAGCGAGTATCATTCCAGTCCCATCGGTGAATCCCGCTTTGATGGCCTGTCTCGCCTCGTTCCTGACGTCATCGGGGCCACCAAGTATCAGTGTGGTAGTCTGGTCAAGTCCCCCGACCAGGCACACCCTATCCCCATAGCCCTTCTTCGCCTGCTCGACCGTAAGATTGCTTCCCCTGTCCCACCAGTTTATCCCATTTGCATTGGGATAAGACGACAGAAGCTCAAAGTGTGGCGTTACACCGCATACATGAAGTATGTTGCTTCCACCTTGCTTCTTCACTGCCCTCAGAATCTGTCGATCATATTCCGCTCCGAACTCCCTGTACTGCTCCTCGGTCGTTATCTCTCCCGACGCCCGAGTGGTTGCGAAAAGCGCGCCATCACCACCAGCGTCAATTACTGCATCGATGTATGCGACAATCGTCTCCGACATCGTCTTCAAGCCCCTGTGCAGTGGGTCTGGATTGAGAACGATGTCCATCATCACTTGCTCCATATTGCACACGTGGGTTGCGCTTGTCAATGGGCTCGGAACATAAGGCATCAATGCCACCTTATCGCCAAGTCTCTTACGAATACCCTCAATCGCATCTAACGTGACGCGCATCCTACCATCCCTCAAAGGATCCAAGAGCGCCAACTTGTCCCAATCTTCTGGCTCCTTCACCGCAAACACGTCCAGCATGGGTGTCAGTTCGTCCTCATACCTCATCTTGACCCCCCAGCCTTCAGCGGTCTGGCCCATGTCAGATGTAGGGTGTAATAGATCGACACCGGTTTTGTCCCAGAACGCTATCTGCCCTTTTGCCATCTTAGAACCACTCTGTGCATACTCCTTGGTGGTAAAACCTCCCGCAATAGCCCCAATGGTCCATGCCATACCACTTACCGGAACGCTATCTACTGGTTCGTGATTGAGAGCAGAGATTACACTCTCCCGAGGATTCATTCGTGATTTCATTTCGACCACTCTAGATGAATTAGGATCTTCCTTCGCTCGCCGCCAAGTAGGCCTGATTACCCTTCATCAACTGCCCTACCAATTCGACGGTCAGGATCGCGTCGCCGGCGTACCCGTCTGCCCCGATCTTCTTCGCGAAGGTCGTTGTCACCGGAGCTCCGCCGATCATGAACTTGACCTTATCCTTCATACCAGCCGCCTTCATCTTCGCGAGGATCACCTCGAGTTCAGGCATGGTGGCAGTCAAGAGAGTACCGGCACCGATTACATTGGCGCCTGTCGCTTTTGCCTGTTCGATAAATTTGTCCAAAGGAACGTCCTTCCCAATGTCATGAACCTTGAATCCGTAGACCTGCAACATACCTACAACCAGATTCTTCCCAATGTCGTGAATGTCGTTCTGAACAACGCCCATCACGACAACTCCCGCGTTCTCGGTTGAGGACCCAACGTAGGGGACGAGTATTTTCTTAAATGAGTACGTCGCCAGTATTAGCTGCGGAAGCGCGATCTCCCTTTCCCGATATCTGTGACCAACAAGGTTCATGGCATCGATTAGCACCAGTCCGACAGCTTTGCTATCGATTCCAGCTGCCTTCAGAGTCTCACCTATCTTGGTAGCGTCATTGATCTTTCCATTCACTACACAATCGTATATCATTTTGTATTGTTCCTCGTTCATCCAATCACCTGCCGTTAGGCTTCGTCAACTGCTAATGATTGCAAGTCCACCGTCAAGATCGATCGATTCCACTGATTCGATAGTCGTGAGAAAAATTAAAAGATGAGAAAGGTGGAGTAATTCCATTCCACACAGTCCTCAATATTTCCCATGCTTCCTGGCTGCGCTGATCGCCGCCTTCATGTTGTCCCATGGGGTTTTTGGAGAGACCTCGCAACCTGGGGCAAGTATGAGCCCGCTGCCGTGCATAGCTGTCTTGCATGCATCCCTGATCTCCGCGTCGATATCCGCCGGGGTCCCAGAAACGAGCGTATTCGTATGGTCTATGCCAGACATCAAACAGAGCGTCTTGCCGTGATGCTCCTTTGCTTCCTTCAGGTTCGGCTTCGCGCCCTTGTCCCACCACGAGATGGCCTTCACATTCTTGTACTTCCTCTTGTAGTCCTCGATCACTTCGAACATCGGCTCGACTCCGCAGATGTGCGGGATGTGGACCATGGCGGGCGTCTTCTTGAAGACCTCCTCATCAGACGGTGCACCAAACTCTCTGTATTGCTCCACTGTGGTAATCTCCTTGCTTGCCCTCGTGGTCAAGTAACCTGCGAAATAAGCACCATTGGCGACGCATTCGTTGATGAAGTCGGCGATTGTCTGAGTTATCGCGACCAGACCCTTCTTCAGTGCCTCTGGCTCCATCATCATGTGGACCATGACTTCTTCCATGGAGCAGACGTGCGTAGTCGTCGTGATCGGGCTTGGCAATGAAACCCCGATGGGGACTCTGTCACCGTACTTGTCGTGGCAGATCTTGCATGCATCGAGGTAGAGTCTCATTCTACCATCGACCCGCGGATCAAGCACCTCCAGCTTCTCCCAGTCTCCGGGTTCCTTGACCGGAAACTTGTTCAGAGCCATGTGTATGTCAGGCTCCGTTGGCAGCTTCATCCGAACTCCCCAGCCCTGAACGATCAGCCCCATGTCCGACAGGCAGTAGATGTTGTCTCCGCCTATCGTCTCATAGAACGCGATGTGGGCTTTCGCCATGTTCGCACCGCTCGTACCATATCTTACCACGTCCATTCCCGGAACGAAATGGACTTCGAAGATTCCACCGAACAACGATATCGGAACGTAGTCAGGTGTCTCATGGTTAAGCGCTGCTTCAAACCGCTGCATTGACGTCATTTCCTTGCTCAGGAAAAACACCCCTCTTTCTCTATCAACAGAGAGAATGTAATAAATAGGTTTGCTTCGGGGAAGGCACACTACAGTGGTTATTCGGAAGCGCTCAGCCGTGTTCCTTTCTAGATAATCCGCAATCCACGTTGATCAGTCAAGCATTATCCGCGCATCTGCGACCTTCACTCCGTGCTTGTCCGCGAATAGAGGGTTGATGTCCATCTCGTCGATCTCCGGGAAATCGAGGATGAGTCGCGAGACCGCCATAAGAGTCCTGACGAGCTCTTCCGTGTTCACCCCTTCATGCCCTCTGAACCCTTGAAGCAACTTCATCCCTTTGAGCTCAGAGATCATTTCCTTCGCATCTATCTCCTCAAGGGGGACAAGGCGATACGATACATCTTTGAAAACCTCAACGTTTATTCCGCCCAGTCCAAACATGATCATTTGACCGAACTGATGATCTCTAATCGATCCAATTATTATCTCTTGTCCTCTCGCAGTCTCAGATACCAAGACCCCATTCAGCTTCAGGTCTGGGATTCTGTCTCTTGCGCCGTGGACCATATCAAGGAAGGCCGATCCCACCTCATCACTACTGCATACATTGAGTCTCACGGCCTTGAACTCGGTCTTGTGTACGATCTGAGGCGAGACCACTTTCATGACTACTGGATAGCCTATCTTCCCCGCGGCGACAATCGCTTCCTCCGCAGTCTTGCAGAGAACCTCGTGGGTCGCCTCGACGCCGTATGCCCTGAGAATTCCCTTCGCTTCGGGCTCGGTGACGAACTTCCTTCCCTCAGCTCTTACGCCGTCGATCACTTTCTTGGCTTCGATCTTCATCCTGTCACCTTTCCTCCAGACCGACTCCGCGCCTCTTCAGAAACGAGCTGTAATCTGCGATCGCCGCGACGGCTCGGGCTGTTCTCTCAGGCCAGTCGAAACATGGGATACGCTTGCTCTGTAACAGATCCATGTTCTTGAGGGCGTCCCTGACAGAAACCCAACATACGTAGATCGGCTTTCGGATGCCTTTTGCCTGGCAATCATTTGCCGTGTCCGCGACAGCAGTGCAGACATCAGGCATCATCGCGGCTCTCTGAAGAATTATCGGGATTATTATGTCCACCTCATGAGAATCATATAGCATACGAATGCACTTCGAATAAAGCTCGACGAACCTAGGCCAGATGGGTGTCATGTCGATCGGGTTCTTAGCACTCGCGTAGGGAGGTATTAAGTCCCTTATCTTCGCCTGGACTTCCTCTGACAGCTCAGGGACGACGAGTCCGTTCTCCTCGCATAGATCCGCGAGTTCGACTCCGGTACCACCCGAGTTTGTGATGATTCCCACCCTGTTCCCCTTGGGCAGTGGTTGCCAGTCAAGTCCTTTGGCAATGTTGACGAGATCCATTCCATTCCGAGCGAAAATCACCCCGGCCTGTCTGAAAGCAGCTTCGTACGCTGTGAAAGTTCCTGCCATCGCGGCTGTGTGAGAGGCGGCGGCTCTAGCAGCTCCGGCAGTCCGCCCGGTCTTTGTGGCTACGATGGGTTTGACGAGAGCTATCTTCTTCGCTTCCTCGAAGAATTCTCTTCCCTTGTCCACGGACTCGAGGAACAAGCAGATTACCTTTGTCTCGCTATCCTCGCCCAGATAACGGATGATCTCGTAATCATCAATGCCTGCCTTGTTGCCGTGTGCCATTACCTTTGCGAATCGCATGTGGTGATCAATTGCGAACGTCAATATTGCCATGCCATAAGCTCCGGACTGTGTGACGAACGAAATGTCACCGCCGCTTGGAGGGGTCCCGACGCCGAGCGACGCGTTAAGGCCGATATTGCAGTTGTAGACACCAAAACAGTTCGGACCAATCACCTTCACGCCACCCTTGTTCGCCGCCCTCATTAGCTCCTCCTCGAGCTTCTTTCCTTCAGGTCCAGCTTCGCCGAATCCTGCGGTTATCACAACCGCTGCCTTGACCCGCTTATTGGAAAGCTCCTCCATCACTGGAGGTACAGCTTTTGCAGGGATGACGACGATCGCAAGGTCAATCTGGTCAGGAACAGACTTCACGTCAGGAAACGACTTCAGACCGAATACCTGGTCTTCTGAAGGATTGATCATGTAGACCCTTCCACTGTATCCGCTCGTTATGTTCTTCGCAAAAACGTAACCCATCTTGCCTTCCTTGTTCGACCCACCGACCAGAGCGACTGATTTTGGATTGAATATTGCGTCTATTTTCTCATCTTGCATATGGAATCCTCCCTCGTTCCGCCACGAGACATTGGTCCACTATATCTGGAAACGTCTTGCAAGCTCCTGCTCGGGATATTCGAGTTTTCGAACGCCAAGAGGGTCGATCCTTCTGATGATCTCGATCTCTTCCCTAGTCGGCATTTCCATCACTCCAACGTTTGGGTGAATGATCGGCTCGAATTCCGTACTGTCGAGGACATCATCCACGGTCGTGTCCGGGTAGAGATAGCGAAGTCTCATTGTCTTCGTCACCTCATCGAAATCAAAGACACCTAGCTCCGTCACGACCCAGTCGGGCCCATTTCCCACAAGGTCGAGCTCTTCTCTGCGGCCGTATGGTGTGACGTGCCCGACGTTTGTGACGAAATCGCACTTGTTCACAAGTGTGAAGAACTTCCTGTCGCCTTTCTTCTGAGCCCTGTGCCTCGTAGTCCATATTGTATAGTTGACGCAGTCACCAGAAAGATTGCATCCTCCAGCGCCGCCAGGGAACTTCACCTTACACCTATCTGGGGTACCAATCATGCTGACGTTCTGGTTTCCATACTTGTCTATCTGAGCGCCACTGAAGAAGGATCGGTCAAGCTCACCACGTTGAGCTAGGTCGAATATCTTGTCAACCGTCACCATTGCAGTTCGACCTTGGATCATGACCCAGTCATTCGTGGTTGGGGGAAAAAATGGAGGATTTGGGTCGACGGCGCTAGACACGCCTCCGAAGTACACCATATCTTTCGCGTGGGTTAGCTTTGCATAGTACATCGCAACCATGGGTATAGGAGATGAGACCCCATGAAAGACCGTGGTCCTGTCCCTTATTGTCCTCGCCACATTGAACACAAGCAGCTCATCTATGCCGACTTCGAACTTCTCACCCATATGTGAACAACTCCATCCAGCGTTCCCGGCTTTCTTTCCAGGAGGCCAGTCTTTCTCTTTTCACATTGCCACCGACCTTCTCTAGATACTCCTCAGGGGACTTGACTCCATAGACGTATTTGTCCAGGTATCTATTCTTGAATGCGTCCGCACCTTCCTTTGCCGATTTCATATACTCAGAAATATGCTCCCTGTCGTAGGCATAATATGGATAGCAGCTAGTCGGATGAGCACCGAACGGCGCGTTGACCACAGCGGTGGTCTCGTAGTAGGGTATCGTGGGTCCCTCTTCGATCATCTTCTCTTCTGAAACAATCTCTTCGGCCGTCACGATGACTCTCTTCGAAGCTCTTATGAAGAGAACATCTGCGACGTAGGGCGGTAGAATCTTGAGATTGCCGTGGATGTCGGCTTTCTGCGCATGGATTATTGCCACGTCGGGCGTCAAGGCTGGAACCAGCACTATCTTCTTCCCTGTGAAAGGATCGACCATCGGTTTGAACTCGGGGTGCAATTTGATCTCATCACTACCCTTGATGCTCCTCATAGGCACAAACGGAATTCCAAACTCACTCGCTCGAAGCTGCATTATGACTGTGTTGCAGCAGTTCTCCTTGATCCGCACCTGACCGGTCTCACATGCCCTACGATAGTTGGGTGCTAAGCCGAAGTCTTGCTCGAAACTTACATGCGTTTCCTCAACAGCGCCGACTATGCCGCCGCCACAAGCGAAATCCACATCGAAACCATGGGCGGTCCCCACAATGTGTAGATTGCGCCTGCCTTGTCTCACAAGTTCCCGAAGCATGGCCATCGGTTCCCTCATACAAAGACCACCGCCGATGGCGACAACATCTCCATCTCTTATTGTGGAAGCCGCCTCTTCCATCGTCACCAATTTGTCACGCTCTGTGAATACTCCCAATGCAACACGCTCCGCGAATTGCCCGCTCTGATTTGAAGCGGGAATCGGCGATTAAATATGTTTGCTTCAAATAATACGCTCTATCAGGGTGGTTTGGAAATGCGTTGATTGAAAAAGGGATCTGAGTCGCCTATGAATATCCCTCGTTTTCCTCCCCCCAGAAATGCGTCTCCAGAGCTTCGATATCTCTGCCGATCCTGTCATTCCTACATGTCCTGCACTCTATCTCCTTTCCTAGCCTTCGTTTCAATCTTACGACAGTAGAATCCATCTCAACGATTTTCCCGCATGAGCACAAAGCTTTGCTCTTCTGATAAGAACCGAACATCAATTCGTATGAAGCAGAAAATCGACGGGTGGAGCTGAGATGCTGTTTAATGAGATCGAACCTCATCTCTCCAATATCCTGGGTGGGTCTGAGCCTCTCCTGTTCATTTGATCGGGTATCGTCCGATGGGACGACGGACAAACCAGACGTAGCTACCGCTACTCTACGATTATCTTCCATCTATCTCCTCCCCCATATGCTTGTCGACCAGTCTTAAGCTCCTACTCGATTTCAGGATGCCAAAACCGGCCGCGACTCACGCTTCCGCAAGCAGAATACGTTATCCGGAGCAAAGGCTTAAAACTTTCCTAGATGCTCTAAACTCTTCTTCATTCGATCTGGTCACCAGTGGGTTGCGAATGCTGGTTAAAGTCTCATATGAATATATTATTATATATCTAAGATATTATTTATATGCGTGTTTCTAATCATTCAGCAGAGACTCCCATCAAAAGAAGATCATAGTTCATCCTTGACCGTTGCGAAAGATGCACAAGTGATCGTCCTTCCGACGCCCTCAATCTTCCTCAATCTATCGATCACCAATGAACCAATGTCTTCCATCGATTTCGCCCTGACCTTCAAGAGAATATCATACTCCCCAGAAATCAGATGCACTTCTCGAACACCTTCAAGGTCTGAGATCTTACGGGCTAGCTCCCTCTGAGATATCGTACTGTTGGGCAAGAAGGAGACGAGAATGAAAGCGGAAATCGGTTCACCCAACTTTGAGTAATCTGGGATTACGGTGAAACCCCGGATGACTCCTTTCTCTCGCATCTTCCTCACCCTCTCGTGCACAGTCGCACGGGGCATGTTCAATGCTTTGGCGATTGCCTTTGTGCTCCTGCTAGCATCGTTCTCGAGTTCCTTCAGAATCGCAAGGTCCTTCTCGTCAATCACACAATGATAATGTCAGGATGAGCCAATAAGTATTTCGCTCGGGCAGATGGCTGGCCAATTCCTTGATGATCGAAGTATGACTCCTATCCAAAAGATGCGCCGAAGACTGCTGACTGACCGTCAAATATGAGGATATCTCCTTTGACCATGATGAACGAGGACATTCAACCGCAAGAGATTTAATAGTTGAACGCAGAAGTAATTGTCGTGCCCCTGGTGAAGTCCCTCACTGGTAACAAAAGGCGCGATTGGTTGTACAAGAAACTTGAGAAGTTGATGGATACGATCGAGAATGAGGATCTCCCGATGTACATCAAGGAAGTATATGTCTTTGGAAGCTTCTTGAAGGGAAAAGAGAGTCCCAGGGATGTCGACATAGTCCTCATATATGATTCGAACCTGACAACGAAGAAGTATGAGACCATAGGTAAGAAAGGGATTCCACGATGGAAGATGTGGGAATTGAGGAAATCGCCCTCAAAATTACGAGGTCGCTTGAAAGAAAATGCGGAGAATACTATCGATCTGACGATATGCCCTTCCATCGAAGAATTCCAAAGGGATCTCACGAAAGAGCTCGATTTGTGTCTGAGAATCTGGAGCGTTGAAGACAGAGACTGGTGCTCGAATCTGAGAAACCATCTCACGATATCGGAAAAGGAGGCTTGACTTCAACGCTGACGTCTATCCCCTGCCTGATGCTCTGAGTCACAATGCAGAAGTCCTCGAAGATGTCTTTGCATCGTTCCATTCCCTCCAAATCGTCGACCTTAGGGCGAATGGTCACAGCGATCGATGTCACCCTGAGCCTACCCCGTTCATTCCTCAACAACATCGCATGCACTTCCGCTGTCAGTGAGGGAACGTTCACTTTGGACCTGCGCAGGCAGAATGCGAGACTCGAACATAGACAGCTCCCCACGGCCGCAGCCAGGAGCTTACCTGCGTTCGGATATCCGCCACTCCCGAGAGGTTCAGGTTCGTCCACAAAGATGTCATCAATCGTCTCTGAATTGAAATCCACTCTGAACTTGTAGTTCTCGATCAACTCGATTCCTGTCTTGAATTCTCCTTCCTTCATCGAAATTCACCAACCGAGCGGAAAGCAATGATCCACCTTAGTCGGATCAAAGTGCTGTCTTCTCCAAGATGTGGAGATTCTCCTTCCGACAGACTACTTTGCGCACATGCTCCATGGATGGGCTGGCTATTTATTCCATTCGCTGGCCAATTAGTTTCATGTGGAGTCGTGGACAAATTCCGTGAGCTTCGTCGGTCTGGCCAACGGATGCCAGGCAATTGAAAGCGGTTGGCAGTCATTGGGGTCCACTTCCTATGCTGGTCGGTTCTAGCCAAACCTGTTCGATATCAATTGAACTTTCCGTAAGTGTTCATGCCAGAGAATCTGGCTCTCGTGCCCAATGTCTCTTCAATTCGAAGCAACCGATTGTACTTCGCCGTCCTCTCTGCCCTCGCCGGCGCTCCAGACTTAATCTGCCCGCAGCCTAGAGCAACTGCAATGTCGGAGATCGATGTATCTTCCGTCTCACCTGAACGGTGGCTGATAATGACGCCGTACCCTGACCGAAAAGAGTAGGCGGCTGCTTCAAATGACTCAGTGATCGTTCCGATCTGGTTGACCTTGAGTAGCAGGGCGTTTGCTGCCCCAATCTTGACGCCTTTCTTGATCCTCTCAACATTCGTGACAAAAAGGTCGTCGCCTACAATCTGCGCCCTAGCACCCAAACGCTTGGTCAAGAGGGCCGTCTCTTCAAAGGAATCTTCCTCAAGAGGATCTTCGAAGCTTAAAATCGGATAGTCTCTGGCTAGACCTTCATAGAAATCAATCATCTCATTCGCCGTCAACTTCCTTCCGTCAATCTCGTAGAAACCATTGGAAAAGAATTCGCTCGCGGCCGAATCAAGGGCCAAGAACACGTCTTTGCCAGGAGAGTATCCCGAAACTTGAATCGACTCTCCGATGACATCAAGGGCCTCCCTCGTGTCTTCAATTGGTGGGGCAAACCCTCCCTCATCCCCAACATTAATCGAATTCGAACCATAGGACGCTCTCAGAATCTCTTTTAGTGCATGATATATCTCGGACCCGATTCTGTATGCTTCCGAAAAAGTCTTCGCGCCTGCTGGGACTATCATGAACTCCTGTATCCTAAGATTACTGCCAGCATGTTTCCCACCGTTGATTATGTTCATCATCGGAACAGGAAGTAGATTGCTGCCAGTCCCGAGGTATTCATGCAACGATAGATTCGCCACCATTGAACCCGCTCTAGCGCATGCTATTGACACCGCGGTGACTGCATTTCCTCCGAGCCTCGCTTTGTTCACCGTGCCGTCCAAGTCGATCATGGTCTTGTCGATTTCCTTTTGACAGGTCACGTCCATGCCTTCGAGTCTGGGTCCAACAATCCTCCTGATATTCTCAACCGCGTTCAGCACGCCCTTGCCACCGAAACGCTTTCCTCCATCCCTCAATTCAAGCGCCTCGTACTTGCCAGTGGATGCACCCGAAGGCGCTATGCCTGTGGCGACGAGTGATGGTGTATGAACCTCTGCTTCGACTGTCGGATTTCCCCTTGAATCGAGAACCTCTCGAGCCCAGATTCTTATTATCCTAGAGTCTCCCACGAAGATGTCCCCCAATCGAATGCCAAGATGGAGAAGACAATGAATTCGATTACCTAATAGATTTCGAGGGTGAGTGTTCCATCGCATCTATTATTTCCATATTGCGTTCAAGCAGAGCCATCTCTCGTGTGTCCAGGGCCCGCGGATCAACGGAAATCAACAGCCTTGACTTATATTCCATCACTGCCTCGGTGATGTGGTGAATCATCCTGAGTACCTTTGAGAAATCGTTGTTGACCATAAGGAACTCGATTCCATCGACAAGAACGATGCTGTCTCCGCTCTTCTCGACGAACCGGATTATCGTATCACTGAGAATCCCGATGTTCGTCGGATTGACGTACACCTTGCCGAGCTGGTTGCTCAACCATATGATTGGAGTCTTGTCGAGTCCCCACTCCTTTCGAATTGTCTCAGGATGCTGCCTCGTCACGCACAGACCCTGCATCTTGTGCGTCACCTGATCCACGAAGATCTCGAATGATCTATTCGGCTTCTGCTCTTTGACAACATATCCGAATCCTCGGCGCAGCTCATACTTCTTCGCCGACTTCATTGCCTTCTCCATTCCATCGGAAGCTGTCCCGACGGTCTTTCCCTTTCTAAATAGCCTAGCGAAGCCGCTTGGTTCCTTCTCCTTGATTTCCAAAAGAGTATCTGGAGATTGTTCAAGAACCGCTTTGAGCCTTTCCGCGAGCTCGCTGTTGGTAAAGGGTTTCCTTATGTATCCAGAAACAACATCCTGCAGGCCGAATATGTCGGTCCCGATATCTGTTGTCGCTGTAAGCATCATGACCTTTATTTGGCTCGTCAGTCCCTTCTCCTTGAGCTGTCTCAGCACGCTCCAACCGTCTATGTCCGGCATGTTGATATCTAGAAGTATCAAATCTGGATTCTCTGTTGCAACCTTTTCGAGGCACTCCTTTCCACCAGAGGCCGTTATGGGTGTGAATCCGGCAGAAGCTACCAGCTCGGAGACAACCTCTAAGACAGCTGCATTATCATCAACAATAAGAATCTTGCTCAATCAACATCCTCCGAGGAATCCTGGTCGACCTCTTTATGCTTTTGGCATTACATGAAGCTGGTATGTTAAGAATCTATCTCCATCAATTGAACGGGATGATAGAGATATGAATCGGAGGCAGGAAAAAACAAGAAAAAGGCTAGCAGAACCCTCCAAGAAGACTTAGAATCGTATCGCACGATGGAAATGAACGAAAAAAAGCGAAACCAAGCCTATGTCTTCCGGCTTTCCTTGGCCTTAGGACGAAGATGATCGTATCCGCATTTCCTACAGCGTGTCGCTCTAGGAGCGTTTCTCGCGTAACAGTTCATGCAGATCTTCTTATTGAGAATTCTCTCATCTGCCTCTTTGAAACGAGCCATAGTAGTCTCGTCCCTCGGGAACATGAATGGAGTATAAATACGTTGCCGATGTAGAGGTAGAAGTCAAGTCGAACATTAGGACTAGAACTGGTCACTGAGGCCCGTGTCCCTTCATTTCGCCGACAAGGACGAGATACGCCAGCAAAGACTCGAGTTGTATCCTCTCGTTGCTGCCCTCCACTATCCTGAACTCAACCTCACCGGTCCTATCAATTAGCTTGACCTTCTCAGTATCCGGGATCTTGAGGTCAAAGAACGTCTTGTGTATCTGCTTTATGATGTCCTCGCCCGACAAACCATAGGAGATCATGATTTCGTCCAGCATGTTTCTGGATTCCATGAAGTCCCCAGCAAGGGCCGTCTCAAGCATCGCCCTGACCTCATCAGGGCGTGCGTAACCTGTGGTCTGATATACGACATCTATAGTGATTTCCTGACCCAAGGAAGCGGCAACCTGCAGAGAGTTGATCGATCTGCGAAGATCACCCTGAGCTATGTGGATCAGTGCCTCCATTGCATCATCAGAGACGGTCAGACCTTCCATGGAACTTATCATTCTGAGGAACTTCCTCATATCCTCAGCCTTTAGGGGCCTGAACCTAAATACCGCGCATCTGGATTGAATCGGTTCGATGATCTTAGAAGAGTAGTTGCAGGATAGGATGAACCTGCAGGTCTTGCTATATCGCTCCATTGTCCTTCTTAATGCTGCCTGTGCGTCAGAAGTGAGAGCGTCCGCCTCGTCCAGGAAGATTATCTTGAAACCGGCGCCGCCAATCGGGGAGGTTCTGGCGAACTCCTTTATCTTCCCCCTCACGACGTCAATTCCCCTCTCATCGGACGCATTGAGTTCTATGAAATTGCTCTGCCATCCATCTCCATACAGACCTCGAGCCAACGCCAACGCGGACGTGGTCTTGCCGGTTCCAGCCGGCCCCGCAAACAGCAGATGCGGAACATTCTTGGATCGAGCGTATGACTGAAGACGGTCAACAATCTCCTTTTGACCGACGATTTCCTTTAGGCTCTTAGGGCGATATTTCTCTGTCCAAATCTCATTCATAGAAATTCACTCCGCTCTAGCGATTTAGAGATGAAAATACTTTTCGTAGGGAAGACTGGAATTACGTCCAACGTGGAAATCCGACATTCGATTGTGACGCGCGCCATTAATCCAGTACGATTCCGCTAGCCTTTCTTTCACAAAAGATTTTAGCCGAGATGAGGGTTTGACCTGTCGTGGCGAAGTGCAGCAAATGCGGAAAAAAGGCTGTGACCTTCATCAGGTACAACGGCAACCATCTCTGCCAAGTTCATCTTGAAGAGTACGTCGAACGAAGGGTCAAGACAGAGATAAGACACCAAATAGACCTTGATGGAATAGGTCACATTGCTGTGGCTCTGTCTGGTGGTAAGGATAGTTCGGTAACGCTCAGAATCCTTGCAGACATACTTGCACCTCGCTCTGACATCGATCTGAGCGCGATTACAATCGATGAGGGGATCAAGGGATATCGACAAAACACTCTCAAGAAGGCCAAGGCTCTTACGAAGAGCATAGGAATTACACATGATATCGTCTCTTTCAAGGACGAGTTTGGGGTCACCATGGATGCGATAGCAGCGGATGTTGGGGACAAGACGGCATGCACATTCTGTGGTGTCCTCAGAAGGAAGTGTCTGAACAGGACTGCGAAAGAGATCGGAGCGAATGTGATAGCGACCGGTCTGAATCTTGACGATACCGCTCAGTCAGTAATGATGAATTTCACCAGGGGCGATGTTGAGAGAATGGCGAGATTGGGTCCTCATAGGAAGGTCCGGGTTGGTTTGATCCCAAGAATCCAGCCCCTTCGAAGCATTCCTGAGAAAGAGGTGTACTTATATGCAATGCTCCGAGATGTACCGTTCTCCGATGAAACATGTCCATATGCGAATGATGCGATTAGAAATCAATACCGTGACATGATCGACAGGATGGAGGCGCGAACGCCGGGCACCAGACACTCGATACTTTCGAGCTACGACGCGATTCTTCCGTTGCTGAGAGATCACTTCCTTGCAGCTACGTTGAATTCTTGTTCTTGCGGTGAACCTACCCCAAAGAAAAGATGTATGGCATGCGAGCTTCTTGATAATGTTCGCGGAAAAGACGGTCAGAAGAAATCGTGATATCGATATGCTTCCTTCCCCTCGGCGAGACAGTATCGAATCTTCGTGAACCCTCTCTTGAACTCTTTCACTTCTGACTTTACCCTTTCGATCTTGACCTTCTTCGAGACAACCTTCCATATGAGTGAAGCGACCTCTTTCATCTCGCTCTCTCTCATTCCAACCCTCGTAAGCTCCTGTGAACCCAGCCTTATGCCACTCGGCCTGACCGGACTCTCGTCCCCGGGAAGCAGGTTCTTATTGGCCATGATGTTCGCTTGCTCGAGGGCGTTCGCGATCTCTTCCCCTCCACCGAATTTCGAGACATCCACCGCTATGGTGTGAGATTCCGTAAAGTCGAGATGAGGACAAAGCACATCCAAGCCCAACTCGTTCAATGCCTGCCCAAGCGCTTTAGAGTTCTTGATCGTCTGTGTTGCATAACGCTCGCCGTATATCTCCTCTTCAGCGAGGGTAGCAGCCAACGCTGCCATGGCATGCAGGTGATGAGAGCTTGTGACTCCAGGGAAGACCGCTCTTCGAATTCTCTTCTCCAGATCCTCGGAAATCCCATCGGCGAGAATCATGCCATGGTTCGGACCTGGAAACGTCTTGTGTGTGCTTGCTGTCAATACTGTCACACCCTCTCTAAGTGGATCCTGGAACTTGCCGCCAGCAATCAAACCCAGGACATGAGCCGCATCGTACCACACAGTACACCCGATCTCTTCGAATGCATCATGAAGTTCCTTCAATGGCGTCGGGAAAAGAAAAACGGATAGACCGAACTGAGCCACTTTTGGACGCTCCCTCAGTAGCAATTTTATCGTTCCATCGACATCGATGTTCATGTCCCTGGCGTTCCAGGGATAGTTGACGGTATTCACGCCTCTGAATCCTACAGCTCCAAATGTCGCCGTGGATATGTGCGCTCCGTTCGAAAGGGCAGATGTCGAAATTATGTCCCCTGGACTTGTGAGCGCATAGATCGCGGCCATGTTGGCCACAGTTCCAGATATCGGACGGACGTCCGCAAAAGAGCATTTGAAGAGCCTTTGCGCGAGCTCCATGCAACGAATCTCGACACGATCGACAAATTTGTTTCCCTGGTAGTACCGCTTTCCGGGCATCCCTTCAGCGTACCTGTCATGGAAATCGGAGACCATCATCTCCTTCGCTAGTGGGCTAAGGAGATTCTCCGAAGCTATGAGGGGCAGGGATTCTTCGAACCATCTATTATGTGCTTTCACTTGGTTCCGAATCCAGAGAGCATCTTTCTTCATTGGGTCACGACACGAAATGATGGACCTGCATAAAAAACATATTGGTAATTCCTTGCACGGGAATGTTTTGGTCAGAGACTGAGTCTTGGTGTTAAAGAAGAGTTCTCTTCACTGGAGAAACAGAGGACATATCACGTCAACTCTTCGAACGGCTATCAGCCAATCCTTCGTTTTAGTTCTTGGATTGATGCGACTGGGGTGGGATCCACGCCCCTGAGTATTGCCAGATAGCAGCTGACGAAGTCCCCGACGATGATAGCATGCAACATCGCGCTCAAATTGTCTTCTCCAGGCACTTCGACAAGCACAGGATCGAGACCGTTCTCCACAAGGATCTCAACTGTCTTCTCCACAATCCTTTTCATCAAATCTCCGCACGAGCCGCTGTTTAGAACAACTGGGACGCATTTCCTAACACTCTCGTCCTCAATCCAACCGACAATCTGATTGTGGTTCATCTCCGGTATCTCTCCACTGAATGCCATAATTTTCGCGTTCTCGTTGATCTGGGTCTGCCACCGTATGGCGGCGGGCTTTATAGATTTTGGAGCATAGACGATCGGCGTTCTGTCATGCAGCATCTTCGCAACATGCTTCGCAAGATTCAAACTGGTGGGAACACCTGGAACAAGAGCGTCCTTAAACGTAGTCAAGTCCTTGAGAAGCGAGGTCAGAGTCGATCTCGGAGTTGAGATACCTACGACATCGAGCACGGAGGCGATCGCACCTAATGAGTGACCGATTGCTGCCCGAGGTTGTATCCCTGGCGGAATGATGACGACCGGTACGTTCCTTCTCTCACATCTTTCACGAAGTTCTCCTCCTGATGTAATCGCGATCAGTGGAGAATCGAGCGTGCTCGCATCGTTAAACAACTCCAGTGTTTCCCGCGTGTTACCGGAATAGCTTATGATGATGGTCAGTGTGTCGTCATCGACCCACGCTGGCAGTCTCATACTTCGGACAACTGAGACTATGACATCGGATCTCTCCGACAAGTACTCGGAGACAATGTCGCCGGCGATTGCTGATCCTCCCATCCCACATATGCACACTTTGTTCACATCGCAACCCAATCTAGAGGAACCAGAGAGAGATTCCTCTAGCTGCTTTGGAAATCTCTCCACACATGAAAACATATTCGACTTGTCAATCCTCTCAATATACTTGATATCGTCAAGAAGCTCAGACACATTGGCATGATTGGTCAGGTGTACTATAATCCTTTCAGAAATGATTATGATCAATCCGATATGCATGAAAGATGCAGCACAACTGGTATGTAGCTGTATGCTCCCTTCCTACTAGCATGGTGGTAGTTACATAAGAAATAATATATTCATACACGATGGCTGCTGAGCGAGCAAGATGACATCAGAAATCGCGAAAGCATTAGGTGATATGCGAAACGGCAGAATCGTGCTTATCTTCGATTCCGATCATAGAGAGAGGGAGACGGACATGGTCGTGGCCTCGGAGATGGTCACACCAGTGATAATCAGGACAATGAGGAAAGACGCAGGGGGACTAATATGCGTCACAGTCCACAATGACATTCGCGAGCAGATCGAGACACCCTATCTAGCCGACGTATTCAGCAGGGTCGCAGAAAACTACCCAATACTCTCGAAGCTAGTCCCTGACGACATACCATATGATTCAAAGTCGGCTTTTTCTATTACTATAAACCATAGAAAAACTTTCACCGGAATCACTGACAAGGATCGAGCGCTGACGATAACGGAGTTTGCAAAGCTAGCGAAATCATCGCTGAATCAAGATAATGGATGGGCCAAGGACGAATTCGGTCGGCAGTTCAGAGCTCCAGGGCACGTTCATCTCTTGAACGCGAGGAAAGAACTGCTCACATCAAGAATTGGTCACACTGAGCTTGCCACGGCAATGATTGTCATGTCGGGATTGACCCCCACCGCAACGATCTGCGAGATGATGGGGGATGATGGCAACTCTCTTCCGAAGGAAGAAGCCCGAGAATATGCAATCCGACATGGTCTTTGCTATGTCGAGGGAGATGAAATCGTGCGGACATGGAGAAACGGTGGTTGGTCCAAATGACCAGAGTGCTGGCGACAGGTGTGTTCGACATTCTGCACGCCGGTCACCTACATTACTTGAACGAGGCTAGGAAACTCGGAGACGAATTGGTGGTCGTCGTCGCCACTGATTCCACCGTAAGAAGAAAGAAACACGAACCCGTCACTCCTGAGACGATGAGACTCGAGATCATTAATGCACTCAAACCAGTCAATCACGCATACCTAGGGCACGAAGGAGACATCTTCGACATAGTACGAGAGATAAGACCAGATATCATAGCTCTAGGATACGACCAGAAATTCAGTGAAAATGAACTGGAGAAAGGTCTCAAGGACCGAGGCATTGTCGCCAAGGTCGTTCGTCTCTCGAAGTACGAGGACGATTTGAACGGAACGAGAAAGATAATACAGAAGATAGTAGACTGGTATACCTTCAAGAAGAAGATCGACGAGGCGGAGGGCGAGAGATGAAGAAAGTGGGGATTGCCGACACGACGTTCGCCAGATATGACATGGGAGCTAGCGCAATCGACGAGCTCAAGAAAACTGGAACTGGTTTCAAAATAGTCAGATTCACAGTACCAGGTATCAAGGACCTGCCTGTCGCAAGCAAGAAACTGATAGAGGAGAGCGGCTGTGACTTAGTAATCGCCCTAGGAATGCCTGGTGCCGCCGCCATCGACAAGACATGCGCACATGAATCTTCGCAGGGCATAATCCAGGCTCAATTGATGACAAATCGGCACATAATCGAGGTCTTCGTCCACGAAGACGAGGGTAAGGATGAGAAGATGCTCGCTCTGCTGGCCGATAGAAGATCAAGGGAACACGCTCGAAACGCCTACAACCTGCTCTTCAAGCCAGATGTTCTTGGCAAGAACGCGGGCAAGGGATTGAGACAAGGGTTTGTGGACGCCGGGCCTGTCAAGGAGTGAGAGTATGAAGAAGTACAACATCGGGATAGTAGTCTCTGAATACAACTTCGACATCACATCGATGATGTTGCAGAGAGCAAAAGAGCATGCCAAGTTCCTTGACGTCAATGTCGCAAATGTCGTCACGGTGCCAGGCGTGTTCGATATGCCGCTCGCAATAAAGCAGATGCTGAAAGATGCCAAAATTGACGGAGTGGTGACATTGGGGGCGGTAATAGAAGGGGAAACAGAACACGACGATATCGTCATCCAACACGCCGCGAGGAAGATTACCGATCTAGCCCTCGAGTACGACAAACCTGTGACGTTAGGCATTACAGGACCTGGCATGACCAGATTGCAGGCAGAGGATCGAATAGACAAAGCGCGCGAAGCGGTCGAAGCGTGCGTTAAGCTGTTGAAAGCTCTGCCTTGAGTCTGTTTTTCTCGATCACAGCATTACCTTTCTTTTTTCTTGAGATATTCTACGATCTTTGTAGGCAATACCGCGATTCTTTCCAACGAAGGAATCGTTAGGGTATGTTTTCTTTTGTTTCGATGGCGTGATAGAGAATGTCTGGGTAACCCGAAAAGGTATTATACTCCGCTTTCAAATCCGAAGTCCGTAGGCACCAATCGATACGTGCCTCTGTGGGCGGAGATAACGTGACTGACGCACCCAAAAGCGTGTTGGTGATCGGTGGAGGCATTGCTGGAATCTCTTCGGCCTTGGACCTTGCCGATCAAGGTCATGATGTTTTTCTTGTCGAACGCAATCCCTCCATCGGGGGGAGAATGGCGCAGCTTGACAAAACCTTTCCAACATTGGACTGCGCGATCTGCATATTGGCTCCTAAGATGGTCGAGGTCTCGCGGCACCCCCGAATCCATTTGCATACATTCTCAGAAGTGGCGGCGGTAGAACATTGCCAGGACGACTCATTCCGGGTAACAATCAGGAAGAAACCGAGGTACGTCAATTCCGAAAAGTGCACTGGCTGCGGCATTTGCATCGAAGTCTGTCCGTCGAGGCACATATCTGATGATTTCAACGAGGGCCTCGGAGATAGGGCTGCCATATACATTACTTTCCCTCAGGCCGTCCCCAGAGTCGCTACGATCGACGAGACCTATTGCCTCAAGTTGATGGAGAATAAGTGTGGAATCTGTAAGAAGAAATGCCCAACCGATGCCATAGACTACAAAGACGAGGAAGAGGAATTCATCGTGAACGTGGGATCCATCATTGTCGCAACTGGATTTGACCTGTACAAGTCAGATTACTTGAAGAGATACGGATATGGAACGTTCAGAAATGTAATAAGTTCGATGCAATATGAGAGGATGCTAAACGCATCAGGCCCCACCAAAGGGCAGGTACTCAGACCCTCTGATGGAAAACCTCCTGCGAGAGTGGGGGTGGTCCTTTGCGCAGGCTCCAGATCACAATGGTGTAAAGAGTACTGTTCGAAGGTCTGTTGTATGTACTCGACAAAGGAAGCTGTACTCACAAAAGAGCATATCCCAGAGGCGGAAGTCCTGATATTCTATAATGATCTAAGGACGATCAATAAGGGTCATGAGGAGTTCATTCGGAGAAGTTCGGAGAACTCGGGCATCCAGTTCGTATGTGGATTGCCAGGCGACATCGAGCAGGATGAGGACGAGTCTCTGCGCGTCAAACATCATGACCGACAGACCGACAGGGTCCTGACTGAGACCATCGATCTGCTCGTGTTGTCTCCACCCATTGTGCCGAGTGAGGGAACGGAAGAACTTGCTCGGATGCTTGACGTCGAGCTCGACCAGTACGGCTTCGTGAAGGTGGGAGCTGACGGTTCAGTATCGACCACGGCACGAGGAGTGTTTGTCTGTGGATGCGCGAAAGGGCCAGATGACATTTCCAACACCGTCACAGAGGCAACCGCGGCGGCTGCAATGGTCGCTGGGAGGAGCGGTCTTGATTCCTGCCCGGAGGAGGTCGAGAAGATGCAGGAGACTCCGTCGTCGGAAACTGAGTCGCCCAGTATTGGGATCTATGTCTGCAGTTGCGGCATGAACATTGGTGCTATCGTCGATGTCGACGGTGTTGCAGAATTCGCCGGAACCCTTCCAGATGTGGTCCATGCAGAGAAATGCATGTATGCCTGTTCCCAAGACAATCAGCGACTAATCCAAGAGCAGATCAAAGAGAAGAAGTTGACCAGAGTGCTCATTGCAGCCTGCAGTCCAAGGAGTCATCTTAAGCTATTCCAGGACACCTGCAGGCATGCGGGTCTCAATCCCAATCTAGTGGGATTTGTCAGTATCAGAGAACTAGACAGCTGGGTTCACCAACATGAACCTGATAAGGCTACTGAAAAAGCGAAGATCTTGGTGAGAATGGGGACGTCGAACGTGAGGCTTTCAAAGCCAAAAGAGCAGATCCTGGGATCCGTGACTCCGGCCGCCATGGTGTTTGGTGGAGGAATTGCGGGCATGTCCGCGGCCATTGCGATTGCATCAAAGGGATTCAAAGTGTATCTCGTCGAGAAATCGAGGGATCTGGGAGGCACCGTCAGAGATAGGCATCTGAGGGATCTAGATGGAAACGACCCAGAGAAGCTGGCAAAGCATCTGGAGGATTTGATCAGATCTAAGAAGAACATTGAGATACTGACTACGACCGTCCCTGCAGGTGTGACCGGCTCAGTTGGCAGGTTCGCAGTTAAGCTGAGCAGAAGAGGAGTGGATTTCGGATCATCTCTCGGCGATAGCATCGTGGATGTAGCAACAATTGTGGTCGCAACGGGGGCCCAGGATCTTAGTCCGATAGGGCTTTTCGGTTACGGATCGGAGAAAGGAGTCATTACCCAGGCTGAGTTCCAGAAGATGCTCGAACTCGATGAGGTAAATCCGATGAACGTAGTCGAGATCCTTTGTGCGGGCTCCAGAGAGAAGGATGGCAGAACCTATTGTTCTCAAATCTGTTGCGAGACCGCAATTAGAGATGTCATAAGACTGAAGGAAAAAAGCCCAGAATCAAGGGCCTATGTTCTGTACAGGGATATCCGGACATTGGGCGTCCTTGAGAAATATTACAAACTAGCAGGAGAGCTTGGAGTGAGCTTCGTCCGCTATGGCGAGGAGGAACTCCCGAAAGTGGACTCAGTAGGTGGACTCAGCGTCAAAGTCCATGATCTCACGAGCGATGATGATCTCTTGATAAGGGCCGATTTCATCGTCCTTGCGACCCCGCTGGTGCCCAATGATGACAACAAGACGTTGTCCGAGATGCTGAAGGTCCCTCTTTCCGGGGATGGATTCTTCATGGAGGCTCATCCAAAACTAAGACCGGTTGACTTCTCAGTGGATGGCATTTTCGTCGCAGGGACCGCTCAGGGCCCCAAGGGCATCGAGGAATCAATCATACAGGGGTACGCCGCGGGATCGAGGGCGCTCGTGCCTCTGATGAAGGGAAAGGTCGTTTGCGAGCCAATCGTCGCGGCTGTCGATGAGAACTTCTGCACTGGCTGTGCGAGGTGTATAGAAGCTTGCGCGTATGGGGCAATGGGGATGAGCATATCGGAAGGGAGGCTGCTGGCGGAGGTCAATCAACTAATATGCAAGGGGTGCGGCGCCTGCTCCACCGCATGTCCCTGCCGGGCAATAACTGTGTTCAACTTCTCTAGCGACCAGATGACGGCACAGATTGACGAGGCTCTTGCCGACATCCCCAGAGGCGAGATGAGGGGGGTTGCCTTCCTGTGCAACTGGTGTGCCTATGCAGGAGCAGATAATGCAGGAATAAGCAGATATCAGTACCCATCGGAGATCATGCCAATCAGAGTCATGTGCACTGGAAGGGTCGACCCTTTCCATGTTCTCTACGCTTTACTCAAAGGAGCTGACGGTGTGTTGATAGGAGGTTGCCACCCGGGCGACTGCCATTACATAACAGGAAATCAGCTGATGAAAGTGAAGATTGATAGCCTTACCGAGATGATAAAGGACTATGGGTTCGAACCTGAGAGGGTCAGGGTGGTGTGGATTTCTGCAGCGGAAGGCAAGCGGTTCTCGGACATCATGAGAAGCTTTGGAGAAGACCTAAGAAGACTAGGACCAAATCCAGCCAGATTGCAGCCAGCTTCAATATCCGGACCTGAGGACGTAAAGGGGGTTGTCTGATGTCCAAGGAAATTGAGACTTACGTTTGGGATCTAGGAAAATGCACTGGTTGCGGTGCTTGTACTGCCTGCTGCAACAAAGGGATACTGTTCTTCCCCGACGGCGAGCAGCATCCCACACATAGGAGAATTGCGAAAAGGGTTGGGCTCACAACGCACGACCTTGACCCATGTTTTTCGTGCGAGAGCTTCTGTCTCGAGGTGTGCCCGACACTCAGAGAGTGGACGGATGGAAAGATGCTGACTGTCGTGTCAGCTAGGTCCACAATGACTTCGGCCAGGAGTAGACATGGAGACCTGCTCAGCGACGTCCTGAACCAGCTAATCGTCGCCGCTCTTGAGAGTGACTTCATTGATGGTGCGATCATAACGGATGTCGACAGGTGGACCTGGAAACCATTCGCAAGAGTCGTCACAAGCGCTGAGGAGATTTATGACTGTGCAGGGCACCAGTTCATATGGTCTCCCACACTGGAGAGCTTGAACGATGTCGTGCACACCAAGTCATTGCGAAAGATAGCGATTGTCGGGGCTCCATGCGTTGTGAATGCCGCCAGATGCATCCAAAGGTCGACAATGAAGGGACTAGAGGTGTACAGCAAATCGATAAGGATTCTTATTGGCAGATTCTGCGCAGGCGTATGCACCCACGATCTTGTGTCAGAGGTCATTGAGAAAGAGATGGGCATATCGCCGAGGAACATCGCCATGATGGACAGGTCGACCGCGGACAAGCTTCTTACAGTGACCTTAAGGGACGGTACGGTGAGAGACATTTCGCTGGCGAGCACCCAAAAGTACTTGAGAAAAGGTTGCGCAAGATGCACCGATTACCTTGCTGAGTCCGCTGATCTTTCAATAGGATATACTGGATCACGATACGGATATTGCACGGTCATCACTAGGAATCCGGCCGGGGAGAGCCTTCTGATGAGAGGCGTCCAAACCGGACACCTTGAGATCACTAAGAGCGTCGACACGAACCAGCTTTATTTGGGTAAAAGGAACAAACAAAGGCGGAAGAGATCTCAGCAGTTCGATGAGGAGCTCCTATTGATGTTGCAGGGTCTAACAGACCCCGCTAAGAGGGTAGAAGCCTTGAGACGTTACACCGAGCTGAGCAGGAGGCAGAGCTGATGACGGAGACATTGGACCTGACCCATAACGGACTGAACGAGGGTAACGCACAGATAAGAAGGTCTGCTGAATCAGGAGAGGAGGTCGCGGTCACCAATGCCTCCCATTTGAAAGGTCTCTGTGGGGGGATGAAGAAGGGGTCCGTGATCGTGAAAGGAGATGTCAGCGACTATTTTGGCATACTCAATGATGGTGCGATTCTGAGAGTTGAAGGGTCGGCAGGTAGGTTCGTCGGGGACAACATGACCGCCGGCAGCATAATTATTCGCAAAGATGTCGGGAACGGCGCTGCTGATTACTGCTATGGCGGCACGTTGGCTATTGGCGGCTCCGCGGGAGACTTCCTTGGAACCATGAACAAAGGAGCAGTTGTGGTCGTCCGAGGCGATGTGGGAGATAACGCAGGCACATATATGACAGCCGGTGAAATCATAATACTCGGGGATGCTGGAGAATCCTTAGGTGACTACATAATAAGAGGGTCAATCTATGTCCTCGGATCATATCGAAGCCTTGGTAACAACACAAAGGTGGAGAAGATGCGTTCCGATGACATCGACAAGCTCAACACGGTCCTCGGAAGGCTCAACATGTCTGCCAACGCCCGGTCGTTCCAGAAGATCACGCCTGCATCTGCAAAGCCTTTCTATCAGGAGAAACCGACGGTGTCATCGAAGACGGTGAGCCCATGACCATGATAGGACAGTACTGGGTGACGATAGAGAGAGA
>Ga0315289_10001731_pt1 | contig 33949 bp, 22 predicted proteins | sample YL17G11_40_MG_FD_203452 | JGI IMG/M metagenome (GOLD analysis project Ga0315289, IMG submission 203452) | Sediment microbial communities from Yellowstone Lake, YNP, Wyoming, USA - YL17G11_40 | ecosystem: Environmental > Aquatic > Freshwater > Lake > Sediment | place: USA: Wyoming | collected... | reverse complement strand
CACGCACGCACAACCACACACGCAGAGGGAGAGAGACAAACACGAACAGCTGAAAGAGAGAGGGCCCGAGGGGGGAGACGGAAGAGCGAAAGAAAGAGGGACAGGAGAGAGAACGGCGAGCAAAAATGCCAGCCCCCTCCCCCCCCCCCAAACCCCCCTCCCCCAACCCCATCGCCGAAGTCCCTCCCTCCTACCCCGCCCTCCCGCGCGTGCACTCGGTCGTGCACCTCTTCAGGCACGCGTCGTTCCAGGCCGGGACCTGGTGCGGCGACGCGCAGACCGCGCGCTGGCAGGCCTCGGCGCACGCGTCCTCCTGGGCTGGGCCGCAGACGGTGACGCACGACTGCGGGGCCGCGTCGCGCGAGAGGCCGCCCATGCGGCGGAGCAGGCGCGGGGAGGCGCAGACGCGCTCGCAGACGAAGGAGGGGTCGGAGGGGTCGTCGACGGGGCTGTTTCGACGTTTTTTTTTTTTTTGAGGAGGAGGAGGCGAGGTGAGGGTGAGGGGGAGGGAGGTGGCTGGGCCAACGGTTGCTCGTGCTCGATCGAATCAGTCCTCACCGGTCGAACTCGTCCAGGTCGACCATCGAGCCGCCGCCCTTCTTTCCCTTGCCGTCCTTGTCCTTTCCTCCGCCCAGGAGGAAGAGCGCGGGAACGGCGAGCCCTGCCGCGAGCCAGGGCGAAGCCATGCCAGCCGCGAGAGAAGCTCTTCTGAGAAAGGTTTTGTCGGCGGCGACGCCGCTTTTCGATTTCGAGGAAAAAAAAAGTGGGGCGGAACGACTGTTTTTTAAAGGCAAGTTCCCCCCCCTCAGAGCCTCGACCAAAAGATAGAGGCCTCGCCAAAAGAACCGAGCAGCGCCGCTTCTGCCTCGTGAGTTTGTTACAGATACAAAAGCGAAGAGAGGCAGAGAGAGATAGAGAGACACAGAGCGAGAGGGGCGGCACAGAGCGCTCTCAGTCGACGAGGCCCCACCTCCCCCCGGGGTCCTCGCCCGCGAGCAGCCGCGCAACGCCCTCGCCCACCCGCAGCCGCCCCGCGCCTCCCGCCAGCGCCAGCGGCTCCTCGCCCCCGGGCCACAGGTACGAGTAGTTCACCATGATCCCGGCCGACTCCTCCGCGATCCTTCGGGCCCTCTGCGGCTGGTAAATGGAAGAGGCGGAAGAAGCGGAAGACGCGAGGGAGGAGGAGGAGGAGGGCCCGCCGCCGCCGTCGTCGGCGCGCCAGCAGATCCGGGCGAGCGCGGCGCCGTTGGCGCAGTGGAAGCGAGCGACGGGGTCCGAGGGGAGCCTGCGCACCGTCTCGAGGGCGAGGAACCGCGCCGCGAGCCTGAGAAGGACGGAGCGGAGGAGGTCGGGAGGGAAGGAGGGAGCGGCCGGGCTGCCGTGGCCGTCGAGGGTCGAGAGCAGCAGCGGGAGCGCGCCTCTGCTCTCGCTCCTTCGACCGCCCCCTTTCGCCGCCGCCGCTTCCCTTATAGCTTCCGTCTCTTCCCTCCGGAACTCGAGCTTCCGCGCGCTGCTGCTGCCGCTGCTGCTGCCGCCGCTCCCGCTCGCCCTCCCCTCGGCCGCCCGCAGCCAGGGCAGGAACCCCGGGAGCGGCGAGAGCGTCGCGACCCTGGTCGCCGCCGGGAGGCCCGACCCCCCTCCCCCGTGGGCGAGCGCCTCCGCCGCGCCGCGCGCCGCCGCGCGGCCGACGTCAAGCCCGCGCAGGCCGGCGTGCGCGGAGCACAGGGCGTAGAGCGTCGCGGAGGGGCCTCCCTCCGCGGCGTCGCCGCCGCGCTCGCCGCGCTCGCCGGGGGCGGCGCGCGGCGCCTCGCCGTCCCCCTGCGCTCCTCCTCCTCCCCCGGCGACGGGCGGCAGGGCCTCCGAGGCCCTCGTCGCCACCTCGCCCCCGGAGAAGCACGCCACGGTCGCCAGCGGCGTCCCGCGCCCGAACCCGCGCTCGTGGAGCAGCGCGAAGACAGCCCGCGGCGGCGCCAGGCGCGCCTCCCAGTCGCGCGCGGACGTCACGGCGTGGAGCGCCGCCTGCGCCTCCGAGGCCGCCCGCGACAGCGGGGCGAGGGCCCGCGCCGCCCCCGCGTCCCCGGGCGCCGCCCCCGCGTTCCTGGGCGCCGCCCCCGCGTCCCCGGGCGCCGCCGCCGCCGCCCCCGCCGCGGCAGCGCCGACGAGGACCAGGGACGTCCCCGACGCGAGGGCCGGGGCCAGCGACCGGGCTAGGGACGCGGCGAGCGCGGCGCGGCGGCGCGGGAGGGCGGGGGAGGAAGGCGAGCGAGAGGGGCGCCGCTCCCTCCCTCCTGCCGCCCCGCCTCGCCCTCCCGCTCCTTGTCCCGCCCCTCCTCCCGCCCCCTCCTCCCGCGGCGGCGGCAGCGGCGGCGACAGCGCCGCCGCCCTGAGCTCCGCCAGCGTCGCGAGGCCCCCGGGGACGCCGGCCACGGCGGGCCAGAACGCCTCGTACGCGGGGGTGCTCGCGCGGCGGAGGCGCTCCTCGGCCGCGGCGACGGCCGAGGCATTGTCGTCGCCGGGAAGCGGCGCCGAGCGGGAGGAGGAGGGGCCGGGGGACGTCGGAGAAGCCGGGGCGGCGGCGGCGGCGGAGGAGGAGGAGGAGGAGGAGGAGGAGGGCGAGGCCCTCCTCCAGGCCTCGACCGCCCTCGCGAGCTCCTCCCCGCTCACGCCAAAGTCGGAGCAGAGCACGCTGACGAAGCGCTGTTCCCCGCCGGGGCTGCGCTTGGAGCGGGCGTGGGCCGCGACGAGCGCCGCGGCGAGCTGGCTCTTTGTCGAAGAGGTCGACGAAGAGGTCGAATCAGACGAAGCAATCGACGCCGAAGCACTCTCTTCTCCAAACGCCGCCGCCTCTCGCCGCGCTCTAAGGCCAGCCCGGAGAAGCTCCCGGGCAGCAGCCGCATCGGAAGAGAGGAAGCGGCGGTGTCGCCGCCAGGAGAGAGACGCGAGCACTCGCATCGAAACTCGAAAACGAAACTGAAAAAAAAGCGAGGCGAAAAAAGTGAAAAAAAAGAAGAAAACCTCTCGGCCGCGAGGGCGACACAAGGGGAAAACCAACATTCCCTTCTCTCAACGGGACTTTCTCATTCTCATTCATTCATTTGTTTGCAAGTTTTGATGTTTCGGGCGAAAAAAAAGGACCGAGAGAGCTCCTTACTCCCTGCCCGCGATGAGCGCGAGCGTGCTGGCGCTCAGACGACCGCCGCCGCCGCCGCCGCCGCCCCCACCCCCAGAGGCCGCCGCCGCCCTCCTCTTTTTCGCTGCCGGGCCCTCCTCCTCTCCTCCTCCTCCGCCTTCGTCCCCTCCTCTGAAGACGCGGTTCTGCCTGAAAGTCCGACTCCTCGGCGCAGCCGCAACGGCAGCAGCGAGGGCAGCAGCAGCGGAAGGAGGAGCGACAGAAGCCGAAACGCCGCCCCCTGCGCCCCCCTCCTCCCCCTCCCTCTCCCTCTCGGCCTTGGCCTCTCGCCGCTTCCTGACCGCCTCCCTCCCCCTCGCCTCGTCGACCCTGCTCAGGTAGAAGTCTCGCTCCCTCGCCGCCGCCGACGCCTCGGCCGCCAGCCTGCTTTCCCTCGCCGCGTTCTGCGCCGCGACCTCCTCGGTCAGGTCGTCCCACTTGAAGCCTTTCAGGTATTTCAGACACCACAAATCGTGCCTGTGGTTGGAGCGGGGCCGCCCGCCCACGGGTTGGCCGTTGAGCGCCGCAGCCACTCTCTTCGCGTCGTCCTTCTCCTCGAACTCGACCCAACCCTCGGTGAAGCGCTTGGGCGCGCGGGCGGCGAGCTTCTTCTTGTTGTTGTTTTGGCTTGACGAGGAATTCACGGCGTTGGTCGCCGACTGCCTCTTCCCCCTCCGGACCGCAGCGTCCTCCGCGGCGAGGTAGACACGCCCGACCTCACCGTATTCCGAGAGGAGGTGTCTGACCTTCTGCGGGCGCATGTTGGGGGGGATGCGCGAGATGTAGATGACGCCTTTTTTTTGTGTGTGGGGGGGGGGGCGGGAGAGGAAGGGTTTGAGGAAGGGTTGGAGCGCTGACGTCGGAGCTAGCCGTCGAATTGTCAACGAAGAAGTGCAACTCACCTCGCTTGCTGCTCTTCTTCTTCATCTTCTTGAGTTTCTTCTTGCTGAGCTTGCCCCCCGGGGACAGCGGAAGGGCCGCGACGGCTGCCGCAGAAGAGGCGGAGGGGTTGCTTTTGCGACGAGCGGCATCGAGGGGCGTCGGCGGCGATGCCGCCGGCGCTCGGGCATGGCCGTCGACAGCGACCGCCGCTGCTGCTGCTTCTGCTCTTTTCGTCGCCGCCGCTCGTTGCTCGCGAGGAGGAGCTCCGTCGTCTGAAGAGTCGGACATCGCGCCGCTACTTACGCGGTTCGCAAATGGACTCAGAAGAGCGCACGCGCGCGAGAGAGAACAAGTGAGTCAATTTCACTGAAACAAAAAAATTGGCCTCCGTCAGACGACCACAAGACGAAAAAACTAGCCCCGAAAAAAAAAACAGCCTTTTCTTTGCCTCTCCTCTTCTCCCTCAAAACGCGATGGCTTTTCTCATCACCGTGTTTGGCGCCGGTGGCAAGACGGGCCAGGAGTGCGTCAAGGCGGCGCTCGCTCGCGGCGACTCCGTGCGAGCAGTCGTCCGCGATGTCTCGAAGTACGAGGGCTCCATGGCCGCGCTGTCTCCCTTTGGCAAACTCGAACTGATCGCTGGCGACGTCCAGGCATCCCCCGCCGAACTCAAGAAACTCCTCGCCGGATCCTCGGCCGCCATCTTCGCCGCTTCGGCGTCCAAGGAGGGATCTGTTTGGGAAGTGGACCGCGACGGACTCGCCAACGTCGCGGCAGCGGCGAAGGAGACCCCGGGGCTGCGGCGCGTCGTCGCCGTCTCGTCCGCGCTGGTGTCGCCGCACAACGGGTGGCATCCCGTCCGCCTGCTACTGAACAACATGCGCGGGGGAGGGCAGAAGATCATGGACGCGAAGTTCGAGGGGGAGAAGCTGCTGCGCGCGTCGGGATGCGATTTCACTGTCATCCGGCCGGGGGGGTTGATGGACGCGGCGCCCTTGGGGGCGTCGGCGCTCAAAGTCTCGCAGGGCGACAAGAGCGGCGCGGGAAGGGTCGCGAGGAGCGACGTCGCCGAGCTGTGCGTCGCGGCGGCGCACGCCGGGCCCGAGGCCTCGCGCGTGACGCTCGAGGTCTGCTCGGATCCGAGGCGAGAGAAGAAGGAGGTCGGTTACGAGAGCCTGTTCGTCGGACTCGAAAAAGATCAGGCCTGAAAAAAAACAAGGCGTTTTTCCAAGCTCTTGTTTCCCCTTGTTTTCGTTTGTCAAAAAGCGGTCCTTTGCTTTGCTTACATTCAGACTTTGGAGAAAAATGGTGGTGGTGGAGGCGGGGGCAAAAAGGGGAATCGGAAGCGCAGGGCGCTGTTGTTAGTACAAAAAAGAAAACAGAGCAGAAAAAATTTCAAAAGTCATCTTTTTTTGGGAAAAAAAGAAAGGAGAAACGCCCCTCGAACAGCAGCTGAGCAAAAGGGGGGGTTCTCTTTCGCGCTTGTTTTGCGCTTTTTTGTTGTCGGTTTCTTCTTCTCTGAACGCACACGCGTTGAAGCGCCGTAGGAAGAAGAAAGAGAGGGGAAAAGGCAGACGTCGTCATTTTTCCTTCTCGCCTCTAAAGCCTCTGTCTTTCCCTCTCCCTCTCTCTTTCCCTCTCTCCCTCTCTCTCTCTTTCTCTCTTCTCTTCTCTATTTCCCCATCTCGGCGCACTCCAGGACGTTGCCGTCCGGGTCCCTGTAGAACACGGCCTTCCTCCCCGACGCCGACAGCGTGAAGGGAACCCCTGCGGCGTCCAGCTTTTCCGTCACGGCGTCGACGCTCCGCACGCTCACGCAAAAGTGCCTGTCCCTGCCTCCGTGCGCGGGCCTTCCCTCCGTCGGGTCCGGGCTCGGGAGCTCCATCAGGTGGATCATCTGGCTGTGCTCCTCGGGCCTGCCGACCCAGAGCCACGCGCCGCGGTAGGGTAGCTTCGAGTCGGGCCTGTCGGGGTTGAGCGAGAGGCCGAGCACCCCCTGGTAGAACTCGAGCGACTTTTCGAGATCCGAGACCAGGAGGCCGACGTGGTGGATCGAGTCGAAGAGCGGGTGCTGCTGCTGCGAGGAGCGGCGGCGCGTGCCTGTATGAGGCGGCCGAGTGGGTGAAAGGCGGTGGGGTAAGAAGAAGAGGCGGGGGAAACGAAAAGCGACGACGAAGAAAAAAATATCTTTTTCGTGCGAGAGGTTTGCTCTTTTCTTTCGACGCTTGCGTTCACTTCCCTCTCGTTCTCACCCTCTCTGTCCGCAAATAATCCCCAAACGTACCGCTGTCGAGCTCTCTGGCGGAGGATCCCCTCATCAGAGACGGCCACGGAGGCGAGGGGCGGTTGAAGCCGACGAGCGACGCGGAGATGGCCAGCTCGCCGCGTCGAGGAGGTCGTCGAGCGGAAGCGGAAGCGGAAGCAGCGGCGAGATTGGTGGTGCTTCCGGCGCCGCTGCTGGCCGAACAAGAGGGACGCGCAGTCGAGGAGGGCACGGAGCATGCTCGTCCTCGCAATGTCGCCGATGCGGAGAGGGATGGGGACATCGCTGCAGGGAGGAGGGCTTTTTTTCGAACTGGCTAAGCTTTCGAAGGAAAGGGGAAGATGAGTGACTGGCCTGGGTCTTGATGGCGATTTTTCTTCCACACTTTTCGATCTCGACGCCGAGGCTAAATTATTTCCCCCATCGCTTCTTCTTCTCCTTCTCCTTCTTTCCCAGTCGCGTTCGCCGCTCTGTTCTCGGCCAGAGCGCACCTCTCGATAACGTCACTCCCCTCTGGCAGCTCCAATCGAGATTTGAAGAAACAGAAAAGAACTCAAGGGACGAACAAGCGTCGAGACACTTCCGCCAAGCTCGATGCCTCCTCCGCCGTCGACCTCCGCCTCCGCCTCGGCCTCCTCGCCCTCCGCTCCCTTGCTCGGCATGCGGCCTCCCGCGGCCTGGGTCGACAGGATCGCCTCCTCGCTCGCCTTCTACCCTCCGTTACCCGCCTCGTACACGATCAAGCGCCAGCCGGACGGGCGCAGGGAGCTCTACGTCGCCCCGACCCGCGAGTCGAGGCTCCCCTCGTGCGCGTTTGCAGAGGCCGCGCTGCTGCCGAGGGACAACGGCAGGAGGCAGGTAGCCGCCGCCCTGATCCCTGCTCCCGCGCAGCCGCTGACCTCTTCTTCTCGCGGCTCAGACGCGGCGAGGAGGCTGAAGAGGCGAGTGATCCTGTTCGCGCACGGCAACGCCGTCGACCTCGCGCAGCAGCTCCCCTTCCTGCGGGAGCTCTCCGTCGCCCTGGCGAGAGGGGGAGCCCCCGTCGCGATCGCGTGCTTCGACTACCAGGGCTACGGGGAGAGCAGGAGGGTCTCCGGGAGGGACGAGGACGGGCGGGAGGACGGCGAAGGCGGGCGGGGAGGGGCGGGGAAGGGGAGCGGCGGAGCCCCTCCCTCCTCCTCCTGCACCTGCGCCAACGCTCCCCCCGCGGCCCCGCCCCCTCCCTCCGCCGCCGCCGCCGACGCCGCGCTGCCCCGACAGACGCTCTGCCCCGACCACGGCGCCGCCCCGGACTCGACGACGGCCGACGCGCTCCTCGACGGCGCCGCGGCGCTGGCGTGGCTGCTGGAGGACAAGGGCTTCGCGCCCTCGGAGGTGGTGCTGTACGGGCAGAGCCTCGGGTCGGGCGTCGCGACCTCGCTGGCCGTCGCGCTCTGCGAGCGCGAGAGGAGGAGGCTGAGGGAGGAAGGGAGGCAGCAGAAGAGGAGCAGGGGAGCCGCCGCCGCCGCCGCTGCTGCGACGGAAGCAACGGCTTCTTCCGGCGGCCTCGCCGCGGCGGGGCTCATCCTCCACTCGCCCCTCGCCAGCGGCCTCCGCGTCCTGAAGCCCTCCTGGCGGTGGTGGCCGGCGGCGCTCGACATCTTCCCCGTCGCGAGGGCCGCGGCGAAGCTCTCCTCGGGGGGAGGAGGCAGGAGCACCAAGTGTCTGGTCATCCACGGCGACGCCGACGACGTCGTGCCCTTCGGCAACGGGCGGGCAGTCTTCGACGCGCTGCCTCCGGAGGCCAGGGTGGAGCCCCTGTGGGTGAAAGGGGGGGGGCACTGCGACCTGGAGGGCAGGGCGGGGTTCCTGCCGCGGCTGCTCAAGTTCCTGAAGGACGAGATCAGGTAGAGGAGGGTGTAAGAGGAAAAGAGGCTCCGAGTCCGATCATTTTCAAAAAGAGAAAAAAGCTGTCGTCGTCGTCGAGCTTTTTCCCCAGAGCTCTCGACGCATTCCACTCAATCGCGCCCTCTTCCGTCGTTTCTCCTGGGCTTTTCTTTCTTTTTTCTTCATGTCTCTGCCTCAATCAGTCTTAGCCGCACCTCCCCGAGAAGGCACGTCGTGCGCTGCTCTTTCCTCGAGGGAGAAGAAGAAGAAGAAAGAGAGAGGGCGTTTCTCGTTTTTCGCATCTGTCGACGCCCAAATTGCTCAGTCTCTTTCTGTCAACTCTTTCCACTCCAAAGAAACAGCCGACCTCGCCGGCGCTTGCGACGACGACGACGAGGACGACCTCCTCTTGGCCCTGGCTGAGGAAATCGACGAGAAAGACGGCGGAGAGAAAGCACAGGCGAGAGAGCCAAAGGCGACGACGACGCTCGTCAATTCGACGAAGGAGCGTCCTCCTCTCTCCTCTCCTCCTCCTCCTCCTCTCTCCTCTCCTCCTCAGCCAGCAGCAGCAGCAGCAGCAGCAGCGCCTCCGCGACAGCAGCAACAGCAACAACAACAGCAGTATCAACAGAAGCCGACCCTCCGTCCCCTGCAGGCTCCCGTCTTCGAGCTCGGAGGACCGGCGAGGAGACAGGAGCAGCAGCGGATCTTTCCCGCCGCTCTCAAGGTCGGAGGCCCCTTTGTCGACCTCCTCTCCCGCCTCCGCGTCTCGAGGCCGCTGCCTCTCGCCTCGTCGTCCTCGGCTTCCGCCTCCGCCTCCGCCTCCTCCTCATCTTACTCTTCCTCGCACGCCCCTTCCTTCACCACCTCCTCCTCGTCCTCTTCCCTCGTAGAGGCCATGGGGGCCCAGTTCGTGAGGCTGGACCAGATCAAGTCGACGCTCTCGGGCGAGGCCATGAGGGACGGCCTCTGGGCGACGGCGGGCGTCGTCACCTTCAGGGGGCCGCGGAAGGCGAGTCTCTCTGCTTCTTCTTCTTTTTCGTCTTCGTCCCGTTCCTCTTCTTCTGGCCCGATGCTCCAGCTGGTCCTGGCCGACCTCGCAGGCGCGGAGGTCTCCCTCGTGGCCTTTGGAGCGAGGGCCGCGGATTCCGCGGAAGCTCTGGCCCTGGGCTGCGTCGTCGCCGTCATCGGCGCGTGCGCAAAGAGGAAAGGGAAAACCTCCTCCTCCTCCTCCTCCTCCTCTTCGGCTCCTTTCTCCCTCTCCGCCGGGGACGCCGCGGTCCTGCTCCCCCTGGGCCCCTCCGCCGACTACGGTACCTGCGGCGCCCGCACGCGCGAGGGAGGCAGCTGCAGGCGCGCGGTCAACAAGAGCGAGTGCCCCGTCTGCGACCTGCACGTCTCGGCCGTCGCGGCGCGGTTGCGCCCCGGCACCGGGCAGGGGGCCCTGCGCGACTCGGCGCTCTCGTCGCACGTGCTCGGCAGCAAGAGGAGGTCGGACGGCCACGGCGGGTACTGGGCGAACGGGGACAACTCGTCGCGGGCCCGCGGGGCGGCGGCGGCCAGGGCCGCGGCGGCGGACGCGGCGCTGGGGCTGCCGCAGGCGAGGGAGGCGGCGGCGGCGCAGGGGCGGGACCCAGTCGCGGCCGTCGCGCGCGCCGCGGCGGCCGCGGCGGGGGGGAGGGCCACGCACGGGGTCCGACTCCTGGGGAGGAACGTCGTCGGGAGGGCGGTGGAGCAAGGAGGAGGAGACGCCGACGGCGACGGCGACGGGAGGGAGGAGGAGGCGGTGTCGCTCTCCGGCGGGGAGAGCGATGGAGAGGAGGCGGCGGCGGCGGGGCGGGGAAGAGGCTCGGGCGGCAGCGCGTTTGCGGCGGCCGCGGCGACCGAGGCGACGGCCGCGGAGGCCGCCGCGGCCAAGCGCCGCAGGAGCGACGCCCTGCTTCGCAAAGCTCTCAATCTTTCTGCTTTTGATCCGAACAGGGTGGAGAGGTCCTCCGCCGCCGGTCGGGCCGCGCTTGCCAAGCTCCGGGCCTCCGGGAAGGAGGTGAGGAGCACCTTCGCAGGAAGCGGAGGGAGCGGAGGGAGCGGAGGGAGCGGCGGCGGGGCAGCGCAGCAGCAGCAGCAGCCCCGCTCGGCCTTCGCCGCCGCCTTCGCCGCCCAAGAGGACAATCTCGAGAACCAGAGGCCGGCCTCTTCCCGCTACGGCGACATCGGGGAGGACGCCGTCCTCCGCGGCGTCGGGGTCGGCGCGAGCGCAAGCGAGGGGGCGGAGGGAGCGGGCCCGCTCTCGGCGACGATCGCGGCGCTCGAGGCCAAGGACAACGTCGAGCAGCGCGCCGCCTCTCTGTCGAAGCTGATCGTCCGCGCCGTCTGCTGCTCTTGCTGCCGGTACACCGCCGAGCACCCCACCCGGGACTGCGTGGCCCGGGGCCACGCTCTGACGAGGATCACGGCGGTCAAGCGCTGGTGGAAGTGCACGCAGTGCGGCGCGCGGTCGGCGACGGTCGGGGCGCGGTACCCCGAGCACGCCTGCCGCTCGTGCCGCCACCCGTCGAAGAGCTTCGCAAAGTCGACCGCCGGAGGGGGGTCCGCGGCGGGCAAGTGCGGGACGGTGGGGGCCGGGGAGGTGGTGGCCGAGAGAGGGGCGCTGAGGGCCCGCGGGCACGAGCACGGGTTTGGCGTGTTTGGGTGAAGGAAAAAAAAAAAGGAAGACGGGCCGAGAAGAGTTTTCTCGTTTTTCTTTTCAATTTGTGTGTAGTAGTAGATACAAGAAAAAAAGTGAAAGCACCCGAAAGTGGAATTAAAGAGTGTTCCTTTTTGGCCCCGGTAGTAATGAATTGCTGGTTTTAATCTATTGTACTTGTGATATAAAATATTAGTCCTCGACAAAGTGCGGAAGAGAGGCGGCAGAGCGTCAAAGAGCCTGACAACGTCCGAAAAAATGGAAAAAAAAAGTGGATGAAAAAGTGAGAGACCTCGGCGCGAACGTAACGGCGCTTTTGCTCTCCCATTTTTTTGATTTGAGAAACTCTCGTGACCCCACCACCGCCACCGCCGCTTCTCCCCTCCTCCTCCTGCAACACGCCTTTCTCTTAATCCCGGGCGAGACGCCCGGAGGAACGAAAGAAAAAGGGGTGCAAAAGAGAGAAGGGGAAGCGTTCCCTCTCGCGCGAAGAAGAAACTATAGTAAATGTCTCCTCTTGCGCCAGATTTTTTTTTCGGGCGGGTCTTTTTGTTTTGTTTGTTTTGGGGACGTGGTCTCGATATACATTTTTGTTCAAGGGCATTGTTTCTTCTAAAATAATCAAATCGAATTCTCAATTTTCTCTTCAGGTGCCAGGCGCGCGAGGCGTCGTAGCGAGCACTCCCCGGGGCGTCAAGGGATCCAGCCCGTGGCCGTTGTTCCCGGCGGCGGCAACAGCTGCGGCGACGGCGCTTGCGTTCCCGCCACCTCCGTTGCCGTTGAAGAGGCCGAGGTCCTCTCCCCCGATCTGCACGGTCGCGCGGAAGGGGGAGTCCGGCGGGAAGGCAGAGCCGGGAGCAGCAGCAGCAGCGGAGGCGGGAACAGCGGCAGCGGCGGCACTCGCAGCAGCAGCGTGCGCAGCGTTTGCGGCGTTTGCCGCGTTGGCGGCCGCGGCGACCGCCATCACCCTCCCCTGCGACGCGGCCCACGCCGGAGGCGTCATCCCGCCGTGAGACGCCCCTCCGGCGGCGAAGGTGGGGGTGGTCCCCGTCCGAACCCCGGCGGCGGCCCTGCCAAACGGCGTCGTCGCGAGGACGAGGCCGCCGTGACCGTGGGCGCCGGCGCCGGTCGAGAGCCCGAGCGCCGCAAAGCCGGGCGACTCGGCGACGCTGTCGGCGAGGTCGGCCGGCAGCGACACGTCGAGCGGCGCCGGCGCGTGCAGCCTCGGGGCAGCGCCCCCGCCGGCGACGGCGGTTGTGAGGACGCCCGAGGGGCGTAGCGACGCCGCGGCCCCTCCGTGTCCCCCTCCGCCGGCGTGCGGCGACGCCGACGCCGAGGTCACGCGCACCGTCAGCGGCGGCGCCGAGCCCGGCGGCGCGTCTCCGCCGATGTACTGCAGCGCCGACAGGCTCGCCGAGTGCCTCAACGTCGCCGCGCCGGCACCCGCGTGCTGCTGCTGCTGCTGCTGCGCCGAGGAGGCGTGCTGCTGCTGCGCGGCCAGGGCGGCGGCGTTGGCCGCCTGCATCGCAGCGGTCCGCGGCGTCGAGACGTGGAGCGGCGGGAGGCCGCCGCCGACGCCGCCGGAAGAGGGAGCGTTTCCGACGCCTCCGGAGCCGTTGCCGCCGCCGCCGCCGCCGCCGCTTCCGGGCGCGGGCGCCGCGGCGAAGACGTACTGCGGGCCACCACCAAACGGTCCCGCCGCGGCGGCGTGCGCTGCCGCGGCGGCAAGGTCCGGCTCGCTCATCGTCCGCGCGATCGCCCTCGCGAGCGGCGACGGCGGGCCGTACTGGTTGTTGACGCCGCCGAGGCCGTAGAGATTTTGGTGGTGGTGCGGGTGAATCCCGCCCGCCCCTCCCTGCTGGGACGAAGGCGGCATCAGCATCGGCGACGGCGGGCCCGCGTGGCCGATCAGCACGGGGAGCTGCCGCGAAGAGTGCCTGCGGACGGCGCCGGCGCCGACGCCGGCGAGCGGCGCGCCAAAGTGGTGGTGGCCGAGCTGCTGGCCGATGCCGGGCGCCAGCGGCGGGAGCATCCTCGCCGAGAGCGGCGAGGGGGTGCCCCCGTTGCCGCCCCCAGCGCTCCCGTCGTGGCCGTGGAACGAGTGGAAGGGGTGGTGGTGGTGGTGGTAGGCCAGCGCGGCCGCGTGCTGCTGCTGCTGCTGCATTTGGGCCACGGCGGCGGCGCCCGCGGCCTGCGCGGCGGCGGCGGCCTGAGCGGCCTGGGCGTTCGTGGCAGCGGCGGCCCCGGCTTTCGTCTTGCGCTCCTTCTTGGGCCCGCCCGCGGGTGAGCCCCCGGCGGAGGAGACGCGCTTCTTCGTCGCAGCCGCAGCCGTCGCACCGTACGGAGCCCCTCCTCCTCCGGACGCAGCAGCAGCAGCAGCAGCGATGGCAGCAGAGGCGGCCGCCTGCGCCGCCACCGCCGCCGCCTCGGCCGCCGCGGCCGGGCTGCTCGCCCCGCTGCCGCTCCCGCCCCCGGCGCCGCCCTCGCCCTTGAAGTTGACGTACGACGGCGCCTCCCTCGGCTTCAGCCTCCACACCGCCGCGTCATACGCCCGCGCCGCCGCCTCCTCCGAGTCGAACAGCTCGCGGTAGGCCCACTTGCGCTCGACCATCACCTTAGCCTCCCAGCGGCCCTTTTTCCGCGAGACGCCACGGAAGCGCGACGACTTGTCCATCGGCTTGACGCCGAGCGCGCGCTGCAGGGCCTCGCGGTCGAGGCCGGCGAACTCGCCCCCCGGAAGCGGGAGCAGGTCCGGGGAGACGTCGTCGCCGCCGCTGTGGCTGCTGAGGTGGTGGTGCGAGAGAGAGGACGGCGAGGGGACGCCGGCGTTGCTGGGCGTGTGCTGCTCGCTGCTGGTCCCGCCGCAGTTTGAGGTCGCGGCCGCCGCGGCGGCCGTCGCCGCCGCGAGGGCCGCCGCCGCGGCCGGGTCCGCGAGGGACGAGGCCGCGTAGGCCTCTGCCGGGAAGTTTGTCTGCGCGTCGGGCCCGTGGAGGGAGAGCGCGACGCGGTCGTAGACCCTCGCAGCGTCCTCTGTTCGAGGGAGAGAGAGAACGTTTTTCGAAAGAGGCGGGGGGGGGGGAGAAAAGGTGAGTTTTCTTGTTTCCTTCCCTCCTCTGCCTCCCTTTTCCCCCGCCCGGAAAAAAAAGAAGAAGAAAAAAACCTCCCAGCTCCCCCCACTCCCCTCACCTTCCGCCTCGTAGTACCCCAGGTGCGTCACCTTGCCGTGGACCAGGATGCGCGCCTGCCACTGGTTGCGGCGGTTCGAGGAGCCCACGCCCATGAACCTCGACGTCCTCGCCCGCGAGCAGAAGCGCCGGCGCGGCGCCCGGGCCCGCTCGCTCTTGAGCGTGGCCTTGACCTCCTCGCGCGACCTGCCCACGAGGTGCGGCACGGGCGCGTCGGCGTACTCGGCGAGCGGGAAGTTGGTCGTGCAGTGCGCCGAGTCCCTCCCGAGGAGGCCGATGGCGGCCCTGTCGTACGCCCTCGCGGCGGCCTCCTCGGTCTCGTAGTAGCCGACCGAGACCCCCGATTTGCCGAGGCAGGCGACCTTGATCTGCACGCGCCACTTGCGCTTCTTCTTGTCGAAGGAGACGCCGCGGAAGCGGGACTTGAAGGCGCCGTCGGCCGAGCCCGAGGGGCCGGCCGCGGGCGCGGGGGCGCGCGGCGGCGCGGGGCCCTGCTCGCGCAGCGCCTGCTGGCCGTCGAGGCGCAGGCCGGGAGGGGGAGGGGCCGAGGAGGAGGAGGCGTGCGCCGCGAGGGCGGCGGCGGCGTCGGTCGCCGCCGCCGCCGCTGCGGCTGCGGCTGCGGCTGCGGGCGTGGGCGGCGTGATGCCGCCGCCGTTGGCGAGCTGGGCCTTGGTCGTCATATCCTCACGGGGAGAGGGCGAAAGGCCGCGAGGTCGGCGGAAGAAAAAAAAAGCCGAGAGAGGTGGAAAAAAAGTTGCTGTCGGAAAGCCTGTGGTCGTGAGACGTGAGAGAGGGGAACAGAGACTTTTTGATGGGTGGGGTCGAGCGATTCGGGTACGCGAGAGAACGGTTTTCGATCGGCTCTTCCTCTCAAGAGCAGCTTCAGATCGATCGACGATCTCGGGGCTCGGAAGCACTCGCGCCGGAGACGAGCAAGGTGGGCATCAGCGACGTTCAATTTGCGTAATATTTTTTCTTTCCCGGCCGCCGAGGAGGAGGAAGATGCCCGCAGGCCTTTCTTCGGGGTAAAAGAAAACTCGCTGCTTTCTCGCGGCTTTTCTCCCGTCTCGCTGGGGGAAGATCGCCACTCCGACCCGCTCGCGCTCCAATCGACACCGAGCTCGACCGTTTACGGCAGAGAGGATCGAGAGAGCGAGGCCCAAAGGTGCTCGAATCACCAAAGACCCAACGAGGAATTCGAGAGGTCATGACTGCCGCCGTCGCTGTTTTTCCCGTCTCCTTTTCAAGCCAATGAATGCCTTCAGCTAGCTACCCCTCCTCCCTCCGATGCCTCGGCAAATCCCCGCCGCACGCCCTGCCGCCCGTCCTCTTCCTCGAGGCCTACCTGACTGATTGAAGTTGACTCGTCCCTCACGCGGCGCGCAATCCGAAGAGAGATTTCGCGCGCGCGGGGGGTGTCGTCGTCGCGAAGAGGGAAAGAAAGAGTCAGGGGGAAACTAAAAAGGGAACAAGTGCGAAAAAGCAGGACTCATTTTTTCCTTCTTCTCGCCCCCCCCACGACCTTTTCTTCTTCTGCGCTTGGCGCCCTCCGCGAAGGGAAAGAAAGAAAGAAAAAGACGAAAAGAAAGAGAGGAGACCACGCGGCAATGAACGCTTTTTCGATGCCGATGGCCTCTCGCCGCGGCACCTGCTGCCCTGATCCGCGGAGCAGCAGCAGCAGAGTCGTTGCAGCAGCAGCCCCTCGGCCTCGAGCCACTCTGGCCGTCTCTGCCGTCGCCGCCGCCGCCGGGCGCCTCTCGACGACGACTCCATCATCTTCGTCGGGCGCATTCACTGCTTTTTTGCTCTCTGCGACCCGATTACCCGCAACGCTGCTTTCGGCACGCTCTTGCGGTCCCGCTGCCATCAAAGAGCGGACAATCGTCGCCGTGGCCAGGCCGCAATCGTCCGGCGAATCGTCCTCTTCATCACAGGTAATTTTTTTGTCTTTTATCCTCGTCGCACTTTTTTCTCCCTCTCTTTCGACCTCTCGTCTCTCTCGGCTGTGTCTTTCCTCTCGTTCGCTCGCTCCTCTCCTCTGCCCCTCCCGCCGCAGTCTCTGCAAAAAAAAAAAGAGGGCAAGAAGGACGACTCACCCGGAAAAGGAAAACGACGAAAACAAAAACCCCGCGACAGATCCTCACCCTCCCGACGCTCCTCACCCTCTCGCGCGTCGCCGCCGTGCCCCTGCTCGTCGTCCTCTGGTACACCTCGCCCCCGAAGCTCGCCGCGCTCCGCCTCGCCGCCCTCTTCGCCGCGGCCTCGCTCACGGACGCCTTCGACGGCTATCTGGCGAGGAAGTGGGACCAGTGCACGCCCTTTGGCGCCTTCTTGGACCCCGTCGCCGACAAGCTCATGGTCGTCACGGCCTTATTACTCATCGTCTCGCGCCCGGCGGCCTCGTGCGCGGCGGGCCACGCGCCGTGGGTCGTGCCCGCCGCGACCGCCGCCGTCGTCGGGAGGGAGATCGCCATGTCCGCCCTGCGCGAGTGGGCGGCGGGCGTCGGCGGCGGCGGGGCCAGGAGCGCGGCGGCCGTGTCGTGGGCCGGGAAGCTCAAGACGGCGGCGCAGATGGTCGCCGTGTCGGCGCTGCTGCTCGCGTCGGGCAGGCCCTGCTGCGCGCCCGCGGCGGGGTCCGCGGCGGGGGCTCTGCACGGCATCGCTTGCGCCGTGGGGGTGCCGGCGCTGGTGGTCTCGGCGGTGCTGGCGGTGGCGAGCTTCGGGCAGTACGTGGCGGCGCTGTGGCCGTGGCTGTCGGGGGCCAGGACGGATTAAATGCCGAGAGTTTTTTTTGGTCCCCCGCTTTTGCTTTCCCCCCCCCCCCGTGCCTCGAGCCCGCCGCCCTCTGCTTCGTGTTTTTCTCTTTTCTTGTATTTCCGGAGACATCGACGATTCGTTTCAGCTACTCTCACAGAAGGCAGAAAGGAGGGAAAGAGAGGGAACCGAGAGACAGGGAAGGAACAAGGACGAAAAAAGAACTCTCTCTCCCCCTCCCTCGCCCTCTACATGCACAGCAGCGCCTCCCACTTCTCCTTGCTCTGCCCGGGGCCTCCACCCTCCGTCGTCTCCAGGCACAGCTCCTTCCCCTCCGTGCACGCAAGCCCCAGGCTCTGGACGACGGCCTCCGCGACGGCGAGCCTCGACGTCTGCCCGTCCAGAGTGTCCCCCGGGGCGACGCGCACGCCCTTCCTCGCCTCGTCGGTCGTCGCCTTCAGCAAAGTGTTGAGGTCGTAGGACGTGTACGGCCCGTCGATGAGCCTTCCCGGCCTCAGGATGGTCAGCGGGAGCCCGGAGGAGCGCAGGTGGTCCTCTGCGGCCTTCTTGCAGGTGAGGACCGAGAAGAGGTTGAGGATGGAGTACGGGAGCTTGTCGGAACGCTTTTTTTTTAAATATGGTTTTGAGTGTTATTTTGTGTGGTGGAATGGTGGTGGTGGGTGGTGGTGGTGGGGGGGGGGAGCAGTCGTTGGTTCACTCGTGAGCGGGATTCGATGGAGATGAGAGAGATGTAAGGAGACGTACGACGGAGGAAAGGTCTCGATTCCAGTGTTTGTTCTCCCTCTCGCCTGCGAGCAAAGCGCCAGAAAAAAACCCAAAAAGTCGACATGAATGGAAAAAAAATCTCGACGCACCAGCACGCCCGCCGAAGAGACCAGCACGAACCGCTTGAGCGCCTCTCCCTCGCTCTTCGCCGCCTCCACCAGGTTGCGCGTGCCCACCTCGTCCGTTTGCTTTGGTCCGTTGTCGCCCTGCCAGCGCTTGGAGGGGAACGCGGTGGTCCCCGTGCAGCACGCGACCGCCGCAACTCTGCCTCTCTCGCTCCCTTCGAAAGAAAACGCCGCGGCAAGGCTCCGCGGGTCGCGGGCGTCGGCCTCGACGAGCTCGAGCCCCTCGGGGAGCTTGGCCGCGGGGCCGCCGAAGACGCGGGAGGCCGAGTTCTTGCTGCGGGTCATGGCTCGGACGCGGTAGCCTCGCTGAGTTTTTTTTTGTTTTTTTGATTTAGTTGATAGAAATTGACAAGGCGAGGGTTGAGCAAAAGAAAAAGAAAAGAAAAGGCTTTTTTTTTACTTCCAACTCCCTCTGCCTTCTCTCTCCCACCTCGAGCAGCTTGGCGGTAACGAGCTGGCCCACACCGCCAGTCGCTCCCGCGACGAGCACGAGCTCTCCGGGCTCGACGACGGCTGCGCACGGAGTGATGATTGATCGATTGACCGAGGCCCCGCGACCGAGGCGAGGACGAGATCTGTTCACAGAGAAAGGAGGCAGCGCCGACGACGACGCCGGCCTGAGCGACAGTGACGACGATACCTGTGAGTGGCGCATCATCATCGCGGTTCGATCGGAAAGCGGTGGAGAGGGCCTCTCCTCCTATCCTTTTCGTTGTTGAGATATAACCTCGGCGAAAAAAACCAGACTCTTATCACAAAAAAGAACAATGCCTTTCTCTCGTCGTCTCTTTCTCTCTCTGCTCCTGTTGCTCTCAATTTCGATCTGTGCGGGCGGCTCAGATGATACCACGATGACGACAAGAACCCTGCTGGCGGAGAGGAGCAGGAAATGGAAGAGGAGCATCGAGCGAGAGCAGCAGCGTTTCGTCGACGACCTCGATGTTGAGGAGGAAGAAAAACTAGCCGCAGCGCCGGCGCCTTGGGGAGAAGACCCCCCGCTCCCTCCGTTGTGGCCAGAGAAGTTCCATGCCGTACTTGTCCAATACCGCAACGGCTCAACGAGCCTGGTCGACCTCTTCTACGACTGGAGAAGGGGCCGCAACGCGAACCTGATAAGGAAGCAGCTCGATTCCGGCACCGTGGTCGACCTCGAGTACTCCAACCACACGTCGTTCTACTTCGACCGCTCCCGGCCTGAGAGGGGCTGCCGCCGGGTGGACTTCCCCGTCGGGATCCTCACGCCGGACTGGCTCTCTGGCGCTCGGTACCTGGGCGTTCGCACGATCAACGGCTTCGAGTGCCGCGGCTGGGCCAAGGGCCAAGGGAGGCCCGCTTCCGAAGACTTTGTCCATTATTGGGCTCGGATCTCGGACAATGTCCCCGTCCGGTGGACGTTCCGCGTCGGCGAGCCTATGGAGATGAACGTGTACAGCTTCGAGGTCGGGGGGGAGATGCCCGAGGAGGGGTGGCAGGCTCCGAGCTGGTGCTTTTGAGGTTCGAGGTCGAGTCAGGGAGTGAAAAAAGAAGAAGAAACAAAGAGCGGAAATGAATGCACTATCTTTGTTTTTGAGCTCGCCTCGGTTTTCTCTCTCTCTCTCTCTCTCTCTCTCTCTCTCTCTCTCTCTCTCTCTCTCTCTCTCTGCAGCGGTTCTCTCACTGGCGCGCTCGTCCCAGATCTCGCAGCGCTGTGCTTCTCTCATCCGAGGGCCCACGCGGGAGCGGACTTGAATAGCCGAGCTTGAAGGAGGCGAGAGCGTTAGAAAGGCCTAGCCTCTGTTTCTCAATTCTTCCTCGATTGTCGCTGACGCTCTAGCCAGCTAGCTCCCGCGCTCTCTCGCCTCTTCCACTGCACCCTCGCTCGTCATCGCGTCACAGCTGCGTACAGGCGACAGTTCTCCCTCCGCGATGGCGTTCGCAAGTGACGCCCGTCGGCCCCAACGGCGGCGCCAGCGGCGATGCGCTCCATCGTCGTCATCGCCGCTGCTGCCTCTCGCCGCGGCGGCGGCGACAATGCTGCTCCTCCTGCTCTCCTTCTCCGCTCCAGCCTCGGCGGCGACCCACGGCGCCGTCTTCACCCGCGATGCCAGACCCGTCGTCACTATCGTGCCCGCTTTTAGGTGAGTGTATATGTGTATTTGAGAGAGGAGTGAACGGAGAAAGAGAGAGAGGCGAGAGACGAGAGGGAGGAAGATTGCAAACTCCGAGGCGCGCCTCGTTCGCCCGCTCACCCTTCTTCTTCGACCCCTCTCTTTCTTTTTTCCTCAACTCCTCAACTCTCCTCACCCTCTCAACTCTCTCTCTCTCTCAACTCTCTCTCTCAACCCCCTCAAACCTGAAAACTCTCTCGACCTCTCTCTCGTCAGCTTCGGCAACGACGGCTACATCGACATCGAGATCACCAAATGGGAGTACTGGCACAAGAAGGGCGCCGACGGCATCGACCTCCAGCGGGTCGCGTTCGTCGCCGCCGACTCCGCGGCCGCCGCGGCCGTCGCCGCGGCCGCGGCGCGCGGCGAGTGCCCGCTCGACGCGCCGCGGGCCGTGAGACTGCTCGACTTTGAGCAGGTGGACTACAACCGCAGGGAGGGCTTCAACGCGACCTTCTTCAACGGGAGGCTGCTGGAGCTGGTGCCGAAGTACAAAGGTGAGATAACTTTTTTTTTTTTTTTTTTTTTTTTGAGAGAGAGAGAGAGATGACCAGAGAGGAAGGAGAGGGAGAGAAAGAGCGAAAAAAAGAGAGAAGAAAACTCAACCCTCTCTCTCTCTCTCCACTCTCTCTCCCTTTTCTCTCTCTCTTTCCCCCCCAAACCAATTCCCGAAAACTTCACGCAGGTGGCGGCACCTTCTCCCTCCTGTACGTCAACTGCGAGGCGGCCTACGCCGTCGCCTCGTTCCAGGCGCGCGCCTCGCTCTACTCGGTCCTCCCGGGCGGCGGCCGCGATTTCCTGCCCGCGGGCCTGGGACCCCTCGAGGGCGTCTACGGCTGCGCCGCGGCCTCGGCCGCCGCCGTCTTCGCGCTGTGGGCCTGGACCTGCGCGTCGGGGAGGCGGTACCTGTCCTTCTCGTTCGGGGCGGCCCCGGCGGCCGCCCTCGGCGCCGGGCTGCTCGCGGCCCTGACGGGGCTGTCGCTCTTCGCGGCCAGGGGGGCCGCCGCGGCGGTGCGGGCCCGGGGGCAGGCGCCCGCGTGGGCTGCCGCGTCGGCGGGGCTGGAGCTGGCCCGCGCCGCCTCGCTCTTCGGGATGCTGCTGCTCGCGGGGAGGGGCGTCGGCTGGGGGGCGGGCGGCGGCGGCGGCGGCGGCGGCGGCGGGAGGGGCGGCGCGGGCCTGGCCGCGCTCTTTGCCGCCGCCTCGAGGAGGACCTGCGCCGGCTCCCCCAGCTGCGGCGTCCCCGCCGTCCCGGCCCTGCTGTCGAGCCCGAGGGACGCCAGGATCGTCTCCGTCGTGCTCCCTCTGCAGATCGCGGTCGAGCTCGCCCTGGCGCTGGTCCGGGGCGCCGCGTCGCCCGCCGCGCCGGCCGCCGACGGCAGCGGCGGCGTCGGCCTCAGCCTCTCGGCGCTCCTGAGCTTGAGCGGGAGCAGCGCCTCTGCTTCCGTGCCGAGCTCGAGCAGTCTGGCCGCCTTTGGGGCCCCCGGGACCAGGGCTAGGGACGCGCTGTACCTCGCGGCTGCGGCCGGGGCCGTCGCCGTCCTCGCGCAGGTGGGGTGGTCGGAGAGGAGGGCGGCCTCGCGGGTCGCCGCCGGCTCGTCGCTCTCTCCCGCGAGCCGCGGCGGGGGCAGCGCTTCCGCCTCCGCCTTCATCACCAACGACGCCAAGGCCGGGCGCGCCGCGGCCTCTGGCGCCCTCTGGCGCCGCTGGTACACCTGCACGCTGCTCGGCGTCTACGGCGGCAGGGCGGCCGCGGCGCTCGCCGCGGCCGTGGTGCCGCAGCCGCGCGGCGCGTGGGCGCCCGCGGCCGTCGGCGCGGCGGCCTCGCTCGCGCTCGCGCTCTCCGCCGTCCTCGAGTGCTGCCCGGGCCCGACGTGCGAGTACGGGCTGCTGACCCTCGGGCTCGGGAACGCCGCTTCGGCCTCTGCCTCTGGGAGACAAGCAGGCAACGGCCGGGAAGCGGAGATGAGCCTTCGCGCCGGAGGAGGGCGGATGAGCTGAGATGAGAGAGCAAGAAAAAAGAACTCTGTCTGTTTCTCTTTCTCTCTCTCTTCCTCCCCCGCTTTTGCCTCGATTCCGTCTCCCTTCCTTCCTTGCCTCTCTTTCCTTCCTTCCAGCCTTTCCTTCCTTCCGTCTCCTTTCCTTCCGTCTCCTTTCCTTCCTTCTGATCCCGGAATCTGTTTCCGTTCTTCTGCTTCAGCTCTCGGCATTCCTTTTCTTCTTCTTTCGATTGTAATAATGAATAAATAAAAAATCACATAGAAAACACTCAAGTTCTATTATCTCGTTTCTCTCTCTCTCAAAACGGCTGCTGCTGTTGAGAGGAGGAAGCGGTCGGGGACGACGAGAGGGCCGCGACGAGGTCTCCGAGGCCAAAGGGGTCGTCTCCCGCGGGCTGAGCAGCGGCAGCGGCAGCAGCGACCGGGGCGGCAGCGAGAAGGTCGAAGGGATCCGCAGCAGCGGCAGCGGCCGGAGCGGCGGCAGCGGGAGCGGCAGCGGCGGAGGCACCCGCGAAAGGGTCCGCGAAGGGGTCTATCGACGGCGTCGAGGAGAGCACGGGCGCGGCGAAGGACGAAGAGGAAGGGGACGGCGGCGCCGCGCCGAGCGCTCCGAGGTCGATGCCGCCCCCGCCCCCGTCGCTTGCTCCTCCTCCTCCTCCTCCCGCTGCTGCTCCTCCTCCCTCGCCCTCCTGTCCTCCTCCTCCCAGAGACAGCAGGCTGCTCCCCTGGTCGATGAACTCCCCTCCAAGGGCAGAAGAGGAAATGTCGTCGGAGACGTCCAGGAGGTCGCCGACGAGGAGGAGGGAGTTCACTGCTGCTGCTGCGCCTGTCGTCGTCGCCGCAGAAGAGGGGCTCTCATCTTCGTCGTCGCCGAGCAGCGACGGCAGCGGCGCCGCCGCCTCTGCGGGCGAAGGAGAAGCTCCCGAAGGGAAGTCGTCCCCTCCCCCTCCACTCGCCGCCGAGATGGTCGCCATCGGGGTCCGGTAAAGCACCGCCAGCGTGTTGAACTCGGCGAACACGACGTCGGCGACGTCCGCGGGCGCGTCCTCGGGCCAGCGCCCTCCGTCAGGAGGCGGGGCCGGAGGGCACGAGGCGGCCTCGGCCAGCGTCGCCGCCGCGGAGGCCCCGCCGCCTCCGAGGGCTCTGGCGTAGAGCAGCGCCGAGTCCCTGACCCTGGCGTCCCCGTCGGCGGCCCCGGCCGCGAGCGCCTTCCGCAGGAGGGGAGCGACCTCCGCCGCCCGAGAGCCGCCGCCGGGCGCAGAGGCGCCCCCGCCGCCGCCGCCAGAGGAGAAAAAGAGCCGGACGGCGGCCCGAAGCAGCGCCGACCTGACCTCGCGCGGCTGCCTGCCCCACCGGTCCGCGAGCTCCTCCAGCGCGTACGGGGTGGCCCTGAGGTGCGACCCGTGCTCTCCCAGGAGCCAGACGTAAGCCGCCCTTCCGGCGGCGTCGTCGACGTCCGAAGGGAGCAGGGAGAGAGGGGCCGAGTCTCCTCCTCCTCCTCCACCGTCTTCGGAGGTTCCGCCGCTTCCTCCCCCTCCCCCAGCCAGGGCGGCGACGACGACGGCTGCCGCCCCCGGGGCCCTGCGGGCGAGCGCCGCGGCCTGCACGATCGCCTCGGCGAGCACCGAATCGCTCCCGTCGTCAGCGGCGGAGCTGCTGCCAGCCGTCGACGCGTTGGAGCAATTCCTGGCCGTCGCCGCCGCGGCCGCCAAGGCCTCGACGATCCCGAGCAGCCGCTCCGCCACGCCGGGCGCCCCGGGCACCGCCGCGGCCACGCCGCCCAGCGCCGCCACGGCCGCCCGCGCCGCCGCCGTGTCGGAGGCGTCCAGGGCCTCGGCGGCGAGCTCCGAGGCTATGTCGTGGACGTTGCGCTCGTCGGCGACAGCGACGAGCGTGGCGAGCTTCGCCGCGCGCACGCTGGGCGGGTCGCTCCGCCGGGGGAAGAGCGCCGGCGCGGCTCGCGCGAACAGCGGCGGCGCGCGCTCGGCGAGCAGGCGCAGGTGCGCCAACGCCGCCGCCGCCGTCTCAGGCGACTCCCCGCCGGCGACGAGCAGCAGCGCGCCGCGGAGCCTCTCCAGGACGCGCTGGTGCGTCTCCGGCATGCCCAGCGTCAGGTGCAGGAAGAGCTTGGCGGCCGCGAGGACGACGGCCGAGTTCGAGGAGGCGAGCCGGTCGTCGAGGACCTCGAGCAGCGCGAAAGCCTCGGCGTCGTCCCGCGGGGCGAAGCCGCCGTTGCTCTCGGTCGCCGAGCCGCCGCCGCCGCCGAGGCCGCCGCCGCCGCCCCCGGCGGCGACGTCCATCAGCAGGCACTGGCCCCACTCGCTGAACTCCCTGATCCTGTTCAGCAGGGGCACGATCGTCGCCCGCGGGGGGGGGCGGGGGAGGCGCCCCGCGGCCCGGAGCACGGCGAGGGCGTTGGCGGCGACGCCCGTGTCGGGCTCCGCCCCCGCCGAGGGCGGGAGCATGTTCTCTAGTGTGACGAGCCACCCCGCGGCCGCGACGGCGGCCGGGTCGACGAGCAGCACCTTGAGCACCCCGACCACCGCGGCCCTCCTGACAGCCGGGTGCCGGTCCGCGAGGGCCCGCGTCACGGCCGGGGCCGCGTACTCCACGAGATTGCGCACGCGCAGGCCGCAGAGCGCCCTGAGCGCCAGCGCGCGCACCGCCGGGTCGGGCGACGACGCCGGCGAGCAGTCGCGCTGCAGCAAGTTGATCGTCAGCAGGGTCAGCTCCGGGTTGGCGCGGGCGTAGGTGGCGACGTACCAGTAGAGCATCTTCTTGAGGAGGACGTCGTCCGAGGAGGGGGCGGCCGCGGCGACGACCTTTCGAGGTGGTGGTGTTGTTGGTGTTCGTCGAGGGAGAGGTTTTTGTTGGGCGGGGAGAGAGAAAAAAAGGGGGGGGACGAGCTCGAAGAAGCGGGCGATTGAAAAAAAATGTCATTGCCATCGATCGACCGATGTTCGATGGCCCTCTGTTTCTCTCTTCCTCTCTCCTTCTCGCCACCTTTCATTCTCTCACCTGCATGAACAGCCCGCTCATGTCGATACCGATCGTCATGTAGTGCACCAGCTTCTTGAACACCTCCCTCTTCGCGGCCCCGCCGTCGGTCGCCGTTCGCCCCGTCGCCGCGAACGACGCCAAAGCGGCCCGGAGCTCGGCGACCTCGCCGCGGGCCTTGGAGGCGCGCTCGGCGCGGTGATGGTGCGAGGGGGAAGCAGCAGCATGGTGGGCGCTGCTGCCTCCGGGAGGAGGAGGGAGGGCGCCGCCGTCTCGCGTCGTCGCCATCGGAGCACGGACGAAGGAGGAGAGCAAGAGGGCGAGAAAAAACTCAAAAAAATAAAAAACCGCCTCTCTCGTCCTCTTTGCTCTCACTCCATCGAACTTTATCGACCGATTCCTCCTCCCCTCTCGTCGCCTTTCTCTCTCAGCTCCCTGCATCCATCAGCCATGGACGCGCGAGCCGCGTGCCTGTGTTCAAGAAGCATCTCAGTCGCCAGCAGCAGCAGCAGCCGGAGCTCACGCGTCAACACGGCCGTAGTCTTACCGAGAGCAGCAACTCCGATTCGTCGACGACCGATCATCGCTGCTAACGCGGCGAACAAAGGCGACGAAAAAAACCTCGACCTCGACTTTTTGCTCGCCCCGCCCGATATCGACGGCGACGTCGCCTCCGCCTACGCCGACGCGGGAGGGCGCTTCGACGTAAGCGCATGAACTATTCAGGGGTTCATTTGATGACGAGATCGATCGACGGGGGAGAGAGGGAGAGAGAGAAAGAGAGAGCTCACCTTTTTTCCCATCGAAAAATCTCACCCCCTCCCCTCTTACAGCCTCTGACCGGCGTCGCCACCACCTTCAACGGCAATGACCAGCAGGCCCTCGACGCTGCAGCTCAGGGCGTCGCCGTCGCGGACAGGTCCCACTGCCGCAGGCTCCGCGTTTCGGGTCGCGGGCGCCTCGCTTTCTTACACGGCCAGGCCACCAACGACTTCGGCGGCAGCGGCGTCGTCGAGTTTGGCGGCAGCGGCGTGGGCCCGCCGGCGCCCGGCGACGTGTTGCCGAACGTCGCGTTCGCCCTCCCCGACGGGAGGGTCAGGGACTTTGGGACCGCGTTCGTGACCGCGGACGGCGTGCTGCTGCAGGCTTCGCCCTGGTCTGGAGGACGGGACGGAGAACAAGAGGAGGAGGAGGACGCCGCCGCGCGGCGGGGCGGGGGAGAGGGCGGGCCAGCGGCGGGGAAGCGCGACCCGAGCGACCTCCTCGCGGCGCTCGACGGGTGCGTCTTCCCCGGGGACGAGGTCTCGATCGCCGACGTGACGGCCGAGACGGCCTCTTTTGCTCTGTTGGGTCCTGGGGCCGCCTCGGCGCTGGCGGCCCTCGGGGCGCTCGACGCGGGGGCGCTCCCGAAGGGCAAGATGATGCTTCTGGGAGGAGGAGGAGGAGGAGGAGGAGGAGGGAGCGGCGGCAGCCTGAACGGCGGCGGCGGCGTCGGAGGAGCAAGCCGCTCCCCCGTGGTCGTCGCCCGCGGCGGCGGCCTCTCCGAGGCGGGCGACGGCTTCACCCTGATCCTCGACAGGGCCGCCGCCCCGGACCTGTGGCGCGCGCTGGTTGCCGTCGGCGGCGCGGTCCCCATGGGGGACGGCGCCTGGGAGCGCGCGCGCGTGCTGGCGGGCAGGCCCGCGGTCGGGACGGAGCTAGGCGCCGGGGTCCCGGCGACGGCGCTCGAAGCCGGCCTGTGCGGCGCCGTGTCGATCGAGAAGGGGTGCTACGTGGGGCAGGAGGCGCTGGCGAAGGCCGCGGGAGTCGGGAGGCTGAAGCAGCAGCTGTGGGGGCTGAGGCTGGCCGACTCGGGAGTAGACGATGTCGAGGGAGGGGCGGAGGGAGCTCTCGCCGTCGGCGCGACCATCTGGCCGGCGTCGCCGCCGCCGCCGCCGTCGGGAGGGGGAGGAGAGGCTTCTTCGAGCTCCCGCGGCGCCCCCGCTGGACGGGTCACCTCTGCGGCCGCCGACGCCGACAATAACCCCTTCGCACTGGCCTACGTCTCGTCGACGGGGAGGGCCGGCGCCGAGAAGCTCTCGGAGGGGCTCGAGGTGGTGGTGGAGTTGAAAGGCAAAAGGGCGAGGGCGGCGCTCGTCGATCTGCCGTTCGCCTCGAGGGAGCTCCCCGAGCGAGCAGCAGGGGCCGTCCCCAAGGAGGAAGAAGATAAACCTTCCGTCGCTCCGAACGACAAGGGAGGGAGGGAGGCGCGGCTCGCGGCGATGAAGGCGCGACTGGAGGCTTACCAGCGAGGAGAGGCGGCGCCCGAATGAACAAGTTTAAGAGATAAAAGTTGAAAAACAAACAGAATTGATGAAAATTTTGGCACAGAAGGCATCTTGTTTTTCTTGCATTTTTTGGTTCTCTCTCTCTCTCTCTCTCTCTTTGCGCTTCGCGATGCGCAAAGGCGTCGAAGAAGACGTCTTGTCGAGGAAACTGTTCAGAAAAGAGAAAAAACAAAAAGCAAAACAAGGTAAAAACGATTATACCACGTAGGTACCGGTGCTGGCACCTGGAAATGGCTGAAGGGGGTCGCATGGTAATTCCTGGCTACCGTTGGGGTCGATAGGTCTGTTCGCCGCAGTCGCAGCAGCGACCGTGCCCGTGAGGACTTGTACAATGGCTCCATTCTGCTTGACAGTGATCGTGTAGTTTGCTGGCCCCCTATAAGTAGGATTGACGCAAAAATTGTACGAACCTGTAGCCGCAGGGTTGAAATAAATGACCTGGGGCCCACCCAGGGGGATTGCCTGTAACCGACCCAGGACAGTCAGCTGAGCGTCAACGGCTCCCTTGCAATCAAGGCTAACAGTCTCTCGGTTTGTATTGCTAACGTAGTACAATGGTCGTTGGCATGTTCCAGAAACTGGTGGCAGTATAGAGAAAGCGAGGTCGGCATCGTTGTTCCAGGTCAGCGTGAAGGTGAGTTTGCCAGTTACCGTGCAAATACCCTTAACACACTGGTTTCCAGTGCTCAAGATGAATTTTCTTTTGCAGACAGAACCGCATCCCCCGCAATTATCCAGATTCGTGTTTACGTCCACGCAGGATCCGGAGCACTTAATCTGACCCGCAGGACAAATGCAAAGCCCACCAGAGGCGGTCCCGACCGCGCAAGCTGCCGCGCAGACGCCCCCGTCGCAAAGGCCCGACGCGCAGGTGGTGCCGGAGGTGCACGCCTGCCCGTTGCCACTGAGGCAGGCGCCGCTGACGGCCTGCGTTCCGGTCGGACAGACGCAGGTGTTGGTCGCCGCGTCCCACGTCGAGCCCGAGGGCGAACTGCACGAGCACGACGTCGATCCCTGCGGGGCTGTGGAGCCCGCGACGCACAGGGTGCACGGCGGCCCGCCGCCGGGGCCGTAGGCATTCTGGTTGCACTCGCAAGTCTGCTTCGGGGCGTAGTTGGACGCGTCCGGGAACGAGCTGCAGGACGACGCGCAGACGCCGTTGAGCGGCGTCGAGCACTCGTTGCTGACGCAGTCGGCGCCGGTCGCGCATGGGCGGCTGTTGACGTTGAGGCACGCGCCATCGGAGGCCGAGAACCCCTGGCCCGGGGGGCAGAGGCAGGCGTTGGCGGCTGCGTCCCACCCGCTCGTCGAGGCAGGGCAAGTGCACGAGCTGGCGCCGACGGACGTCGTCGTCGAGCCGCCGCCGCACGCGACGCACGGCGCCGCGCCCGTGCTGCTGGAGAACCCGAGCGCGCAGGAGCATCCCCCGCCGCCGTCCGCGACGGACCCAGCGGGGCACGACGCCACGCACGTCAGCGGTCCGGTCGAGTTGGTCGCCGCGCAGAGGCCGGACGAGCAGTCGGCGCCGCCCTGGCACGGCTGGCCGGCCGAGAGCAGGCACGCACCGGTCGAACCGGCAGGCGTCAGCTGCGTGCCGGCGGGGCACTGGCACGTGCTGGACGCGGTGTCCCACGCGGAGCCCGTCGGCTGTGTGCAGCCGCACGAATCCCGCCCCGCGAGCGTGGACGCGGACCCCGGGGGGCAGGCAGTACATCCGGGGGCCTGCCCGGTCAAGCTGAAGAAGTTGGGGTTGCAAAGGCAGAAACCAGCCGAGTCGGTCGAGCCCTGAGGGCACGCGCTGACACAGACGCCGCTGCTGCACTCCCCGCTCAGGCACTGCGAGCCCGCAGCGCACGTCCCACCGTCATTCTTCACGCACTGCCCCCTGACGAGAACGCTGCCGGGGTCGCAAACGCACGCATTGAGCACCTTCGACCACGTTGCACCGCTCCCCAAAGGACACGAGCATGCGGAAGCTCCGGCCGTCACACTCGTCGAGCTAGATCCGCAGAGCACGCAGGGGGAGAAGCCCCCTGGGCCGTACGCGCCGGCGGCACACTGGCAGCTCCCCGACGCTGTCGCGGTCGACTGCGGGGATTGGCACGATGTCACGCACACGTTGGCGTCGATCCCCGTCGTCGGCGAGTCGTTGGCGCAGAGCCCTGACGCACACTGCGAGCCGGAGGAGCACAGCTGCCCGGGGACCGAGAGGCACTGGCCGCCGACGAGCGTCGTCCCGGAAGGGCACGAGCAGGTGTCCGTCAGCGGGTCCCAGGCGAACGGCGCAGGGCACGAGCAGGACGTCGCGCCGACGCCGGACGACGCGCCGGCAGGGCAAGCGGTGCAGGGGGGCTGGCCGATGGTGTTGGAGAAGGTGTTGGCCGTGCACATGCAGTTGCCGTTGGCGTCGCGCGCCGACGACGCAGGGCACGCAGCGACGCAGACGCCCGAGGAGCACGTCCCGCTGGCGCAGTCCGTTCCCAAGGCGCAGGCCTGGTTGTTTTTAAGCAAGCACGTCCCGCTCGAGGAGACGAAGCCCCTGTTCGGGTCCGTGCAGACGCACGTGTTGGTGGCGGCCGACCACGTCGCGCCGCTGCCGACGGGACAGGTGCAGACCTGTTGCGCGATCCCCGACGACGTCGACCCGCCGCCGCAGGCGACGCAGGGCGTTTGGCCGTCAAACGGGTTGAAGTAGCCTGGGTCGCACGTGCAGCCGCCGCCTCCGTTGTTCGTCGAACCTGCTGGGCAGGACGCGACGCATTGGGAGCTGCTGCAGAGCCCTGACGCGCATCTGGTGCCGGCGGAGCACGACTGGCCGTTGGAGGACAGGCAAGCGCCGCCGACGAGCTGCTTCCCCGCCGGGCAGAGGCAGCTGTTGGTCGCCGAGTCCCAGACCGACCCGGTCGGCGACTGGCAGACGCACCCTTGAGACCCGTATCCTTGGATCGACGACGACGACCCTGCAGGGCACGCGGTGCACGGCGGAACCCCGTTGAGGAGGTCAAAGTACCCCGGGTTGCACCTGCAGAAGCCTGCTCTGTCGGACGAATTCGGGGCACACGTCGAAGAGCAGACAAATCCAGAGCAAACGCCACTGACGCAGTTGGCGGCGGTGGCACAGGTCTGCCCGAGGTCGTTCAGACAGGTGGCTGCTGCAGCAACGTAAGTCTTCCCAGCGAGACAGGCGCAAGAGTTCGTTGCGGAGTTCCACGTCCCAGTCCCGGAGCATGTGCAAAAGGTGGTGAGCGTGCCCGTCGACGTCGAGCCTCCGCCGCACGCGGTGCACGGCGTCGAGCCCGAAGATGGGTTGTAGTACCCCGACGTGCACTCGCAGTTGCTTGTCCCGCCGTTGAGCACCGAGCCAGTGGGGCACTGCGCGACGCATTGGCCGACGTCGCAGATGCCCGACGCGCACTGCGTGAAGATGGCGCAGGGCCCGCCGTTGACAACAAGGCAAGCGCCGTTGACGTTGGTCTTCCCGGCCGGGCAAGCGCACGAGTTGGTCGCCGCGTTCCAGACCGACCCCGTCGGCGTCGAGCACGAGCACGACGTGCTGCCGTAGGCCGAGCTGGTGGAGCCCGTGCCGCACTTGACGCAGCCTGGTTGTCCCGTAGAAGAGAAGTAGCCCGGGTTGCCCGGGTTGCACGAGCACAGGCCACTCGACGACAGGTCGGACGAGTTGGGCGGGCACGAGCTGACGCACTGCCCTCCGACGGAGGACGAGCACTCGGCGCTCAGGCACTGCTTCCCTGCGGAGCAGGCCGCAGTGGGAGAGCCCAGACAGTTGCCCGTGACGAACGACTGCAGCGTGTTGGGGCAGGTGCAAGCGTTGTTCGACGCGCTCCAGACCGACGACGCCGGGCACGAGCACGCGGTCGACGACCCGGCCGTCGACGTCGAGCCGCTGCCGCACGCTGTGCAGGGGGCGCCTCCGCCGGCGCCGCCGTAAAACGTCGCGTCGCACTGGCACGCGCCGGTCGACGGCGCTGGGGACGAGCCAGACGGGCACGACGACACACAAGAAGAAGCGGCGCAACGGCCGCTCCCGCACGTCGATCCCTGCGCGCAGCTGCCCCCGGTGTCGGTGAAGCACGTCGTCGCGAGGGTGGTCGAGGTCGCGTTGGGCGGCGGGCTCTGGCCGACGGGGCACGAGCACAGGTTGGACCCGAGGTCGCACGAGAGCGTGCCGCTGCAGGTCCCGCAGTCCGGTGTCGAGCCGCTGCACCCGTTGGGCGCCGCACCGCACTGCGCCTTGGCGGCCGAGCACGTGCGAGGGTCGCACGTGCACGAGGGGCACGTTGGGAAGAGGCCCGTCGGCTCGCAGAAGCCCGTGTCGAGAGAGAACCCGGTTCCCGGGGCACAGGCGTTGCAGGTGCTCCCTCCCGGGCATTTCACGCACCGCGACCCGACGCCGCCGGTCGAGGCCCAGCCGGGGGGGCACTTGCCGCACGGCTTGGTCGTCGCGAGCAGGCCGGCGGCGGCCTCCTTCGCCGCGGCCGTCACGTTGCTCGCGAGCGACGCGGCTACGAGCTTCTTGACCTCGACGTCGATGGCGGGGAGCCTCGCCACCTTGACCGCCGAGGTCCCGTTGGTCTTCCACTTCCACAGGCTGGAGTTGATCGCCGCCCAAGGGAAGGGGAAGCCTGGAAGGAGAGAGCCCGGTTGCAGGCCCCACAGGGACTGCTTCTGTTGGAGCCTGGCGACAGCGGCAGTCTTGTTCTTCCCTGCGAGGAGGCCGGTCTTCACGCTCGACAGGTTCTTCCCGCTGGCCGCGGTGAACGCAGCCAGTGCCTCGGCCCAAGCCACGGCCTTGAGGTCCCACGGAGAGACCGTGCCGTACCCGGCGACGCACGAGCACCCGGGCTCCTTGCCCGCGGCGGTGGCGACCGCGGAGACTGCGGCGGAGAGCGCTCCCCCGGGAAGCAGGCATTGCGGCACGACGCAGATCGCGCCTGACGACGCGGCGTCGGCCTGGGCGTTGGGGGCGATCGTCGTGAGGGCGTCCCAGAACTTTCGGTCGACGGACGAGTTTTTCGGCGACGAAGAAGATTTTCCCACCGAGAGGAGCGACGACGCGTACGCCGACGCGACGTCCTCGAGGAGGCCCTCCGGGTCGTCAGAAGACGACATCCGGAAGGCCGCAAAGTCTTCTTCGTCGTCGACGAGCGCGGCCTCGGCGGCGGCGTCGGCGACGGCTTCTTCGGCGGCGACCGACGCAGCGTCAGAGTTGGCCTCCTCGACGGCGCGTTCCACGACCTCCGCTCCTTCCTGGACGCTGAGGCTCCTCCGACGGCGGCCCGGAGCAGACGGGTTGTTGAAGAGGGACGCAGCGGACTTGGCCGCGGTCGCGTTGAGGAGCAAGGCCTTGGCGCTCGCGAGGCCGGCGGCCGCACGCGCGAGCAGCGACGTCTTGTTGCTCCCGACGACGACAGAGAGCGTTACCTCCGGCGCCTTGGCGGCAAGGACCTTGCCCAGCTCCACGGGCACGGCGACCGTGCCGTTCGGGCAGCTCGCCCCGGGGACAGCGTTGGCCAGAGCGGCGGCGACGGCGGCCTTGGCCCTGGCCTTGGCGGCGGCGAAGCCCGACGCGTGCGTCGCGAGTGCGAGGCGGATGCCAGCCTTGGCGTCGTGGTTGATCTTGGCTGCCTCGAGCGCCGCGGCGTCGGAAGCGAGCACGGCGGCGTAGGCGTCGATCGCCGCCTTGAGCTCCGAGAGCGCCGCCCGGGAAGGTCCGTAGACGGCGGTCGCGTTGGGCGTCGTGACAGACAGGCCGTAGGGCATGGGGAACGTCCCGTTCTTCTTCCATGTGACCAGGCCGCCTCTGGGGTCCACAGACAGCGAGGCGGACGCGGCCTTTCGCAGGTCGGAGGCGGAGACGGAGGTGGAGGCGAGCAACAGCAGCAGCAGCGCCGTAACGCAGGAGTGCTTGCCCGATCTCGTCATGGTACCTTATTTTGCGGGAACCTGGCGAAGGGGGGAGGAAAGAGTAGTGAGGAGAGGACGAAGAGAGGACGAGAGACTCCCGTTGAGAGGAGAGGAAGCGCAGAGGAGAGAGCAGAGCAGAGGCAGGTGAGTGGAGGAGGAAAGAGCAGAGATAAGAACAGGAGAGAGAGAAAAAGAGAGTGCATAAGAACGAAGAGCACGAAGCACGAACTGTCGAAAACGCTTCTGTAGGGTCGACGCCGAGAGTGGAGGGCGCGAATGCCCTCGAGCTTCCGAGCTCTTCTTCAGTTTTCTCTTACGACTGTGCCGACACGAAGTGTCAGTTTTCTTCGGCTTGCTCGAAAAAAAAAAAAGAAACGTCGCCGCGAAGAGCCTTTCGACGATGTGACTTGTCTGGTCGTCGATAGAAATCGCGCGCGTCGTTTGACCATCAAAGCACGGACGCCATTTTTTGAGACAGCAACAAAGCAACGCTTTCAACCTCTCCCTGCTTACTCCGCAGTCTCCTTCATCAGCCAGCGAGACGTCTTGCGTATCTCAATGACACATAAGACGTTTTCGAAAACAGAAGATAGGAAAAAGAAACTCACCACGGAGTGGGAAAGAGCGACTTTGCTTCCGACCTCTGGAGAAATCTGTCTCCGAGACATCAAATTTTGAATTGTGAAAGCACCCTCGACTTCTCTCTCTCTCTCTTTCTCGGAGCAGAGCAAATTTTGAAATGTGACAGCGCCCTCCTCTTCTCTCTCTCTCTCTCTCTCTCTCTCTCTCTCTCTCTCTCTCTCTCGCTCACTCACTCTCCAGGACAGGCAGAGCCGGCCTGGA
>Ga0315289_10001730_pt1 | contig 33950 bp, 40 predicted proteins | sample YL17G11_40_MG_FD_203452 | JGI IMG/M metagenome (GOLD analysis project Ga0315289, IMG submission 203452) | Sediment microbial communities from Yellowstone Lake, YNP, Wyoming, USA - YL17G11_40 | ecosystem: Environmental > Aquatic > Freshwater > Lake > Sediment | place: USA: Wyoming | collected... | reverse complement strand
GAAGATATCGCAACTAGCGACAGACTTCCGTGCCGAGATACCACGTGGGAAGATAATACCAAGGGTGGTGATAGTACCTGCAACCCAGAGGCCAGTTGAGATATCATCCAAGACTGACAAAACCATACCATGGATATCCTTCGATATATTCAATGATGGACCGGGATCTATCTACATAACTGTCAATGAAGATTATGTGATTGAGACCAGCTGGCTGGCCCTCGGTGAGAGTCTAACAGTTGACATGAAGGTGCCAATAATCGAGAAGATATACCTTCATGCTGTTGCAGCTGTTGCAGCAACTGTCCGGATCTTCGCGAAACGCTGAATCCCACGAAGGTTTAAAACCTAGCACATCTATCTATTAACGTAGGCGTTTCTGGATGACGATAACGAGCGACTTCACTGTGGCCGCAAACGGCGACATCCGTTATATAGGCTCAAGTACCTACTACACTGTGTTGGAGCTGCATAGGTTTCTTCAAGATCTAGCGGACAATGCAGTGGCTGGCGGCGACGACTATCTTGACATCACTTCGTCGGAGTCATCAGAACGTTCGACTGACAACATTATCACACTGATTAACCCGTACAATATTGACGACGAGGCTGCCAAGCATCTTTATGATGGCTCTGTCACACAACTTGGTGGAAACACGGTCTACAGCGGCCTTGTGGTAGTGGGAGCAGTCGAAAGTGGGACAGAACTGGTCATCGTTCAAAACAACACGATTCTCACGAGCTGGTGGAGTGTTGGCATCAATACGGATCCTGCGAACAACATCCTGCTCAGGACACTCATAAAGACGAGAGCCACCGGAGCAGACATCGATGGCAAGCGCATTCGAGTCATGGCACGGGAATTTGGTGACGCTTATGCCGAGTTTGGGGTGACTCTTGGTCTTGGTAACTCAACGGCAGCCATCTTCACATCACCTGACCTGAACAATCAGACCGACGAGAGCACTGTGGCTACATGGACCACCATCTCTAACGTTGAGGGGTATCAGACAATCAACCTGAACAATGGCAATGGACCTAGACCATATTACAGCCAATGGAACAAGGATGTCTATACAGTCAATCAACTATACGAGAGAACCAAATGGATTCAACGCAGAGGGACCACAACCAACATTCATAGTATGATTGGTGGTTTGTTCAGAGGTATCACTCACGAATGGAACTACGACACAGAAGCAACCGGACCATACCAAGAGGATGAAATACTCTCTTGGGGAACAGGAGCAACAGCAGGTACAGGGAGCCTACTGGCACTCTTGGACAGTGGAACTACAGGGACGTTGTGGATACAATTACTCACTGGAGTCCCTCCGAGTGACAACATGTCGGTCGCTGGTGGGACATCCGGGGCCACATCCTTAGTGAACGGCACGGTGACTGCAAGGACTGTAAATCCTGAGTTCTTTGGCCAGTCTACAGGTTCTTCTATAATTGGCGCATTTGGAATCGGTGTCGAAGCAGCAGACTTGCTGGTAGCTGACAAGATATTCGACTTGACAAATGTACAGCAATCCCCACCTAACAACCAGACTTTCATTGTGTCTGGCCTTGCGAGTGGGCACGACAGAGTCCTTGTTGCACCGAATGATGGTGCTGATGAGGTCGATTATGACCAGCGAACTTTGGCTACGACACTCAATGGTGCTACTGAAACAGCAGTTGTTGTCACGGTAGCAATACCATCTGACACACCCACGTCGGGGACTATCAGAGTGAAACTCAATACTGGAGTGTATAGACTCCAGACGTACACTTCATGGACAGGTTCCACGTTCACCATTCCGTCAACTGATTACAGTGGTGCAAATGTCGCTACAGCTGGAAACAATGTATTCATCAGCTATATCGATGTGTTGGCGGATGCAACAACTGAATCATATACAGCCGTCTACAGCAGCTCCCGTTCATTGATTGTGAAGGTAAGGGATGGTGGTGGGACGCCTATCAAACCTTTTAAGTCCCCTGCTAGTTTCGGTGCTGGTGGTGGTGGTATCACTGCAATCCGAACAAGTGATACATAGATCTAGCGCCGGAGGTGGCTCTTGATGCCAGCCGTCAGAGACTTTGCCGTGACTGAGGTCATCGCAGTCGCAACCAGTGTTACGCCGGATATGCCTGTACATGCAATAGGTGATATTCTCGTCGTCTTTGCTAACAAAGACAGCACAACGGGTATGACGGAGACGACAGGACTCTACACGCTATTAAACTCCGGCGACATCACTACAACAGCATGGGGAGGATTGTGGTATCGGAGGGCAACAAGTGCCAACGAGACCCCTCCAACCTTTACTTACACATCCGAAACGTCGAACTTTGTCATTGTCTCAGTGAAGGGTGCTCATGCCACTAATGCCCCTGTTGGTTATTTGAGCACTGATGACAGCACTATTCCATTTACACAAGACCAGAGTATAACCACTCCCAGCAACAACTGTCTGGTTCTACATGGGGTGGCAAATGATGTGGGTATTGCAGCAGAACCATACCCAGGGGTTGCACAGATACTATATGCAGGCGACTGTGGTGCAAACGGAGTTGGTGTGTCATGGGCATTCTATCCGATTGCGGGTTCTATCGGCAATCCGAACTTCTGGGGGCGTATTGCTGCACCAGTGCAGATCCATACCATAGTCATTGAGGATGATGGGAACAACACTGAAGTACAAGGCTACGTGGACCGTGGAACGACCCCATGTACCATAGTCGATCCTCAGGAGGGGGCGACTATGTTCGGTTGGGCGTATCAAGCCTCCCTGTCACTCACCATGATGGGGAAAGACTTCGATAAAGTCTGGTACTATAATGCATCGACATACACAGATGAAACAGTGGACATGAATGATGCTGGCACAGCCGATGTTCCTTTGGTAGTCACCGTCGGTTCAATTCTATACCTCGGTAGCCTCTCAATATTCAGTAGAGTGGCAGTAATCGTCAGCACAGCAACGGTTGGTGGTACGGTCGTCTGGGAATACTGGAATGGCACTACATGGGCAACACTCTCTGGTTTCACCGAAACATTCGGTGGCACTGGTACAAGGTACAACATCATCTTCAAGCCTCCGGCTGATTGGGCAACAACTACAGTCAATAGTGAAGGCACAGCATATTACTATATCAGACAACGAGTTACTGTGGTCAAAACCACAGCAGGCACTCTCTCACAAGGATTGATAGATGGGGTTGGTTTCGCCTATGATTTAATTACATCAACAGCAGATGTTGGACTTAACCCTTACCACAGCGTTTCTCAAATGACCCCTTCTTCTACCACCTTCGGTCTTGGAGGAACTGAAGCATTATATTCAGGTGGAATAGATCTGACGAGTGGCTATCTTCTCGGGACCTTCATGTTTACGACGCCGAGAGATTGGGTTGATTTGGCATACTACAACAGAATAGGAATCGCTCTGGTCTTCTTGGATGCAAGCAACAATTGGAAAATGTGGGTTATAGGAGCGAAGGATGCCCCAACAACAATTGCAGATAGAAGATGTATCTTTGCAATTCAATTAGACCAGACAATTGATACGGCCTACAAGACTGTAGGAGTGCCAACGATGAGTGCTATTGATACAATCATGTACATGTCCTGCCAGCCATATGGAACAATGGGGCTGTGTTACTCGATGCTCATGCGAACAGGCACGATTGTAATAGCAGGAGGTAAGAGTACCGATCCGCTAGACTTTGGTGAGATGATTGATGCAATTATTGACGGTTGTTGTATGTTTCCCTTCCTATACAAACTGGGGGCTGCTGTAACAGTCTGGTCGCCCATCCAGATAGGTGGTGGAGACCCAGTCCACACCTTTATTAACCTATGTACTTTCCAGTTTCCGACTCATGCAAATAGCGCAACTAAGATGTTTGATTTTCATGTTGACCCAGACCAAGTGGGGATCGAGTTCTACGGGAAGAATGGGGACACCATTAAGTTTACCAACTGCGTCTTCACATCAGACAGCTCATATTACTGGAGGATAAATGCCTCGGCCTCCTCTGGGGCATCGTGGGATTTCATTGGGACAACAGTGATTGGTGCATCGGTCACATTGAAGAATGTTGTCACATTCCAGAACATGGTCTTCATTAATTGTGGCCAAATAGCAGCAAAAGGTTGTTCCTTGTCTGGTTGTACAATATCGAACCCACGGGCATCTCAGACCGCAGCAATAGACATTGACACTAACACAACCCTCACGAACTGTACTTTTTCAACCCAGACTGGCTCTGATTATGCAATCGAGATAGATGCTGCTGGAACCTATACCCTATCAGGTGTAATATTCACAGGGTTCACAAAAGACATCAATGTCACGGCAACGAGTGGAACTGTGACGATTAATGTCACTGGTGGCGGTGATACTCCGACTTATGTGACCGCAGGGGCAACTGTGGTCATAAACAACTCGGTGACAGTGAGAGTCGTAGCCAAATCCGCAGCAACAGGACTGGCCATCTCGGGTGCGAGGATCTATCTGGAGGCTGCATCCGGAGGGGACTTGCCATTTGAAGAAACTGTCACCATAACAAGAGTCGATACCACCGCGACGGTCTCACATACAGCGCACGGTCTAATCACTGGGAACAAGGTTGAGATAAAGGGAGCCAATCAAATGCCATACAACGGCATAAAGACCATAGCTGTCACAGGTGTCGATTCCTACACCTACACAGTGAGTGGTAGCCCAGACACTCCAGCGACAGGGTCAATCAAATCAACTGCTGTCATTTTGGACGGTGATACCAATATCAATGGGATTGTAGAGGACACGGCCTTCAACTACACAAACCCACAACCAGTGAGCGGAGTGGCAAGAAAGGGATCATCCTCTCCTCTCTACAGATCTGCGCCAATCTCAGGGACTATAACAGGTTATGGATTCGAGGTCACTGTCTTCATGGTGGGCGATGAATGATGGACGAGGGATGTGAGCAGCTACAGAGGGACTATGATGCCTTGAGACGAGTACACGATGCTGCTAACAGAGCAATAGAATCATTAGAGATACGAAATAAAGAACTGGCGAGAGAAACCGAGATTCTACAATCCCAAAAGAAACAGCTCGAAGTTCAGAAGATCACGCAACAGGAAGTGTTTCAGAAGGCCCTGGACAAGGCAAATGAGCAGAACAATCGTTATCTTGAGGAGATAACTCATCTGAGAGATGAAGGGAATTGACTATCTCTATCAACTGGTCAACAAAGGTAATATCGATCCCGAAGGCGGATATGATCCTCATTCAATCCAACCCAGAGATACGTGAATTAGATCTTGATACCTTCAGACTGGCACTCCGAAACCTCGAGGACTCGGAGGAGGGTGTTCCATTCCTACACACACATAATCACAACACCGCTGTTACTGTGGGCGGGGTCACATTGGCTAGGGTGATTGAAATCACCAATGGATACACCATGACCTTCGAGGATGGGCAATATGCAGTGAACTTGGTTGGAGCCAATTCGAATGTCCCTGATGTCACAAATGTCAATCAGGTCTCTGTCCGTTCTGCGAACTCCGCAGGTCTGATAGTCGTGGTGAGCGGATCCGGGGTAACTCAACAGGACAAAGAAGAGATCATCGGAGGAGTCTGGGATGAACCTATTGAACAACACCTTGAATCCGGGACAGTCGGAGAGGCTCTGGATCAAGTGGAAGTAGATGGTGCTGCCATAGCAGAGGTGGTTTGGGATGAACCATTAGCGGGACATACCTCGGAGGGCACGGCGGGGGCCAAATTGAAGGAAGAAATCCCTGTGGAAGTAGATCCGAGCTCTATCGCAGCTGCAGTCTGGGACAGGGACATCACCCCCCACTCCGATCTCAATACTGCTCAAGAGGTCCTGCGGACCACTTATGAGAAGCTGAAGGACTTGATTGAGGGAAAGACTGAGGTCACTAAGCCTAAGGCCAAGTTCAAGGTCTAAGATTCCACAATGAGCCCCAATTGGACCAGAATGAACTTGAGGGCTTCCTGATACTCCCCCTCGGGGAAAGTCTTTGTCATGGTCTTGAACTTCTCATCTGAGTCCTTTGCCCCCCAGACAAACGGATACACCACTATGCTATCAGACCCTCGGCTCTCGGCCCAAGACACTTCTACACTGACATTGCTCCAACCAGATTTGTCTCTGAGTGTGATTACACGGATAGTGTATCCGCGTTCTCTCTCATTGTCGAAGATACTTGCGGTGATAGACTTGTGGGCATTGTTCGGGTCATTCAAGATCCCTTCTCTCAGGAACCTCTTGAACAACCTGTAGATTTCTTCGGCTTGTTCATTCCGCTTCACTTGATCGATGAAATAACACTTCGCAGTCGTCATCATTCACCTGAGTATCCCTACGAGGTGAAAACTTATAAAGGTTACTAGGTTAGGACATGAGATGCAATCGAATGCCTTATCAATAGGCAATAGTTAGAGGTAATTATGAAAGGCCATTCGTTGCCCCATCTGAAGATCCCGAAAGTGTCATTCGAGGGTGGGGCATCCCGACTACATGGCGGATTGATTGCCTACCTCCAGCTCGGAAGGTCGCACACCTATCCGGCAGACTGGTTGCTCTGCATTGTGCCATTCTTGGCGGGTGGGCTAGATCTGTTCCGCTTCTTTGTGATCTCAGTGGTCATGTTCTTCGTCCATTGGGTTGGGTTTGGTGAGAACAGTCTGTTAGACTTCACCCAGGGATATGACAAAAGTGATCCGTCTAAGTCCCATCATCCATTGTCTGAAGGACGACTCACTGTACATCAGGCCTCGAATGCGATACATTGGACCAAGGCTTTCCTAGTCAGCATTGTCGCGATCCTTACTCTACAGTGGGCACCTAATCCCCTCTGGGCCATGATATCACTCCTGCTGTGGGTTGTCTGGGGCACGGCATACAACATCGGTCTTGACAAGGAGAACCTCTTCGGTTTCGTCCCAATCGTCTTCTGTTTTGTCTCAATGGGAGCCTGGGGTTGGTTCATGTCCCATGACACAATGAATCTGATAGGGGCATCATATCTGCTCTATGCGGGAGCCGTCATCATGTTCCAGATCGCTTGGTCAGGTCATCTGAAGGATCTCGCACAGAAAGAGACCTCTAACCTTCTGGTCCGGCTAGGCGCTAAGACTGAACCATACACTAAAGGCACAGAGAGTTATGAGATGTTCCTCCCGGGCAAGACCATGTATCTCGGTGTGTTCATGAAGGCCGTGGGGATTGTCTCACTCTTGTGGCTAGCATATACAGTCCTGAGGCCAATCAACTTCAATGACCCCTACACCATCAGCATATTGACGTGGGTGGGATTGATAGTTCTGGGCATGGTTGCCTCGCTCTTCCTGATAGTGCCTCAACGACTGTGGCTCAAACCCCGCGAGCTCCGTAACATGAGCATCATGGAGATATTCAGCATCTTCGCACCTGTGCCTCTGATGTTGCCGTGGGTTGAGGCCATCCCACTGTTGGTGTTCGCCCTAGCCTATTTCTATTTTGCGAACAAGGCCCTCTGGGGTGTCTCATACCCGAAGGTGTAACTCATGCCTAGGCTGAAGACCGAGGCCGAGAAGAGATCCGGAGTCCAGAGACATCGACAGGGGAAGAAACCTCCCTTACCAGTTGAAGAGTGCAAGCACTTACGATTGAAACTCGGGGACTCCGGATTTTCCTTCTATGCTGATAAACGAGATACGGATCTAGTCTGTATGGATTGTGGGACCAGATGGAGCATAGTCTTGAATGCATATTCCAAGAGGGCGAGTATCCATATCTTCCCGCCTTCAAAATCTAGCTAAGTCCCCGGATCCCCCTCCATTCTTTTGTGCATATGATGAGACGCATTAGTAACCTTTATTTAGATTCAGTTCCCTAGGTTACTTGCCGAACTTCGATGATGCTTGTTCGGAGGTTGAAGAAGACGACTCAATGCAAGAAACACGATTGGTCCATTATCACCGGGAACCCCAAGCAGGTGGTCTGCTCGGTGTGCGGGACCACTCAGTATGTTGTGAGAATGAAGCCTGCCCAGAGAGAGAAGATCCTACAGAAGGCGCAGGCTAAGAAACCCTCTTCCAAAGATAAGCCCGAGGAAGAGAAGAAAGTTGCAATCAGAGCAAAGGCTCTGACCAAGATCAATAAGGTGGCCCGAGAGCTAGGGATGGAGCGTCCTGCATCTCTTCCTAAGGCCAAGGCCCCGCCCGTTCTGACAGCCAAGACAGTTGAGGAAGAACCTGAGCTAAAGCTAGAACCCGTGGACCTGCTCATCTGGGTAGGAAAGGAGCACTACACAGTTGACTCCTTCGTCACAGAGGCCCGTAAGATGGGTGTCAGCCGAAGAGTACCCTTTGCTCCGTTGGGAGCCACCCCAGGCAAGACTAGGGTGTTTCTCGCTCACGAGGAAACCTCAATTGGTCCGGCACTGTTCGGATGGTTCACACTCCAGAACGTGGTCTTCGTGGTAACACCGGGCACAGAGCTCGAACGTGAGTTCAAGGAGCGCGGGATCACCACCTATGAGCTTCGGGAAGGAGGCTTTGGGACTCAGGATGAACGCGGGTGCGGGAGCCTAAGTGGGGGCGGGATCTATTTGCTCAGTGAAGAGGACATGAACAAGGTCCGAGACCTCGCTAAGTCCTCGAAACTCGAAGGTCACATCAATATCTTCGAGCATCCAATCCCCATCAAGACGGCTAACCGCTCTCGTGGATACCAATACGTGTCTGGTGACCGGATCCTCGATGGAAAGCCCGAGGACACTTGGTTCGAAGATGCTCACAAGGTCTTCCATGAGAACGAGAAGAAAGCCTGGAGATGGCGTGACGCTATCCGCAAGGCCCCACCTGAGGAGACAGCCTGAGAGTGGGATGGGAGCCCTCTCCCATTCTATTCTCCTAAGTCTTATCTGGTTTTGACACGAAAGGAGACTGACAACATATGACCGGGATATTCAAGATTCACGACTCAGATCGCAGAAAGAAGTTCGTTGAGGCAATGGACTCAGGAATACCATTCATCGCTCAGAAGCCAGCGGGGAAGGATGTGGATTTCTTCTCTCCAGACACAGGGTTTGTCCTGTTGGAGAAACTGGTTCCGATATCGCCTGGGAGCTCTCGTATGCGCCGAGTTCTCTCAGTGGTCAAGCAGAGCTTAGGAGCTAGGATGGCTCTGAGGGAGTTCTACTATGCGTTGCGGAGTGATGTCACCCTTGTCACTCCATTCGCTGGAGCCACGGACCTCTATGAAGAGATCCTAGCGACTATCAATGAGCTTGAGATATTTTGTGACGTCAATCGGGATGTCTTCGTGATGGGCAACAACCCGAAGGGTCTGATGTTTTACGGACACTCATTTCGCTTCGGGGACACTGAGAAGCTGATTGGCATGACCGAGAACCTAGCCCGGAAGGGGCTGGATGAGTACGAAATCCGGCATGCCTTGAACATCATACATCTAGAGAAACAAGCTGCTGCTAGTCGTCTCATTGAGATGGGCTTCAGCAAGCTCACGAACAGCCTCATCACGACCACCGGAGGAAACTTCACTCGTGCAGTGTATTGTCTTGCCGAACGGTTCCATGAACAGAGAAACATGTTGTTCTTCTGTGATGGCGATGCCTACGGCAATGACATGCTCAGAACTCTAGAATACGGGAGCATGGCTGCGCGTCACCTAACCCCTGACCAAGCCTTCCCCTCAAGTCAGTTTGGTAACATCTATCTAGCAGGACTGTTCCCAAGCGTTGCCGAGAAATTAGACATACAGAATGATGTCGAACAGAAACGGCCTATGAGTAACCCTGCCACGAAGAGAAGGGTGGAGTTCTTGAAGGCTCATGGATTGGTGGATGACCGAGACTTGGACACTTGGGAGCGGGATCATACCTATGAGCTTGAGTCCCTGAGCACCAAGTTTCTTTCGACCAAGCTTGACCAAGAAGGAAAACATGCACCAATCGGACTAGGCATCTATCTGGTTGAGTTCATGCGACTGAAGAAAATACCGCTCAAGCCTCAGCCTCCGGAAGATGACCAGACTCTGCTAGATGACTTCGAACAGGCTGGATTGGATGACTTCAAGGACGAGATTGACGATGCAATAAGCAAGGATGCCCCTGTGGAGTCACTCAAGGACCTAATGGAGAAGAAGTTCAGAGAAGTGATGGACAGGGTCAGCAAAGAGATCTATGATGAGAACGAAGAGGAGTTCTCGACATGGTTACGAGAAGTCGCACCAGACCAGATCCGGCAGAAGGTCGCCGAGCAATACCAAAAGAATCCTGAGCGTGAGATATTCTCCCTGGCTGACATAGCAAAAGAGATGAAAGCTAAGCTCTCAATCGAGATTGAATGGCGTGCTGAGGATCTCAAGAAGGTGATAGAGAAGGCAGTGAAGGATTATGCAGAATCTCTCACTACTCGTCCTGAAGGGTTCCATGAGGAAGATATTGAGTTCCAGGAGCTCCCAGAACCCGAGGAGGAGATCCGAGAGTTCTATGATGTAGTGGAGGAGGAGTTGGGGGCAGATCCTGAGGACTGTGAAGAAGTCCGAGATGCATTGGAATGGAGGTTCAGTTGATGCCAGAAGAGGAATGGGATCAAGAAGTGAGTAACAATCAAGATCCAGAGACACATGAAGAAGGGAATGTGAAGTGGTTGTGCCCTAGTTGTGGTCAAGTCCTTGATCCAACCGAGGAAGAACCATATTGGAGTCACAGATACGATGAAAACAAGAGGATTATTGGTCATGAGGACAGTGTTCTTGTGGACTGCCCATGGTGTGGCCGTTGGATGAACACCGCGAATGCCGCAGACTTTCGGGTGGCCAAGGAATGAGGAAAGGCAACATAATATCCCTAGTCAAACAGCTGGAATACATCTCGAAGCGTCCTGAGGATAAGATCCCGCAATTGCTTCAAGAACTGATAGAAGAGCTCAAAGGATCTAGGGTTGAGCGTTTCTCTATCCTCTACTTTGATGACTGTGACAGAGAAGAATGCCCTCAGTGCCACACCAAGGCCATCAAATATTGGTGGTTGGGCAAACTCTATCTGTATTGTCGAAACTGTAACCTTGGGATTGACAAACCCTTTCAGATAGGAGGTCCTCCAAGTGACAACAAAGACAAGTCCGGATGAGATATTGAATGCAGTGAAGATACTCTGTCAACAGAGGGCAGAGCGGGCCGAGATCCCTCTGGTCTCCCCGAAGGAGGTCCAGAACTTTCTCGGGGGGCGCACCTATGGTGCGGTGAAGGTGGCAATGCACCGTCTGATGAAGGATGGATTATTGCGCAGACCAACAGGACTTCGTGGTGAGTATGAGCTCACTGAGCAGGGCCAGCAACGCCTCCACGACCTAGCATATAGGCTCACAACAATCGAGTGAAAAAAGAACCACAGGGGCATAGGCAACGTACCTATGACCCTCTTTCCTATTGACCCTACAATCTCTAAGTTTTTATAGGGGCAACGGTAAAACTACTTTAGGTTTGGAAGATGACTACAGAAGATAGCCCACGACCAGATGGAGTCGTCAAACTCTATGACGAACGCGGATATGGCAGGTTTCCTGCCGACCTGAGGAAAGAACTGGGGATTGCACCCGGTGTGCACGAGATCCCGTACATTCGTCACACCAATAGTGCCCTTCTGATGAACCCTAGTGCCAGCACAGAGGACATCATAGCAAGCCTCGATGTGCTAAAAGAGATGCTTAGGCTCAAGACTAAACACTGATTGAGGATTGACATATGACCACTAGCATACAACTCCCTGACAATGTTAAGGACAAGCTTCAAAACTTGTCTGAGCGCACTAAGATATCCTATACCACCCTTGAGGCGGAATACATGGAACGTTTCTCGAAATCCGTGGAGAAATTCAAGGATGACCCCCAGATACAAGGGGATCTGAACCATCAACACAGTTATGTGCTGATGGGGTTGTGGAGAGACTATATCGCCCGCCCTCCGGTGGCCGATTACACAGTCATCCCCATAGGGTTCACAGGCGTGAGAAAGGCACAGAGTTCAGGCAATCCCACAGCTACATTGTTTGCCCTCATCAGAGGTGAAAAGGGCATACAGAGAGTGAATGTACAGGGACCCACCGCGCAGAAGATAATCAGAACCGTAAGTCTCTTTGACCAATATGACGTGAAGCTGGGCAAGTTCAAGAATGGTGGATTTGCTGCAGATGATAGGAGCAAGTTCGAAACTCCGACCCGCATGAAGGTCCCTCCTTCGGATCTCTTAGACAAGATGGGCATTCGGAAGGTGACGATATCTGAGGCTGGAAAGAACTGCTCGGCTGTCCGTTCGGACGGATACAATGACGTCACGGACTGGCGTTGCATACGAGGGTGCATCTCACGCAAGTGGTCAAGAGATGCCAAAGAGAGAGTCATAGACCCTGAGACCAAGAAGGTAATCAGTGAGGCGGAGGATGCCTTGGCCACCTATACGATTACAGACCAATCCATCTGGACAGAGGACCCAATCGTGCTCCCAGATGGCACAGTGCAACCACCGGGGTTCACCCTGTGGATAGCCCCCGAGAATCAGAACTATGGGACAGACGATGAGTGCGACTTCTATGGATCTATCTCGTACAACAAGCAAAACAATGCGTACCAGATGAACTGTTATCTGGTCTTACCAGTCATAGTCAAACAAGAGGAGAATGAATCAGCATGAGCCTAGATGACGTGTTTGCCGAGTTTGAAGGAGACAAGAAGGACGTGAAGGGAAAGAAGCCGGAGAAGAAACCGGACAAGACTGAGAAACCGAAGTCCACCCCGTCTAAATCACCCCCTCCCAAGGTGACCCCCCCGAAGGTTGAGAAGCCCGAATCAACCCCAGAACCACCCGAAGCTCCTAAGGTTGAGGAGCCAAAGAAGGTTGCCGAGGAATCGAAAGGTGGGAGTATGGATGATGTGTTTAGTGGCGGTGGCGCAGAAGCGGTTGTAGAAAAGGAACCGTCAAAGGAACAGATACAGAAAGCCGAACAGTTATGGTCTGCTGGCAACGAACCTTCGGACAGTGAACCTTCGAAGCCGACTCGCGTCCCCCTAACCCCAGAGACATTGATCCCATCTCGATCCAAACCCAAGACCTACGATCTGAGCGAAGAGAAGCCAACTCGTCAAGTCACTCATATGTGGTGGGGTCTTAAGGGTGCTGGAAAGACATTTGCCACGATGAAGTATCCTGGGAGGATTGCTGCCATTTCCTTTGACCGAAAGACCTCGCAAGTCAAGGAGATGCACTTCAAAGACGATACTCGAATCAAGGTGTTCGATGGTATTCGCTATCTGGACAAATCCGATCCTGAACGTTGGTGCCAGTCTGCAATCGACAACTATGAGTACCTCATGCAACTCATAGATGGACCGATAAGGGACTTCAACCCTGATTGGATACTGATAGACGGCACTGAGGTACTAATCAGAGATGTTTGTGAGATGGCCATGAGGGGAAGGGAGAACATTCAAGCCTTTGCTGGGGTGGAGTGGAATCTGTGGAAAGAGCGTGTCATGTATTCCGACAACATCTACACTAAGTGTCTGAGGATTGCAAATCAAGGAATACTCTTCACGGCCTTTGTGAAGGAAACAGTAGAGAAGATCGAACGAGGGGTGATTATCGAACAACAGTATCATCCCCGTTGGGCCGGGAACATCAAACTTCAAGTGGACACCGTGATACATGTTGAGAGTAGGCAGGTGGAGGACCAAAGAGAGTTCTGGGCCACCGTCGATTCTTCAAAGAACCCCGACATTATCACTGGTCTCAAGGTGAACATCACAGGTGGTGGCATCAAGACCATCTGGGATGAGAGCAAGAAACGACTGAAACGCTAGGAGTCAGAACAGAATGAGTGAAACCAGAGTGAGATTCGTGATTGAACCGAACAGGTTCCAACGAATGCTAGAGAATGTGTTAATGTACCACAAGCAGGTGGAATTGGATGCTATCGCGGGGCGTTTCCTCCCCGCAGGAGCATTGTTCACGGACACCAGTCTTGAGGTCATGTTCCTTAGTGCAGTCTTCGGCGCAAGCTATTTTCTTGAGTATGAATGCACTGAGGAGACTACAGTCCCCTTCTCTAAGTCCCTGATCGATTGGATGAAGGTCGCCTTCACCGAGGACGAGAAAGTGGAGGTTGTAGTCACTGAGAAGAAGATACTGATACAGGGCAAGACCGAGAACTACGAGGAGGAGCTGACGGACATAGAAACTAAGTCCCCGTCCATAGCCTTCGTTGTACATCAGGATGATATAGCCTTCCTCGGTGAGGAGCCGGGGGATCTAGGCATCGAGATCTTGGACGATGCTACCATCCGAGGCAAGGGAATAGTCCCTAAGAAGTTGAGCCCAACTGCTCAATTGCTGGTCAAGGCCGACAGCTTGAAGGGGCTCCCGACGACGGCGGAGAACGTCAAACTAGCCTGTAAGGATGGACATATCCGCGTCACTGTAGAGGGAGTGGGCTCTTACACCAAATCCATCCTTCCTCAGAAAGCCGACCTGAGCAAGGACATCGAGATGACCTTCAGCTACAAATACCTGATGAAGGCTGTGGTGCAGTTCGAGGGTGAGGTGTGGCTGACGCTACGCAAGGATGCTGCGGTGTTCTCTCAACGGAACAAGAATAGCCTAGTCAGCTATCTGTTGAGCGCATCAGACTAGGGAGGACCCCCCCTCCCCCTTATGCAAGGGAGATGATTGTTGTGAGGTTGGACAGAACGACTCTGACATTGTTCGGTGAGATGCCTAGGGAAGTGGGGCAACAGAGGTCCTACATAGACACCACAGACAAACTCACTAAATACGTGATGAAGAACAGTGGGACCTCAGACTGCTTCGTTTCGACGACCACTCTGGATGGGTTAATCACCGAGATCTTCACTGACATAGACTCCCCCCTTGGAATCGAGGGAGCTATTGAGGACTTCAAGAAGCTGTACAAGTGGCTTATCGATCATGCCTACAACGCTATTGCAGTGGCGACGGGAAAGAAGGGGTTCCACATCCACGTCCGGCTGAAGCCCAAGCGATACATAGATGCTCAAGAGGCTAGGCGGAAGCTCAAGAATGCCACCATGTGGATGTTGGCTCAGGCCTTTGGTTACGATGAGAAGACCAAGATAGTCAATACACGTGTGGTTGACCCGAAGATGATAGGCGATATCAGGAGGATATGTCGCATACCCAATACTCTACGCCCTCCTGAAAACAATTCATGGTGCGTGTATCTGCCTCAATACCTCGAGGACTTAGACGTGACTGACATAACCCGTCTGATGAAGGCCCCTCAGGAATGGGATGGTGATCTCTGGGAGGACAGTCGGTTGCCAGCATTGGAAGACTTCCACACCGCCCCCGAAGGACTGAGGGTGATATGTGATAATGGCAGGGATGAGATAGAGGACATTCCAGACACTGGCTTTGCCCTACGAGGGAACATCATGCTCAAGAACCTACTGAGGCCATGTCTATATCGCCGTATGATAAGAGACAATCCACCTCACGAGGTCCGAGTAGCTGCAACGGCGGATCTCCTCCAATTCTTTTCTCCAAGCGATATCCTCAACATGTACAAGACCCTGAACTGGATTGACTTTGACGCCGACTATACAGCCTATCAGATTGCAAGCATAAAGGGACTCACCCCTTACAGCTGTACAAGGCTGAGACAACTAGGGATCCCTAAGACTTGCTGTGTGGAGTGATGACCATGAGCTACATCAAGGACAACATCATAGAGTCGGACAGTTTCATCCCATTCCTAGTTTCGGGGATGTTCATCTTGATTTGTGTTCTTGCAGCGATATATCACGGATTGATTACCAGCTGGATTGGGATGGCGCTGTTGATTGTATTGGGCATCATGTACTTCATCTTAGGGGGGTTGTGTTTTGAGAAGTTGATGGAGGAAAGGAGATTAAAAAATGAGCCTACACGTCCGGAGTGACTTCTATGTCTGCCCTAACCCTCTAGGTATGGATACCTACACAATCTGTGAGAACGACTGCGCCTTTTGCTTCATCAAGAGTTACGAGAGAGGCTGGCAGAAGAAGAGGGCTCAAGCTGGGTTAGCCCCAATCTCCACTAAGGAATTGAGGAATGTTCTGACTAAGGCCCGAAGCGAGAAGAAATATCATGATCCAGTGATACAGGCGATTCGGTATGGTCTCCCGGTGACTGTGGGCAGGAAGTCCGAACCCTTCTGCAAGGCCGAGGAAACCTATCATGCCACTCGTGATGCACTCAAGGTACTAGATGAGTTTGACATCCCCTTCATAGTTGAGACACGGGAGACCCGGCATATCGTTGAGACAATGTCCAAGATGACGACGAAGTGCGGAGTCAATGTCAGTATGTTGTTGGGAGGCGGGGCTGCGCATGACCGCATGGAACCAGGGACCTCAGAGTACACAGATAGATGGGAGATGATAGGTACTCTCAAGGCAATGGGGATGTATGTAGGTCTAATCACGGAGCCCTTCATCTTTGGGCTCACCGAGGATTGGGCCGAGATTGAGAAGTTTGCAATGATGGCATCCTCCTATAAAGTGGACCATGTGAATGTAGGGGAACTCAGGGTCACCGGAGACACTGTTGGATTCGCGAACAGACTAGCTATGGCTGGAGTGGATCTGGTGGAGTCGATCCGCAGGACCAAGGATGGTTGGGTCCCCGCCGGGAGGAAACTGTTTGAGACATTTCGCGAGCACAACGTGCCCATCAGCAGCCCAGATTGGGTCAACTTCTTCGCAAAAGGATCGTGTTACAGCTGCTGTGGGCTAGACAAGTTTCACTCCAGCCACCATTTCACCTTTCAACACGCCCTCGAACTGATACAGGCCACTGCTACGGCGGACTGGGACACCATGTTAAAGTGTAATCCCTTCGGCCCGGTGTTCGCCGAGAAGTTCAGGAAGATATGGAACGGAGATCCTAGGTACTATGGACTCACGGATGTCAAGGATGTTGTGAAGCTAGAGACAGATGAGAACGGGAATGCCGTGTATGGTTGGAAGGAGTGTCAGAAGAGTCTGGCGGAGGCTTTCGCATGAAGATTGAGAGGATATGGTCCATGCCAAGTCGTTGGACATTCACAGTGAAGCCAATCGCAGAGTTGATTGATGAAGAGATGAGGGGGTTATCACCCCTCGTAGATCCTCTTGCAGGCCAACATTCTCCCGCTCATATCAAGAATGATCTGAATCCAAAGTTTAAGACCGAGTTCCACATGGATGCCCTAGAGTTCCTGCGCTCTCAACCTAAGACTCACTTCGCCGGAGGATTCTACGATCCTCCTTACAGTTTCCGTCAGGCCTCCGAATGTTACAAGAAGTTCGGCAGAGAACATCTGACGGCCACGGTGACCAATATGAAGTATTGGAGCGAGGTCAAGGATGAGCTAGCGCGAGTGATATGCCCCGGCGGGAAAGTGATATGCTGTGGATGGGAGTCCGGGGGCCTAGGGATCAACCGGGGGTTTGAGATGACCCGAATCTTGTTAGTGCCTCATGGCGCAGGCATTAATGACACAATCATCACTGTAGAGGTCAAGGAGGGGTTGCTTATTGACTCCTTCAAGTCTCCATTGAAGAGGGTGTTTGGATGAGTCTCCCCCCACCATACGTTGAAGTGCACAAGGTCCAAGACCGAGAAGTGTTTGTGTTTGATGATGGACTGTGTAGCCCATTCCCCGGTCCAAACAACAGCAAGGTCCGAGGAGTGTTCCGGAAGCTAGCAGCACTCCGAGAGCAAGGAGTGACTTCTGTAGCCAGTCAGGACACTCGAATCTCGCGTTGTGGTTGGGGTGTAAGCTTCGCAGCGAAACAGATGGGTATGAAGCACTATAACTTCTATCCTCGCCAGAGTCTAGGCGTTCCCCTCCCATTCTATCAGAGGATGTCGCAATATCTCGGGGCCGAGGTCATCCCCATTCGGGGCAATCACTCTAGTGTCATGCATATACAGGCCCAACGCTATCTGAATGAACACAACATAGACGCCTACTATTTGCCTGTGGGGCTGTCCATGACGGAGAGTGTGCTAGAGAACTCCGAAGTAATTCAGAATGAAGAGGCAACGCGGGCTATGTTTGAAGGATCTCTTGTGGCATGCGTCAGCAGTGGGACCATCCTCTCGGGGCTGTTACTAGGTCTGGCTGAAGCCAGATGTAACATCAGAGTCTACGGGGTGTTAGCCTCTAGCTTCAAGCACAGAGAGGATGCTATGATACTCAAGATGCGTGTGGCTGCAGGTAAGAGGGCTGATGTACAATTCCATTATCCGAAAAGGACATCCTCTACTCTAGGCTCAACCTTCGGTGGAAGGGATGAGAGAGGAGTGACTGTGGAGATTGTAGACCCGGGGTATGACTACCATGAGTCCATCCAGGATCCCCCGCCATTCCCATGCGACGTGTATCTGGATCGGAAGGCCTGGGAGTTCCTTAAGGCTAACCTAGACCGACTTGCTGACCCAATAGTGTTCTGGAATGTTGGCGGGGAATGGGACCCAATCGAAGGGCTGAAAGGAGATCTACGAGGGGATGGACTGGTCACGAAAGAAAAGGTGGAGAAGATACTGAAATGATGATGCGAACAATGAAGACGATGGGACATACGACAACCAAATTCAATCGGAAAGAGTCTCGGATGATGCTCCATTCATTCACGAACAATGAATGTGTGTTTGATGCTAAGTTATCACAAGACTCTTTGGGGCTCTTTGTAGAGGTTCTCTATGATAAGCCTGCTATTCAACAGGTCAGGAGTCTAGCGGGGATCTTTGGCGATGAACCAAGGATGGTCACTAAGCGGATTGAGGACCTGAACGGGATTCGCGTTCGATTGTCTTCTATTGAAAATCTTGTCGTAATGTACATAGGGACCAGTCTGTTGGTATCTCTAGGGTTCACACGAGAAGAAAGAAATGGCACGGCTAGGATAATCGTGGACCTCTTACCCGAAGGATTGAAGATACGCCATTTCAAGGAGGGAATGCAAGATGTGTCGTCCTTGCCATCAACGAGTCCAATCGCTGTCATTGAAAAGCCTCAAATCCGTCCTATGGAGATTCTTCCTGTAGCGCCTAGAAATGAGATGGAAACTCTAGGTTGGCTGGTGTATTTGTTAGTAAAGAAACCTGATTCGTTCCCATTCCAATCAATAGAGCGATTTTATCCAAAAGCATTCCCCGATTTGGATGTTGTAATGAAAAATGGGACCAAGGCCAAAGCAGAAGTAGAATTCACAGCAGACAAATGGAATGCGGAACACACCGAACAGATGACGAGAGGAACCCGCTGCGATTTTGCCATAGTCTGGGATATGGGACGGAAAATAAGATCTAACGGAGGATCTTTCGGCGAGGCCGTAAGGTTGGGGATGAAAGTCCTCGTGTTGAAGGAGATTGCTCAGTTGTGAAGACTTACGATCCTTACACTAAGTATCACGGAAAGTTGAACCCAGAGAGGATTGTGCCCAGATACACTCCTCTGTTCACGCCGGAGTGGAAACAAGGATATGGCCGTCTGTCCCATTCACATGTCAGAAAGACTAACTTCGCATGTATGAACCTCCTCACACGAGATCGGGAGTTCAGAGACAACCCATTGCCAACTGAGTTCAAGTCCATCCTAGAGCTCTCAACACGAGCACCCTATTGTCCATGTCCATTCGTGTTGGACACTATGATGGGGGTCTGTCAATACAACTGCATCTATTGCTTCACAGCTCTGAGTGTTTCGAGCTTACTGACTTCCTTCTTTGACTCGGACCAACCTCTGAGGCCACGATATGCTAGCCCAGAACTGGTGACTAAGACTCTCAATGAAGTATTGAGCGCCAGGGGAGTAGAGCCCTATGAGAGGATGCGGAGTGCTACTAAGTCTAAATCCTGCGCGGCGACCAATGAACCAGCATCCCTGAAGAAGGCCGCTGCGCAGAGGATACCACTCCGGATCGGGACAAGGAGCGAATGTTTCCTCTCAGCAGAGCGGGAGAAGGGATCGGCTTTGGCCGCATTGAAGGTCCTCCGTGAACACGAGTATCCCACTATCATCAACACCAAGTCGGACCTAGTGATAGAGGAACCATATCTCTCGTTGATATCCGAGATGGGCGATCATCTAGCCGTGCAGGTGAGTCTGGTACACAATGACGATAAGATCTCGAAGTTGATAGAGCCGGGGGCTCCTCCTTCTAGTAGGAGATGGAAGGTGCTAGAGGTGTTGAACGGGATAGGGATACAAGCCATGCCCCGTATGGAACCCGCAGCAGCCTTTCTGAACAATGACGATGCCCACCTGAAAGCCTACTTCGAGAATGCAGTGAATGCAGGTGTTAAAAGCTTCATGGGAGACACCTATCACTACACAGTGAAGGCTCAAGAGGTCCGTGAGATGTTCTACAGGATTGGAGTGGACTTCGATCGGATGTGGGAGGCTACTTCCGAATGGCAGATACTCGGGAGCTATGTCATGGAGAAGGCAATGTATTATGCGAAACAACGAGGGATTAGGGCCGGGACCTTTAACTTTCATAGTCTGCCTTGGAACGATGATCCGGTATGTTGTATGGTGGGCAACAAGTTCGGGAGTTGGAACAAATACAGCATGGTTAGTTTCTTGAGGAATGAACTGGTGGAGAGGGGCAAGGCCAGTTTCGAGGAACTTGACAACAAATACTATGGCTATGAACTCCATCCAGACTACCGTAAGCGGATACGGAGTGTGTGGAACCTGACTCATCTCAATGGTTGGAACCCAGATTGGATGGAAGGGGCCTTTATCCATAGCGAGGATTCAAAGGGGAATCTGGTCTGGGCGTTCGATCCAGATCGAATGGGGGAGGGATATGAGGGATTGATAGCGATGCAAGGAGGAAAAAACAACGGAAGAGTTCGAAGGACTCGTTCAACTAGGTCGCAGAGGCTCAAAGACTAAGACAGGCTCTCAGCGAGGGTTGTTCATTCAATTGGAGGGTGACTATGCAATAGTGACAAACACTAAGCGAAGTGCCGTGCTCCGGATACAGTTCGGCCGGGCGATTGGTACTGGGACCTTCTATGCGAATGAGGCCCCTCTGATAGCAGAGAAGATAGAACGTCGGGATGACAAAGTGCTCTTCGAATGGAAGGAGGGAGGCAACATCAAGAGGGTGTTAATCCCTAACCAGAGGAGCATCTTGGAGGAGGCTGAGAAAGCATTCGTGGATCTATATGTCGAACCATCTATCCGGTTCCCACTCACGGCCTTCGACAGCTTAGAGGATCTACTCATCACCCAAATGGCGGTGAAGGAGAATGATATCACCCTCAAGCAAGAACGGAGCGATGGGACGGTGACTTTCGAGAATGTCCTGAAGATAGGCAAGGGATTGATGAAGGCCGAATATCCTGAGACAGCCACCATCAGTATCTTCACCAATGATCTGCTCATGTTGAAGGACTTCGTAAAAACCCTAGAGATGTCTCTTGATAAGGACAAACCAATATCTCTGAAAGGGACTTTAACTTTTGGGACTAGCTTCAAAGGATTGGTCTCTGACCTGAGATGGGGGGAGGTCTGAGAGATGGGTGGAAAGAGCCAGAAGCGCACTTGGTCGGCAGTTGAGATTGAGAAGCGCCTGAAGGAGGCAACTAAGCCGACCTCCAAGGGGCTAGCAGGATCCTTCGCAGATGACAAACCCAAGAAAGGTGATGATTGATGACTATCAGACCGTTCAGAGACAATGAACCATGGACCGATACTGAGAGGGCAATCCTCGCGGGGAGAAGGGAGTGGAGTGATGAGAGATACAGGCTCATAGCAGACATTCTAGAACGCACTGAGGGATCTATCCGCATGAAGAGGGATGCCCTGCTAGGGTTGTATGCTAGAATGAAGAAGATAGGCAAAGCAGGCTTCTCTGCGCACTCTGATGATGATGTGAGTTTCCTACTCCGATATGGGAAACTCTTCGACCAGCACTTTGAGAGGATGTCCCAGAGGAGGGCCTTCCGAAACTTCGTCCACAGCAATCCACCTAAGGGGTGATACCATGTCATTGATGTCGCCACTATCGGTGTGCCCCGAATGCCGTAGTCATTCCATCATCGCACAGAATGGATTCATGGTGTGCAAGGATTGTGGAGCTGTAGTGGGAGAGCATCTAGTTCCGACGGAACACCATTCACACTCCATAGGAAACCCCCCTGTTATGGTGCACAATGGTCGCTTGGGAGGACGGATGAACATCATGGATGACATGGGGAGTTATGTGGGTTATCGTCGAGGGGAAAAATCTAAGTTAGCAAGATTGGACTTCGTACATGGAACCCGCGCTAGGTTACGGGGATCTCGGGTTGGGGAGGCTGCCCAATGGAGGATGCATAATGCCTTTCTAGTGCTCAACAAGGCTTGCGTTGATTTGATGATAGGGGACCAGATACGAGATCGTGCAGCATACCTATACAGGAAATATCGTAATCGTGGGGCCACCTTCAATCTCATAGCGACTTGTTTATTGGTCGCCGTTCGGGAATCTGAAGATTGCGCTCCGTTGACCATCGACGAGATTGCCAAGACCATTGCTATACAGGGGCACAATGTCACTAGGAAATCGATGTTGAGAATGGTAATGAGGTGCAAAATCCCTCTCAAGCGTCGGAGCCCAGAAAGCTATGTCCCCCGGATTCATTCTCTCTTGATGAATGATGATGAGATACAATTAATCATCCAAAGACGAGGATGGAACATTGACACATACAGTAGAGAGATCTCCTCGCTAGTCCGTGAACTGTTGCAGGAACAGAAATCACGGTTCTTGGGCTGTAGACCGTTCGCTTTCGTGTGTGGATTGTATTATCTTGCAGACCGTTTGATGGCCGACCGCAACCACACCCCACATGTATTGACCCAGAGGATGACTGCGCGAATCACGAAGACTTCCGAGAATCAAGTACGTGCTTTGTTCTATTTCCTTAAACAGACATATCCTTGTCAGAGGATTGGAGGGAACATCGAATGGCTGTAACTCCCCTGACACTAGATCTCCGGAGTCAATTGGATGCCCTCTATTTGCGACAACGTTGGGAGACATTCTACCATCACTTTCCACTCATATTTGCCATCAGCGAATCAACAGGAGCATTAGAGTTCCGAGATGACACCGGAGCTCTGTACATCCAAGGCACAGACGAGATATACATTCCTGGGGATCATCCTGAGGCAAAGAGTGCTAGTCAGATACTAATCATGCCCCGCCCTCCTGAGGACTCCACATGGAACTTCGGTTTGTATGATGTGAACTACATCTATGACTTGAAGGAGACAGTTCAGATCAAGAACTTTCGAGACAATGTAAAGAGGTTCGTGAGAGATCATCCTCAGACTGGTTCGACCTCAAGTCAGGATGGTACGAACATCGCCTTACAGATCATAGGGGAATGGTATCATAAGAGCAAGAGGAAGGAGTTCACCGACTTCGGATACACGGAATGGTTGGCGAGGAACTATCCTTTGTTCAAAGATCTCCATCCTACATTTGTCTGGGTGGATGGCAAAGCTGTCGGTTTTAGTCTCTGGGGTAAACTATCTCCAAACACAGGGATACATCTGATTGCCAAGGACTCGGGTATGCCCTACCTTCAGGACTATCTACGCATGGACACCTACAGGCAGATGATTGCAAATGGGTTGCTCTATTGTAATGATGGTTCTGACTGTGGGATAGAGGGACTTAGGATCTATAAGCTGAAGCTCCGGCCAAAATGGATCGTGCCAATATGGAGTTGGATGAAAGCATGAAGCCCAAGGATCTAGTGACTGATATGTGGCGGACTGGCCCGCCTCCGGCGAAAGGGCAGAGACAACGATATCCTAGCCGATTTTGGCATTGCTTCAAAGAGGCTTATCCCAGTATCATACAAAGCATCCATGATGATGAAATAGTCTTGGTCAAAGGGAAGAAGGTACTCCACATGTTCTCGGGCAGTCTGTCTTGGGGCGACACGACTGACATTCGTCCAGAGACAGGAGCTAAAATAGTGGCGCCATACAACCATCTCCCTATCCCCGACGACACCTATGATGTCGTCATAGCCGATCCACCCTACAATGAAATCTTCGCGAAAGAATGGAAGACAGATCTTCCTGTGCCCAAACGGATATTGATTGAGGCAACCCGAGTCACTAAGCCCAGTGGTCTTATAGCTATCCTACACATCATACACATACCAGCCTACAAGGAGGCCAAAGTGAATCTGATAGGCATACATGCTGTCTTGACAGGTAACAATAATGCCCTTCGTTGTCTGAATGTGTATAGAAAGAAAGGCGGAATGCCCACGGACAAGAGATTCCTGACGGAGGCATTCGGATGAAGTTTCAGATCATCACTGGACACTACATGAACAACAAGAACATCCGGTTGTATCTGCGAGATGAAGAGGGAACCCGGACATTCATAGACATCTCAGGTTTTGAACCTTATGCAGGTTATCTGTCTTCAGATCCCATCCCCAAGTCCCCCATGATAGTCCGTTTGGAGAAGGGGTTAGAGGGAATCGACGGGGAACAATTGACCAAAGTGGTGTTCCAGACCCCGAATGATGTCCCAAAGTTCCGAGAGCAGTTCCATCGACGCTGGGAAGATGATGTCCGGTTCGTCAAGCGCATGCAGATAGACACTGGACTCACCAGCGGGATCGAACTGGACAGGCCTGAGGGGATTATACATTACACAGACATACGGCCCTGCGACTTCTCTCTCCCTCCATTGAAGGTGGGTTGGGACATAGAGTGTTATTCGAGTGAACGAATACCCCGTGCAGAGGACCCTAACCAACCAATCACTGCGGTGACCTTTTGGAATGAACAGACCGGACTCTTTGACTCCATCCTACTTGATGATGATTGCAGGGCCACGAAACCGGAACCCAATTGGACAATCTATCACGTGGATGCAGAGGACAAGGTACTAGGTCTTGCCATCCGCTATTTGGACAAGATCCGGCCTGATGTCTTGTTTGAATGGGGCAGCCTTGACAAAGACTATTTCCCGCCCCGTGCGGAGCTCCTTGGGATTGATATAGGCATCTTCAGAACTTTTTGCACCTTCGATATGATAGAGGCATTCAAGAAGATCTATAAACGGGGCAGCAACCGACTCAAGGACGTCGCCTTTGAGGAGAAGATCATAGACTATCTCCCTCCCGAGGTGAACTTTGCCTATCTTTATGACCATGACCGGATGGCACTGGTACGGAAGAACAAGCTCGATGTGGAATGGATGGTCAAGCTCAACGCCCTTAAGGGGGATCTAGCCCGGTTCTTTTGGAACCTAAAGAACTACTCCGGGCTTGAGGATATCCAAGAAGCAGTCCACCACGGATCTCTGGTTGACACCGGACTCCTGAGGAAGTATCATGGTCGCTATATGTTGTCCTCAAGACCCTCCCCCGAGGAGGCTGAGGGGAGGAAGAAACTCCTAGGGGCTGTAGTCAAATCTCCTCCAACAGGATTGTTCGATCATGTTGGGGTTGTAGACTTTAGCCGATACTATCAGAACCTGCTCATTGGGATACTCGGCAAGACTAAGCTACCAAGGGTGATGCCCTTAGTGGAGTTGGCCCAGGATATTTTGAATGTCAGGGACGCCTATGACCAGAAGCTCAAGAACACCCCGAAGGACACCCCTGAGTACCATAGCTTCAAAGGAGTCCGAGATTCAGTCAAATATGTAGGAGAGGCTATCATAGGATATCTGGGCGGGAAACATTCACGATGGTACGATCCTGAGATATTCGAGTCGGTAATCAAAGCTGGGAGAAATGGGATACTTCATGCTGAGGATCTTTGCGTGAAGAGGGGATACAAGGTCTATTACTATGACACTGACGGGCTAGATGTTCAACTCCATCCCTCCAATGACCCTAAGGCATTGATTGAGGATGCGGAGGGTCTAGCCAGAGAACTGAATGATGAGATGTCCGTGTGGGCTGCAGACCATCAGATAGATCGCAAGCTCAAGTTGAAGATAGATATGGTCTTCAATCGAGTCCTGTATTCAGGGAAGAAGAAGCGGAAGGCAGGACACGTCATATGGGATGATGGTGAGTTCTGTGACTTCTTGCTGGTAAAGGGGTTTGAGTACATCCGCAGGGATTCCTCAACCGTCACTCGGGCCATTCAACGCGAGGTCTTTGAACACCTACTGAGGAAAGGTATGGAAGGATTGCGGGTCTATCTCGTGGATGTAATATCACGGATGAAGGCGGGGAAAATACCTCTGAGTGAGGCTGCACTCAGTAAAGGTATTAAACACAATTGGGAAGATTATCAAGGGAAAAAGAGTCTCCCCCAGCACATTCGAGGTTCATTGTGGGCGAACAAATATTTGAACGCGGGGATCCGACCTCATGACCAAGTGAAGATGATCTATGTTAAACGGACCCCCGGCTATCCTTCAACGAATGTGGTCTGCTTCCTAGACGAAAGCACAATCCCTAAGAGCTTTGTGATTGATTGGAGCAAGATGGTCGAAAAGACAATTGAAAAGAAAGTGTCTAAGTACATAGCGCAGGGCGGGCTATCTTGGGCTGAGGTGATGGGGATGAAGAAGTTGTCGGGGGTGTTCGAATGATTGCAAAGGTCAAGTGTGCTGTATGTGGACAAGAGTTCACCTGTATAACAGATGCCCACCTAAGACGACATGGGACAGACATAGTCCGCTATCGCATAATGTATCCCAACAACAAGACTGAATCGGAGAATTACCGTCGCAAGATGAGCAACATAGTTGCAAAACTCCCCTCCAACAGAAAGAAGGGAATCATGGCTAGACAAAGGAGGGTTGATGAGGGATGATAAGGAAACCGGACTACAGTGAGCTACCAAAGGATAGGCAAATAGTATTCCTTGCTTCTGGTGGACGTGACTCGACAGCGTTGATTCTTGAGGCGTTTCATCTTGGAATCAAGGGGGTCATGCTTCATGGTGATACCGGACTTGAATGTGAGAAGCCATTGTCAACATTGAGAGAACTATGTGATTATACTGGTTATGAATGCTTTCATGTACGACCAGAGGGCAATATCGCTGAAATACTCAAGGAAAGTTTCTATCACATTCCTGATGCCATCGCCTTCATGCAGAAAACCAAGATATTCCGCCGCAATATGTTCCATTGTTGTGGGGTCTTGAAGCATAAACCGATGAACGATATGCTCTTGAAGAGATGTAAAGATACCACTCTTGTATCTGGTCTAAAGGGCGGAGACCAAGCAATCCATAGACTATATCGGATGAGACAGCTCAGGGAACGTAATACTCTACTTCGACTTCATTTCAATGGTCTTCTGTACTACTACCCATTGAGGGACTTGGGGAATAAAGACGTGGATGAGGTACTGAAAGAACATGGCTTTGAGGATACAGAACATAGTGGGTGTCGTATCTGTCCAATATTCTGTCTATTTCCCAATTGGGTGAAGCGTGATGCTGGAACATGGCTCAGAAGTAGAAACTATGCACGTAAGCTAGGTATTTCCTTTCCAAAGTGCGATCAGACCATGCTAACTCAGTTCTATTGTGAGACGACAGGCCAGGAGGAAAAAGATGATGATAGTCTGTGACAATCGGGAAGAACGATCGGGGATTCCTAAGGAATTAGTGAAGCTAGGGCAGACTATTGAATACCGTCAATTAGAGGTGGGGGACTACATGATTGAAGGGCCGACTACTCGATTGGTCCTCGAGCGAAAGGAGGCCGGAGACTTCATAACGAGCTCCTTGAGTGAACATTTGAACAATCAGCTGTTCCAGATGAGTCTGAACTATCCCTACACCGTTCTGATATTAGAGGGATCACTCACCGCAGCGATAATAGAGCACGAGAAAGTGACTCGGCAACAGGTCTATGCTAATGTCGCCAGTGCAATATTGAAGAGACCTGGAGTGAGTGGTCCGGACGTGGTTTCAGGTGTGATTTCCGTAGTGTCCACTGATGGGTTCCTAGACACCGCACTGTTATTGAAGCTACTTCATGACCGGATACAAGACCCCGAGAAAATGATTCGATTACCCAGACTAGATCCTATCAAATGGACCTCGAAGGACCGGACCATAGCAGTGCTAGCCAGTCTGCCCAACATCGGACCAATACGCGCTAAGACTATATTGAGCCATCCGAGACTAAACAGCCTTAGGAAGATAGCCAACAGCAATCCCACCACATTGATGGAAGTGAAGGGGATAGGGAAGGTTCTTGCCCAAGGCATCATTGAGGTAATGAACGAGGAAACGGAGGTTGAAGACAACGAGATTGATTGAGGAGTACCGACCCAAGTTCTTGAAGGACATTGTAGGACAGGATGACAACATCGCCTCGATAAAGTCCATTCTGGAGCGGGCGGAAGGGAGGACAGAAGACTTGCCTCATTTCCTGTTCGCTGGAGCCACCCCTGGGACCGGAAAGAGCTCCACGGCGATGGCCATGGCACGAGAGATATGGGGTGAGGATTGGAGCTCTCATTTCAAGGAGTTGAATGCCAGCGACGATAGAGGCATCGCAGTCATCCGGAATGAGGTCAAACAGATAGTCGCTCACAAAGGCAATAAGATGTTGTTCCTCACGGAAGCCGATCATCTAACAGAGGATGCTCAGGCTGCGCTCCGGCGTATCATGGAGAAAGCTAGGGGAACAGTGTTTGTCCTTGATGGGAACAATCTGTCCAAGATCATAGGCGCTATACAGAGTCGTTGTGCGGTCTATGTGTTCAAGCGATTAGAGCCCACGATCATCCTGAAACGATTACTTCAGATATGCGACGCCGAGGAGGTCAAAGTAGATCTCTCGAACCCTGATGTCCGCGAAGGATTGAAGGTCTTAGTGGAACAGTCACATGGCGATATGAGAGCCGCATTGAACAGCCTTGAGACGGTGATTAACCAGAACAAGGAAGTAACTCCTCAGAGCCTAGTGCTGATACAGAAACCTAAGAATGTTGCAATGGCACTACAGAAGGCAGTGGGTGGAGACTTCCTCGGAGCGAAAGAACTGGTCACCAATCTCTACATCGAGGAGGGATCGGATGCCACCCGCATCGTAGAACAACTGTATGACGCTATTGACACGATTGCAGATGATGAGGTGAAACTCCGGCTGTACTCGAAGCTGGGTGAGGTTGACCGAGGGTGCGCGCTGATTAGGGTGAACCCCTTGATTCAGTTAGTGGACTTCGTGGCCTATGCGTGGGTGGCACCACGTCTTATGCGTTGCCCAGCACTGGAGCGTGAGAAATGATGAACCAAAGAGAATGGATGCGAGAGTTGAACAAGTCATTGACAAAGGAAGAACTAGCGAAACTCAAGCAACCTGCGAAGTGCCCTTATTGCGGAGGCCCGATAATCAATGCCGAGTATCCTAAGGGGCTCTGGTGTCCACAATGTCTTATCTCATTAGACATAACGGTGGCGATGACCCCGCAGATGTTCCGGATGAGTATCGAGGGGACCCATTTTGCTGAGACTTACGACAGATTGAGAGATCTGATGGTACGGACTACTCATCATGATGAAGGAGAGATAGAGAGACATTTAGCCAACTCCATCTACAAGGTCATGAAGGAGAAGATGGCTGAACTGGAGGTCAAGGCCCATGCTCGGAAAGATAAGCCCTTCCAGCCTGAATAGCTTCGATTCATGCTCCCTGAGTTGGTTGTATCGAAAATTGAAACGTCAGGGAATCGAGGTGGATGACACCCCAGCACGATTAGGGTTGAATGTACATCATATGATTCACGTCTACTTCGATGAAGTCCCAGAGAACCCAAATGAGAAGAACATCGTTTCACTAGCCGAGAAGATATTCACAGACCTGTTCGACAAGTCCTTGAGTCATGTGAAGGATAAGGGCCATCGTTGTTGGAAGAACTTCTTGTCTTTTGAGAGAGACCGTCTGCATCATTGGCCAGCATACAAACCCACGGATACAGAGACAACTTTCGAGAACTCGGACTTTCTCTGCATTGTAGACTTCTTCAGCGATGATTGTGGCGTCGCACTTGATTGGAAGACAGGGAGTCTAGATCGGCTCTGGGATGACCAACTCCGTCAGGGCAAGATCAACCTCATGTGCCTTGAGGACAATGGCCACCCCATAACCAAGTTCTTCTTTGTAGGGCTTGACAACAACCGAGTCCTAGAGATGCCGTCCGTCAGCCGAGCATGGGTCGAAGACGATGCTGCTAAGATGAGGAGGATGGTGGCACAAGGAAAGTTCCCCAAACGCAAGAGCAAGCTATGCGACTATTGCGAATTCCAACTTGATTGTCAGTTCTCTGATGTATGCTTGTGGATGGCGATATAATGGACTCACTCGAACATCTCCGTGGGCTTGAGAGGGCCTTTGGAATCGGACAAAGGTTGATGTCCATCAATGTGGCGGATGCCAAGATATACCGTCTAAAGATTTTGATAAAGGCACGGACAAAGAAGATCAGAAAGAAAGATAGGCAGGGGGATGTACAACTAGAGGATCTCCGTCTGGAGTTGCTTGAGACAGAACGATTGATGTACAACCGTGAGAAAGCTGTGCTGGATGATGTGAAGAAGTTCATACAGAAGTACAATCGAACTCCTATACTCGGAGTGGATCTCAAAGGAAATCCGTCTACAATCACTGTTGGGTTTGAGGGGCAAGGTCGATGGGGGAAGGCAAAAGGGAAACAACAATACCAATTATGGTCCAATCCCGAATGGTTCTCTAGGTTAGCCCCCGCTCTCTTAGCCTTCCCCATTCTCAAGGATCTCTCGAAGGTGTTTCAATGACTCGGAACAAGAATGACTGGATCGGGAGGGATGGAGAGGACAGCATCGCGAAGTTTCTGACCGAGAATGGAGCGCACATTCAAACAAGGTCTTCTCACAATGGTCATCCTGATCTGTTCTTTGAACATATGGGGGAAGTGTTTGCTGCGGAATGTAAGACGGTCAGAGCCACTTACAGTGGTAAAGAAGGAGAACGGGGCGGGCAACTCAAGATATCAAGGGAAGAGTTCGAGAGCATGGAAACTCTTGAAGGATTTACTAAGTGCCTCTTGGTTGAGATACGCCCCCGAGGAGGAGGAAAGGAGAACTCCTATCACTTTGTTCCATGGAATCATGTTCGTGATAGGTTCTTAGCAACCCATCCTCAGCTGCTGTCACTCAGCATCTGGTGGGTGCTCAGTCACGGAGTCAATGTGGCTTGGTGGTTAGACCTCAGAGGATATAGGATGGTGTGATGGGATGACCGAGGACCCCTCTACACATTGCAATCGTTGTGGCCGCAACCTAAGGAGTCCAAGGAGCATTGAACGAAGGTATGGGCCAGTCTGTTGGGTGAAAGCAAAGCAGACTAGACCATTGAAACCCTTGAGAGAGGTGTTTGCTTGACAGAAGAAGAGAAATCCTTAGACCGTTATGTAGAGCATCCCGTGCAGCATACAGTATATACTACTCTCTGGGCATGTCCTCGTCAATTGACGAAGGGATGGGGATGTCCAACGATACTACAGCGCATGAAGAACTTCTTCGGAGAGACCCCTGACGTGTATTTTGGGTTAACAGATGGTATTGATGACCCCAAGGCCGTCACGGTGGATATCAATCCTTCTCATCATCCGACCTATGTAGCAGACTGGAATCATCTGCCATTCAAGGATGAACAATTCGATTTCTCCTTCTGGGACCCACCCTATGATAAACGATATGACAAAGGACTAAGAGAAATAGCTCGTGTCACCAAACGGCGACTGGCCATCTTGCATCAGATAGTCTATCCCGAGTACCCAATGCTCTCTGATTGGCGAAAATACGCAATCATTGGCATCATCCCAGTGAACGAAGGGTCCAATATCTTCGATGAGATGTTGTTACGGATAGGTTCCCTATTGTTCTTGGATGACGTCCTACGAGGATGGAAACAGATTGCGGACATGTTCGTGACAACAGGGCCTAATATGAGAGCGAGGGTCTTACAGGTGTATGACAGAGAAACGAGTTCGGGACCTTTGAAGCGGAAGAGATTGTTGGAGGCATTTGAATGAGTCCTGTGCTAACTGAAGAGTTTCGACCTAAGACCCAGAGTGATTTGATAGGGAATCCCCAAGCGATTGAGAAACTGAAGGCCGTTATTCAAGAGGGGCGAAAGTGCATTGTACACGGCGATCCGGGGATTGGCAAGACCTCTAGTGTGTATGCTCTAGCAGCGGACTTAGGAATTACGGTGTATGAGACCAATGCTAGTGATGAACGTCAGAAAGAGGATCTAGAGCATCTGTATGAACGCACAATGGCGAAGGGCCTCTGCGAACATCTGTATCTCCTCGATGAAGTGGATGGCGTCAAAGACTGGGCCATGATTGAGAAGATAGTCACTAAGTCCCGGCATCCCATAGTCTTGATTGCGAATGAATACTGGAAGATCCCTAAGAAGATCAGGGACATGTGTGAGGAGATACGTTTCTTCAGACCCCAGCTCCAAGATGTTGTGAAACGGGTCAAACAGATATCCACTGACAAAGAGATCCCTGTCATAGACTACTCGGCCATAAGCACAGACGTGCGTTCTAGCATCACCTCAGCCTTCTATGGTGGTGAGAGACGGGAGTTCCATGATATGTTTGTGTTGATTGACCGATTGCTCAGAGGGCACGGAGACCCTAGCTTCTTGAAGAAGGAGGAACTGTTGTGGGTCTTGGACAATCTCCCTAACTACTACACTGGGAGGAAGTTGTTTGAGGCACAACAGATATTGAGCATTGCTGCGAGAACTACAGTCGCAGTCCTAAAGCTTTTACCAGAGGGGAAGGGTAAGCCCGAGTATCCGTACACCTTAAGAATGAGGAGGATGACTACAATTGACAACAAACAATGATTCCCCTGTTGAACGCCCCCCATTTGTACTCCCTCCTCCACCGTCGATCCCGGACAAGGCCAGTGCTGGGGAGAAGAGTCAGATTATCGCCGATTGGTTGGCAAACCCTAAGTTTCGGTTCTATGCAGAGGACATAGACAATGTACCACTCTATATGTATGACCCCAACACTGGCATCTGGCACGAGAAGGGCAAGCACTTCGTCGCAGAGGTCTGCGAGAAGATATTAATCGAACGTTTTCAGAAACACATAGCAAATGAGGTTGTGGCAAGGTTGTGTGCCCGCTCCTTTCGTGGCACAACACCGACCTATAACCTCCTAGGTGGCCCGCCAAACAAGATTGTCGTCCTGAATGGAGTCCTGAACCTTGATACTGGGAAGTTGGAGGACTATGATCCCGATGACCATCACCTAGCCCGGATACCAGTGAGGTTCAATCCTAAGGAGGAATGTCCAGACATCAAACAGTTCTTCGGAGATGTGTTCTTGGACAAGGATCTAAATGCGGTGGAAGAGCTCATAGGCTACTGCCTCAGGAAGGACTACGCATTTGGCCTCATAGCCGTCTTGGTTGGAGAGGGCGCAAATGGCAAGTCTACATTCCTGAGGTTGTTGACTTCCTTCTTGGGGCAGCAGAATGTGTCCACTGAATCATTGTTTGACCTTGCTTATGACAGGTTCGCGAAGTCTAATCTGTATGGCAAGTTAGCGAACATTCCCGGAGACCTTCAAAACACTCCGATTGAGGACACTGGCACATTGAAGAACCTCACCGGAGGGGACTATGTCAAGGGTGAACGGAAGTACTTCCAGGCGTTCAACTTCCACAATTTCGCCAAGCTGATATTTGCCTGTAACAAGGCCCCCGAGATCCCGCCGTCTGAGGACACCAATGCAATATGGCGGAGGATCGTAGTGTTCGAATTCCCGAATCAGTTCCTCAAGGATGACCCCAAGACCGATCCTTTCATCCTTGAGAAGATCACCACTCCAAAAGAACTGAGTGG
>Ga0315289_10001729_pt1 | contig 33958 bp, 28 predicted proteins | sample YL17G11_40_MG_FD_203452 | JGI IMG/M metagenome (GOLD analysis project Ga0315289, IMG submission 203452) | Sediment microbial communities from Yellowstone Lake, YNP, Wyoming, USA - YL17G11_40 | ecosystem: Environmental > Aquatic > Freshwater > Lake > Sediment | place: USA: Wyoming | collected... | reverse complement strand
GCGTCGCCACCCCCAACCCCGCCACAGGCAAACGCGATCCACGCGTCCGTCAGCGGCCACCCCTCGGCCCCCAGCAGCAGCTTCCAGAGCGCGCCCGCGACCTCGGCGGGCAGCCGCTTGGCCGGTGGGTCGAGCGACCAGGGGAAGGCGAAATCGTACAGACGCGCCCGGTAGGCCGCGTCGCCCGCCACCGACGCGCGCAGGCGTTCCAGGCCGCGGGCGAGGTCGGGCAGGGAGGAGGCGCCGAGGGCGGCCATCCCGCGCGCAAACTCGGCATAACTGAACGCGCACGCGGTCGCCGCGCCACACTCGTACGCAAACGCAAGCACGGCGACGTCGTCCGGGTCGACGCCGACGGCGTCGAGGAGGCGGCAGACGCCGTCGGCGCGCATGGAGCCCCCGTCGGGGTCGCCGTAGGCAGCGAAGAGGCGGGCGACGTCCGGCTCCACAGGGCGGCCCGCCCGTCCGCCTCGCGGGGCGACGGCGGGGGCGGCGACCTGGGGACGGGGGGGAAAACCGCTGTCGGGGCGCGATGCCCCGCCCCGCGCGCCACGGCGCGGCCGCGCCTGGAGACTCACCGCGTCCGACCGGCTCTTGGTGCGGCGGGACGACATGCTGGCGCTGCACGCGGGCCGCCCGATGCGGAAGTGAAGGGGCGGCGTGCGCGCGTCGGCCTCGCCTGCGCCTGCCTCTCTCTCCCTCCCTCTCTCCGCCGCCGTCACGCATCACGCACGCCGACGTCACACGCTCGCGCCCTGCAGTCCGCGGGCACGCGGCCCCACACTCACGCCCGTTTTTCTCTCCGCCCCCCGCGCCGCCGCCCCGTCACGCGAGCCCGACCAGCTTCTCCGACAGCTCCCACAGCTTGCGCCCCTTGCCCCCGTCGGCGACTTCGTCCGACACCTCATTCTCAAACGTGCCGGTCGCGTCGGAGAAGGACCAGTAGACGCCCGACTTGGAGAGCGCGGGGTCGGCGACGACGCTCGCGAGCCGCGCGCCCGCGTCCGCTTCGGACACGTACCCCTTGGTCACATACTTTTGAAAGGCGGGGAAGATGGTGCGGAAGAGGGGGTAGTGCTCGCGGAAGAGGCCCGAGGACGCGATGCAGCCGGGGTAGAGGGAGCCAAACACGACGCCCGTCGAGGGGTGGAAGCGGCGGTGGAACTCGCGCATGGTGAGCATGTTGCACACTTTGGAGTCTGAGGAGAGGGGGGAAGGGTGTGGGGGGGCGTGGGCGAGGGCATGGGCGTAGGCGCGCGGCGCCCGCCACCACCGCCCCCTCCTCCTCCTCCTTCCCCCACCTTTGTACGCCTTGGCCCCGTCAAACTCGCCGCCGTCCATCATGGCCGTCGTCCCCGGCCCCACGCCCGCGGCCAGCCCCCGCAGGTCGCCCAGGTCGGCTTTCGGCGGGACGTTGCCGGCGAGCGTGTTGGTGTTGCCCGTGATCGACCCCACGATGACCATGCGCGGCGCGTCCACGGGGCGGCCGTCGGACGGGGAGGCTTGGAGGTCGTCCAGGAGGAGGTTGCACAACAGGAAGTGGCCCAAATGGTTGACCCCCGCGGACAGCTCAAACCCGTCGGCCGTGAACCGGGGCTCCTTGGCGGTGGGCGTGTAGACGGCGGCGTTGGCCACCAGGGCGTCCAGGCGGCGGCCGGACGCGCGGAAGGCGTCGACAAACGCGCGCACCGAGTCGAGCGACGCGAGGTCGAGGTGCATGACCGAGTACGCGTCCCGCGGCACGCCCGCCGCTTTGGCCGCGGCGTCCGCTTTCGAGTAGTCGCGGCACGCCATCACGACGTGGTAGCCCTTGGTTTTGGCGAGCGAGACGGCGGCGGCGAGGCCCAAGCCCGACGACGCGCCCGTGATGACGGCCGTCGGCTTTTGTTGGGCTTTGGGGATCGTCGTCTTGGCGGCGGGGACCGCGGCCGCGGGCGCGGCAACGGCGGAGGCGGCGACGGCACGGCGAGCAGGCGCGACAGCCCGCGCGCGCGCGGCGCGCGCGGCAGGCGCGCGCACAGGCGCGCACACAACCCGGCGGGAGGGCGCGGCGGCGGCGCGGGGGGAGAGGGCGGCCTGCATCGGGCGAGGGACTGAGGAGGAGGCGGGTGGCGGCGTCGGTGCCTGCCCGCTGGCGCGTCGCTGCCGCCCGCTCACGCGCGCGCGGGCGAAAGCGAGCAGTACGCGGCCGCGGGGCGGGCAATGCGCGCACCTGGGGCGGTAGGGAGGGCGGGAGGTCTGTGTGCCGGCGGCGGCACGACCCGACCCTCTTCCGGCGCGGCGCCTTATCGCGAGGCGCTGGCAGCTCGCGCGATGGCCGGCGGCGAGGCGAACGTCCCCGCCCCCCGTCCGCCATTGTTCAGCCCGCCACGACAGCGTGGCGGCCGCAACCGTCGGTCTGCCGCGTCTCTGCCGTTCTGGCCGCGCCTCGGCCGCCCGCGTCGCGGCGTTCACACCCCGAGGGCCGCCGCTCCCCGGCCGCGCCACCCACCCCCTCCTCCCCCTCCCCACCATGGCCCCCACCGCCACGCTGGCGGTCGCCGACGGCGTCGCCGTCGTGACGCTGGCCAACCCGCCGGTCAACGCGCTGCACCCCGACGGTGCGTGAGGGGTGGGGTGGGGTGGATTGTTGGCGCGTGCCGCGCGCGCCGCGTGTCGCAGGGCGCGGAGGCGCTGTCGCGCGCGGTCATGCCGCGGCGGCCGCCCGGCGCCCGCTGCGACCGCGCCCGTCGCGTCCGCTGCGCCGCCCGGGCGACCGCGAGACCCATGCACGGTCCCGGGGCGCGCCGGGCGGCGCGCACGGGGCCGCACCGCGGCGGCAGCCGCCTGCAATGGTCGACCTGGCGCGCCGGCGCCGTCTCCCCGCCCGCCCACGCCCCCTCGCCACCACCCACCACCACCCACCACAGTGCTCATGGCCATGTTTGACTGCCTGCGCCGCGCGCACGCCGACCCTGGCGTGGCCGCGATCGTCGTCACGGGCGCGGGGGACCGCGCGTTCTCCGCCGGCTTCGACATCAACCAGTTTGCCAACCCCGACGCTCAAGGGGGGGGGATCGACAACCGGTGAGTAGAGAGAGCGGGGAAGGGGCGAGTGGGAGGCCGTGAAGGCTTAAAAAACGGCCGCCGACCCCCTCCCTCTCTCTCGATAGCATCAACGACGCCTTTTGCGACCTGCTCGAGTCTGGCCCCAAGCCAACCGTGGCCGCCGTGCGCGCCCTGGCCCTGGGCGGCGGCCTGGAGGTGGCGTTGGCCTGCAACGCGCGGGTCGCGACGCCCGGCGCGCGGCTCGGCCTGCCCGAGCTCCAGCTCGGCATCCTGCCCGGGTTTGGCGGGACGCAGCGGTTGCCGCGGCTTGTCGGGCTGCAGGCGGGCCTCAAAATGATCCTGACGTCGGCGCCGACGACGGCCGAAAAAGGGCTCAAGATGGGTCTGATCGACGCCATCTCCCCCCCGGACCGCCTGCTGGCCGACGCCATCGCCCTGGCGCGCGCCATGGCGGCCGGCACCGCGCCGAGGCTGGCCACGCTGACGCGCACCGACCGGTTGGAGCCGGTCGGCGAGGCGTTGGGCGTCCTCGATTTCGCCGCCGCCGAGACCGCCAAGCGCGCCCCGAACCTCACCCACCCGCTGCTCACCATCGACGCCATCCGCGTGGGGGTGACAAGGGGTGGCAAGGCGGGGCTGGCGGCGGAGGGCAAGGCGTTTGCCGCGGCGGCCGCGCTCCCGACGCACAAGGCGCTCGTCCACTTCTTCTTCGCCCAGCGCGCCACCAAGCGCGTCGCCGGCGTGACGGATGTGGGGTTGACTCCCAAACCCATCAAGGTCGTGGCCGTGCTCGGCGGCGGGCTCATGGGCTCTGGCATCGCGACGGCGTGCCTGCTCGCCGGGATGCGGGTGATCCTCAAAGAAATCAACGACGCCGCGCTCCAGGCGGGCGTGGGGCGCGTGACGGCCAACCTGGCGTCCCGCGTGCGCAAGGGCAAGATGGCGCAAGGGGCCGCGGACGCGTGCCTGGCAAGGCTCGACGGGACGACGGCGTACGACGCGTTCCGCGACGCCGACATGGTCGTGGAAGCCGCGATCGAGCGCGTCGACCTGAAGCAACAAATCTTTGCCGACCTGGAGCGCGCGTGCCGCCCCGACGCCGTGCTCTCGACCAACACGTCGACGATCGACATCGCCGTCGTCGGCGCGAAAATGCGCGACCCGACCCGCGTCGTCGGCAACCACTTTTTCTCGCCCGCCCACATCATGCCCCTGCTCGAGATCGTGCGCACGGACGCCACGCCCCGGCAGGCGGTCCTGGACACGCTCGCCTTTGGCGGCGCCATAAAAAAGACGCCCGTCGTCGTCAAATCGTGCACCGGCTTTGCCGTCAACCGCGTCTTCTTCCCCTACACGCAGGCGGCCATGCTGCTGCTGGACCTGGGCAACGACCCCTTTGCCGTCGACAAGGCGATTCAGCACGGTTTCGGGATGCCGATGGGCCCGTTCCGCCTCAACGACCTCGTCGGGTCGGACATTGGCCTCCACGTCGGCAAAAACTTTGTGGAAGCCTTTGCCGACCGCGTCTACCCCGCCAAGCTCATCGTCCTGCTCAACGAGGCGGGGCGGCTCGGGGAAAAGTCGGGGTCTGGGTTTTACAAGCACGCGAACCGGCGCGCGACGCCAGACCCGTCGGGCGTCGGCCCGCTCATCGCGCAGGCGCGGGCGGACGCGGGACTGCCGCCCATGATCCTGAAGTCGGCGCAGGAGGTGGCCGAGTTTATTTTCTTCCCCGTCGTCAACGAAGCCGCGCGCGTCATCGATGAAGGCGTCGTCGACAAACCGTCAGACCTGGACGTCGCCACCGTCATGGCCATGGGTTTTCCGCCGTACCGGGGGGGGCTCGTGCACTGGGCGGACGGCGTCGGGGCCAAGGTGATCGTCGCCAAGCTCGACGCGCTGGCGGAGCGCTTTGCCCCCGCCGGCTTTGCCGGCTTCTTTACCCCGTGCGCCTACCTGCGCCGGTGCGCGGAGACGGGGGCCAAGCTGGGTGGGGGGCGGCCGGCGGCGGCGCGGATGTGAGAGGAGGGGGGAGGGGTGGGGGCGGGTGGCGCGGGACCGCGTGCGGCCGCCCTTCTGGCGCCGCGCCCGCGTCTCGGCCGCCGGGTTCATTTGCGCTAGGTGCAGCGTGTGGCCAGTGTGCGGGGGTTGCAACAACGAAAAGCGGGGCCACCAAAACAGTTCTTCTGTTAAATGTCGATTCAACCGCCGAACAGCCCCCAGTCCCGGACCTCCAGCGAGCCCAGCACGTCCAGCAGGAGCTGTCTGCTCTCCTCGACGACGCCCCCTCCCCGTTCCCCCACGCCCGCGCGCGCGGCGGCCGCCGACGCAGCGTCGACGCGCGTCGCAGCCGTCACGCTCACCAGTAGGTCGCTGCTCACGGCCGGCAGGCGCAGCACGGCCAGGTGCACGCACACATCGTTGTGGGCGGGGGAGCGGCCCTTGGCGACGCCCATGGCGCCAGAAGCTAGGAGGGCGGCGGCGCCGGCGGGCAGGCAGGGCACGGACGCCGCGGGCAGCGCCTGCGCCCCGTCCAGCCGCGACCAGGCCGCCTCGTTGTGGGCCGCGAGGTCGGCGAAGAAAAAGGGGGGCGCGTCGGCGTCGGCGACCGCGTCCGCGCGCTCCTAGAAAGACGGGGGGTGGGCGGCGGCGTCGGCGGCCGGCCCCACGGCCCCTTCCACCCGCCCACGCGCCTGCATGCACGTGCCACAATCTCAAACACGAGCGCCTCGTCCGCGGCGGGGTCGGAGAACGCTTCCTGGTGGTCGGGCACCGGCCGCGCGGACGCGACGTCGGCCAGGCGCCCCGGGATGAGCGCGGCCAGGGCGCCGCCATAGAGCGGGGTGAGCGCGGGCGCCGCGGGCGGCAGCGGGGGCGCCATGGCGAGTGGCGGCGCTGGCCAATCCGTCGCCGCCGCCACTCTGCGCCGCGGCGCGAGACCCCGTGATGAGGCGCGCCGCCTCCGACCTGGCGCGCCGAGTGGCGTCGTCGCTGCAGGCGTCGACGTCGGAGGGAGGCGGCAACGGCGTGCGGCGGTGGGCCGCCGTCCGCGGCGCCAGCGCCGACGCGCTGCGGTCGGACGACGCCAAGCCGCCCGTGGACGGTGGCGGCGGCGGCGATGGGTGAGTTTGCAGGGAGGAAGTGGGGTGGGCATTGGGGCGCGAGGTGGGCGGGCGGCGCGGCTGGCCGCCTCGGCGCCGACGCCTATCCTCCCTCCAGCCCCCCCCCTCTTTTGTCGCCCTCCGAACTGCGCGACCGCCTGGTCCTCAACCTCTACATGCTCCGCGGGCGCGCGCACGAGGACGCGCTCGTGGCGTCGCGCGTCTCACCCGACGCGGCGACCCCGCCCCCGGACCCCGCCGGCCTCGCCCCCCCGCCCACCCCCGCCGACCGCGCCGAGGCCGCCCTCTTCGCCCCCGTCGCCCGCATGCTCGACGCCGTGAAAGCGGCGGAAGCCGAGGGCCGCACCGGGCCCGCCGGCGCGCGCCGCGCGGCGGCGAGCGCCGCCGCCGCGCGCGCCCAGCTCGGCCTCTGGTCGCGCCAGCTGGCCAACGAGCGCCGCGCCCTGGCCGCCGCCCGCGCGCGCTACGCCGCCGACGTCGGCCGCATGGCGTCCATGGGGGCGCCCACGGCGGCGCCGACGACGGCGCGGTTGCTCGCACGGTTGTGGGCGCCGACGGCCGACGCGGTCCGGTCCGAGCAGAGAGCGATTCTAGCCGGCGTCCCCGGCACCGACCGGTCCCGCTATGGGCCCAGGCTGCTGCTGCTGGACGCGGACCTGCTGGCCGTGCTCGCCCTGCACACCGCGCTCGCTCACTGCCTCGCCGCGCCCGGCCGCGGCGCGCCCGCCTCGGGCGGCCGCGCGCCGTCGCCCGCCAAGGCGCGCGCGGCCGGCACCGCCCGGTTCACGCCGCTCGCGCTCGCCGTCGGGCGCGCGGTGCGCGACCAGGTGCGGCTGGAGCGCCTGGCGGGCGCGGTGAGAGGCGAGTCGGCGCGCGCGGCCGACCTGGCCGCGCTGTACGCGTCCGTGCGCTCGTCCGGCCCCTTGACCCCCGCCCGCGAAAAGCAACTCCTGGCCCGCTTTGCCGCCTCCGCGTCTGACGGGGGCGGCGCGAGCGCGCACGATGGGTTTGAAGCGCGCCTCGCGGCGCTCGCGCCCGACCCGCCCACGACGCCGCGCGCGCGCAACGCCGCCGCCGCCGCCGTGCGCGACGCGGCCGCCGCCCTGGACGAGGGCGACGCGTGGGGCGCGGACATCGAGGGCAAGGTGGGCGCCGCGCTGCTCATGCTGCTGGCCAACTCTGCGACCGTGCCCGTGCCAACCCGCGGCGCCGACGGCCGGCCGCTGCCCGGCGCCGCCCCCCCCCCGCTCGAGCCCGCTTTTTCCCACGACAACAAGGGCGCGCGCGCCAAGGGCGGCGTGCGCCGGGTGGGCCTCTTCCGGCTGCACGACGAGGTGTGGCGCCAGGCGACCGGCTCCGACCGCGCGCGCTCGGCGCTCGAACCCGCCCACCTGCCCATGCTCGTCCCGCCCCTCCCCTGGCGCACGCACGATTCCGGGGGGTACCTCGCGTCGCGGCACTGCGTCATGCGGGTCAAGGACGGGCGCACGCAGCGCGCGCTGCTGCGCGCGGCCGACGCGGCGCCGCCGGCGGGGCTGTCGCAGGTCTATGACGCGTTGAACGCGTTGGGCGAAGTACCCTGGCGCATCAACACGGTCGTCTTGGACGCGGTCGAGGCCGCGGTCGCGGCCGGCGGCGGCGTGTGCGGGCTGCCGCCGGCGGCCGGCGAACCGCCCGTCCGCGCTCCCGGCTTCACCGCGCGCCGCCCGCCACCGCCCTGGCCCCCGTCCCCGCCCGGTGCGCCGCTCGCCCCTCCGCCTGGCCAGCTGATGCTCACCGCCGAGACGGCCGACGAGCGGGCCGCGCGCGCGCGCGCCAACTCCGCCGCGCGCAAGCGTAACCGCGAGCGCCACTCGCTGCGCTGCGACCTGGACCTCAAGCTGGCGGTCGCGCGCGAGTTTAGGCAAGACAAGTTCTATTTCCCGCACTCTATGGATTTCCGGGGCCGCGCCTATCCCATGCACCCCCACCTCAACCACCTCGGCTCCGACGTCTGCCGCGGCGTGCTCACGTTTGGCGAGGCCATCCCCCTGGGCGAGGACGGGTACGACCACCTGTTGTTGCAGGTGTCGGCGTCGGTCGGCGGGCTGCCGGCCAAGCGGCCGCTGTCGGACCGACTCGCCTACGCATCCGACCGCATCGCCGACATCCACGCCACGGCCGACGACCCGTCGTCGAGCACGTGGTGGCACGAGGCGGACGACCCGTGGCAACTGCTCGCGACGTGCATCGAAATTCGCGACGCCGACGCGTCCGGCGACCCCGCCACCTTCCGCTCCGCCCTGCCCGTCCGCATGGACGGCTCCTGCAACGGGTTGCAACACTATGCGGCGCTGGGGCGGGACGCGGCGGGCGGGAAGGCGGTCAACCTGGTGCCGGCCGCCGCGCCCGCGGACGTCTACTCCGACATCGCCGCCGCGGTGGCCGCCCGGGTCGCCGCCGACGCGGCGGCCGGCGTCCCGGAAGCCGTTGCGCTCAGTGGGTGCGTGGACAGGAAGCTGGTCAAGCAGACGGTGATGACGTCCGTCTACGGCGTCACCTTTTTCGGCGCGCGCGACCAGGTCGCCGCCCGCCTGCGCGAGCGCGGGTGGGCGCCCGACGCGGACGCCACGTTCCGGGCGTCGGCCTACGCGGCGGGCGTCACGCTGCGCGGGATTGGGGACCTGTTTGGGTCGGCGCGCGCCATCATGGCGTGGCTCGCCGACGCCGCGTCGGCCGTCGCCGCCACCGGCTCCGTCGTCACGTGGCACACCCCGCTCGGCCTGCCGTGCTCGCAGCCGTACCGCGCGAGCAAGGCGCGCGCGGTGCAGACGGTGGCACAAAAACTCATCCTCGAGGGCGACGCCGCGCGGCGCGGCGCCGCCCCCGCCCTGCGCCGCCGCCAGCGGGCGGCCTTCCCCCCCAACTTTATCCACGCGCTCGACTCGACGCACATGATGATGACCGCGTCCGCGTGCCGGAAACAGGGGGTCGCGTTCGCCGGCGTGCACGACTCTTTTTGGACGCACGCCGGGACGGCGACGCGCTTGGCGTCGATCCTGCGCGAAGCCTTCATCGACCTGCACTCGCAGCCGCTGCTGGAGGACCTGGCGGCCGACTTTCGCGCGGCGCACCCCGCGCTGGCGTTTTCGCCCGTGCCCGCGCGCGGCGAGCTCGACCTGGACGGCGTGCGCGAGTCGAAATACTTCTTTGCCTAGAGGAGGTGGCGGCGGGCGGGTGGGGAGAGGAGAGGGGGCGCGTTTTTTTCTTTCGGTTCTGCCCAGGGTGCGAATCTCTCTCACTGCTCGCGTCACGGTTTTTCGGGGTGCGCGTTTGTGTGACTCAATTCTGGTTCACGCACACACAACGCGCGAGCGCGGGGCCGCGCGCTCCGAGGCGCGCGCGCCAGCCGCCCTGTCCCCTAGCCCCCTTACCCCTCCCTCCGTCACGCCCGCTTCTTGGCCTTGGTCACCCGGCCCGAAGTGCGCGTCTTGGGCGTCGGCGCGGGGCCGGCGACGAGGCACCACAAGTAAAAGGCGGCCCTGGAGGAGAGGGAAGGAAAAAAGGTCGGGAACGGGGCGCCGCGACCCACCACCACCACCTCCACCACCCGCGCCGCTCACATGACGGCCGACGGCGCCGCGACGACGAGGCCGGGGTACGCGCGCCCGGTGTCGAGGTAGCGTTTCCCCATCCCCGCCGCCACTATCGCCGCCACCGCGAGCGACAGCCCCGTCGCCTTTTTGTTCAGTTTGCCCGCTTCAAAGCTCTTGAGCGAGGCGGACGCGGCGGCGAAGAGCAGGCCGGAGGACACCGCGCCCGCAATCAGCGAGTGCAGCGATTTGTGGGGGCCGGCCCAGGCCATCATGCCGCCCAGGGCCAGTGCGCCGGCGTAGGGGAAGCTGCGGGAGAGGGGAGGGGTGGAGGGAGGGTGGGTTTTTTGTCCGCGCGCGATTCGCGCGCAGGGACGCGAGGCGGTTGGACGGCCGTGGGCCGCCGCACGCCAGCACGGGCTCACGTCAGGCAAAAGTCGAACATTGAAAGGCGTGGGAGGCAGGCGGGAGCCGGGCAAGAGTGAACCCAGCTCGGCGACACCGCTGCCCCGCACTGTGCAACGCGGCCGCCGCCGCCCGCACCCCCCGATGGAGGACGCCGGCGTCAGGTGCGACCGCGGCCTAGCGCCGCCGCACACCGCGCCCAATCGGCCGCCGACGCGCCGCCTCCCTCCCGCCGCCCCCCAGCTTTGACGCCGGCGCGTGGGACGTGCCCGACACGCTCGACTGGTTGGAGGCGCTGCCGTCGCGGGCGTCCGTGTGCCTCCAGTTCCCGGACGGCCTGCTGCCGGCGGCGCTCGACGTTCACGCGGCGCTGGCGGCCGCCGCCACCACTCGCGGCTGGACGGGGACCGAGGTGAGATCAAGAGGGGCAGGACTAGAGGGAGAGACAAGGAGGAAGGAGAGCGGCAAGGGTATCGCCGACGACACGCCCTCTTCCTCGCCTCAGTTTTACGTCCTGGCCGACTCGACGTTCAACCCCGCCTCCCCCGACGAGCTGGCCGCCGACCACGTGGCCGGGGACGCCCTGATCCACTACGGCCCCGCCGCGCTCGACGCGGCGCCCGCGCGGTTGCCCGTCCGCTTTGTCCTCGCGCCGCGCGTCGCCGTCGACGTGCCCGCGGTGGCAGAGGCGGTGAAGAGATTTGCGGAGAGTCTGCCGGACGGTGTGCCGGGCGTGGTGCTGCTGCCGAGCCAGGGCGCGGCGTGGGCGGCGCCCGCGCTCGCGGCCGCGCTCGCCGGCGTGCCTTCGGTCGCCGTCGCGGCCCCAGCCGCCGACGTGCTGCTCCCGGGCCAAGCCCCGCCACCGCCGCCGGCCGACGTGCGCGCGCCGGCGGCGTCGGCCGCGCTCGGCGGCCTCACGTGGCGCCCGCCCGCCGGCGCGCCGCCGGCGGCCGCCGCGTACGCGTGGCTGGGCGACCCGCCGCCCGAAGGCGATGTGCCGCCCCCTCTCGACGTCCTCCGCCTGGCCCTGGCCGCGTCCCCGGCCTGGGTCGCCATCTGCCCCGCGTCCGCGACCACCACCCCCCTCGACGTGTCCGCCCCCGCCCGCGTGCTCAGCCGCCGTTACTTCGCCGTGCAGAAAGCGGCCAACGCGGCCATCGTAGCGGTCGTGCTCACGACGGGCGCGGGGGCCGAGGGCGTGGCGGCGGCCGACGCGGTGGCAGAGAGGGCGGCGGCCGCGGGGAAGACCGTCTACCGCCTCGCCCTGGGCCGCCCGACCCCCCCAAAGCTCGCCAACTTTGCCGAGGTGGGCGCGTTTGTGCTCGTCGCGCCGCCCGGCGGCCAACTGCTGCCCTGCTGGCGCGACGTGGGGGTGCCAGTGTTGACCCCCGCGGAGGCCGCGCTCGCCTTCGGCGACGCCGACCCGGTCGCGGGGTGGGACGCCGGGGGGTACAAGTTTCCCACGCTGCGCGAGGTGGCGGCCCTGGGAGGGGGCGAGGGGCGCGAGGCGGGGGTGGCGCCGGCCCCGCGCTTCTCCCTCGTCGACGGCGGCCTCCACGGCGACGGCGACGGCGGCGTCGAAGGCCTTACAGCGTCAACCACTACCGATCTCGCCACTCGCCACCTGGCCGGCCTCGCCCTGTCCAACCCCGCCGGCAAAGCGCTCGCGCCCGCGGCGACCGCCGCCGAGTTCCTGGCCACACGCCGCGCCTTCACCGGCCTGCCCACGCCCGCCACGGGGGCGCCGGTCAAGGCCGCGGCGGGCGCGGTGGCGGGGCGGGGGGGCAGGGCGGCGGGGTACGAGGGCGAAGGAGAGGCGTGAGGGAGGAGGGCAGTTGCTTTGGTCCGGTGTGCAGAGCGCGGCGCGTTCCTCCGTCACTCAGACTCGCTCCCATGACCCCCGCCGCCTCTCCCCGCCCGCGCCGGCGGCGGGCGCAAGGCAAAGCGGGCGACGGCGGCGTCAAAAGTGCCGCCCGCGCTCTCCAACACCGCAACCCCCAGCCTCCCCTCCATGCTCCCGCCCTGCGCCCCGCAGTCGGTCGACGAAAAGTATTCAAAGCAGTCAGCCGGCCCCAGGATGGGCGTCGTGCCGACGACGCCGCGCGAGCCGGGCGGGACGCGTGCGTGCGGGCGGCCGGCGGCGTCCTGCACGTCCCACCCGCGCGACACGACCTGCAGGCTGGCGTCCGGGGAGCCGGGCGGGTTTGCGTTCGTCACCCGGATGCGGTAGGTCCACACGTGGCGCCCCGGCGCGCCGCGCGCCGGCTCGAGCGCCGCGACGTGCGCGCTCGTCGCGTCCACGACGACGCCACGCGTGGTGGCGGACGAGGAGGCCGCCTCCATGGCGGCCTGGCCGGCAAGGGAGCGCATGGCGGCCAGGGCGGCGTCGAGCAAGGGGGCGGCGTCGGCGGGCGCCGCGGCGGCGCCCGCACGGAAGTTGGCCAGAATTAGCTTTCCCACCCCGCCGACCCCCCACACGCCGGTGTCGGGCGGGACAGGGATGCCGGGGGGGGCGGCGTGGCGCGCGGCGGCGAGGTGGTAGTCTGGAGGAGGGTAAGAGGTCAGCAGCGCGCCCCGAAACCGCGCCGCCCTCGCGCCCCGCACCCTCCCTCTTGCGCACCATCGCCCGACACGCTCCACCCGTGGCTGGACGTCTGCCACGCGGTGAGGGAAACCGGCTCGCGCGCGGCGACGCGCGGCGCGGCGCCGGGGGGAGCGCGGGAGGCGGCCGCCGCTTCCCAGGCGCGGGCTCCACGTAGGAGCGCGCGTAGGATGGCGCGCGCCGCGGCCATCGCTGCCGCCAGCGCGCCGGAGAGTGACGTGACGCTCGCGACACTCTCTCACGCGCTCTCCCTGCCGCTAGCGCCTCGCCGAGTGCGCTCGCGATGAGCGACGACGCCGTCCTGCTCAAGTTTGTGCAGCTGCAGGCGCGCGCGAGGCGGGGCGGGGCGCGCTGGACTGCGCAGATGGGGCCATGGGACACGCCAACGGCCAGCCGCCTCGCGTGACGTGCCCCGGGTTGGCGCCGGCGCGCGCCAGTGTCGGGACGGCTGGGCGGGAGCGCCGACGCGCCACCTCAACCCTCCCCCCGCCCCCAGTCGTCCGCCGAGCCCGGCTTTTGGCAGGCGCTCGGCCAGCGCAAGCTGGACGAGTGGCGGTTGAGCGAGGCGCCGGTCGACGTGCAGGGTGCGGGAGGGGCCGGGCGCGGGACCGCGGGACCGGGAGGGAGGGGACCGCCGACCCGCCCCCTGTTTCGCAGGCTTCGTCGCGCCTTGTGGCCGCCCCGGCGTCGCGTCCCCGCTGCTGCTCACGACCGCGTCTTTGGACAGCGGGCCGGCACCGGTGCGAGGGGTGAGAGGGCGCTGGGGTTGGGTGGCGCGCCGCGCGCGCGTGCCGACCCCGCGCCCCCGCTGCAGGCCGGCCACGTCTCCGTGCCCGGCACATTGCGCGTCCTCAACTCGCTGGACGCGATGGCCAAGTTTGACTGGGCGGGCGCGCTCGACGCCGATACCAAGCGGATCTGGGGCGTGATTGCGGCGGCACGCGACGCCGGCACGCCGCCGCCCGGCTTTGCGCGCGAGCTGTGCCGCTTCCTGCTCGTGGTGCATGCCGACCTGAAGACGTACAAGTTTACGCACTGGGCCGCGTTTCCCGCGCTGTTGCCGCCCGCGGCGTTTGCGGAGGCGCCCGGGAAGTCTTTGCGGTCGCTCTCGAATTCGCGCCGCATGTCCTCACTCTGCAGGGCGTGCGACGCCGCCGAGCCCGCCGCCGCGTGGTGCGTCACGGTAGTGCCCCACTCAGATCTGCAAGCTGCCGCTACAGTGTCCCCGCTCGAAGACTTGTGGGCGGCGCCGCCGGACGGCGCCGTCCGCTGGCTCGCCTTTGCCGACCCCTCCGGCACGTCCCACGCCCCCGGATGGCCGCTGCGCAACCTGCTGCTGGCCCTGGCGGTCATTCCCGGGATCGCGCCAGGCGAGTTGAACGTCGCGTGCATGCGTCGGGCTGGCGGCGTTTTCAGCGAGTCCGCGTCGCGCCGCGTGACCGTCGCCATTCCCGCCCTCTCCGACGCCACGTGGCCGCACCCGGCCGCCGCGCCGGCCGCGGTCGGTTGGGAGGCCCCCGCCCCCGGCAAACGGACCGGCCCGCGCCGCACCGACCTCGGCGCGTCGCTCGACCCCGCCCGCCTCGCCGCCGACGCGCTGACCCTCAACCTGCGCCTCATGCGCTGGCGCGCGGCCGCCGACCTGGACCCGGGCGTCGTGTCGCGCGCCAAGTGCCTTTTGCTCGGTGCCGGCACCCTGGGCTGCGCTGTCGCGCGCGGCTTGCTCGCGTGGGGCGTGACGCGCATCACGTTCGTCGACGCTGGCCGCGTCTCCTACAGCAACCCCGCCCGCCAATCGCTGTTCACGCACGCTGACGCGCACAATGGCGGGTCGCCCAAAGCCACGACCGCGGCAGCCGCGCTGAAGGCCATCCACCCTGGCGTCGACGCGACCGGCGTCGACCTCACAATCCCCATGCCGGGCCACCCGCCGGCGGACGACGCCGCGTTCGAGTTCTTGGACGACGTCGCCAAGCTCCAGGAGCTCGTGCGGGGCGCGGACATCGTCTTCCTGCTGACCGACACGCGCGAGTCGCGCTGGCTCCCCACCCTGCTCGCCGCCGAGTCGCCCTCCACCCTGGCCATCACGGCCGCCATCGGCTTCGACACCTACGTCGTCATGCGGCACGGCGTGGACGGCCAGGGCGGCAAGGAGCGGCTGGGGTGTTACTTTTGCGCCGACGTCGTCGCGCCCACCGACTCGACCCGGGACCGCGCCCTGGACCAGCAGTGCACCGTGTCGCGCCCCGGGCTAGCCCCGCTCGCGGCGTCGCTGGCGGTGGAGCTGGCGGCGGCGGGGCTGGCGCACCCGGCGGGCGCGCGCGCGCCCGCGCCCGCGGCCGACCCCGACGCCGACGCCGCCCCGCTCGGGCCGGTGCCGCACCAGCTGCGCGGCAGGCTGGGGGCAGGCTTTCAGCAGGGGCCCATGGCGGGCGGCGCGTTCGCGCAGTGCAGCGCGTGTTCGCGCGCGGTGCGCGCGGCGTGGCGCGAGCGCGGGGCGGCGCTCGTGCTGGCCGCCGCGCGCGACCCGGGCGAGCTGGAGCGCGTGTCAGGGCTGGCGGAGCTGCACGCGACCATGGAGGCGATGGCGCTGGAGGAGAAAGAGGAGGGGAACGAGGAGGGTGGCGCCGACGCCGGCCCCAGCGCCGCCGCTGGCGACGACGACGACTGGCTCGAGCTCTGATGTGTGTCCCTCAGTGTGTTACATTGAATTCCCTCCCTCACGTGCCTAGTCTGCCAGCGCGCGCCCGAGGCCGGGAACGAGCACGCGCTCGAGGCAGATCCCGCTGCCGCCGCCCTCCCCATCCCCTTCGGCCGCCAACAGCGCGCGGTACCCCGCGTCGGCGTGCGCGGCAGCCGCGGCAACCGCCAGCGCGCGGCACTGGGGGTCGGCATCGGCCGCGGCGGCCTCTTCGGCCGCCGCGCGCGCGCGCTTGAGCGCGGCCGCTACCCCTGGATCGCCCGCCACCGCCGCCGCCGGCACCGCGGTCGCCACCGCGGCGCCCGCGGCGAGCGCGCACCGGCGCACGTAGGGCGACGCGGAGCGCGCGACGGACGGCGAGGCGGCCAGGTCGGCGGTCGCCGCGCCAACGAGGCCCGCCTGGCGCGACGGCGCGGCGGCCGCCGCCAACGCGGCCAGCGTGGTCAGCAGCCGCCCCAGCAAGCCGGCGTCCCGGCCGAAGAGGTCGACGCCGTGACCGGGGGCGTCGCAGCGGGAGAGGAGGGCGGTCGTCCAGGGGAGCGCGTGCGCGGCGAAGAGGTTGAGCCGGCGCGGGGGTGGGGGGGACGCCGCGGCGGCGGCGGCCGCGGCCAGGGCCGCGGGCGCCCAGACGCGGGTACGGGCGGGGCGGGCGGGCGCCATCATGAGAGGGGGCGGGGCGGCGGGCGGTGGCGCGGCGGGGAGAGCGTCGCCGCCGCCGCCGCCCCCGCGCGCCAGCAAGCCCGCCGCGTCGGTCAAGCAGTCCAGGGCCAGCACCCTCTGCGCCAGGGTCAGGTGCGGCGAGTAGAGCTGGTCGGCGAGCGCGGGCCCGAGCGCTCCCGGCGCGGCGGCGGCGAGCGCGGCGAGCGCGCCGCGCCGCGCGCGCGCGACGCCGCCGCCCTCTTCCCCGTTTTCGGTCCACTCGGGCAGGCGCGCGACCAACAGCGCCCGACCCAGGTCGACCGCGTGCGCGGGCAGGTCGTCGGGGGACGCGGCGACGAGGGCAGCCGCCGCGCGCACCGCCGCCGCGACGCCGACCGGGTCGTCGGATTTGCGGAGAGCCGCCGCCACGTCCCTCAATTGTGCGGGGCGCGGCATGCCGCCCGCGATGCCGGCCATGCGCGCGGCGGCGGTCGGGGCGGTCTGGGAGGACGCGGACGAGAGGTCGGCGACGTCTGGGTCGGCGCGCCGCACCGCGCGCGGCGCCGGAAACGCAAACCTCGACCCCTTCCCGCCCGGCCCCCACTTGGCCACCGCCGTCGGCGCGTCCATGGGCAGCGGCGGCGCGTCGGCCACGGGCGTGGCGTCGGCGGCGCCGGCGTCCGGCGCGGCGCGCGGCGGCGGCGGCCGGCCGAGGAGCCAGTCGCCGCCGCGCGCGCCGGGCCACCACGCTTCCTCGGGCAGGAGGTCCAGGTCTTCGCCCGCGAATAAAATGCTCGCGTCTGAAGGCGCGGGGCCGAGCGACGCGCCCAGCGCGTGCCCGACCCGCATCCCGCTCCGCAACACGGCCGGCAGCGGCGACCCCAGCCGGTCACCGACGCCGCGCAGCAGCAGCGGCAGCACGTTGGGCGTGGTTTCGACGACGGTCTTGCCGGCGCGGGCGACGAGGGCGGCCAGGACGGCCCCCGCGTACGCGTCGGCCGCAGCCGGGGGCGGCTCCGGCGCTCCAGGAGGCGCCCACGCGGCCGCCGCATAGGCCAGCAGGTCCGGGAGAGTGCCCGCCGCGTCGGCCAGGGCGGGGAACAGGGCAGCGGCGGGGGGCGAGAGGGGGCGGCGCGCCGCGAGCGCAGCGAGCGCGGCGCGCGCGGCGGGGGTGGCGAGCGTGGTCGGCGCGTCGACCGCGGCCGCCAAAGCTGAGGCGGCGGCGATGGGGTTGCTAGGGTGCGCACCCGCGGCTGCCGCCAGCAGGCCTGCCAGCAGGGCCACACACCCCGCCGCCGGCTCGCCACCCCCTGGCGCCGCGGCGAGCGCGGCCGCCAGTCCCGGCGGCCCCGCGGCCCACGCGCCGGCGGCGGCGTCGAGCGCCCACCCGCGACGCGCGAGGCGGGCGAGCAGGGCGCCGGCGAGGTCGGCCGAGCGCGGCGCGGTCGCTGCGGCGACCGCGGCGCGCGCCACCGCACGCGCAAACGCGGGGCCGGCCAGCGCGGGGTCGTGCATGCTGGCCGCCTTGTCGGGGACGGCGGCGAGCGAGGCGGCGAGCGCGGCGGGGCCGCCGCAGCGGTGCGCGGGGAGACGGCAGGTGCGCACGCGGGTCTGCCCCCCGTGCCCCCCGTGCCCCCCGTGCCCCCCGTGCCCCGCGTCGCAGTGCGCCGCCAGGGCCGCCACGCCGTTACCTTCCACAAAGGACGCCACGAGCGCGGCGGCCGCGGCGCCGGCGCCGGCCGCGGTCGCCGCCGCGGCGCCGCGCGGCGCGCGCGGGTCAGCAGGCGCCACCGACGCCAGGTGCCCGCCGCACGCGTCCAGGGTGGCGGCCGGCGGCGCGGCCGCGAAGAAGGACGCGATGGCGGCGGCGGAGGAGGGGGGGAGGGTGGGGAGCCAGTCGGGGGCGACGACTGTTGAAGAGCACAGGGACAATGTGAACCGCGTCGCCTCGGGTGCTCCCCCTATGTCGAAGCCCCTGCGCCGCCCGCCACCGCGCGCGCCGCCGGCCGCCGCCGCACCGCCCCGGGCGCGCGCCGGCCTGCGCGGCGGCGGCGGCCCCTCGTGCATGCCCCTTCAATTATTTCTCTCTCCCGGCTCACCGTCGAGCAGCGCCCCCGCCACCGCGTCGAAGCCCGCGCCCGCCGCCAGCGCGGCCATGGCGTCAGTATGGCTGGCGACGGACCGCACGGCGGCGCCGGCGGCGAGGGCGGTGGCCAGCAGGGCGTCGCCGTCGGGCGGCGCGCCGGCGTCGGTCGCCGGCGCGGGCGAGTCCGGAGCCTCCGGCGCTGGCCCTCCACCATACGTCGCGTGCAGGTCGACCAGCAGCACCTCGATCTAGAGGAGAGGGGGGTGGATTGGGGCGCCGCGCCGGCCGTCGCCCGCCCCATTGCGCCGCCCGCCCCCTTACCTGGTCGCTCGCGCCCGCACCGTCCACCGAGGCGGCCAGCGACCGCGCGTGGGCGTCGACGAGGGGGGGGAGGGGAGGGCCGTCGCTGGAGGCCGCCATAGCGGCAAGACGCGCGCGGGTGTGGAGAGGGGCGAGAGAGGGGCGAGAGCGAGGCTGCTGCGCCCGCGCCTCCTCCCCAAGCCGCCACATGTGTCAACGCCGGCGTTACGCCGGGACGGCCTTGCAAAGGGCGGGCCGGCCACGCTCCAACTGCCCACAACGCGCGCGACCCGCCGCGCCGCTCCAGCGCCACACCCTCTTCCCTGCACGCCTCCGTCACTCGTCGTCGCTGTCGGTCGTCACCAGGTGCGCTGCGGCCACCGCGGCCGCGTCGCAGCCGAGCGCGAGGAAGCAGGCCTCTTTGTCCGCGCCCTCGAGCCCCGCGCACGCCTCGATCGCGTCCTTGGCGTCGGCGATGAGGCACTCGCCGCGCGCGGGCGTGGCCTCGAAGTGGGGTTCCGCCGCGGCGGGCGCTTTCGAGTCGGGCGCCATGGCGCGCAGCGCGCGGGGGGCGCGGCGCGCGCCGCCGGGGGCGCGGGCAGCGATCGTGGGGCGGGTGCAAGCCGCGCGCATGGTGACCGGGGTGTGGGGTGTGTGGAAGAGTGAGATGGGGCGCGCGCGCCGGCGTCCGACCCCATTCCAGCTCACCCTCCCGTACCCCTTTTTTGTCGCCGCCGCGGCCCGCGCGACACGGCCACACAAAGAGCAAACACCACCACCCCCTCCCCCCCTCAATCCTTGGGCCGCACCGGCCCCCCCGCGACCACCCTCCCTTTCCCCTTGGCCGCGTCGTCCTCAGCGCGCGCGAGCTCTTGCGCCAGCGTCCGCGGCGGCGGCAGGATCCGGTCCACGATGCCGTAGGCGAGCGCCTCGTTGGCGTCGAAATAGGCGTTGCGGTTGAACTTGCGCTGGACGTCGCTGGAGAGAAGGGGGGGAGCGAAAAAGAGAGGGCGTGGGCCGGCCGAAAAAAGAAGAAAAAAGGCTCCCGACTCGCCCCGCCCCGCCCCCTCTCACCGCAACGGTTGCCCCGTGGCCTGGGCGAGGACCCGGTTGACATAGTTCCGCGCGCGCATCAACTCCTTGGCCTCGTTGTCGATGTCCGACGCCTGCCCCCGCGCGACGCCCGACGGGTGGTGCAGCATGATGCGCGTGTTGGGCAGCACGCACCGCTTGCCCTTGGCGCCCGCGGCGAGCAGGAAGCCGGACATGCCCATGCACGCGCCGAACCCGACCGTGCCGACGTCCGACTCGAGGTACTGCATGGTGTCGTGCAGGGCGAGGCAGGGGACGACGTCGCCCCCGGTGCAGTTGATATAGAGGCTGAGGGTGGGGGAGAGGGTGGGGTGAGCATTGCCCTGCTTCTCGGCCGACCCCGAAACCGTTTGCCTCCCTCTCCCCTTCTCCCGCCCCCCGCACCGGATGTCTTTCGTTTTGTCCTCCGAGTCCAGGTAGAGCATGGTGGCCACCAGCTGGTTGGCGAGTTCGTCGTCGACCGGCTTTTGCAGGAAGATGATGCGGTCCCGGTACTGGAGGGTTGGGGTTAGGGTTCGGGTTGGGGTTGGAAATTAGGGTTGGGGGTCGAGGCCTCTTCTCCTCCTCCCCCCCACCTTGGCCCCCCTCGTTCCCGCACCATGACGTTCCAGATGTCGATCCACACCCAGGCCGACGATTTGGGGAGGCGGTAGGGGACGCGGGGAACGCCGACGGGCATCATGCGGGGCGCGACGCGGCGCGCGGCGCCGCGCGGCGCGGCGACGGCTGCCGACGCGGCCGTCATCCAGTCGGTCGATGCGGCCGCGAGCGCGGGCGCGGCGGCGAGGACGTGGGCTGGAGGGATGAGGGCGCGGCAGGGTCGGCGCGGGCGGCCGCCGGCGTGCGCGCGGCGCCGCCTCTCGCAACCCCCACACCCCTCTCCCTAACGCACATGCGCGAGCCAGGCCGACGAAGGGGCCCATGGAGGGCGGCGCAGGGGCGGGACGGCTGCGGGTGGAGGGGAAGGCGTCGGCGGCGCGAGCGCAGGCGGCGGGGCGCGGGCGCGACGCCGCACCGGCGCGACGCGGCGCGCGCGCCCGAATGTGGGCGCCCGCGAGCGCGGCGGGCGCGCGCAAAGCCCCATGCCACCTCCCCCCACGCTCACCGCATCCCGCCCGACGCCGCCGCCCTCCGGTGCGCCGCCGGGGGCGCGCGGGCGCCGACGACGACGACGGCCATCGCGGGAGGGGCGCGGCCGCGGGGCGGAGAGTCGCGCCGGCCGTCGCGCGGCCTGACGCCTCCCCACTCCCCACCCCCGTGTGGCTCCAATGCTGCCCCCCACGCGCAGCGCGCTGCCTCGCGGCCGCTCCGCCCCCCCCCGGGCGTCGACCGCGCCCGACGGCGGCGCGGAGCTGGGCGCGCCGCCGCGCGCGCCCACGCCGCCGACGCGCCCCCAGGCGCCCGGCGCGCGCGGCGCGGCCGTGCTGCAGCGGCCGCCGCCGAGCCAGCGCATGAGCGACGCGCGGCGCAAGCAGCAGGGGCCGGAAGGTGAGGGTTGAGGGAGGGGGCGAGACGGCTTCGTGGCGGCACGCCCGCGTGCGCCCGCATTGGCGCCCAGCGACCACCATGGAGCCCCCACGACACGCGTCGATGGCGACTGGCGGCGGCCGCGGGTGGTGGCGGCTCCGGGCGGCCGCCGGCGGCCCGCGGCGGCGGTGGCGCGTGCCGCCACCCGACCCCTGCCTTGCTTTTCAGGCCTCAACGACCGCCCGCCCCGCCCCCCACGCCCCGGCGGCGACTGGCGCCCGAACTCTGCCGGCCCTCCCGGCCGCGGCGGCGGCGGCCGCGGCGAGGGCTACGGCCGCGGCGACGGCGGCGGCCGCGGCCGCGGCCGCGGCGACGCCTCCGGCTTTGGCCCCCCCGGCCCCCCCGCCCGCGCCGCCGGCTTCGGCCCCGACCGGCCGCCGTCGCGCGGCCCCGGCGCCGGCCGCGGCAGCGGCCGCGGCCGCGGCGGCGGCGGCCGCGGCGGGTTCGACGCGCGCGGCGCCGGCTTCGACGCGCGCGACAAGGGCCGCCCCCGCCAGTCGGCCGCGGAGAAGATCGAGGCGCGGCGGTCGGCGCGGTCCAACAGGAAGCAGGCGCGCGCCGACGCGGCCGACGTGGCGGTCGCGGAAGACATTTTCGAGGTCGGCCCGGACGGCATGGCCGTCGCCGACCTCGCCGCCAAACTGGCCATCCCTCCCACCGCCGTCGTCAAGTCCCTCTTCCTGAAGGGCGTCATGGTGCAGGTCAACCAGGTGCTCGACCTGGACATGGTCCGCGCCGTCGCGGGCGAGCACGGCGCCGACGCCGTCGCGGCCGACGCCGTGGGCGTCGCGCACGCCGCCAAGAAGAACGGCGAATTCGAGTTCGACGACGACGCGCCCGAGGACATGGCGCCGCGGCCGCCGGTCGTCACGGTCATGGGCCACGTCGACCACGGCAAGACGTCCCTCCTCGACTTTGTGCGCAACGCCAAAGTGGCGGCCGGCGAAGCCGGCGGCATCACGCAGTCCATTGGCGCCTACACGTGCGACGTCGGGGGCGCGGGCGCCGCCGACGGCGCGCTGCGCCGCGTCACCTTTCTCGACACGCCCGGCCACGAAGCCTTTTCCGCCATGCGCGCGCGCGGCGCGCGCGTGACCGACATCGCGGTCGTCATCGTCGCCGCGGACGACGGGGTGCGGCCGCAGACGGTCGAGGCGGTCGCGCACGCGCGCGCGGCGGGCGTGCCGATCATCGTCGCGATCAACAAGGTCGACAAAGAGGGCGCCGACGTGGAGCGGGTCAAGGGGGAGCTGGCTGAAAAGGCCGGTCTCGTGCCGGAAGAGTGGGGCGGGGACGTGCCGATGGTGCCGATCTCCGCGAAAAAAGGGACGGGCGTCGACAACCTGCTCGAGACGGTCGCCCTCGTCGCCGAAATGGAGCAACTGTGCGCCAACCCGTCCCGCCCCGCGGCCGGCACCGTGCTCGAGGCCCACCTGGACCGGCGGTCGGGCCCGACCGCGTCGGTGTTGGTGGCGGTCGGCACGCTGCGCCCGGGCGACGTCATCGTCGCGGGCGCGGCGCACGGCCGCGTCAGGTCTCTGGTGGATGCATCCGGCGAATTGGACGCCGCCGGCCCGTCCATGGCCGCCCTCGTCACCGGCCTCAACGCGGTGCCCGCCGCGGGCGACGGCTTCCGCGTGTGCGCGAGCGAGCAAGACGCCCGCCGCGCGGCGGAAGCCGCGCAGGACGCCGCCCGCCTCGCCCGCCTGGACGACGCGTCGTCCGGGTCCAAGATCACGACCATGTCGCTCGCGTCCCTGGACGACGATGAAGGCGGGTCGGGGGCGGAAGCGCTGCAGCGCGTGAATGTCGTCCTCAAGGCCGACGCGGCGGGCGCCGTCGAGGCCGTCAAGTCGGCCGCAACCGCCCTGCCCCAGGACCGGGTGGCCCTCCGCTTCCTGCTTGCGGGGCCGGGCGACGTGACGCTGTCGGACGTGGATTTGGCTTTCGCCTCGTCGGCCCTCATCCTCGGCTTCAACGTGTCCCCATCCGACGCCGTCGCCGCCGCCGCCAAGCGTGTCGGCGTCGACATCCGGTCGTACCGCGTCATCTACGACCTGGTGGACGACCTGAGGGCGGCGATGGAGGGGCGGCTCGGCGCGATTGATGAACGCATCCCCATCGGCTCGGCGGCCGTCCAAGCCTCGTTCGGCTCTGGCGGCCGCAAAGTGGCCGGCGTCGTCGTCACCGACGGCGCCCTGCGCAAGGGCGCGCTCGCGGTGGTGACACGCAAGGGCAAAACGGTGGCGGAAGGGGCGATTGCTTCCTTGCGCCGCGTCAAGGACGACGTCAAGGAGGTCACGGCCGGCGTCGAGTGCGGCGTCGGCGTCGCCGGCTTCAACGATTGGGAGGCGGGGGACGCCATCGCCGCGTTTGACGTCGTGTCCAAGCAGCGGACGCTGGAAGAGGCGTCGGAAGAGGTGGAGAGGCTCGGGGCGGCGGTCGTGAGCGCCGAGCCGGCGGCGGCGTGAGCGAGAGAACGGGGGCGAGATTTTTGGGGCGAGGCGGTGGTGTGCAGTCGACACGGATTCGCAATCATTCACACAGGCGCGCGCGCGGCGGGGAGAGGGAGTGAGGGAGGAAACAAGAGCGCCGTCACGGCGACCCGCCTCCTCCCTCTTCCGCTTCCGCCGCCGCCGCCGCCAGCATCTCGGCCGCCAGCCGCTCCGTCGTCAGGTCGGCGGCCGCGGCGGCGAGGCGGTCGCGCGGGCGGCGCGGCGGCGACGGTAGGCCGGACGACGAAGAGCCGCCGGCGTCGGACGCCGACGGCCCCTCCTCTTCTTTCCCGGTCAAGTCGGCGATGATCTGCTTCAGGGCCGACACTTCGTCCGTCCTGGCGAGCAGTTCGACGACGTGCGCGGCGAGTGAAGCGCGCGCGTCGCCCACGTCCGCCTCGGCCTGAGCCTTGGCCGCGTCGGCCGCGTCGGCGCGACTCCGCTCCGCTTCCAGCTCGGCCTTGAGCTCGGCCACGCGCCGCTCCAGGGCCACCACGCGCGCCGCCGGCGCCGCATCCGCCAACGCGTCGTCGTCGAGCCAGATCGCCCGGCCCAGGGCAGACGCCAGGGCGGCCGCCGCGACGCGGGCGTCTTGCAGGTTGCCCTGGGCCGCGGCGAGGGGGGGGGAGGGTGCCATCGGCTCTGCAGCGGGCGCGTCGGCCACTATAGCCGTCCCCGATGCCGCCTCGCACGCGCCGCGGCGCCGCGGTGCCCGTGCGCCGTCTGGCGTGGCGCTCGCTGTGTTCACAGATGTCGACAACGTGCTGAAGATCATGGAGGCGCTCGCGACGCTGCAGCCCGCGCCTGCCCCAGTGCCCGCCGGCCTGCTGCCGCTCGACGTCGCTGCGTGTCTCGCCATGGTGCACCCCGCGTGGCGCGCCGCGTCGGCGCGGGTTCCGACGCGGGTGGACGCGGCGGACAAAAAGCTGTGGCGCCTGGTCGACGCCGCGAAACTTGCCCCACCGCGCGCGTGTCGGCCCTGCTCGCCCGCGCCAACCTGGGCGCCATCGACTTTGGGGAGAAGTAGACCTCGTGGGTGGATGCTGGCGGCGCCCGCTTGAGCGCACCGTCCGAGGACGGTGCGCTCGGCGGGGAGAGAAAGAGGGAGGGTGCGCCGCACGGTGCGCGTGTGCTTGCAACCCCCACAACCCACGCCGCACGCACGCCCATCTTCGCGGCGCGCCGTCACCGCCGCCGCCGCCCGGCAGCTCGGCCAGGGCGGAACCGCTGCCGCGCCCGCCACTCACCCCCGCCCAATGCCGGCCACCGCCGCCCGCGCGCTCTCGCTGGGCGCGCCTCCCGTCTACGTGCTTGCAGGTGGGGGTGCCGGACCGGCGGCAGAAGTGCTGACGAACGCTGACCTCGTGCACGCTGTCCTCTTCGCGCCGCTCGAGCCGCCGGGTGGCGCCGCCCGCGGCCTCCTCTCCCTCCAAGAGGCCGCCCGTCTCTCAACCGTGCACCCCGCATGGCGGGACGCGGCGTCCCGCATCCCCACGCGGCTCGACGCCCCCCCCGCCGCCGCGCTCGCCGCGCTCGCGGCCCTCCCCCGCGCCGCCGCCGACGCCCGCATGGCCACCCTGCGATGCATCGACATGGGTGAGCGCGCCACGTGCGAGCAAGCGCTGGCGGGCGCGCGCGCGCTGCGCGCAGCGCGGCCGCCGCGCGGCGCCGCGCTGGCCAACCCGAGCCTGGCGACGCGCTGGTTGCGCGACCTGGAGGAGGAGGGAGGAGGTGTCTCGTTTGACACTATCCTGCGCGCTCGGGGCCCCTGGCAGTCGGCCGCGGCCGGCGAGGCCATTCCGAGGTCGGTCCGCGCGCTCTCGCTCTGCGCGGGGGCGCGCGCGGGAGGGACCCCGCACCCGGACCTGCTCTCAGGCATGCTCAACCTAGAGAGCATCACCCTGATCGGATTCGGGGCCGCCGACTTTGCGCTGCCGCTGCCGGCGGGCTTGCGGACAATGCGCCTCGAGCGCGTGCGCCCCGACGCGCGGCAGCCGGCGCGCCTCGCCGGCTGGCGGGGCGCGCCCGACGCCGCGGGCACCGCGGTCGAGCTCGAGTTTGAGCGGCCGGGCAAGGCCGAGGCGCGGGCGGGGGCGAGGGAGGCGCTGGTGGAAGCGGGGGTGGCGGCCGCCGCGGCGGCGGTTGCCGTGTCCGCGCCTGGGCGGGCGGTGGCTTTTGCCCTGCCTGGCGGCGACGGCGACCCCGACAGCGACGCGGCGGCGTTTGTGCAGGGCGTGGTCGAGGCAGGAGGGCCGCGGCGCCTCTTCAGCGTCCGCGCCGACCGTGGCGTCCGCGTCGGCGCCGCCGCGCCGGCCGACATCGCGCGCGCGGCGCGCGGCACGCGCGTGCGCGTCGGCCACGGCCCGGGCTGGATGGCATGCCGCGTGGAGGGTCAGGGTGCGTGAGGGAGAGAGGGAGAGAGAGAGTGTTTGCCTGCGGGCGCGAGAGCCTTGCAGCCCCCATCCTGTGGGCGCAAGAGCCTTGCAGCCCCCATCCGCACGACCAAAAAAGACAACCCCGCTCAAGGCGCGACCGTCGCCGCGGCCACCGCCGCCGCCGCCGCCGCCGCCCGCAGCTCGGCCCGGGGCGGGTGCGCGGCGAAGCGCTTGGTGCGGCGCGACACTTCGGCGCGCACGTTGCCGGGAGGAGTGACAAACGTCTCGGCGTCGACGACCGAGACCGAGCGCTCGTGCCTCGTCGTTTTGAACACCACGATCCCCTCCTTGAGCGCAAACAGGGTGTCGTCCGTGCCGCGGCCGACGTCGGCGCCGGGGTGGAACTGAAAGGGAGAGGGGTGGGGACCGTGTGGGAGGAGGTCGCGGCCGACGCGGCGCCAGGAGCCGCCGCCGCCGTGCGCGCAGGCGGCCGCGAGGTCGCCCTCGCCCCTGCCCCTCCCCGGAGACCGCATTGGGCGGCCGCGAGCGCGCGGCGGGGGTGCCGGCCCGCATGCGGCCCCACGGCCCCGCACGCGCACCGCGCGGCCGCGTGCCGCGCGCGCCGCCCCCTCTCCCGCCTCCCTCCCCCCCCCAAACCACGCACCCGCGTCCCCAGCTGGCGCACGATGATGCCTCCCGCCTTGACGGGCTGGCCACCGTACACCTTGATGCCGCGGCGCTGAGGGAGAGAGGGGAGGAGGGCGTGGGCGGCGGCGGCGCGCGCCGCGTGGGGGGGCTCGCCGCTTGCCGCCGCTCCCCACCCCCCACACAACCATTCTCTCACCTTGGACACCGAGTCGCGGCCATTTTTGGAGTGGCCCGCCCCCTTTTTGTGCGCGGCCTCGACGACAAGCGAGCCGCCAGCAGGGCGCGCGGGCGCGGGCGCGGCCGCCAGGCGCGTGCCCGCGCGGGACGCGCACGCGGAGGTCGGGCCCAGGCGGCAGCCGAGCATGGTGGGCAGGCGCGGGGAGTGGACACGCGGTGAATCGCGGCTGCCAAACCCTCCCTCTCACGCCCCGCGGGCCCACCACCCCGCGGACGCACGGGCTCGCCCCGCCCCCCACCCTCCACCTGCCCCGCCCCTCGCGGCGGGAGCCGGCCCGACGCCGCTCCCGGGCCGCGGCGGCGCCGTGCGCGCGCGCGACGAGGGCGCCACCATGTCTGGCGCGCCCAAGAAAAAGGCGGTGAGTAGAGTAGGGAGGGCGTGAGGTGGGAAGGGAGGGGGAGGACATTGGCGCGCCCGCGCCGACCGCGGCGCGCGCGCGGCGCCCTCGGCCTCGCGCCAGAGATGCGGGTCGGGGCCTGAGATCGCCCGGGTGGCGGCGCGTCGAGCTGCGGCGCCCGCGAACGCCCCGGCGACTGCCCGCCCACGAGCGCGCCCCGCCCGCCACGCCGCCCGCGTCCCTGCCGCGCCTCCCCGGCGGTCGGCGGCCGATCGCATGATGCAGCGCGGGTGGCAACGCGCGCGCCCGCTGCCGAGCGCGTTTGGGCGGGACACTGCCCAAACGCGCGCGCGGCCCCCCCGCCGACGCCCTGTGCCCTCCCCCCCTCCCCGCAGTTCAAGATCGAGCCGTTCAAGCACCCGGTCACCATGGACCCGAGCTACGGCGGTGCGCGCGGTCGGTGAGGCGGGCGGGATCGCCCGCCAATCGCCCGCGCCCGCCGCCGACCCCCGCCTTCCCTCCCTCCAGAAAAAACGTGGGCCGTCCTCGAGGCCGCCATCCACGAGATCAACAACCACAACGCGTCCGGGCTCTCGTTCGAGGAGCTGTACCGGTGAGGGAGAGAAGAGAGAGGAGAGGAGAGAGGGGGTGGAGAGGCGCGCGCCGCGGCCGCGCCGCCCACGCCCCTCCTCCCCCCTGCAGTAACGCGTACAACATGGTCATCAACAAGTTTGGCGGCCGCCTGTACGACGGCTTGGCGGCGTCGGTGACGGCGCACCTGACGGCCGTCGCCGCGTCGCTCGCTACCGCGCGCGGGGAGGAACTGCTGCGCGCGCTCAAGACCGCGTGGGATGCGCACTGCAAGTCCATGCAGATGATCCGCGACATTTTGATGGTAGGGGATGGAGAGGAGAGGGGGGAGAAGGAAAAGAGAGACGCGCGCGCGGGGCCGACCCTCACCCTCACCCCGCCCTCAACCCCTCTCCTCCTCTCCTCTCCCTACAGTACATGGACCGCATCTACGTCAAGCACGCCGGCCGCCCCCCCGTGCACCAGCTCGGCCTCGACACGTGGCGCGACGCCGTGCTGCGGTCGCCCCACGTCGGCGACCGCGCGCGCGCCGCCGCCCTGGCCGCCGTCGACGCCGAGCGCCGGGGCGGCGTCGCCGACCGGGCGCTCCTTCGCTCGTTCACGTCCATGCTGGCGGACGTGGGCGCGGACGTTTATTCAGAGGAGTTCGAGGCGCCGTTTCTCGCCGACACGTCACGCTTTTACGACGCGGAGGCCGCCGCCCTCGTCCGCGACCTCCCGCCGCCGGCGTACTTGGCAGCGGCGGAAACGCGCCTCACGGAGGAGGCGGATCGGGTGGCCCACTACCTCGACCCCGCGACGGCAGGCCCGTCGGCGCGCGCGGTCGAAGCCGCGCTCCTCGGCGCGCACGTGTCGACCCTCGTCCACGCCGAAGCGGGCGGCGCGGTCGCCCTCGTGCGCGACGACGCGCACGCCGACCTGTCCCGCATGTACACGCTGCTGGCGCGCGTGCCGGGCGGCCTGGACGAGATGCGCACCGCCATCGCGGACCACGCCGCCGCGTCCGGCGCGCGCATGGTCGCCGACCCCGCCCTGGCGACGGCGCCGATCCCGTTCGTGGAAGCCCTCCTCGCCGCCAAGGACAAGTACGACGCGGTCGTCGCGCGGGCGTGCGGCGGCGACAAAGCGTTTGCCCACGCGCTCGCGTCGGCGTTCGAGCGTTTTGTGAACGCCGCCCCGCGCGCCCCGGAGTACGTGTCGCTCTACATGGACGACCGGCTGCGGCGGGCGACGCGGGCGGGGGCGGCGGGGCCGGCGGCGGCGGCGCGAGGGGGTCTGGGTGGCGGCGTCGGCGCGCCCAACGGCGCGCCTCCTTCCACCGCCGCCCCCCCGCTCGACGACGAAGCCGCCCTCGACCGCGTCATGGCCATCTTCCGCTACCTGCAGGACAAAGACGTGTTCGAACGCTACCACAAGGCGCACCTCGCGCGCCGCCTGCTGTCCGGCCGGCCGCTCGCCGACGACGCGGAGCGCGCGCTCCTCGCGCGGCTCAAAACAGAGTGCGGCTACCAGTTCACGTCCCGGCTCGAGTGCATGCTCACCGACGTCAAGACGAGCGCCGACTTGGCGGCCGACTGGAAGGCGGCGGGCGGCGGGAGCGGGGGCGGGGTGGAGTTGGCCGTCCACGTCCTGACGACCGGCGCGTGGCCCACCCCGCCCCCGTCCCGCGCCGCCATGCCCCCCTCGGTCGCCGCCGTGGCCGACGAATTCGCCAAATTCTACCACGCCAAGCACGGCGGGCGCCGCCTGGCGTGGCAGCCGGGCATGGGCGGCGCCGACCTGCGCGCCGAGTTTGGCGGCCGCCGCCACGAACTGTCCGTCACCGCGCACCAGGCCGCCATCCTGCTCCTCTTCAACGAGGGTGACGGGTTCACGGCCGAGGCCATCGGGGCGGCGACGGGCGTACCGGCGGGCGAACTGCCGCGCGCGCTCCAGTCGCTCGCGTGCGCGCGCGGGCGCAACGTCCTCCGCAAAGCGCCCCCGGGGCGCGACGTCGCGCCCGGCGACACCTTTTTCTTCAACGACGGGTTCACGTCCAAGCTGTTCAAGGTCAAGGTCGGCACCGTCTCGTCGTCGCGCGAGGCCGAGCCCGAGCGCGCGGGCACGCGCGCGCGCGTCGAGGAAGATCGCAAGCCCCAAGTGGACGCCGCCATCGTGCGCGTCATGAAGGCCCGCCGCGTGCTCGACCACAACAGCGTCGTCGCCGAGGCGACGCTGCAGCTCGCGTCGCGGTTCGCGCCGACGCCCGCGCTCATCAAGCAGCGCGTCGAGTCCCTCATTGAGCGCGAGTACCTGGAGCGGGACGCCAACGACCGCAAGCTGTACCGGTACCTGGCGTGAGAGGGGGGGAGGGGCGGGGCAGGGGGGGCGGGAGTGAACGGCTGCAGGCGAGGAGCGCGCTCTATGCTTTGCGGGGGGGGGGCTGCAGACTGCGCCACCACCCACGCCGGCGCAGCGTGCGTGTCGCGGCGCGCCGCGTCTCCGCCTGCGCGGCGTCTGCGGGAGCATGAGCGGCCGCGGCGCGCGCGACCCGCTCACCCCGGCCTCGGCCTCGGCCGCGCGCCTGGCGGCGGGCGACGCCGATGGCGCGGTGGACATCGCCATGGCGGCGGTCAAAGCGGACGACCGCGAGTGAGGGTGGGGGGAGGGGGTGGGGCGAGGCGCGAGGAGGAGACGGGCGGCCGCGGCTCGAGCGGCGCCTCCCTCCCTCCCACCCTGCCCTGCCTCCCTCCCTAGCATCGACTCCTGGAAAGTGCTGGGCGCGGCCCAAGCCGCCGCCGGCCGCCCGTGGGCGGCCGCCGCCGCGCTCGCGGTCGCGGCGCGAGGCGACCCGGGCGACGCGGCGCTCGCCGCGGCCGCCGCGGCCGCCGCGGCCGCCGCGGACACCGCGCGCAAGGCGGCCGCGGCCGAGAATGAGCGCCAAGGCGTGCACGCCGACTAGGAGAGAAGGAGGGAAGATAAGGCCGCGCCGTTGCAGTTCCCACCACCACCCCTTTCTCTCTCTCTCCCTACCGCCCGCCGAGGTACGCCTGCCACCCCCCCGCCTCCAGTTTGGCCGCCTTCTCCAGCACCACATCCCGCTGCTCCGCCTGCCACGCCTCGATGCGCGCGCGCAGCGCGGGGTCGCGCGACGCGAGGATGCGCGCGGCGAGGAGGCCGGCGTTGGCGGCATTCCCCACGCCCACCGTCGCCACCGGCACCCCCCGCGGCATCTGCACGATGCTCAGCAGCGCGTCCAGCCCGTCCAGGCGCGCGCCCGCGGGCACGACGGGGACGCCGACGACGGGCAAGGGGGTGAGCGCAGCGACCATGCCCGGCAGGTGCGCCGCGCCGCCCGCGCCCGCGACGATGACTTCAATGCCGCGGTCCGCGGCGGACCGGGCGTACGAGACCATGCGGTCGGGAGTGCGGTGCGCGGAGACGACGGTGACCTCGACGGGTATGCCGAACGCGGCGAGAGCGTCGGCCGCGGCCGCCATCGTCGGCAGGTCCGAGTCGGAGCCCATGATGATGCCCACACGGGCGCCGGTGGATTCCTCCTCGCCTTCGGCGAGGGCGGCGGCGGCGGCGGGGTCGATGGCGGCCAGGCGCGCGCGCGCCTCGGCGCGCGTCGCGCCGACGACCGTCACGTGCCCCACCTTGCGCCCCGGCGCCACGCCGTCCTTGCCGTACCAGTGCACGCTGGCGCCCGGCGTCGCGTACGCGGCCGCCATGACGGCGTGCGCGGCGGCGACGCCGGGGGGGCCGGACGCCGTCCCCAAGATGTTGAGCATGATCGCGCTCCCCGCGACCATGCCCACGTCGCCGAGGGGCCACCCGAGCACCGCGCGCAAGTGCTGCTCGAACTGGGAGACGGTCGCGCCCTCGATCGTGTAGTGGCCCGAGTTGTGGGGGCGGGGCGCGACCTCGTTGAGGAGGACGCGCGGGGTCGGCGCGCGCGCGCCCGCGCCGCCCTCCTCCCCCAATTCAAACAGCTCCACCCCAAACACGCCCGCGCCGTCCAGCGAGGCGACCGCGGCCGCGGCCACGGCTTCCGCGGCGGCCGCGACGGCGGGCGGCACCGCGGCGGGCGTCTCGGTGACCCAGAGCACCGAGTCGCGGTGCAGCGTGCGCGTGACCGGGAACGCGCGCGTGGAGCCGTCGCGCGCGCGGGCGACCATAACGGCCAGCTCGCGCACAAAGGGGCACCAGGCTTCGGCGTAGAGGGCGCCGCCGGCGGCGTAGCCGCCGAGCGACTCGGCGGCCGCGGGGAGCGACGCGGCGTCGGCCACCACCGCGTTGCCGCGCCCGTCGTACGCGCCGCGGCGCGCTTTGAGCATGAAGGGGTAGCCGTGCGCCGCGCCAAACGCGGCGGCGGCGGCCGCGTCGCGCGTCGGGGCAAAGGGCGGGACGGGGACGCCCGCGCGCGCAAAGTGCTCCTTCTGCGCGCACTTGTCCTGGGGAGAAGAGAGGGGGTGGCGGGAGGGGCGTCGAGCGAGGGCCCGGCCACGACGCTCGACCCCCTCTGCCGACGCCCCCCGCACGCCCACCTGAATCAGCCGCACCGTGCCCGGCGTCGGCTCGACGTCCACCCCCGCGTCGACCGCCGCCGCGGCGAGCGCGTCGGCGTCGACGTGCTCGATCTCGACCGTCAGGATGCCGACGCCCGACGCGGCAAACGCGGCGACGTCGGCCGCGTCGGTGAAGGAGCCGAGCGTGTGCGCCGCCGCGGCGGCGGCGGGGCAGGCGGGCGTGGGGTCGAGCACGCGCAGCTTGACGCCCATTTTGACCTGGGGGGGAGGGGGGGGGGGCGGGGGCGGGGTGGGCGCCGCGCGCGCGAAAAACAGACACGCGCGCCGCCTCCCCCCTCTCCGCCTCCTCTCACACACCGCTTCCTGGGCCAGCATGCGCCCAAGCTGGCCGCCGCCGAGCACGCCGACGACGGTGGCGCGCGGGAGGCCGACGTCACTGCGTTGTTGGGGGGCGGTGGTGTTTTGGTAGGCGCGGTGCGCCGCGCTGGCGGCCGCTCGACTCGGCCGGGGATGCAGACGCCACGCGCCCTCGATTGGGCGCGCCGCCGCCGGCCGCCGCCGCCGCCCCGCGCAAACGGCGCGCGGCGCCGTCGGCGCGCGCCCAATCGGCGCCCTCCACGCCCGCCTTTCCATCCCCCACCTGATCAGCGTCGACTGCGCCTCGCCCTTGCCAGCGGAGGCCGCCATCGGGGCCCGCGTGAGCCCGGACGGGCAGCGGTTGGGGCGGGCGGCGGCCGTGGCGCACCGGCGGCCGATCGAGGCGGGCGCGGGAGGCCGCGGCGCGCGCGTGGGCGGGGTCGGCGCGCGCATGGGGGCCGCGGCCGGAGGTGTGCGACGCCGCAGCGCGTGTCGCCACTCTCCGCCGCCCGCCCAACCGCCACCAGCCGCCATGCAGGCCATCAAGAGCACGTCCATCGTCCGCGCGGCCCCCGCCCGCGGCGCCGCCCGCCGGTGAGAGGAGAGGAGAGGGGGCGTGGGGTGTGCGGCCGGCGCGGCCCGCCCGCGTCTCGGCGCTCGCTGCCGGCCGCCGTCGTCGGACGGCGCGCGTGACGCGTGCCCGGGGCGGGCGTGTCGGGGCGGCCGCGTGGGCAGCGGGCCCGGGGCGGTGTCGGGTGTTGGGAGCCTCGGGGTGTCGAGCCGCTCCCCTGGGCCGCCACCGCCATCTCTCCTCCCGCTCCCGCCCCCCTTGCATGCGAGCTTATCGTGGGCGCGCGCCGCGGGCGGGTGGGAGGGCCGGAGCCGCCCTCCGCCCCCTCTCCGACCCGATCCCACCTTTCCCCCCCCCAGCGCCCCTCGCGCCGCCGTGCGCGCCGCCGCCAAGTACGGCGACGAGTCGCGCTACTTCGACTTGGACGTGAGTGTGGCGGGAGAGAGAGGGAGGGTGGGGATTAGGGCGGCCGCGCCCCCGCCCCCGCGGCCGCCACCCCTCCTTATCCCGCGCCCGCCGCCCACGCGCCCGCCCACCCCCCTCGCCAGGACCTGGAGAACACGGCTGGCTCCTGGGATATGTACGGCCAGGACGACAAGGTGGGAGGGAGGGGGGGGGAGGGGGTAAGGGGAGAGGGGGCGCGCGCGCGCGCCCAACCAGGTGCCCCCCCCCCCCCCCCCCCCCCCCCCCCCCCCCCCCCACCCCCCCCCCCCCCCCCCGTCGAACGAGCCGCCCCCCCCC
>Ga0315289_10001728_pt1 | contig 33959 bp, 33 predicted proteins | sample YL17G11_40_MG_FD_203452 | JGI IMG/M metagenome (GOLD analysis project Ga0315289, IMG submission 203452) | Sediment microbial communities from Yellowstone Lake, YNP, Wyoming, USA - YL17G11_40 | ecosystem: Environmental > Aquatic > Freshwater > Lake > Sediment | place: USA: Wyoming | collected... | reverse complement strand
GTGGGCGCGGGACCGCAACGCACGGCAACGTGGGGTCGACTGGCAATTCCGGACGAAAGACGCCCGCATCAAACTCAAACGCCTCTACCCCGAGGTTCAATTGTCATGAAGCACTAGGCCCGGCCGTCAACCTCAAAATGCCTCTTGACGACCTTTCTTCTCTTGGGACAAAGTGGTAACGTGTATAATGGTAGGGCGGTCATGTCTACGGATCGCCGGTCGCATAGAGCGGTAAGAACGAGGGTAAGAACATTGAAAAGGGTGTTTCTGTGAGAAAGTCAACGATACTTCTGCTCAGTGCGTTGGTCGGACTGACGGGCAACATCAAGGCCATCGGAGCGGATCAAAGCGGCCCGAGTCAGACCGGCCCCACGAAGTCGGTACAGCAGGCAGCCATCGACGGCGATGTCGAGCAGATCAAGATGCACCTCGCCAAGGGCTCCGACTTCAACAAAGCGGACCAGTATGGATATACGCCTCTCAAACGAGCGATCGAGGGGCACCATCCGGAGGCCGCCATAGCGATAATCGAGTCCGGCAAGGCGGACATCAATGCGAAGGATCGCGAGGGCAGGACCCCTCTGATCGTCGCCGTGAGCATGGCCGAGCAGGCAATTGCCGAGGCCCTCGTGGCCAAAGGCGCAGACGTGAAGGCCAAGGACAATAACGACAGAACGGCTCTGCACGCGGCCATTCTGCTGGGCCAGAAGGACATTGCGACGCTATTGATCGAGAAGGGGGTCGACGTCAATGCGACGGACAAGACCGGGCAGACACCCTTGACTCTCGCGATGCAGCGAAACCAGCCCGAGCTTGCTGACTTGCTCCGCAAGAAGGGCGCCAAGGAACCGGTCACCCGAGACTCTCTCTATGGAGACTACGCATTGGCCGGGAACCAGGGAGCACCACAGGGCCCCGGTGGCACACCTTCGGCGCCGGCGCGAGCCGCCGTCGAGGTGGACCCGAACGCGATTCGCGCGGAGCTGAAATCTTTCCCGGGTTTGGCGGACGCTCTCAAGACGGTGGACGACAAAGCCGAAATCGACGTGCAAGGCTGGGTTCAACGCCGGTCGGACAATCGCATCCTGCTGTTGAGTGGGGGCGAGCGGCAGTTCCAGGAGGAGTTGACGTTCCTCAAGCCTATTGCCGCTGCAGACAAGGCCGCGAAGACAACCAAGGCGATGGACGATCTGACGGCCAAGCGTAAGAAGCGGACCGATGTCATCAACGAGCAACTGCGGGACCAGCGGCGGACGGCCATGGCAACGGGCCGTGAGGCCGGCCAGATGGGCACCGGCCGATCGGGCGGCCGCGGCGGGCGAGGGCGCACCGGCATGAGCAATACGGGGTCCGGCTATGCGCCCACCGGTCCGTACGGGAGTCCCGGCGCGCGGACGCCGCAACGGCGGCCAACCGCCGCCGACGCGAATCAGCCCGTGCTCGACCAGGAGACGCAGACCCTGGTCCAGGCGTGGCTCAATGCCAAGCCCGAAGACAAAAAGTCCCTGCTGGAAGCCGTGCACCAGATGGACCTGCTGGACTTGGACGATCTGCGGCAGGTGGCGACCGAGGAACAGGCGAAGAAAACCGCCGCGGCCATCGGCGGCCTGATGATGATGCGCGCCGAACGCGTCCAGAAGATCACGAAGAGATGGCAGGAAGACGATCTCCGGCAGCAGAAGCTCCAGGAACGCTACGGACCCGGCGGCATGCCGGCGGGCCGTGGCGGTATGCAGGGGACGCAACAGCAGATGCAGCCAGGCACGCGCGGAGGCCGGCGCGGCCGCTGACGGCGACAGAAGCAGAGAGCCGAGCCTGCGCGTGGGCCTGGCGTGGCGTCGGCGGGCAGTGACGCTGTTGCTGGAGGCAGCATCCGACGGTCCACGATTTCAGGAGTGACACGATGAGCGACGCTGTGCCCGAACCGTTCACGCCGCAATACCTCAAGCAGGCGCTGAAAGCCTTCAAGAAACGTCTCAAACTGACGCGTCTGGACGAGGAGTCCACGATCGGGGGCAGCCCGCTCAGCGGCGGGCGCGACTCCGGGATCATCGCCATTCAGCCGCCGAGTCAATACCCGCGCGAGGTCTGGGAGAAACTCGTCGAGCAGGGCAAGCTGCGCCACGCTGGCGCCGGTACGTACGAATTGGTCCAGGAGTTTGACCTGCGCTAGGGCAGGGGGCTGCACGCCAACCGGGAACGATCCGGCCGGCCGCATCGCAAGGGCGCAGCGCCGGCAGATGCAGGACCCCTGGTGATCCCCGGGACACGCGGATCGCTCAGCTACCTCGTGATTCCTGCCGGCCCGCAGCAGGACAACGCCTGGTCCCTGGCGCACGGCGCCGGCAGACGCTGGAACCGCCAGTCCGCCAAGGCCCGGCTCAAGGACCGGTACCGGGCGGATTCTCTGATACGAACAGAGATCGGCAGCGCGGTCATCTGCGAGGACAAAGAGCTGCTTTACGAAGAGGCTCCCCAAGCCTATAAGAATATCGATGTCGTCATCAGCGACATGGTGGCGGCGGGGCTGATCCGCGTGGTGGCTACGCTCAAGCCGCTGATCACTTACAAGGTACGGAGGCCGCCGTAACTATAGGACGCATCTATGAGCTTGGCCAAGAGAACGAGGACGCTGGTGGTTGTGTTGGCCGTGGCGGCGGTGCTGCTGGCGCTGGGGGCGAAGGTGGGTCCGCGCTGGTGGGCGATGCACCGCATGACCAGCCCGGCGGCCGGGGCGGGCCGAATCCCGACGATCACCGAACTGCCGCGGCTTCCGGGCGTGCCCTGGAAGTATCTGTTCCGAAATCCCGGCGGTCCAGAGAAGGAAAAGCTGTTACGTGATCTGTTTGCCGCGAAGCTCGGGACTTACCCGGCGTCGCCCCCGCCCTTCCCGCGTGCGGGAAAGCATCGGACCATGGGTTTCACCAATTTCGAGCCAACCGATGCGGAGACGGAGAGACTGGCGGCGCATTACGATGCTTTTTATCTCGGCGCCCCGTCCAGCCATCGTATCGCCGCGATCAAGCGCGGCCATCCGCGGGCGAAGGTGCTGATGTATTTCGCCAGCAGCTTGACGCGAGTGGCGAAGCTCGTGGACGCCGGCAGCGTAGATGCGGAGAATACGGATTGGATATTACAGAATCACCGGGATTGGCTGCTGCAGGACGGGGAGGGCCGGCCGGTGGAAGGGCGGTCCTGGAGCACGAAATACTGGGCCGATCCGGGCAACGCCGCCTGGCAGGATTTCTTCGCGGCGAAGCTGAACCAGGCGCTCGAGAGCAATGGGGGGGCCTGGGATGGCGTCATTCTGGATGAGTTTTTGACAGGACATACGAGCACCGCCGCGGCGTGGGCGGGGGGCGGCCGGGTACAAGTCAAGTACCCGACGGACCAGGCCTGGCAGGAGGCCCAGCTTGCCTTTTTGCGGCGGGTGGCGCCCCAGGTGAAGGTGCCGCTGGTGCCGAACGTCGAGCCGGTGGTGTTGAACCCGACCAGCCCGGGCTTTCAGCCGGAGTTCTTCACGGAGGTGCAACGGATCGGCGGCGGGGCGGAGGCGGAGGTGTTCGTATTCCACCAGGCGGACCGGCGCGGTTTTCTGGGCCAGGAGATGGTGGAGGTGTATCTGGAGCGCGCCCGCCAGACGCCGAAGGGCAAGATGATGTTCGTGAACTCCGCCACCGCCGCGAGCTTCGCCGGAAACGCGGACCTGACCTTATTCAGTTACTTCACCTACCTGCTGGTGGCCGGCCCGGAGCGGGAGATCTACTGGACGTGCAAGGAAGGGGACTCGGAGATACCGCACTTCTGGTACAAGGAATTTGACCTGGACCTCGGTCCGCCGCGCGAGGAGATGCAAACGCAGGGCGGCGTCTGGAAACGCGCGTTCGCGAATGCCACGGTCGTGGTGAATCCCGGCCGAGACGCGGCCAAGTATTCTTTCGAGGACAAGTGCGTCGATGTGCAGGGCAAACCGCTGCACAGTCCCCTCATGCTGGGGAGCCAGGTGGGAATGCTCGTCATTACGAACAAGGCGATCCTGCCGGGGATCGGAACCAAGTAGTGCTTTCCCTAGAGTGGCCCGCTGGTGGCGAGGGCAAGGCACAGCAAGAATATGGATCGCATCCTCCCAGTCTTATCCGCCGCCCACCTGAGCCAAATCAAAAATCCGAAGCACCAAATCCGAAACAAATTCACAGGACCCAATGACCAAAACGCGTGGGGTTGACCTTCGTGCTTCGGATTTGGAATTTCCCTCTAAATGTCTTTATCATCCTGCAGGGTCTTGAGCCTCTCCTTGCGGGCCTGGACGCGGAGCTGGGCGGCTTCGTACCGCCTTTTCTCCTCCGCCGTCTCGGGCCGGAGCGGCGGCACCGCCGTGGGTTTCTGCTCACTGTCCAGGGCGACTAGGGTCAAGTGAGCAGTCGTGGCCAGGGTCTGCTGGCCGCTGTACGGGTCCTCGCGGATGACCTGGACGCCGACCTCCATGGACGAGTGGCCGACGTAGTTGACGGCGGCCCGCAAGACGACCTGATCGCCGATATGGACGGGATGGCGGAAGACGAGTGTGTCGATCTGGGCCGTGACGACCTCGCAGCCGCAATGGCGCTGGCCCGCCATCGCCGCCACCATATCGATCCAACTGACGATGGCGCCGCCGAAGGCGGTCCCCTGCGGATTCGCCTGCTGGGGCATTACGAGGTACCGCGTCTCCACGGCACTCTCACCTGGTGTTTTGCTTTTATCGCTGGTCATGAGAACCATAGTGTCCTGAGGCGGGCGGCCAAGTCAACATTCTGCCGGAAGAAAACTCCATGCCCAACTTCTACCTATTTCCGGAATTCGGCAGAGTATCATATATTAAAGGCCCACCATCGGGAGTGTTTTAGGATGATGGAAGATAAGCGGCTTATCTGGCAATGCCGGCGGGGTCGTCGCGACGCCCTGCGGCGGATCTATGAGAAGTACCACTTGGACTTGCTCAAGCTGGCGGTGGTCCTGACCGGCGAGGCTTCCGCGGCCCAGGACATTGTCCACGATGTGTTCGTCAAGTTTGCCCAGTCCGTCCGAGGTCTCTCGGTGACCGGCAGCCTGAAAGGGTACCTGGTCGTGAGCACGGTCAACCGGGTCCGCGATTACCGCCGGGATCGACAGCGGCGCGGCGAGCAGGGTTTGGAGAAAGCCGCCGCGGCACCCGCCCCAAATCGGCCGCCGGAGCAATGGGCGATCCTGAGCGAGCAACTGGAGCGGCTGAGTCAGGCCATGGCCCAATTGCCCTACGAGCAGCGCGAGGCCGTGGCGCTGCACGTGCAGGCCGGCCTGACGTTTCGGGGCATCGCCCGTCGGCAGAATACTTCCACCAGCACGGCCCAGGGCCGATATCGGTATGGCATCGAGAAACTGCGGTCCCTTTTGAATGGAGAGCTCTCATCATGAAACCCACAGACGACATAGAAAGATTCTTCGAAAGCGCGGGGTTGAGCACGCGTCCGGATACCCATGAGCGGGTATTTGAGGATGTCCTCCGCGCACACCAGCGAAGGATGACAAACTCACCGGCTCAGCCGGAGATAGGGAGACGAATTATGAGACAGCCAGTCGTAAGATATGGCATCGCCGCGGTCCTCGTTCTGGCCGCGGTGGTCGGGTTCACCATGTTTCGCCACACCGGGAATATCGCGTGGGCGATCGAGCAGAGCATCGAGGCAGTGGGCAAGTACAGAGCCATTATCGTCGAAGGATCGGCGGCGGCGTGTATGTTCCGCACAGAGGGCGGCATGGAACCGAGGTCCTTCAAAGCGTGGGCGGTCGCCAACGAGGACCAGACGGCGGTCAAGAAGGCACGCCATGATGTCGACGGCACCCCGATCCTCACCACCAACGGCGAAAAGACCTGGTGGTACTACCCCGGCACGAACACGGTGCGCGTGGAAAACCGGGCCTACATGGCCTCGGAGTTATGGGTGGGGAGCCGTTTCCTGGAGCAACTCAAGGCTTTCCACGACTCGGGCGTGCTCACCCGTTACGAGACGACCTCGGACAAAGATCCTGGCACGGGCAAACCACGGATCGTTCTTCGCTGTGCCTGGGAGGACAAGCGCTACAACGGACCGAGGTCGATGCGCTTCGAATTCGACGCGGAGACGAACCTCCTGACCGGCATCCGACAGTGGGAGAACTCGAATTGGGAAGGTCCGGCCACTCTTGTGGGCGAGAAGATCACGTACTGCGAGAGCCTCCCGGACGAGTTGTTCGAGTTCCAAATCCCGCCCGGGGCCACCGTCCAGGAGCGATAGACAGTCGAGAAGATGTGCAAGATGCCGGACCGGATGCTTACAGTGCGTCCGGTCGGCATTCTGCTTGATCTTCATCGGGGGTGGTCGGCGCTTTCACAAGGCACCAGAGGTAGATGAGCACTTTCCGCGGCACGGGTGGCCCACGCCACGGTGTCCGCGAAAATGGCGACCCGTCCTGCGGCTATTCCCTATTTGACGAGCGTTGCCGGCGATGGATAGTTTTGCGGCATGATTGTGTCGCCCCGGTCATTACGCTCACCTGCAAAGGATCATAAGGGACTCCTGGCGCTCCAGGCCCTCCGGCGTGGGCTGGTCGTCACGGCGTTGGTTGCGGCCGTCCTTCTGCCAGGCTGCTCCCGAGACCCGGTGAAACAAACGCTGGCGGGACTGCGGCGCGGCACGGCAGCGCAGCGCCGGGCGGCGGCGGAGGAATTGGGACAGATGAGGGACGCCCGCGCGGTGGAGCCGCTGATCGCGGCGCTGCAGGATCCTGACGATTCCGTGGCCGACGCCGCGGCGGTGGCCCTGGGCCGGGTTGCAGACTCCCGCGCGATCCGGCCGCTGGCGGCGGCCTTGAAGAAACCCGCCACCCGCTGGAGTGCGGCGGAAGCCCTGGTCGGCCTGGGTGCTCCGGCGCTGGAGACCGTGATCGCCGCTTTGAGCAACCCCGATGTCGAGATCAGCAGGGCGCTGCTGCCGCATCTGAAACAGCACAACGTCAAGGACCCCCGGCTGGTCGAGCCGCTGGTGCGACAGTTGCGCAGCAGCGACTGGTTCGTGCGCCATTCGGCCGCGGAGTCCCTGGGACGGATCGGGGACCTGCGGGCGGTGGAGCCGCTGGCCAACGCCCTGCGGGACGACAATCGCATGGTGCGGGAGGAGGTGGCGCGGGTGTTGGGCGAGATGGGCGATCTGCGGGCCGTGGACGCGCTGTTGGTCGCCCTGCGGGAGCTCAATACGGCCGAAGCCGCCCGGGCCCTGGGCAAGCTCGGTGACACGCGCGCCCTGGAGCCGCTGGCGGCCACTTTGCATGGCGATGACATCGGGATGCGCGGCCCCGCGGCGGAGGGACTGGGTCTGATGCGCGATCCCCGCGCGATCGAGGTGCTCCTGGCGGAGATCCTCAACTGGGAGCTGCGAACCGTCGTGGGCAATGGGCTGGCGGCGGCGAACTGGAAACCCACCACGGAGCGGGAGCAAGTCTATCTGTGGGTCTGCCAAGGCAACGCGGCGGCCCTGGCCCGGGCCCGCGCGCAGACCTGTCGTGTCCTGCTGGAAGATGTGCAATCGAACGACAAACCCAGGATCGATCACGCCGTGTTTGCCTTGGTCAGCCTTGGTTGGGAGGACATGGTCCCCGAGCTGAAGCGCATCCTGGACGAGAGCGGACACGAAGAGATGGCCGAGACCTACCTCAATTGCGGCCACGAGGAGCTCCGGGTCGCCGCGAAAGTCTGGGGAGACCGGCATAAATACGCGATCACCCCGTATGGCGGCAGCCGCAAAACCTCCTGGGGCGCCTGGCGGTAGCTGACTTGTTCTATGGTTGGGTCTTGCGCCTGGCGGTGCGGATCTTGTTGATGGTCTCGGCGCTGACGCGCTTCTGGTGGAAGTCGATCAGCTCATCGGCCGTGAAGTTCTCATAGTCGGGATGGTGGAGCTGCGTGATGAACTCCGTCGGCACGTGATAATTGCGCAGCTTGATGAGGTCGTCGAGCGAGAAGTCGTAGCCGATCGACGGAATAGTTGTAACCGGCCTGCTTGAATCCGCGGAGCGTCTCCAGCGGGACGTGGTAGTTGGTCAGCGTGACGAATTGCTCGACCGAGAACGCATAGCCGGCCGCCGGCCGGACTGATCTCGAAGTGGACGATCTTGCCGTTCTCCGTCCTGGCATAGATCCAGGTTTCGACCGATTCTGAGTGGCGTTTTTCGGGCTGTTGCAGCCAGCGCGCGGAAGACGGTCTCCGCCGTCGGGCTGCGGTTCCGGTTGGCCGCACACACGAACAGGTAATGCCGAAGGACAGCGGTCATAAGAGACCCGGGGGATCGGAGCTGCCGATCCGCTCTCCGCCGGTCCAGATTCCGATGGACACAAAGGGGCTGCAACGGAATGCAGCCCCTTTGGGAACAGGCACGCCGACTGTGTCGAAGCGTTGACTACAGGGTTCTGCGCCTACGCAGGCAACCGACGAGCCCAACGCCTAAGCTGCCCAGCAGCAACGCGGCGGGGGCCGGGATCACCGTTGCCCGCACGTTGTCAATGGTGGCGCCGAACGCGCCCGGGATCGTGCTCACGAACTGCAGCGTCGTCGTGGCACCGTCCGCCACAAAATCCAATTGCTTGGACTGCCAGCCCATGTTGGCGAAGGACGTGTTCGTCACATCGAAGGCGAAGCTCTGCACCCCGGACCCGATGTGAACATCCATGGTCTTGATCGTGGGGCTGCCCCCAGGATTCCCAGCCATGTCGAACTCCAGACGATAGGGCGTCCCGGATACCGTCGTCAGAACCTGCTCAATCCCACCGGTATCTCGCTCGTTCAGGTCGACGCTCCTCTTGCCGTCGGCCGGCTGCCACTGCGTGCCGGCGTAACTGATGCCGACCGGCAGCACGGTCCACCCGGTAATGGCCGTGCTCCCCGCGGGGGTCTCAACGAACGGGCCCACCTCGGCATCTGTGAAGGTACTGTTCTCGAAACTCCCATTCAGTACAATCGATGGGCCGGCCAAGGCTACGCCGGCAGTCGCCAAGACCAATCCCACCATGTACACTACTGCGCGTGTGCTCATTAGATACCTCCCTTACTTGCAGAATGTTTCGAATTGTTCTCCCGTGACTGCTTTGCTGACGCCGGGCACACCCTTGGCGCCTCAACGGCCGCTCGCGCCCGATGAGAATTGCGCTGCAAAGTGCACCCGCTCGTTCGAACGATACTGTATGGGATATCGCTGCACCGGCCCGTCCGATAGCCGGAGCTTTGCTGAAAAGCAGGTGTGGGTTTACTTAAAATCAAAGAGGCGCGCCGCACACGCTGCCGCTGGGTGTTACTTGGCGGACGGTTCCGCCGGCTTCGGGGAGAAGTCCACCTTGGGCGGCGCCGTGCGGGCTGCCTCGGTGGTCTCGAAATAGGGCTTCAGCTTGACGCCGGCCCGTTTGGCAAAGAAGGATCCAACGAATTCCCTGATGTACTTCTCCAACTGTCCGACCGCCTCGTTGTATCTCGTGCGGGCCACGGCGATCCGGTTCTCGGTCCCTTCGAGCTGGTCTTGCAGCGAGAGGAAATTCTGGTTGGCCTTGAGTTGCGGGTACTGCTCCTGGAGCACCAGGAGCCGGGAGAGCAGTCCGGTCAATTCGTTGGAGGCCTCGATCTTTCCGGCGATATTGTCGGCCTGGAAATACTTCGTGCGGGCTTGGGCAATATTCTCGAAGATCTCTTTTTCGTGTGTCGCGTAGCCCTGCACGGTGGCAACGAGGTTCAGGATCAGATCGAGTCGCCGCTGGAGTTGGGCGTCCACATTGGCCCAGGCCTCGTTGGTCGCCTGGTCAAGCCGGATCGCCCGATTGTAGCCGGGGATGTAAAGCGCCGCGAACGCCAAGCCGAGCAGCACGATCACGACGATGGCAATCACCACGACGGACAGCAACGCCGCCCGTGCGAAGTCCTTCCTTTGTCTATACGTTTCCATCTTCGTCCCGTCCTATCACCACCTCATCGTAGCGCCGCCGCCGCCGAACCGTCCGCCGCCCCCGCCCCTGAAACGGCCGAAGCCCCCGCCGCGCATCCCGCCGCCAAAGCCGCCGAAGCCGCCGCCAAAGGGTCCGCCGCCATAGGAGCCGCTGCGCCCGTGACCGCCCCGGCCGCTGAACCCGCGGAACAGAAACGGCAGAAGCAACCAGGGCCAGAGCCGGCCCCGGCGAAAGCCGCCGAAAAGGATGAGAATCAGGAACAGGATCAGCAAAAGACCGCAGCAGGGGCAGCCGCAGCACGACCCGCCGCCTGTCCCGCCGCGCAGCAGCCCGAAATTGGCGACCGGACGCGAAAGCGTCGGCAGGCCGGTCAACGTCACCTTGTAGTAGTCCGCGAGCCGGCGGATGACTCGGAGGTTCGCCTCGTAGATGCCTGTGCTGTACTTGCCTTCTTTCACATAAGGCACCAGAAACTCGCGCCCCATGCGTCCGGTGAAGGCATCGGTGATAACGCCTTCCAGGCCGTAACCCGTCTCAAACCGGGCCGTGCCGTCCTCCAGTGCAAACGTGAACAACAGGCCATTGTCCTTGCCCTTCTGGCCGAGTTTCCATTTGTCCAGCAGTTCAATCGAGAATTGTTCAATCGGCAGGCCCTTGGTCGAACCGACGGTCAGAATGATGTATTGAACGCCGGTCTTTTGCTCCAGTTCCTGGAGGATGCCGTTGAGGGCCTGCGCATGCTGGGCGTCGATCACGTGGGCGCGGTCATCCACATAGTCCTTCGGCAGGGCCAAATCGGGCGGCGCAAATTGCCTGGCGCCGAGCACCGGCAGGATCATTGCCGCGATCAGGACTGACAGACTTCTTCGCATGCCTACAGCTCTAATCCATCCACGATGGTCGTCAGGCGATCCACGGCGTCGAGAACAGCCACAAAGGCGCTCTCGACCTCCGCATCGGTCAAGCGCGGCTTCTCGCGCCGCCAGTGATGGGCGGCCAGAATGGCCCCCAGATCGACCTCGAACTCGCCGGCCGCTCGGCGCAGCGTGGAATCCATCGTTTTCGGCCGGTCGGCATCGGTGAGCCACAGCAGCGCCCGCAGCAGCGGCGTCAGACCCTTGGCCGTCGAAATCAGGATGTCCCGGACCATGCGCCGGTCGGCCCCCGCCACGATGTACCCCTGGCGCAGCCGGACGAGCATCGCCTTGAGCTCGCGCTCGCACTGGAGGCGAATGGCGTGCTTGTCAAATTGCATGGGGGCGAAGGGGTCCTCGCCGAGGATGGTCTCGTGGCTCAGTTGGAAATCGAGGAACTCCACCCCGAACACATCGCGGGACCGGTCGATGTAGAAGGGCGTCACCAGCAGGGGGGGCGAAATCCTGTGCCGGCTCAGGGGCCGGGCCAGCACCGCCACGGCATTGAGCGCGGGGATATCGTAGGTATCCAGCAGCACGACCGTATTGATGTCGCTGGTCTTGGGCTCGAAGTCCTGCGTCAGACTGCTGCCGACGACACTGACGCTCTTGAGGTTGTCCCCCAGGCCCGCTTCGAGCCGCGCGACCAAGAGCCGCAGCGGCTCCCGGATCGGCTCGCGAATGTTGTCCAATCGTGGTACGGTATGAGTGTCGATCATCGCATGCACTCCTTCTTCGAGCAAAGGCTGCTGACACCCCTAAGGATCATGCTTCGCCCGCTGGGCTAGGTTGATTCTACACGGCATGCATCCGCAAAGCAACCAGGGGATGTCACCGTTGCACCCGGCGGACGCCCCAAAAGTGCCATTTTGACAGCCAAAACCGCCTCCGCGTCCGATCACAGCGGCTTTTTCTCAGTCAGATTGAGGCGATTCACGGCTCTGCGGTTCTGGCACGCCGTTTGCTCCTCCTTCCGGTGAAAGTGCGAATGGTCAAAGTAGTTGGAACCAGAAATCGTACTTGGTTGAAAGGGGGTTAGGTTTATGGCAATCGTATCTTGGAGAAGAAGGAATCCGGGCGAATTGGCGGCCCTGCGGGGCGGGATGGATGATTGGTTTGACGGCTTTTTCCGGGGCCTGGACCGGCCGCTGTCTCTCCTCGGGCAACGAGCCTGGCCGGCGATCGATGTCGCCGAGAAAGAAGATGCGATCCTGGTCCGGGCGGAAGTGCCCGGCATGAAACCCGAAGAGATCGACATCTCCGTGTACGGCAACACGCTGACCATCAGCGGGGAGAAGAAAGAGGTCAAAGAGGACGAGGGCGACGGTTTCTATCACGTCGAGAGCTCGTACGGCTCTTTTCACCGCGAGGTGGCCCTGCCGACGGATGTCGATGAGAGCAAGATCGAGGCCGTCTGCAAGGATGGCATTCTGTCCATCACCCTGCCGAAGGCCGAGAAGAGCAAGGCCGTGAAGGTTCAAGTCAAAGGATAAACGTCCCTTCGCTGCGTGGAACAAACGGGCCACCTGTGCCTTCGTTCACAGGTGGCCCGTTCCATGGCGTCACAATCGAGGGCATCCGGCTCCCCGGCATAACGTGTCGCGTTCGGGGTTCCGGCTGCGCCGCGTCATTTCATGGCGATGATCTTGTCGATCCGTTGGACGACGTCGGTGAGGTAAGCCTCGTCGCCGCCGCCAATCTCGGGCGTCAGATAGCCCTGATAGCCGATCTCCTCCAGGGCCATGCGCACCTGCGGCCAGTTGACGTCGCCTTCCAGCAGGTTGGGCGTGAAGCTGTTGGTCTTGCGCTTGAAGTCCTTGAGGTGAATCTTCACAATCCGCTTGCCGACCGTGCGGAGCCAGTCCTGCGCGTAGCCGAACTGGATCATATTGCCGACATCGATATACGCCTTGAGCCAGGGATCGTCGAACTCATCGACGTACTTCGCGAACTCCAGCGGGCTCAGGAGGAACTTGTTCCACACGTTCTCGACGGCGATGATCACCTGGAGCTCCTTGGCCAGCGGCAGCAGCTTGCGGACGTTCTTCTGCGACCGCTCCCACGCCTCGCCGTAGCCGACTTCCTCGTTGACGACCGCCGACACCAGCAGCACGGCGTTCGCCCCCACCGCCTTGGCGCAGCGCAGCGAGGTCTCCATGCTGGCGATGCCTTTCTCGACGTTCTCCGGCCTCGGGTCCGAGAGCGGCCCGCCCCAACCGTTGACGATGCTGTGGATCGGGACACCCGCCTGCTTGGCCAGATCGCCCCGTTCTTTGGCGGCGGCCAGGTCCGCCATCGGGCCATTGAGTTCAATGCCTTCGAAGCCGCACTTCTTGGCCAGCGCGAACTTCTCCGCGTCGTTGAGGCCTTTGGGCAGCATGGCAAATTGGCAAGCCTTCAGCAGCTTGGCCCCCGGGCCTTGGCTCTGCGCCTGCGCCTCTGCGGCCTGTTCCCTCTTTTTGCGGCCACCCTTCTTCTTGCGCTCTTCCTGGCTTTGGCCCGTGGTGGTCAGCAGCCCCGTGCCCGCGGTCACGGCAGCGGCGTACTTGAGGAATTCCCGGCGTCCGGCACTCTGGTTCATGGATATGCCTCCTTCAATAGATGCCCTGGTTACCTGCCCATCGGCCCCGACGCACGGTGGCGCTCCCGGAGCCGTTCTATTCGTTCGACCGGCGGCGATTCTACCACCGTCCTCAGGTCCGTGCCAGTGCCGAGGCACCGCTTGCCCCGTTTTTCCCACCCGATCTTTGTTGATTTACCCGCGTGCCGGCGTTATCGTGATCGTGCGGAAAAATATTGAAGAAAAACGCGAGAACAACGTCTGAGTAGAAAAGAACACGGTTTTTGATTCAGGGAGGTTACAAATGAAGAAGGTGCTACTGATCGTTGGGATGGTGACGCTGGCGCTCGCGCTGCCCGCGGTCGCGGCGGACAACACCATCAAGGGCAAGCTGGACATCCAGTTCAACAGCCGGACCCAAGTGGACAACGCCGGCAATCCGACTCTGGGCGTGAAGGACGTCTACACGTTCGACATGACCGTGGTCGACACACTCGGCTTCCAGGGGACGATCCAGGCCTTGCCGACGGTCCTGAGTTCCCGGCTGGGGTCCGAACGGCAGAAGGCGTCGCTCGTCTACAATCTGAATCTGCTCGTCGCGAACCCCGCGAATCTGACGCAGAGGAGAACGGTGGGCAAGCTGGTGGGGGAGGTGCAGATCGACAAGCAGGGGGTCTACCACTTCGACGAGGGCACCCTGCGGATCGCGGTCGATGCGGCGGGCCGGGCCGCGGGCTTTGAAAGCGCCTTTCGCGGTACGGCGGCCGGCAAGCCGCCCAAGAATACGAGCCTCGCCGAGAAAGTGAAGAAGCAGGCCCAGACCATCACCCGGCAGGTCAAGGGCAGGACGGTCAGTCTGATCGTGAAAGATTACGACATCATGACGCTGCGGGGCCTGGTTCTGGCGGCCGGACCCGTCCGGACCTACCCGGAAACCACCGTCAACGGCGAGATGATGTACGATTACGAGCGCAGCGCCTGGTACTTCCGCGGCCTGACAATGACCTACGCGTCCGAGGGCAAGACCGTGACCGACAAGGTGACGGGCAACATCAAGTGGGTGGAGAGCCCGCAGCGGAAGACCAACGGCCAGGGCCAGTACGAGTTCGACGTGCGGTTCAACGAGCCCGAGGCGACGAGCAGCGAGGCCGCGGTGTTCCAGAAGGCCGACGATGAAGCCGCCTTCTTCACCACGGATACGACTCTGCCGTCGCTGACCGGCACGGCCAAGTACGTGGACCGCTTCCGCGGCGAGACGGTGACGTCTTCCGCCGTGACGATCGATCTGACGGGAAATAACCTGAACAAGCCCCAGGTCGTGAACGCCTTCAAGCTGATCTGGCTGGTCAGCGTCGTCCCCGTCAACTCAGAGTGACCAGATTTCTCCTAACGAAGCCCAAAGAGCCCGCGCGGCCCCCAAACGCCGCGCGGGCTCTTTTCTTGCGCGTGGATGGCATTCAAAGTCCCGTTGGACTAGGACCGAAATCTTCCACGAAGTTGTTGAAACCACGTGGCGGTCCGGCTAATCTACCGACAGACATTTTGCCTGGACCGACGCTGTGCTATACGACGACGCTCATCAATTCTTTGGCTGGCCTGACCGCCCGCAGGTCTTTGACCCAAAGGGCGCGGGAGCGCGCGCCTATGCGGATGAGGTTAAACGCAAGATCGGCGCGGAATTGCGGCGACAATTCCCCAACCTAGCCGTCGAGGCCGGCGTTCTCGCGGCTGATCCAAATTCCGACAGCACAGAAGCTCCCATCGCCATCGTCTGCGAGTTTCCCGGCGGTGCCACCGATGAGGCTCTGGAGAAAGCACAACGGCTGGCATGGAACTTCTCCCGCGCAGCGCTGCTCATCACCCTGGAGCCGCATCGTCTGCTGGCGTGGTCATGCTGGCTTGATCCGCAGAAAGGCGAGTCACCACGGGTTCGGGAACTGTCCGAGTTGCCAAAGACCGCCGATACCACGCCGAACGCTCTGCAATCCAGTGCCCGTGACCTGCTTCACTGGGTCAGTCTCATTACCGGCGACTACCTCAGACAGCAACCGAAGAAATTTCGGAGCGACGGTCGCGCTGACGCTCTGTTGCTGGAGAACCTGACAGTAGTCCGCCGGGAGTTGCTTAGACTTGGGTTGGAGCGCGAATACTGCCACGACCTGCTAGCTCGCATCATCTTTGCGCAATTCCTGTTTCATCGCAAAGACAGCGACGGCCGTGCGTTCCTGGACAAGAAGCTGCTGAGCGGGCGCTGTGAGGGCGAGTTGAACGATGTCCACGAAGGTCTTGACACCATCCTTGCCGATGGTGATGAGGCATACCGATTCTTCCGCTGGCTGGATGGACGATTCAACGGTGATCTCTTTCCCGGCAAGGACAATCAGACTGACGCTGAACGAGACGAGGCTTGGCGGCGGGAGAAGGAAGCGGTGACGAGGAATCCTATTGTCCTCAAGCGGTTGTCGGAGTTTGTCTCTGGCTCGCTGCAACTCAAGGATCGCCAGCTAACACTCTGGCGGGAGTACTCCTTCGACGTCATCCCGCTGGAATTCATCAGCAGCGTGTACGAAGAGTTTCTAACCGAGGACAAGCATCGGGCCAAGGCATACTACACGCCAGCCCATCTAGTGGATTTCATGCTCGACGCCGTTCTACCGTGGAACGACGACCGCTATGACCTGAGGATTCTGGATCCATGTTGCGGGTCCGGGATCTTCCTTGTAAAGGCGTTTCAGCGCCTCATCCATCGCTGGCGTCGTGTGCATGGGCGCGACCCGAGAATCTCCGATCTCAGGCCACTCCTTGCAAACAATCTCTGGGGAGTTGATCGTGACAGGGAAGCCGTTCGCGTAGCCTGCTTCAGCCTCTACTTGGCGCTGGCGGACGCCATCGAGCCAAAGTACTACCTGCATCGCCAAAATGGTGAGAAGGTTTTTCCCCGCTTGCGCGGCATCCGCTTGCTGGAGCGGGATTTCTTTGACGAGGAAACGGCTGGCATCCGAACGCCTAAAGGATCAGAGGAGCCGGAAAATGAAGAAGCTAGATTCGACCTCGTGATTGGCAACGCTCCTTGGGGCGACAAGTCTATCAAGGACGCTTCTGATGATGCTTCCGCCCCGGCGGCTTCTGTGGCAAGGCTGATACGCAAGCCCAGCAAGAAGAAGCCAGTTGCACCACCGACGAAGGCGGAGGTGTGGGCGAAAACACATGGTTGGCCAGTGGCAAACAACGATATAGGCCCCTTATTCCTTGCCAAGGGCGCATCACTGGTGAAGCGGGGCGGGCAAGTCGCCATGGTGCAGCCGGCGTCCACGCTTCTTTATCAGCGCGCAGGCAACGCCGGAGCCTTGCGCCAGAAACTGTTCTCTACTTTCGCCTTCGACGAAGTCGCGAATCTCTCTGCTATCAGGTTCGAGCTTTTCCCGAAAGTTGTGGGGCCAGCATGTGTCGTTATCTTCGGCAAGGCCAAGCCCGCCCCCGAGGAACCGTTCCTCTATTTCTATCCCAAGCCTCTCTATCCGAAGCCTCTGCACGAGAAGCGGCCCACCGCGCGGTTCATCATCGAACCCCAAGATGTGAATCAGATCACGCACAGGGAGGCCGAGAGCGACCCGCTTGTCTGGGTGACTCTCGCCGTGGGGACAAGGCGAGACCTAGAACTCGTCCGTCAACTCGCATCGTTGTCTTCACTAGCCAAGCTGCACGCGCAGGCGAAAGTCCTAAAGCGTGAAGGCATTATCCGCGGAACACGTCAGCGTTTGGAAGCGCTTCTTGTTGGGAAGCGTTTTTTCCGAGCAAGCCAGTTTCCGCCCAGTGCATTCCGCGAGTTGAATGCTGATGAACTTGAAGATCGCTTTGACGGCTATGTGCATTACCGCGACTCTCATGACCCTGAGCCTTTCAAGCTGCCGCAATTGCTCATCAAGCAGACTTGGCGCGCCAAAGAAGGAAGATTCCGCGCAGCGATTGTTCATTCCAGCGACCCGGAGTGGGGGGTAGTCTGCACGCAGAGTTATCTTAGCGTCCGTGACTTGGACAGCAGTGGCATGAATATCCAAGCTGCTTGGCTAGCCTACAATAGTCTCCTCGCAGCCTATTTTCTCGCCGCTACCAGTAGTCGTATCATACACTATCGACAGGAGGGTCTTGTAAAGGAGATGTTGAACGTGCCTCTGCCTCCGTATTCTCCAGGAATGCTGGGCGGTGTTCACTCACCTGCGGATGCGGATGCTCGTATCCGCAAGGCAATTCGGTTGACCGAAGCTCAATGGGTTCTGGTGGAAGACTTTGTCGAGTTCGTCATTCCTGAAGCGATGCAAAAGAGAGCATCGGATGGACGACGAGCCACAGTACGCTCCAAAGGCGCAGGTAGCGAAACATCGGAAGTCTCCCGATACGTTCACTTCTTCACGCGTGTCCTCAAGGCGACCTTCGGAGAAGACAAGGCCGTTTGTGCGACAGTCTTCGAGGAGCCAGACGGCGAGCGTCTTCCGGTGCGTCTCGTCGCCATTCATTTCGCGTGGCCGGGACGGAAACTGATGAGAACCGAACCGATAGACAAAGATGGACTTTTCTTGAAGTTGCACCGACTTTATGAGGAGGCACTCTCACCAAAGAGCCGCGCTCTGTCGGGTGAGGGGCTGGGCTTCCAGCGCGTCGCATTTCTCTTCCATATGCACATTGAAGGCGGACAACGAATTCCGTCGCTTTACATCATCAAGCCGGACCAGCGCCGCTACTGGACCCGCTCGCTCGCAATGCGCGACGCCGACCAATTGTCCGGCGCTATCCTTCGCGCAGCGGGCCAGAGGGAGTCTGGGGCATGAGTCGCCGCGCTGCTTTCAGGGAACAAGCTTGGCCAGAGGACCCAGCCTTCAAACAACTCGCGTTGGAATGGGCCGAGGCCATGTCAGAGCGAATTCTGGACTGGGTATGGCGCGGTTTTGATGCGCTCCTCACTGGCCCAATGGCGAGGGTGGACCTTACGCAACCACTGGAGCAGTTGGAGCGTGATCTCACAAACCTGCACTTCATCGAGATCCAGCTCCTATGGAGAACAGACACTGACGGCTACTCCGCGCTCTCCCCTGGCCACGAAATCCCGGAGCTTGAGAGCCGCCATTCTGCGCGAGCCAAGCCTCCGGCATACGATCTCGGCTTCGCTTGCTCCGGGAGTCCCCGCATTATCTGGCCGATTGAAGCGAAAGTTGTGCGAAAGCCATCCGCTCTCAATGCCTATCTCGGCGATGTTCGTGACAGATTTGTCGTGGGCATCGCCGCACCATTCGTCGGTCAGGCTGGCATGATCGGCTACCTGCTGGCTGGCACAGCTCATGAGGTGTTCACAGGCTTGGAGACCGCATTGTCGCAGACGCTGGAGTACGCTTCAGCCTTCGCGTCGCGTGATCACAGAACAAGCATCCACATCCGTGGCAAATCGCCATTCGGACGTGACCTGCCGGACCTACGGCTTCATCATTTGGTCATGACGTGTTTCTGAAGCTGCCGCCGCTCCTCCCGCCTTCCGAGGAAGCTGCCGTGAGCAGTGGGCTCGCTCGCCGCATCTGGGAGTGGCTGGGCTACGGCTACTTCCTTTCCTTCTTCTTGCCGAAGAGGCTGAAGCCTTTCTTTTCTTTGGCGGGCTTGGCGGACTCTTCCGCGACGGCCTTCCTGGGCTTCTCGAACTTGGCCTTTTTGTCTTTGGCCGGTTTTGCCACTTTCGGGGCCTTTTCACGGCCGGCGGTAAAGGAGATGCCGAAAACGGCGAACGCGAGCACGATCCCACCGATCATAATGTACAGCATCAGGCCCTGCACGGACGTGAGGATCGTGGGCATGACGTTCCTCCAGGCGGCCGCCGTGACAATGGCCATGTACAGCAGGGCGAGCATCGGCAGAAACAGGAGCGTGCCGAGAATGTTGCTCTGGGCGTCCGGCAGCGCTTCGGCGTAGGCAGGCATCATGGCCGCCGACATCACGGCGACCGGCTCGGGCACCGCTGCCTCCTCTTCCCCGGGCGCGTGCTCAGCCTCCGCACCGAGGTCCTCGAAGGCGGGCCCTTCGCCGGCCTCGGCCCCCGCTTCGGCTTCCGCCGGCTCACCCTCGGCGGGCGTGGCTTCTCCCTCGCCGCCCTCGGCGGTATAGATCTCGTCGAGGATGCCGCCGAGCGAGGTGTCGTCCGCCTGGAGGGACAGGTCCAACAGGCCGGAACCGCTGCCGAAGCTGTCCAGGTTCACATCGTCTTCGATCTCTTCCAGGGAGGCTTCGGCGCTCGTCCCGGCTTCCGCTGCCGGTCCCGCCGTCTCCGCCATCGAATCCTCCGTCACATCGTAGTCTGTATCCGTCTCGCCGAGGACGTTGACGCCCTCCCCGGTCAAGGCGGTATCCATATCGCTGATGTCGCTGCCTTCCGCGAGCACCCCGGATTCCTGCGCGAGCGAGATCTCTTCGCTCGACCCTGCCGCAGTCGACCCTTCCGCCTCTTCAGCGATGGGCTGCTCCGGCTCCTCAGCGGCCGGCTCCGACAGCCCTTCCGCCAGCAGAAGGTCCTCTTCGGCGGTTGACTCGGAGGTCGCTGACGCCTCCACTTCGATCTCGGGGGCCTCCTCCTGGGCTTGGGGCTCGGTCTCGGCGGCCTGCGAATCCTCCAATTCGGGGATCAGGTCCAGGTCCGAGGCTTCGCTGCCTTCCGCCGCCTCGACGGCCGGGGCCGCCTCCTCGTCCAGCCTGAAGATGTCCTCTTCCACAGACTCGCCCTGTGCCACCGCGGCCGTATCGTCCAGGGCCTCGGCCGCCGGCTCTTCGGCCGACAACTCCAACTCGCCCGCACTAAGGTCGACGCCCTCCGCCACCAGGGCGTTGACCTCCTCGATTTTGAAGAGCAGGTTGGATCCATCGCGGAACTCGCGGAGCTTGCCGTCCTTGGCCAATTGCTTGACTTGGTCTTCGCCGATACCAAGCTTCTGCGCCGCTTCTTTGAGCGAGTAGAACATTCCAGCCATAATCTACCTTCTCCAAAAACCCCAAACGCGGCCATAAGGCGTCGCGGGTCCCAAACGCGGTGGATCGCGTCTGGGTCCCCTGAATTCCCCCGAACGTAATTTTCTAAGATACGTATTTTACCGCAATCCCGTAGTTTATGCAACCCTTTTTGCTGGCAATCTGCTCGCAAAGGGGGCGGGACAATCATTTCCCGCCGGCTCTCTCGATCCTGCCGCCGCATTTCCAGGTCCGGCTGTTGCACTCCGCCGGCGGGGCCCATATAATATGACGGAAGTTGCTTTCAGCCGTTACGGGGTGTAGCTCAGCTTGGTCGGAGCGCTTGGTTTGGGACCAAGAGGTCGGTGGTTCGAATCCACTCACCCCGAGTCATCTGTTAGGAGTACCGGCTTTAGCCGGTTCGAGCAAGACCGCCTGAAGGCGGTACTCCCAACGGGCTCGTAGCCGGCGATTGCTGTCATCGATCATAGCGAGTACCCGTCTATACTATGGGACCAATCCCCTGTCCGCGCCCGCGCTGCGCCGGCCTTGAGCCGGACATTGACGCGGCCGTGCGACGCGACTATAATGGGTTTCCTGATGATGGCAGGCTTTGGGCCTTGATTCCCCCCCAGCGCCGCCGCGCAGCGGGGCAAACTACAGAGCGGAGGTTCAGACATGGGCGATATGCAAGAGATGAGGATAGCGCTTCCCTCGCCGCAGAAACTCTTGACTCCCGGGGTCATCATCCTTCTCTCCCTTCTCGTGGCCGGCTTTCTCGGACTTGCCCTGGGTGGAGAGGCGGTCGGTCGGGCACTGGCGCTGAGTCCTCGCGCCGTTCTCCACGGCAAGATCTGGCAGCTTGTGACGTATCCGTTCCTAAACGACACATTCGGCCTGCTCGGCAACGGGATGGTCATCCTCTTTTTTGGCAGCGCCATCGAGCGCGAGTGGCGGACGGCCTCCTTCCTTCTGCTGTGGCTCACGGTGACCGTCGCTTGCGGCCTGCTGTGGATCCTGCTGAACCTGCTCCTAGGCTTCTCGATGGCGGGGCTGGGAGCCGGCGTCGGCAGCTTTGGGCTCATCGCGACTTTCGGGCTGCTCTTTCGTGGCCAGCGGTTTTTTGCGTTTTTCGGGACGATCGAGGCGCAGCACATGGCCATCGGTCTGATTGCGATCGGGGTCATTCTCAGCCTCCCCATGCCGATTACCCTCGTCTGGGTGGCCGGGGCACTGGTTGCCTACGTGTACGTCAAGGCGCGCTGGAGCCTGCAGGCCAAGCCGTCGGTGCGTCCCGGCCTGCAGCGTTCCGGCGGCAAAGGACAATTCGTTGATATCGACTGAGCACAACCGAGGCACGCCGGAGGCTGTACAGGCCGCCCTCGAGGCCGCGAGGATGCACTTACGCCACTGCCGGCTTTGTCCCCGCGACTGCGGCGCCGACCGTACGGCGGGCGAGCGGGGTTACTGCGGCCTGGACGACAAGGCCCATTGCTTTCGGGAGATGCTTCACCGGGCGGAGGAGGCCGAGCTGACGCCCTCGCATCAGGTGTACTTCACCGGGTGCAACCTACGCTGCGGCTATTGCACCGTCGCGGAATGGAACGCGCAGCCTCTGACGGTGCCCGAGATGGACCTGGAAGAGCTGGTCCGGGCCGTGGAGCGCCGCCGGCAGCAGGGGGCCAGGAACGTCAATCTCCTGGGCGGCGAGCCGACCGTGAGCCTGCCCGGTGTTTTGACCCTGCTGGCGCGGATTCGGACCACCACGCAGGTTGTTCTGAACTCGAATATGTATTACAATGATTGTGTGGACGACCTGCTGCGGGGGCTGATCGACGTGTGCCTGGCCGATTTGAAGTGCGGGAGCCGCCGGTGTGCCGCCGCCTTGCTGGATGCTGAAGACTACGTCGAGGTCGCCCGGCGGACCATCCGGCTGGCCGCGGAGCATGCGGACCTGATTGTCCGTCACTTGCTCCTGCCCGGGCACGAGGATTGTTGCACGAGGCCGACGCTCCAGTGGCTGGCGGCGGAGTTGCCGCAGGTCAAGGTCAGTCTGAGGGCCAATTATGTGCCGCCCATCGAGGCGGCGTTCGCTCCGAAACAATACATAACGAGTCGAGAGGCCGAAGCCGCGCTCGACTACGCTCGCCACCTGGGACTTCACCTGATCCAATGAGCCAAAAGCCATACCAACGAGAACAGGGCGACTTTGAGCTGCGGATCCTCAAGGATGGACGGCTGGTGATGATCGCACCGGACGAAACGCTCATGGAGATCGCCCAAGCCTTGGAGACGCAGGCCGATTCGGAACCACAGCACCTGGAGAGTCACGATGCAGAAGCCCCCACCCCAGGCCGCGAGTAAGCAAATAGCTGCCAGTCAGCCGCTCAGGCCGCAGATGAGCGAGCTGGAGATCCTGATCCGCGCCCGCTATCCGCTCCTCTACGTGATCAGTTGGGAAGAGCAGCGGGTTCTGCACCAGGTCACGCAGATCGGCTCCAAGTTGAACAAAAGCGTCTTCGAGTGGTCGATCAATACGGGTCTGGTGCCGGCGGGGACGAGCCTGCAAGCCCAGAAGCAGCGCGACGCCGCGACGGAGGACCCCCTGGTGGCCCTGGGCAACGTCATCGACCACGTGGAGCCGGCCCTCTACGTGTTCAAGGATTTCCACCCGTTTCTCAAGTGCCAGAATATGGCGGTGATCCGGCGTCTGCGCGAGGTGGCCTCCTCCCTCAAGAACACGTACAAGACCATCGTCATCGTCAGTCCGATGCTCGAAATGCCGTCGGAGCTGGAGAAGGACATCACGATCATCGACTTCGACCTGCCCCGGGCCAACGACTTCACGGCGCTGCTGCAGCGCATCATGGAAGAGGTCAAGAGTAACCCGAAGCTCAAGGTGAATATCAACGGCCAGATGAAAGAGCAGATCGTTCACGCCTTGCTCGGACTGACCCTGGCCGAGGCGGAAAACGTCCTCGCCAAGACCCTGGTCCAGCACTACGGATTCGGGCCGGAGAGCCTGGAAGTCATCAACGCAGAGAAAAGGCAGATCATCCGCAAGAGCGGTCTGCTCGAGTACTACGACACCGATGAGACCATGGCCTCGGTCGGCGGCCTGGATTCGCTCAAGAGCTGGCTGCTGAAGCGGTCCGTGGCGTTCTCGGATCGGGCGCGCGAGTACGGCCTGCCGGCGCCCAAGGGCGTGCTCTTGCTGGGCGTACAGGGCTGCGGCAAGAGCCTCATGGCCAAGACCGTCAGCAACATCTGGAACCTGCCGTTATTGCGTTTCGACGTCGGCCGCGTCTTCGGCAGCCTGGTGGGATCGTCGGAGCAGAATATCCGGCGGGCCATCCAGGTGGCCGAGTCCGTCGCGCCCGTGGTCTTTTGGATCGACGAGATCGACAAGGCGTTTCGCGGCTCCCGCGGCAGCGGGGCCTCGACGGACGCCGGCACCTCCGCCCGCGTCTTCAGCACATTCCTGACCTGGATGTCCGAGAAGAAGTCGCCGGTCTTCGTGATCGCCACGGCCAACGACATCTCGGCCCTGCCCCCCGAGCTGCTGCGCAAGGGACGCTTCGACGAGATCTTCTTCGTAGATCTGCCGGTAGCGCAAGAACGTCGTGATGTATTCCGGGTGCACCTGGCCAAGCGCAAGATGGACCCGGCGAAGTTCGATCTCGAGGCCCTCGCCCGGGCGGCGGACGGGTACAGCGGCGCAGAGATCGAGGAGGCGATCATCAGCTCGATGTTCGACGCCTTCTACGACAAGCAGGAGCTGACGAGCGAGCGCCTGGTAAACGGCCTGAGCCAGACGGTGCCGCTGTCGAGAACCATGAGAGAGGACATCGACGCGCTGCGCCAATGGTCCGTGGGTCGGGCGCATCCCGCCACCAGTCCGGACGCCGGCCCGGAGGGCCAGGGACAACGCAGACTCGAGATATAAGGCGGGAAGGAGACAAGTGTGAGCACGGTATTGATTTTGACCCCGGTGATCATCGCCAGTTGGCCGGCGGTCTCCGCGGCGGTGGCGGGCGCCGCTACGGCCCTGGGCTTCGTGATGCACAAAACCGTACAAGAGACCCTGGCGGGCGTCCAGACGGAAGAAGGTGAGCAGAACGTCGAGGTCGAACTGGCCGACAGTGAGGTTCTGGCCCAAAGCCTGGCCACCAGCCAGCAGATCGTCCTGAACAAGGGCGACATCCGGCTGGTCGTGGAACGCGACGCCCGCGGGCGGTGCAAGGTCTGCGCCTCGGGCAAGGGCCACAGCAAAGTCGAGCTTAAGCAGGTGGCCGAGGAGTTCACCCAGAAGCTGACCCAGTGCTTCATCTACAACAAGGTGATGAAGGAGCTCAAGGGCAAGAACTTCCAGATCGTCAACGAGGAGGTCACGCAGGACGAGAGCATTCGCATCAACGTGCGCAGATGGGTGGACTGAGCGATGGCACAGCATGAAGTGGAAATCTCGATCTCGAAGACCGGCGAGGTGAAGGTGCACGTCAAAAACGCCAAGGGCAAGGCCTGCCTGGAATATGCCAAGTGGCTCACCCACATCATCGGCAAGGTCAAGAGCCAGCAGGCGACCAGTGAGATGTACGAGCCGGAGACCAAGTCGCGGATCAACCTGCAGCAGAATCTCAAGGCGGAAGATGAGGCGACATGAGATGCGCCAGGTGTGAGTTCGAGAACATCCCGGGACAGACCCGCTGCATCCGCTGCGGCAGTATCCTCGAAGCGGGCAGCGAGGTCATCGAGATCTACCCGCCGCGGATGGCCGTGTGGAGGAAACCGTTTCGCGATGGGATGCGCTGGCTTCGGGGCCGGCGGCTCATGTCCAAGATGCCGGCGGCGGTCCGCCGGGGATGCGACGTGGTCATATCCGACAGCTTGGTCGGCCTGGCGCTCAGCGTAGTTCCGGGCCTGCCGTACCTGCTCAAAAGACGCCTTCGAGAGGTATGGCTGCTGGTCCTTCTCTGGTTGGTCCTTCTCTGCGCGAGCGTACTTTTCTACCACAGCCCAATCGGCGGGCTCCTGATCGGGCTGACGCTCGGGGTCCACGCCTGGACCGCCGTCCGGTACGGGCTCATCAAGGAAATCGAGGGCTTTACGGAACGCGTGGCGCTGGTCGTAATCGTCATCATCCTGCTGGCGCTGCTGTATTGGGCGGTGCCGCACGTGGTGATCCGGGGCTTCGGCGGCGCGTACACGTCCCTGACCATCCCGGCGCTGAATGTCTCCAGGGGCGACTACTTCCTGGTCCGGCATGTGGCCGGCACGGAGCCGCTGCCCCGCGGGGCCCTGGTCCTGATCGAGCCCGCGGGGATTCGCAACGCCCACCGGGACCAACGCCTCAATCCGGACCGAAGGATGATCGGCCAGATCGCCGGGCTCCCGGGCGAGACGGTTCGAGTCCAGGGTAACGCTTATGTGATCGGCGGCCAGCGGTTGGACCCGAACAGCCTCCCCGTACCGGGTTGGCTGCAACGATATCCCCCGCGCTCGGCCAAGGGCATCGTCGTTCCCGACCATTCGTATTTCGTCAGTTCCGACTACGCCGTGGCCATGCACGGCAATATCGCCATGACGGAGCAGGCGATCAGCAATGTCTGCATCATGCGGGCCTCGGACATTCGCGCGCGGGCCTTCTTGCATTGGTGGCCCTTGAGCCGACGCGGTTTTGTAGAATAGGACTCATGGATCGATTTTCACAATTAGAGTTTGGCGGCGACGACACGGCCCCGCAGGGCGGTGCCAAGTCCCACGGCGAGACCGTCCGGGACGCGGAGCACTATTACCGCGAGGCCACGAAGTACTGGCTGGCCGCCGATTTCGAGCTGGCCCTGCGGAACTACTCGCGCATTCTGGAGCAGAACAGCACGATTTTCGAGGGCTGGGCCGGACAGGTCCTGATGCTGATCGAGCTGGGCGAGTACCGCGAGGCCGGCGTCTGGGCCGACAAGGCGCTGGAGCTTTTCCCCGAGCACCCGGAGCTGCTGGCCCTCAAGGCGCTGGCCTGTGCCCGCGACGCCAAGATGGACCAGGCGGTGGCGTACTCGGACAACTCCGTCGGCAAGGAGAATCTGACGCCCCGCGTCTGGCTGACCCGGGCCGAGATCTTCCTGGACCGAAAGGGCCCGGTCGCGGAAGGTTGTATCAACAAGGCGGTGGGCTGTGCGAACAAGCTCGGACCGATCGTCAAGCTCGAGGCAGGGCGGCTCTTACGCCGGAAACGCAACTACGTCTTCGCCATCCGGTACCTGAAGGAGGCCGTCCAGAGCTTGTCCCACTCGCCGCTGGCCTGGTATGAATTGGGCTGTTGCCAAGCGAGCCTGGGACTGCCCGAGGCAGTCCACAGCCTGGAGCAGTGCGTCAACCTGCGGCCCGAATGGGACGAGGCGAAGGACATGCTCCGCAAGGTCGGCAATAAGGGATTCTTCAGAAGACTGATGGGAAAGTGAATCATGACCCTCAACCTCACCCCGGACATGCAGCAAATCCTGTCCCTCGCCCGGCGCGAAAACGCCTCCGACATCCACATCGTGGCGGGCCTGCCGCCGATGTTCCGGATCAACGGAGAGATCATCCTGTCGAACAAGCCCGCCCTCGCGCGCGAGGACACCGCCGCATTGTGCTACAGCCTGCTCAACGACGAACAGAAGAAGGTCTTCGAGCAGAACTGGCAGTTGTGCTGCTCCGTCTTCGACGCGAAGCTGGGCCGCTTTCGCGTCTCGATCTACTACCACGCGGGCAATCCGGAAATGTCCATCCGGCCGGTGATGGACCATATCAAGAACCGCGACGAGCTCCGCCTGCCGCCCCAGATCGACGAATTCACGCGGCTGTCGAGCGGCCTGATCCTCCTGACCGGACCCACCGGCAGCGGCAAAACCACCACCCTCAACTACATGATCGACCTGATCAACAGCGAGCAGCGCTGCAAGATCATCGCCATCGAGGACCCCGTCGAGTACGTCCATAAGCAGAAGAAGGCCGTCATCGTCCAGCAGGAATTGCACACCGACGTCAAGTCCTTCTCCAGCGCCCTGATCCACGTGCTCCGGCAGGACCCCGACATCATCTGCGTCGGCGAGATGCGCGACCTGGAAACCACGGAGACCGCCCTGATTGCCGCCGAGACGGGCCACCTCGTCATCGCCACCTGTCACACCCCCAACACCCTGCAAACCGTGGAGCGGATCGTGTCGATCTTCCCGGAGAACAAGCAGCCCCAGATCTTTACGCAACTGGCCAACTGCCTCCAGGGCATCCTGGCCCAGCGGCTCGTGCCGACGGCCGGCATGAAGAACCGCCGGCTGGCCACGGAGCTGCTGATCATGACCCAGCCGGCCCGCAAGCACATCCGCGACCGGCAACTGCACCTGCTGATCAACGTCATCCAGACGGGCGGCAAACAGGGCATGCACACGATGGAGGACTCCCTCGTGGAGCTGTACCAGGCCGGGGACATCACCTACGACATGGCCATCTGCAACTCCTACGACCCCCGCAGCCTGCGCGAGCGCCTCCACAAAGAGACCCTGCCGAAAGAGCAATGAGTGCGACCGGGACAGCCCGGCGGAGAAAGTGCCATGTTCGAGCGTTTCCGGAACCGGGCGCGAAAGTGGATACGTGTAGGCGGAGAAGATCCCATGTTCGAGCGTTTTACGGATCGGGCGCGAAAGGTGATGGCCCTGGCCAATCAGGAGGCCCAACGCCTCAACCACGAATATATCGGGACCGAGCACCTTCTGCTGGGCCTGGCGATGGAGAGCAGCGGGGTCGGAGCGACGGTGATGAAGAACCTGGGCGTGGACCTCGCGGCGCTGCGCGCCGAGGTCGAGAAGCTGGTCAAGCGCGGCCCGGACGTGGTCGCGATGGGCAAGCTGCCGCAGACGCCACGCGCCAAACGCGTCATCGAATACGCGGTGGAGGAGGCCCGGGCCCTGAACCACAATTATGTGGGTACCGAGCACATTCTGCTGGGCCTGCTGCGGGAAAGCGAGGGGATCGCCGCCCAGGTGCTGATGAACCTGGGTCTGCAGATCGCGGAGGTGCGCCACGAGGTGCTGCGGCTGCTCGGGGTCGCGGAAGGACCGGCGCCGGTCGGCACCGGTGAGGAGCAGCCGGGCGTGGCGAGCTACAAAGACCTGCCGGTCTGGCAGAAGGCGGATGAATTGGCTCAGCAGGTCTACGCCGTGGCGGGCACCTTCCCGCCGGAGCAGATTGCCGGCGTGGCGTCGCGGCTGCGGGAGACAGCCCTGGCCATCCCGCCCCACATCGCGGAAGCCCACAGCCGACCGATCCCGAGCGAGGCGAAGTGGTTCCTCAACGCCGCTTTCGGCTCCCTGCGCGAGTTGCGCTACCTGCTGGACTTCACCCAGAGGCTGGAGATCCTCAAAGCCGAGGACCACCAAAAGCTGGACGGTCTCGCCGAGGAGGTCGACCGACTGCTGCGGCCCTTCTACGCTTCGCCGGGCCGGTGACGCCGTTCTTGCTTGTCACTTCTCACTTCGCTCTTCTTCCCCCTTGCCTCAGACGGTGAACTTTCGCACTCTTCAAGAAGGTCTATGCAGCCGTGGATAGGGCTTCTATGAGAACCGCGAGATTTTGCGTATGTCCGAACGATTGGCCGAACATGGTTTTTATTCGTTGCCTCCACAGATGCCGGCGCAAGGCCGCCCAGGCATCCTGGAAACTCGGACGCGTCTTGCCCGGATACCCAGTCGGTCCGATGACCTGGTGAACCTGGGCTGGCTGCTGCAAGAACCACAGCCAGACCATCGAACCGAGCCACAGACTCAGCATGGCGGCTCGTTCCGGACCTTGGCCTTTGTAGGTCTGAGGCTCTTGGCCACCGACAAACTGTTTGGTGTTTTTGAACGTGTCTTCGATACTCCAGCGACCGGCGAATCCTCCGATGACCTGCTCGGCCGTCAGCGACACCTTGGTCGTGAAGAAGAAATCGTCGCGTTCTCGGCCCTCGGGGTCGCGGCTGATCACCAGCCGCACCGGCGTCTTCGAGACGCGATACCACAGGACCTCGCGGGTATAGACCAGTCGCTTCCTGACTTGGCCCCGTTCGGTCGTGGTGACCGACCGCCACGAGCGGACGCGGCGGGCCATCTGTTCGGGGGTCGAGAGTCGAGGGCCCTTGGTGCGCGGGCGACCTCGTTTCTTCCGGTGACGCGTCTTGGGCAAGGGCTGGTAGAGCACCGCATCCCGTCGCATCCGACTGACCAAGTGGAAGCGGATCGGATCTTGCCGCCCCACAGGGCCTGCCAACGGGGCGTAAAACCCGTCGGCGTGCAGCCGAAAGGTTCGGTCGGGCCGCCAATCGGCCAGTTGCTTCAGCATAGTGTCCAGAGCAATTCGGTGAAGATGTACGACAAGCAAGGCAATGTCCTGCGGATCGAGACCACCATGAACGATCCCTATCGCTTCCAGGCATACCGCCCGAAAGAAAGCGATCCGAAAGGAGCACGGCAGTGGCGTTACTTACGCAAAGGCGTGGCGGATGCCCAGCGTCGGGCCGAGATCTGCCAAGGCGTCAATGACCGCTACCTGGAAGCCCTGGCCTCGTTGGATAGTGCCATCCCCGTCAAGCAGTTGGTGGCTTCGATCTGTAGATCCACCCGCGGGAAAGGCCGGAACCTCAGAGCGTTGCGTCCTTGGTCTGAGGTCGATCAAGAGCTTCTGACGGTCATTAGCCGGGGCGAGTACGTCCTGCAAGGATTCCGCAACCGGGATTTGGTGGCCCACCTTTATCCCAAGGCTTGCGGCGACCTCGAAGAACAGCCTCGCGCTTCCGCCCGGATCACACGTCTGCTACGGCTCTTGCGAGCTCACGGTCTGGTCCGCAAGATCACGGGCACGCATCGCTACCGTCTGACCCCCAAGGGCCGCAAAATTGCCACCGCCGTCCTGCGTTATCAAAGTGCCACCCTGCAACAACTTAGCAAAATACCCGCGTGATAAATTTGCGCAAGAAAACAAGATTCTGACAAGTAGCAATGCGAAGGCAGGCCCGGCCGATGGAGCTGTCACGACGCGTGCGTCCCGCACTCCTCCTCTACGGTCGTTCTGTGAGGTGGAAGGCTTCCCAACACGAAATACACGATGGGCGTCGCATCGCAAATCATTTTTCGCGTGGTTCGCGTATTTCGCGGTTGAAGTTCTTCGCCTTTGCCCGGCCCGGCCGGGCTCTTGCTTGTCGCTCCTTTCCCCTTGCCCCACGCGGTGACTTCAACCATAATGCCGGAATTAGTTTGGAGGACAAGATGATGCATCTACGAACGATCACGCCGATAATGCGGTTGTTGTGGATTGTCGCGCTCTTCGCGCCGGTTGCGGTGGCGAGCGAGTCGACGGGCACGAGGCCGCCGGACCCGCTGGCGGCGGGACCGTTCCCGGTGGGGGTGACGACCACGTTGTTCGTCGATGCCGGCCGCACGGACAACTTCACCAAGCAGCCGCGCACGCTCGTCACGGAGATCTGGTACCCCGCGACGGACGCCGCGAAGCAAATGCCCAAGAACAAATACTCCGACTTCATCCCCGGCGGCGTCACTCCCGAGATCGACGAGCTGATCGTCAAGACCTACAAGACCAGCGCCGCCGAAGTGGACAAGCTCTATTGGAACGAAGCGCATCGCAACGCCCCGGTGCGGGAGGGCCGCTTCCCGCTGGTGGTCTTCTCGCATGGCAACGGCGGGTCCCGCCATCAGAACACCTTCTGGTGCGACTGCCTCGCCAGTCACGGCTATCTCATCGTCTCCGCCGACCACACGGGCAACGCCCGCTGGACGATCATCGACGGCAAAGTCATCCCCTCTCAGTCCGGCGAGCGGCTCAACTCTGCCAAAGACCGGCCGCTCGACGTGAGTTTCCTGCTCGACCAGATGATCCGCTGGGACAGAGGCGGCGACCCGTGCTTCGCCGGCCATATCGATACGGACCGCGCGGCGATCGCCGGCATGTCCTACGGTTCCTTCACTGCCCACTGGGCCGCGGATCGCGAGCCGCGTTTCCAGGCGGTGGTCGCGCTTTCCGGCGCGCCGCCCACGCACACGAACTTGACGGTCCCCTCGCTACGGATGCTGGGCACGGAGGACCGCACCCTCGGCACCCTGGGCAACGGCTTGATCCGCAGCAATCACGCCACGCACACCGGCCCGTCTTTCTTGCTGGAACTGAAGAACGGCGGCCACTATTCCTTCACCGACGTCTTCAAGGTCAACAAGAACTTCGGTGACGGCATCGGTCCCGGCAAGCGCCGCGACACGAACGAGCCCTTCGAGCACACCTCGATGGAGCTGACCTACCAGATCGTGAACTCCTACAGCGTGGCCTTCCTCGGCTACTTCCTGAAGGGCCAGAAAGAATACTGGACTTTCCTGGCCGAGAACCACTGGCCCGACACCATGCTCTGGGACGTCAAGAACGCCCCGGAGAAAGGCTGACCCACCGTTCGGTGCCATGTGCGACTGCATTGCGCGGTGTCGATCTGCCCTGCTTGTCATCCTGAGCGTCAGCGAAGGATCTGGGTGGGGCGCGCCAACGAGCGGTACTCACATTCATAGGCCAGGCGCTTCGCTTCGCTCAGCATGACAAATGCGGACGGGGGTGTCACCATATTGACGACGGGATGGACTCCGCCCGCCGCTCTTGTCATTCCCGCGCAGGCGGGAATCCACTTGTGTACACGGCAGCCCCATTTTTTCCTGCCTCGGCCGCCCTTACTCCCTGTGGCATAAAGACTTACGCTCCCGAATTTTGTTGGCTTTTCCATTGACGTATAGATGAGTGTAGTTGATTATATAGCCAACTTTATATGAAGTTGTTGGGAGCCTTTGACACAACGACGGCCCCGCCGCGAGCAGGGGCCTTGATAGGAAGGGAGAAGCGCATGACAGACCGCTGGTGTGCCAACTGCCTTTATGCCTACTGGTCCAAGAACATGAAACGGAACGCGGGCAGGGACAACTGCTTTCCGGTGGGGCCGGTGTGCTCGAACCATCCGGACTCGCCCGGCGAGTTGTGCGAGGTCCCCGCCGGCGGGATCTGCCGCAACTACCGCCCCCGCCCCCCGGACCCATCCGGCGAGACGGTCCGCCGCATCTGCATGGCCCATGGCGGGTTCGTCCTCGTGGACGCCGCCGACTACGAGTGGCTCAGCCGGCACACCTGGACGGTGCACAGCGGCTACGCCGCCCGGTATGAGAAGGGGAAACTCATCTTCATGCATCGCGAGATCATGAACCCGCCGCCGGGCATGGTCGTGGACCACATCGACGGCAACAAGCCGAACAACTGCCGCAGCAATCTGCGCAACTGCACACGTCAAGAAAACTTGCAGAACCGACCCAAGCGCCTGGATTCCGCCTCCCGGTTCAAAGGCATCTATTACGAGAAGCGCCCCGGCAAATGGCATGCGCGAGCAGATCTCGATGGCGAGCAGTTCCGGACCGGCCTTATGGATGACGAGGTCCAGGCCGCCCGCGCCTATGACCGCCTGGCGGTCGAACTCTTCGGCGCGTTCGCGTATCTGAACTTCCCCGAGGACTGGACGCCGGAGAGAAGAAGCGAGGCCTTCGCCAAGAAAGAAACGATCCACGCCCTGCGCCAAGCGAAAGCGGAAAAAGCGCAGCGGCGCGAAGCCAAACGGCAAGAGCAGGCCGGCCGCCGAACGCCGGAACAATAGGGAACGCGTGGGTTGAGAAGGGGTCCCCAAACGCGAAGCAATGCGTTTGGGGGCCCAGCCCACCCCACGGACTCTGGAATGACCTTCAACCGCTGAGGACGCAGAGGGCCGCAGAGGAAGGAAGGCCGCCTGCCAGCAAGATTGTAGGGTGGGGCTTGCCCCCGTATTTCTTTGATCCGCAGATTTCGCCGATTCCCGCAGATGAAAGCGCAGTGTCATTCCCGCGAAGGCGGGAATCCAGCGTGTAGGTCCGCATCGATAGAGGGAATGCTCTGGGACGTGAAGAACGCCCCGACAAGCCTCGACTGTTTGGAGTACCTCTTTGGAGTACCGCCTTCAGGCGGGTTCAAGAGTCCGGATCGAGGCTTTGGAACGCCGGCAGAGCCGGCTCGATGCCGCGTGAACGCCGTACTCCGAACGACACGTCCGAAGCGGCCGTGCTGGGGAAGTTTGCCGCTTCACGGCCTCCAGCATGGTCCTTACTTGTCACTTCCCACCTGTCACTTCTCGCTTCTTTCGTTCCTCGCCCCAGCTCATTTCTGGAATAGCATTCAACCGCTGAGGACGCAGAGAGCCGCAGAGCGTAAGGTGGATTCTTGACCCCACGTGTCAAGTGCGCATGGGCCGAGGGAACGCGTAGGTTGAGAACCCACCCTACGGACTGGTGGCCTAACCCGACTTCGCGGATTCGAGGGTTAGAACCTGCGTGGCGGGGTCGAAAACGGCCTTTTTGGCCAAAAGTCTTCACTACAAAGCGGCCTCCTTCGGGGCGGAGCCGACGGTGATCCGGGGCGGCGGCTGGGCGGGCAGTTCCAGCTTCAGCCG
>Ga0315289_10001727_pt1 | contig 33964 bp, 34 predicted proteins | sample YL17G11_40_MG_FD_203452 | JGI IMG/M metagenome (GOLD analysis project Ga0315289, IMG submission 203452) | Sediment microbial communities from Yellowstone Lake, YNP, Wyoming, USA - YL17G11_40 | ecosystem: Environmental > Aquatic > Freshwater > Lake > Sediment | place: USA: Wyoming | collected... | reverse complement strand
GTCCTTTTGACTGTAGCTTCTGCTCCGTAACAAAAATCTTCGGTCGCAGGTATCGTTTCCGCAGCGCCGAAAGTGTGATGCAGGAGCTGAAATCAAAAAGAGCCAAGACCCTGTTTTTCTGTGACGATAATTTCGCTGCCCATCCTAAGCGCACTTACGCCCTTCTTAACTTCATGCTTAAAAATAAAATCCGAAACTGGGCCTGCCAGGTGCGTTGCGATATTACCAAGGATAATGCTCTATTGGACCTTATGGCCAAGGCAGGCTGTAAGGTTGTTTGTGTCGGCTTTGAATCCGTTAATGACTTAAGCTTAAAGGCTTATGAGAAAAAGCAGACTATTGAAGAGATTATCAGTGCGATACGCTCTTTTCGTAAGAGAAAAATAAAAATTCACGGTATGTTCGTTTTAGGCAGCGATAATGACAATAAAAAAACTATCTGGGATACGATAAGATTTGCCAGGAGGCAGAAAATCGATACCTTGCAGATGGCCGTTCTCACCCCTTTTCCCGGCACAAAGGTCTATGATGACCTTGAAAGAGAAGGCCGCATTTTTACGAAAGACTGGAGTCTCTATGACGGCCAGCATGTCGTGTTTAAGCCAAAGCTTTTATCAGCCAGAGAACTTCAGGTGAATATGATCAAGGCCTACTCCAAATTTTATGCCCTGACAAGGTCTTTATCACTGCTTATCAGGTTTCGTTTTAGGAACGCTCTTTTTAACTTAATGGGCTCTTCTATTATCAGGGAGTGGAAGAGGATTAACCATAAGATGTCTTGGTTGTTAGAATAATATCTGCAAATTTTGCCATTGTCATGGAGGTTTTTTAGCGGTAAAATAGAGCCATGATTTTTATGGCGTTTAATTAGTATAAAAGCAGCTCTTTAAGAACAGGAGCTGCTTTTTTATTTGAGCCCCGCCGCATTCTTGCAGAATGCAAGAGGCGGGGCGAAAATAACCCCTCACCCAGATGCTACATAGAGATACTACTATGTATCTGGGTGAGGGGTCAAATTCGCACAGATAACTTATGTCGGAGCAAATTAAAATTATTGCTCCATAAGTTATGTGCTCATTTGAGAGGAGGCCATTATGCAAGTAGAGGAGTTAAAGGGGAAACTCGTGCTTTTTAAATTTGTTGAAGAAATAAGAGACGACCTCTCGCTTTTTCAGATTTATAAAGACGAAGTATGGGCAGCGGTAACAGGAATAGACAATGAAGGTATTTGGATTGAGAACCCTGCGTATGAGCTGGGCGTATGGTGGGATGAAAAAGGCGAATTGATTCCCCCAACTAAACAGGTAAAGGAGAAAGTCAAAGCGCATATACTTATTCCCTGGCGCTATATAAAGGCGTTGATGAGCGTTGATGATGAGCGCTTTCAAAAGGCAAAAAGCGAAAGGCTTCCCGGTTTTGGGGCATATAGATAGCAAGTTTTAAAAGTCGTTAGAAAGCATGAAAATAGCATTTTTGTATCATGAAGATTTAGCTAGTTATAGTTTTGGGGAAGGCCATCCTTTAACCGCAGAGAGGTTCGTTGAATTTTTCAGTTTTTTCCGGAACAACTGCCCTTCTTTTAGTGAGGCCTTTGAGCAAATCCCGCCTCAACCCGTAACCAATGAAATCTTGGAATTAGTCCATACCAAAGATTATATTAAAGCCATACAGTCTGCCTCCAAAGGGGTATTTATATCCGATATTCATCGCTATGTGAGCGGCGATAATCTGAATCCTATAACCGGTTATATCCCCAAAGGAGTAGATGAAGGAGCAAGGATTATTGTAGGGATTTCTCTATTGGCAGGTGAGTTGGTTGCGCAGGGAAAATTCAAAAAGGCAATTGGCATTGGCGGTGGTATGCACCATGCAAAAACTGATTACGGAGAAGGATTTTGTTTTTACAATGATGTGGCAGTATGCGTGAAGAACCTTAAAGCAAAATACAATTTAAAAAAGATTCTGGTCTTAGATACTGATGCGCATGCAGGAAATGGCACAAAAGAGATTTTTTATGAGGACCTTGAAGTTTTATTTATTGATATACATCAGGACCCCGCAACCTTATATCCCGGAACTGGATTTGTGCAGGAAATCGGCAGCGGCAAAGGAGAAGGTTTTACGGTAAATTTGCCGGTTTCGCCGGGAACGGGCAATAAGGCTTATGAATATATTTTTGAAGAGATAGTATTTCCGCTGGCGCGGGAATTTAAACCAGAAATAATTATTCGCTACGGCGGTTCTGACCCGCATTATTTGGATACTTTGACTAATTTAGGTTTAACTCTGGAAGGATTTAAAATGATTGGCCATGAGGTCAGCGCATTAGCAAAAGAGTTAACCGAAGGCAAGGCCGTTGACCTTTTGCTATCCGGTTACAATTTAGAGGTTTTGCCCTTTGCCTGGTCTGCGTTAATTTGCGGTTTGTTAGATTTAGATATAGATTTAAGTGGTTTTAAAGAAGAGTCCCACCCTTCGCCAGATTCTCGATTAGAAGAAACCAAAGACATGGTCAGTCAGTTAAAGAGGCTGCTTAAGAAATATTGGAAATGCATGGATTAATTCGCACAATAACTTACGTTCACTTGCGTTCCGTAAGTTATGTGCTCATTAAAGGAGGTGAGTTAGAGATGGCAAAGTTTTTGATGCTGGGAAAATATTCAATTGAGGCAATCAAAGGAATTAAGTCTGAGCGCACAAAAAGGGTAGTGGCTACGATTAAGAAATCCGGCGGCAGGGTAAACTCAATGTATGCTTTATTGGGGAATTATGACCTGGTTTTTGTCGTGGATTTTCCGGGAGTTAAAGATGTAATTAAGGCATCGGTTGCTCTGACAAAATTAACCGGTATTGGATTTACAACTTATCCAGCCATAACAGTGGAAGAGTTTGATAGAGCAGTTGGGTAAGCCGTAGTGGTAGGGCAGGTTTAAACCTGCCCTACTCTTTTGCGAGGGCTAATGAAAATTAATCAGATTGTACTTTATGCAGTTTTACTTTTATGTTTGTCTGGCTGCGCTACTTTATATAATCCTGCCACGGACAGAAATGAGTTTATACTGATAGACAGTAAAACCGAAGTTGCTATTGGTCGTAATGTTATAGATGATCTTACCAGAAGGTATCCTCTATCAGACGATGAAAATTTACAGCGCAGGATTCAGGGGATTGGCAGGCATATTGCCAGCGTATCAGACAGGCAGGATATAGAATATAAATTTGCCGTCCTGGCAGATAAAGAGTTAAATGCCTTAACTTTACCCGGAGGTTTTATCTATATAAATAAAGGATTAGTGGATAAGCTTACTGATGATGAGATTGCCTATGTTTTGGCACATGAAGTGGGTCATACTGCAGCCAGACACATCGCAAAGAAATTACAGGCAAATATGGCTTATCAATTACTTTTAAGCGTGGCCTTTGCCAGCGTAGGAAGTCAGGCAGGAGAAAGCGCAGCAGATGTTGCCAGGGGAATAGATACGGTTTATAACTTAATTGGGTTAAGTTATAGTCGAAAAGATGAATACGAGGCAGATAGATTGGGTGCGAAGTATGTCTTTAAAGCAGGATTCAATCCTTATGCTTGCCTGTCTGCCTTAGAAAAGATAAAGAAAAGCGAAGGGCCTAATTGGAAAGTTTTGAAGTACTTGCGCACGCATCCTTATGTGGATGAGCGCATTGAGGCATTAAAAGTAGATATCTCCAAGTTAAAAAATCCGCAATAAACCTAGAGCTGAACCAATTTCCCACCTACGCGGTGTGATATCACACCGCGTAGGTGGGAAAGGTTAGTTAAGGAGGGAAAATGAATGTCTTAGAAATTATAAAAACTCGAAGAAGTATAAGAGAATACAAAGATAAGCCTATACCAAAAGAAGTATTGGAGAAAATGATAGATGCAGCCAGATTTGCCGCTACAGCCAGAAATGTACAACCTTGGGAATTTGTTGTAATAACAGAGTCAAACACTTTAAAAAAGTTAGGTGAACTAGCTGAAAATGGGAGATTCCTTGCTCAGGCAAAAGCCTGTATCGCGGTATTTGCGCTCAAGACAAAATATTATTTAGAAGATGGCTGTGCCGCCACTTGTAATATTTTACTTGCCGCAACTGCTTTAGGAATTGGCTCTTGCTGGGTGGCAGGTGATAAAAAGCCATATTGCAGCGATGTAGCAAAGTTATTAAATACGTCGTCTTCTTATAAACTCGTAAGTCTGATTTCTTTGGGCTATCCTGAATCCGAGGATAGTTTTTATGTTACAGAGAAAAGGAGCGCAAAAGAGTTAATGCACTGGGAGAAATTTTAGGAGGAAGTTATGAAGAAAGAACTTATTGTAGTAGGTGATAGAGTTTTAATTGAACCTGATGAAGGAGTGGACCGTACAGATACGGGTTTATATTTACCGCAAGGTGTAAAAGAAAAAGAAAAGGTGCAAAGCGGAACTGTAGTAAAAGTCGGGCCAGGATATCCTATTCCCGATCTCAGCGCCTTAGAAATCGAACCCTGGCAAACCCCTAAATTTGAAAACAAATATTTTCCTCTACAGGCCAGAATAGGAGACTATTGTATTTTCTTACGCAATGCGGGTATCGAAATAGAATTTGAAGGCAAAAAATATATAGTGGTTCCCCATTCTGCGATTCTGGTGCTTCTTCGCAATAAAGAAACAACTTAAAATGAGAAAACAAAACTCAGCAAAATCTTTTGTATTCTTCAGTCAGAGCGGTTGCCTATTACCTTTACTTATATTTTTAAATCTACTTTTTGGCTGGATGTTTTTTAGGTCAAAGACATGGTTATTAATCGAAGGGATTTTAATTTTACTTTTTATTATTAATTCTTATGTTTTAGCAAGAAGAATTTCTTCATTTTCTTTTAAAGCGCATGAGGCGATAGATGTAGAAGGAGAAGTTATAGAAGACAGGCACAAGCTGAAGTAAAGGCATTGACAATCTAAAATTTTATGTTAGCATACCTTCTATTCTAAAACAAGAAAGGATGCTTCTAAATGGTGAATTTTGATTTATTATGGTTAGCGCCTGTAGGCTCAATTACTGCGCTGATGTTTGCAGCATATCTGGCATTTTCTATATTACAAAAAGACCAAGGAAATGAACAGATGCGCGAAATTGCCCAGGCAGTAAGAATAGGAGCAAGGGCGTATCTGAAGAGACAATACTTAGGCGTCTCTATATTCTTTTTGGCGGTATTTTTAATCCTCTTAACTTTAGCGTTTAAAAAATATTTAGTCATCTTTGTGCCCTTTGCCTTTTTGACCGGTGGTTTATTTTCCGGCTTGTCTGGATTTATTGGGATGAGCATTGCTACCCAATCTTCTAATCGCACTGCAGCCGCGGCAATGAAGAGTTTGAATTCAGGCTTACGCGTGGCTTTTTCCAGTGGCGCAGTGATGGGCCTGGTGGTTGTAGGTTTGGGCTTATTGGATTTAAGTATCTGGTATTATTTTCTTAATTGGTATTATTCTACGCATCCTATATATATTGGAGCTGATAAGATTACCGCCATTACTTCCACCATGCTTTGTTTTGGGATGGGCGCAAGTTCCCAAGCGCTCTTTGCACGCGTGGGGGGTGGAATTTTTACTAAGGCCGCGGATGTGGGTGCGGATTTAGTAGGAAAAGTTGAGGCAGGAATTCCCGAAGATGACCCGCGTAATCCGGCAGTGATTGCAGATAATGTCGGTGATAATGTGGGTGATGTAGCGGGAATGGGCGCTGATTTATATGAATCTTATGTAGGTTCAATTGTGGCTACTTCTGCTTTAGGTGTGGCTGCGGGTTTGGGTGTAGCGGGTGTAACTGTGCCGATGGTTATGGCTGCAGTGGGCGTGGTTGCATCCATTATTGGAACATTTTTTGTCAGAAGTGGGGAAGAGGCAAGTCAAAAAGTTTTGTTAGCAGCATTAAGAAAGGGTGTATTTGCCAGTTCCATATTAGTGGCAATAATATCTTATTTTTTAGTAAAGGCCTCTCTTGGCCAAGAACATTTAGGGGTTTATTGGTCGGTTTTGGCAGGTTTGGTTGCCGGCGTATTAATCGGGTTATGCACCGAGTATTATACCTCCAGTAGTTTTAAACCCACACGCTCCATTGCCGATGCGACTTTGACAGGTCCTGCCACGGTTATTATTGCCGGAATATCCGTCGGTATGATGTCTACGGCAATACCGGTGATTGTAGTAGGTGCTGCCATATTAGCGAGCTATTTTTTATCCGGTGGCGCAACTAACTTTAATGCCGGTCTTTATGGCGTAGGAATTTCTGCAGTGGGCATGCTCTCAACTTTGGGTATAACCTTAGCAACAGATGCTTATGGCCCGGTTGCCGATAATGCCGGCGGAAATGCCCAGATGTCAAATTTAGACCCTGAGGTAAGAAAAAGAACTGATGCTTTGGATGCTTTGGGTAATACTACTGCAGCAACGGGCAAAGGATTTGCTATTGGTTCAGCTGCTTTAACTGCTTTAGCTCTGATAGCAGCTTATAGAGAACAGGTCGTTTTATATGGTAAAGAATTAAATTTGAGCTTAATGAACCCTAATGTTCTGGTAGGCTTATTTATTGGCGGGATGTTGCCGTTTCTGTTCTGCTCTATGACTATGCGCGCAGTGGGCCGGGCAGCAGGAAAGATTGTTATGGAAGTGCGTAGACAATTTAAAGAAATAGCCGGTCTTATGGAAGGCCGTGCCAAGCCGGATTATGCGCGTTGCGTCAGCATTGCTACTGCTGCAGCGCAAAAAGAAATGGTTTTGCCTTCACTTATGGCCATAATTGCACCAATTGCTGTAGGGCTTTTGGTAGGTGTGGAAGCCCAAGCAGGTCTCCTGACCGGCGCCACCGTCTCGGGATTTGTCTTAGCGGTAATGATGGCTAATTCCGGCGGCGCCTGGGATAATGCCAAAAAATACATTGAAGAAGGCCATCTTGGCGGAAAAGGTTCTCCTGCGCATAAGGCAGCGGTGGTCGGCGATACCGTAGGAGACCCTTTTAAAGACACCTCAGGTCCTAGTCTAAATATCCTCATTAAATTGATGTCTATGGTCTCCATCGTTTTTGCCTCTTTTGTCATCTCCAATTCCCTCTTCAAATAATCAGGGACGTCTTTGGTGCCAATCGGGGGACGTCTTTGGTGCCAATCGTAAAGGTGTCCCCCAAAACAAATAAGGTTTCTTTGTTTGGGGACACTCTTCTCTTTGGCAACGGGAACGACTTTGCTTTGGGTGCAAAGACGTCCCTATTAATTTTGTTTGTTTTAGAGATAGTTAGGTAGTATAATATCTTTATGAATGATCTGGAGTTTGTCCAGAGGTGTGCCAAAGGAGATAGACTTGCCTGGGACGAATTTCTAGATAAATATTCCCGCCTAATATATAACTACATCTTTCATGTTTTAAATGCTAAAGGTTTCTCCTTTGCCAAAGAGCAAGTTAATGATATATTTCAGGAAATATTCTGTTCCCTAATCGAAGATAATTATAGAAAATTAAAGAGTTTTAGCGCCAGAAATGGATGTAGCCTGGCGAGCTGGTTAAGACAGGTGACGATTAACTTTACAATTGATTATCTACGTAAAATTAAGCCTACTATTTCTATTGATGAAGAAATAGATGAGGACTTAAGCCTTAAAGAAATACTCGCTGATGATTCACCGGATGCCCCCGATACATTAAGCCAGAAAGAGAAACTGAAGAGTTTAAAAGAGTGTATTGATGGGCTTAATAAAGAGGATAAATTTCTTCTAAAATTACATATTAACCAAGGCCTGAAGCTGGAAGAGCTAAAGAATTATTTTAAAGTATCGCGCGGATTGATGGATGTGCGTAAAAGCAGGATTATCGAGCGGCTGAGAGATTGTTTCAGGGGCAAAGGTTTTGTGTTAGATTTCTGACCTATTTACGTCTATTATATTAGGGGGGAGAATGTAAAAATGCAGGATAAATTAGAAAAGTTAATTAAATTGGTTTATAGAAAGTCTAAGGCCGCGCAAGCTAAGATAGACGAAGCGCATCCTGATGAGGAGACTTTGGTTTGTTTTCTAGAAAGTCGATTATCAGAGAAAGAAAATGAATCCATAAGAGAGCATTTATTAATTTGTGATAGCTGTGCCGAGGCCTTTGCCCTTAGCCTCAAAGATGGGTTAGAAGAAAAAGAGGTGCCTGCTGAGTTGCTTGCGCGCGTGAAAAATTTGCTCATTGCTGAAGAAAAATCCTCTCTTTTAGAGATAGTTTTGAGATTTAAAGAGAAATTATTAGAATTAATTAATACCACAGGAGATATTCTGGTGGGCCAAGAGTTGATGCATGTAGCGGTTTCACGCAACCGTTCCATAAAAGATTTTAAAGACGAGATTATTATCCTTAAGGATTTTCAAGATATAAGAGTGCAAGTAAAAATAGAAAATAAAGAGGCAAAGACTTTTAATCTCACTATTACCGTAAAACAAAAGCAGACACAAAAGATAATTAAAGATTTAAGAGTCAGCCTGCTTAAAGATGAGTTAGAATTAGAATCCTACCTTACTGATTACGGTTCAGTTATTTTTGAACATGTCTTATTAGGTAAGTACAAAGTAGAAATATCCACCATTTATAATAAGCTTGCCTCAATATTAATAGATATAAAAGTTTAAGCAGATTTAGACATGCAATATTCTAATGCCTTGGTTTTAGAGATATTTAAACAAACTGATGCCCTCAAAATGGGTATTTTTGAGCAGAAAGAACTCGTCTCTACATTGCGGCATTATAGTCAATGCCAAGTTTCATTTACAGAAATTGACAGTTTGTGCCGAGAAATAATATCCATATTGAATAAGGCAGATGCAAAAGGCGCCTTAGAGCCGAATTTATTCAAAAGCCTGATGAAAACCGGCCAGCTCCTTTGGGACCATTTGCTTACCAGGCCAGTTAAAGATAAATTAAGAGCCAGGCAAATTTCGGATTTAATCCTTTCTATAGATGAAGAATTGGTAAGTATTCCCTGGGAGCTACTTTATGACGGGAGTAATTTTTTATGCCTTAGCTTTAATTTAGGTAGATTAGTAAGGACAAAAAAAGAAATAGCTCAGGTTCAATATCGCAGTTTTTCAAGTACCCCTAAGATGTTAATACTGGCTAATCCTACCAATGATTTAAAATCCGCATATCGTGAAGGTCTAAATATCAAAGATCAATTTGACCGCAAAAGAAATTCTGTGCACATTGATTTTAAATCCACTTCTATCGATACGCTCTATGTAAAGAAGAACCTGCGCGATTATGATTTAGTGCATTTTGCCGGCCATTGTGAATATATACCAGATAATCCCAAAGAAAGCGGTTGGACTTTAAGTGACGGGGTTTTTAGTGTTCAGGATATTTTAGCTATGGCGACCACTGTTTCTTTGCCCTCATTAGTATTTTCTAATGCCTGCTACTCTGCTTTATCGCAGGAGATGACCTATAGCCTAGCTTCGGCATTTTTATTTTCTGGTGTGCGGCATTATATTGGAGCAATACGCAAGATAGAAGACCCTATCAGCTTAGCTTTTGCCAAAGAATTTTATGCGCAATTAATTGCCGGAAAATCTGTGGGTGAGTCTTTACGTTTAAGCCGGCTTAAGCTAATTAAGGAATACGGTATTACAACCATTCATTGGGCAAGTTATCTTCTTTACGGAGACCCGATTTTTGTATTATTTAGAGCAAAAGTAAAAGAGCCCAGAATTAAATTAAAAAGAAATATTATCCGGTATAGAAAGCCAGTAGCCTTGTTCTCTTTGGCAGTAGCTATTATATCTATATGTATATACCTATATATGTGGCTGCCCACGCTTAATCCCAGCACATACGCTCTATTTCTTAAGTCTCGTAAACTATTCGGGCAAGGTAGAAATTATGAAGTTGTATTAACCTCAAGTCAAATTATTCAAGAACACCCTGGATTTTTAGCAGCCTATCCGTTACTTGCTGAGAGTTACCATAAATTGGGTAAGAGAGACCTCGCCTTAAAATATTATTTTGAATATGCGCGTTATAGTGAAAAGAAAAAACAGAAGAAACATTTAACTTCTGCATATCTAGGAATCGGTTGGATTTATCAACTAAATGGAGAATATCCTAAGGCATTCGATTTTTACAATAAGGCACTGGATTTAGGTAAACAAAATAAGGATAAATTAAGCGAGGCGACGGCATTAAGAAGATTAGCAGAGTGGCATACAGACAAAAAGGAATACGATAAGGCATTGGAGTTATTGACGAAAAGTTCTGAGATCGATCGGGAAAGACAGCATATATATCAACATAGATATAATTTAGCGTGCGATTATTTTGATATAGGCCTGGTATTTACCAATAAAGATGATTTTGTGCCGGCCAGAGAATTTTATACTAAGAGTTATCTTTTATTTGAGAAGCTCAATTTAAAAAATGAGTTGAGTGATTGCTATTTTAATCTGGGGGAGATATGTTTATATGAAAAGCAATATCAGCGGGCATTGGATTATTATCTACAGGGTTTAAAATTAGACCAGATGCAAGGTAATAAATTAAACCTTGCCGGTGATTATAATATGATCGGCGAGTTGTATATAGAAATGGGAGATTTAGAGAATGCCGAGAAATATTTTCTGGAGGCGGTTTCTGCGAGCCAGAAGATATCTGCCCAGCCGGAATTAGTCTCGGCTTATTATGACTTAGGTATTTTGTATAAAAAAGCTAATAAGAAGAATAAAGCCCGAGAGTTTTTAAGGTTGGCCCAGGAGATTTACCGCACTATAGATGAATCCCGCTATCAGGAAATTAAGCAACTGCTTTTAGAGCTGAATTAAATCCCGCCCCTATCCCAAGACCCGGTCTTAAAAAAATTCCTGTTAGATTTTGCCACCTCTTACGTCTATTAGAGTAGGAGGTGGTTAAAATGAAGAAGATAGTATTTTTGGTTGTGGCAGTTTTTTTGACTTTGGGGTTTATGTTTACAGTTTTAGCAGAGGAATTAGTTTGGGAAAACATTGGCGGAGAAAATTCGGATTTAAGGGCAGTCTCGGTTGATTTTAATGAGCCGCGCATTATCTACATCGGCTCAAGTAGAGGAGTTTTTAAATCGGAAGATGGGGGCAAAAACTGGAGAAATATTTTATCAGTGAGAGGAGAAAATAGAGCTGTAAATTATTTGTTATTTGACCCCCAGAGCAAAAATTTCCTTTATGCTGCCACAGGAAACGGGTTATTTTTTAGTTCGGATCAAGGCAAAAACTGGAGGAGGATTTTTAAAGGCAAGAATTATTTTGAGAATGAATGTGCTACTTTGGTAGTTTTGCCTTCGGCTATTTATTTAGGTACTAAAGGAGGACTCTTTGTCAGTAAAGATAAGGGGCGCTCTTGGTCTAAGGAGACAGGTAAATTAGGCAACAGCGAGGTATTAGCGATTGCTTATAATCCTAAGGAGCCAAATTATATTTATATTGCCTGCGTGGATGGGGTATTTAGAACAAGAGATGCCGGAGAGTCCTGGGAGAGAATTTTTGTGTCTTTGGCAACGGAAAATAATAGCGGGATAGAAGAATCAGATGAAGATATTAATGAGGAGATAAAAACTTCAAATATAAGGTATATAAGCATTGACCCGAATAATGCAAATTATCTTTATCTAACTACCTCAAGAGGCATATATAAGAGCCAGAATAAAGGGGATAATTGGGAGTTGTTGACCGATTATGGTTTGCTGAGCCGGGATATAAAATTCCTGCTGGTATCTGATAATTCTGAAATTTATGCAGTTAGCGAGTCAGGGATTTTTGTTTACGAGAATAGCCATTGGCAAGAATTGTCCTTAGGCCTTATTGCCGATAAGATTAGATTTCTCACTCAAGATAAACTCGGTAATTTATACGCTGCTGGTGATAAGGGTTTATTTAAAACAAGTATAGCCCATTTTGGCAATAATAACGAGAAGGACATCATTGTTGAATATTGCAAAGACGAACCAAGGATTCAGGAGGTTCAGCAGGCAGCTATTAAATATGCGCAGGTAATTGACCCCGAAAGGATTGAAAATTTAAGAAGACAGGCGCGGTTAAAGGCGGTATTGCCAGATTTTAGTCTGGATTACGATAAGACCGTCACCAGTTATAGCAATACCAATACTACCCGTTTTGCTGTTGGTCCTGCGGAATGGGGTGTTTCGCTCAAGTGGAGCCTTAGCGACCTTATCTGGAGCGAGCAACAACGGCTAATTGATTCCCAGGTGCGGCTTATGGTGCAACTACGCGATGATATTTTAGATGAAGTGACCAAAATATACTTTGAACGCCTGCGCGTAAAAATGGAGCTGGATAATTTATCTATTGAAGATAGGAAAAAGAGGTTTGAGAAAGAATTGAAATTACAAGAACTTACCGCTTCTTTGGATGCGTTTACCGGCGGCTATTTCTCTCAGCAAATCAAAGTAACCCCCTAAACCTTATCCCACCGCGTAGGTGCGTAGAGGTTAATTATGAGAAAAGACGCGCTAGTAGTTGGAGAAATATACCACATTTTTAATAAAAGCATTGCAGAATTTAATATATTCAATAATACCTCTGAGTTTTTAAGAATGCTTAATGTAATTCGTTATTACCAAATGGAAAAACCGTTGATTAAATTTTCTGATTTTCTTAGATCATCAAGGGTCCAATTAGGCGATGTAAATATTTCTTTTCCCGATAGGTCCAATAAGGAAAAACTTGTAGAAATAATTGCCTATTGCCTTATGCCCACACATATACATTTAATTCTTAAACAATTAAAAGAAAGCAGTATTTCTATTTTTATGAACCACATTCTTAATAGCTATACACGTTATTTTAATATTAGACATAAAAGAAAAGGACCTTTATGGGAAGGAAGATTTAAAAATATATTAGTTACTACTGATGAACAATTAATTCATATAACAAGATACGTTCATTTGAATCCTGTTACTGCTTATTTGGTTGATAAACCAGAAAAATGGCCGGCTTCTTCTTATCGAGAATATTTATTAAAAGTTAATGAGATGGACAAAATTTGTAAATATGATGAAATTTTAAATATCGACCAAATTTCTTATAAGGATTTCGTGGAAGATAGAATTTCTTATCAAAGAGAACTGGCAAAAATAAAAAACCTCCTTATCGAAAATCCCTTCCCTACCCCTATCTTACCTTATCGCACCGCGTAGGTGTGTAACGGTGAGGTAGTTTAACTCGGCGTCTAAAATCACTTGCATTTAATCCCCATTTGTGATAATTTATAAATTCACCTGCCATTTTTTTACCCTTATTCCCGTCCAGCTATCAAGATAGGCGACGGGATCCCGCTTTAAGTTAATTAATTAGCGGGAAACTTAAGGAATAATATGAGCTTATCGCATTTTACTGATACTAATTTTAAAAAAGAAGTTTTAGAATCGAATCTTCCGGTTTTAGTGGATTTTTGGACGAATTGGTGCGGGCCTTGTAAGATTATTGCACCTATGCTTGAGGAGTTAGCCAGGGAGTATAAGGATAAAATAAAAATTGGCAAACTCGATGTAGACGGCAACCCTAAAAGTGCCACCCATTATGGGATTATGTCTGTCCCTACTTTGATATTCTTTAAACAGGGTAAGGTTACTGACCAGCTTGTAAGTACCATAAACAAGCAAGAATTGAAGCGAAGAATAGAAGAGAATCTTTAATGAAAAAAATCTTTATTGCTGCTACCAAGCAGAATGACGGTAAGACCACTGTTTCATTGGGCCTTATATGTAATTTCCAAGATAGATTCAAAAAAGTCGCTTTTATTAAGCCTATTGGCCAGCGTTATCTGGAAGAGGAGGGCCTGAAGGTTGATGAAGATTCTTTGCTTATTGAGGAGGTCTGCGGCATAAAATGTGGTTTAAAAGATATGAGCCCGATTGCAGTAGAAAAGGGCTTTACGGAAAGATATATTGTTAATCCGGATAGAAAATTAATTACTAAACAGATCAAAGAATCCTTTCACAGGGTCTCTAAGGCCCAGGATTTGGTGATTATTGAGGGCACTGGCCACGCAGGCGTGGGCTCTGTTTTTGACCATTCTAATGCTACAGTGGCCAAACTACTTGGCGCAAAGGTAATCCTCATTTCTTCCGGCGGTATCGGCAGGCCCATAGATGAGATAATATTAAATCAGGCGCTTTTTGAAAAAATTGGGGTGAAAGTTTTAGGTGTAATTATTAATAAAGTTCTGTCGGAGAAATTTGATAAGATAAATCGTCTGGTAAGAAAAGGATTAGAGAGAAAGGGGGTAGATGTCTTGGGAGTTATTCCTTATAATCCTATGCTTTCTTATCCTACGGTAGAGCAGGTCTTAGGGGAAACGGATTTTGAGCTTTTGTGCGGGAAAGATTATTTAGAAAAATATATCTCGCGGATTATTGTGGGTGCAATGGAGCCGCGTGGTGCCATAAAATATATAGTTGACGATAGTCTCTTGATTACTCCGGGTGATAGAGAAGATATGATTATGACTGCCTTAGGATGTTTTAGGGATGCGGATGAAAAAAGACTTAAGATTTCCGGAATAGTTTTATCAGGCGGCATTGTTCCTCATCGACCAGTTATGGATTTATTAAATAAGGCACAAATACCAGTTCTGTTAGCCAGAGCTGATACCTATACTGTGGCATCCTGCATCCACGATTTAACGATTAAGATAAGGCCTCAAGATACCAACAAGATCAATACTGCTATAAAATTGATTAAGGATAATGTAGATTTGGATAAGATATTTAAAGGGATATGATATGGATGTAATTAGGAAAATTCGTCAGAGGGCAAGAACTCAATTAAAAACAATTGTGCTTCCTGAATTCGGGGATAGTCGTGTGGTTGAAGCAGCTAGAATCATTGAACAAGAAGGCATTGCCAAGCCGCTGCTTCTTACCCCTGACAAAATTAACCCCCAAGAGAAAGCCATGTATATTGAGGAATATTACCAGATGTACAAAGCCAAAGGATTAGATATTAATGCGGTTAAGGAATTGTTTAATAGCGCACTTTATTATGCAGCTATGATGACGAGAGAAGGTAAGGTTGACGGATTGGTAGCAGGCGCCAGTCACACCACGCCTGATGTAGCCAGGGCTTGCATACGCTGTCTGGGCGTAGATGAATGTTTCACTATTACCTCAAGCTGTTTTATTATGTCTGTGCCAAATTGCCCTTTTGGTGAAGAGGGAACATTTATTTTTGCTGATTGCGGTATAATACCAGAGCCAAATCCGCGTCAGCTGGCTTATATTGCTTTATCTGCTTCAGAATTAGCTAAAAAAGTTTTAGACTTTACGCCGCGCATTGCCTTACTTAGTTACTCCACAAAAGGTTCAGCCAAAGGTAAATCTATTGAAAAGATAGCTGAGGCTTTAGCATTGCTTAAAGAGATGGCACCGGACCTTCTTGCAGACGGAGAGTTCCAAGTAGATGCGGCAATTGTGCCTGAGGTAGCTAAAATAAAATATCCGGATAGTCCGGTAAGCGGGAAAGCAAATGTATTAATATTTCCTAACTTAGAGGCGGGTAATATTGGTTATAAACTTGTGCAACGTTTAGCCAAAGCCCGCGCCTTAGGCCCTTTGCTTTTAGGCCTGAAGAAGCCAGCAAGTGACCTTTCTCGGGGATGCTCAGTAGAAGATGTGGTGGATTGCGTGGCAGTAACAGCGATTAGAGCGCAGTAGATTATGAGAATTCTTATTATAAATTGCGGAAGCTCTTCAATTAAATATAAACTTTTTGATATGTCCCCCTTCGCCAAGGCTTCGGGGGACTATCCGCCGAAGCCGAACGCGAAAGCTGTTCGGCGAAGGCGGATGCCCAAGGAGTCCTTAATCTCAAAGGGCTTGATTGAGCATATCAGTGAAAAAGGTTCAAAAATAAAAGACCATTATACTGGTTTAAAGTTAATTTTAGAGAAAGTTTCTTCTGTTTCAGCAATAGGGCACCGAGTAGTGCATGGGCAAGAAATGTTTAAAAGGCCGGTATTAATTGATAAAGCAGTGATTCAAAAAATAAAACAATGTTGTTCTATCGCACCATTACATAATCCGGCAAATTTAGCAGGAATTTTGGCTTGTAAGAAATTACTGCCAGGCCTAAAACAGGTGGCAGTGTTTGATACTGCCTTTCATCAGACCTTGCCTGCTCATGCCTATATCTATGGCCTCCCTTACGAGTATTATAAAAGATTCGGGATAAGAAAATACGGTTTTCACGGTACCAGCCACGAATATGTTGCAGGAGAAGCAGCCCGCATTTTAAGAAAGCCGCTAAATAAATTAAAAATAATCACCTGCCACTTGGGCAATGGCTGTAGCATCACGGCAGTTGAAAAAGGAAAATCTATTGACACAAGCATGGGTTTTACTCCCTTAGAAGGCTTGATTATGGGCACGCGCTGCGGAGATATTGACCCCGCTTTAGTTACCTATATTATGCGTAAGAGACGATTTGATACTAATGCAATAGAAGAAGTATTAAATAAAGCCAGCGGCTTAAAAGGTATTTCTGGTATAAGTAATGATATGAGGGTATTAGAAGCTAAAACCAAGTCGGGTGATACGCGGGCAAAATTAGCCATTGATATTTTTGTTTACCGCATAAAAAAATATATTGGTGCGTATACGGCAATTATGAAAGGCTGCGATGCATTGGTTTTTACTGCTGGTATAGGCGAGAACCAAAAGAGAATCAGGCAGAGGATCTGCCAAGACTTATTTTTACACCTTAAGAAAAAACCAAAAATTTTGGTTATACCTACTAATGAAGAATTAATGATTGCCCGCCAAACGTTTGAATTAATAAAGAGGAGAATCAAATGAGGAAGATCTTGCTAATTTTGATTTTATTCTTTGCAGCTTACAACTTACAACTTACAGCTTTTGCCCAAGAGGAGGTTGGTAATATGAAAAAAGTAGTGATGATTATTGCTCCAGATAGTTTTCGCGATGAAGAGTTAGCACAACCCAAAGAAGTATTAGAGCGAAATGGTATTCAGGTAAAGGTTGCCTCTACAAGCCTGAAAGAGGCCAAAGGAATGCTGGGCGCAAAAGTCAAACCCGATATCTTAGTTAGTGATATAAGCGTAAAAGATTTCGATGCAATTATATTTGTGGGCGGAATAGGTGCAAGTCAGTACTGGGATGATCCCCTAGCCCATCAGTTAGCAGAGGATGCCTTTAATTTGAATCGAGTAGTGGCGGCAATTTGCATTGCGCCGGTAACTTTGGCTAAAGCAGGTATTCTAAAAGGAAAACGCGCTACAGTCTGGTCTCAAGAAGCAGGACAGCTCAAGGCTGCGGGCGCAAACTATACTGGCGAGGCAGTTGAGAAAGACGGAAATATTATTACTGCTTCCGGCCCAGCTGCTGCCAGAGAATTTGGCGAGGAAATTTCCAAGGCGTTGTTGAGTAGATAGGAGATAAATATGTTAAGAACTTTTTTAAAATCCAAAATTCATCGGGCACATGTTACAGAGGCGAATCTTTATTATGAAGGCAGTATAACCGTTGACGAAAATCTTATGAAAGCAGCAGATATTTTAGCAGGTGAGAAAGTAGAGGTCTTAAATCTCAATAATGGGCAGCGTATTGAGACATACGCAATTAAAGGAAAACCCGGCTCAGGAGTAATCTGTCTAAATGGGCCGGCAGCACGCGGCTCTTGCGTAGGCGATGAAGTGATTATCATATCATATGTGCTGGTTGATGAAAAAGAGGCAAAGACGATTAAGCCAAACATTGTAAAAGTGGATGGAAAAAACCGTATTAAAGATTAAGTTATACCCAGATCCTGTATTAAGAAAAAAGACATATTTAGTTAAAGAGATAACCTCTGAGCAGCAGGATATTTTAGGTAAGATGACGCAATTAATGTATGAAAATTCCGGAATAGGCCTCGCTGCACCTCAGATTGGTATTAATGCATCTATGATTGTGGTAGACATAGGCACAGGTCTTTATAAACTGATAAATCCAAGGATAATAAAAAGAGAGGGTTCGCAGGTTCAAGAGGAAGGCTGTCTTAGTGTTCCTGGTGTATGCATAAAAATAAAACGTGCGAAAAAAATTTTAGTTCAGGCTCAGGATGAGTTTGCAAAGCCTGTTACTATAGAGGCTGAGGGTCTCCTTGCTTGTGTTTTTCAGCATGAAATAGATCATCTTAAGGGCAGGCTTATTGTTGATTACGCGTCGTTTTTTCAGAGGTTAAAAATAAGAAGGAAATTAAAAGAATTAAAAAAGAGGTCGAAAAGTGAAAAGCTGCCAGAATCAGAAACAAAATCTTGCCAATTGCAATTGTAGTTACGAGCCTTGTTCTAGAAAGGGCATATGTTGCGAATGCCTGCTTTATCACCGTAAGAATGAGCAACTTCCTGCCTGTCTTTTTCCTCCCGAGATAGAAAGAACATATGACCGCTCCATAGAGAATTTTCTAATCCTAAAGGATAGACCTTCCTCTCCTTTAACCCAGCAGGGTAGACCCTCCTACCCTTTAAGGAGGGGTCTAAGGAAGGGTCTAAAGGTAAAAAGATGACCAAACTTCCTGCTTGGTTTAGGCAAGAGATCCCAGATGAGACAACTCAAGAGTTAGCACAATTACTTACCGAGTCTTGTGTGCATACTGTTTGTCAAGAGGCAAGGTGTCCTAATATTAATCATTGTTTTAAAAACAAGAGATTTACCTTTATAATTTTGGGTGATACCTGCACAAGGAATTGCCGGTTCTGTGCAGTAACAAAATCAGCAAATAAGAATTTAGCGCTCGATGAAGATGAGCCTTATAGAATTAGTCAGCTGGCAAAGAGTTTAGATTTAGATTACGTGGTTATTACTTCTGTTACTAGAGATGATCTTGTTGATGGTGGCGCCGCTATATTTGCAAAGACCATAGAGTTAATTCACAAAATAAACCCCGTTAGAAATACCGAATATAGTGAGGTTGAAAGCAGAATTTCTAACGGGGTAAAAGTAGAAGTATTAATCCCGGATTTTCGTGGTAAAATACAAAGTATAGAGTCTGTTTTAAATGCCGCTCCTTTTGTAGTAGCGCACAACATTGAGACGGTTAAGCGGCTGTATCCGGATTTAAGGCCCCAGGCAGATTACGAGCTTTCTTTGGGCATCTTACAGAAGATAAAAGAATTAAAGCCCCAGATTCTTGCAAAATCATCTTTGATGCTAGGTTTGGGCGAAACAGAAAAAGAGGTTATCGTTGCGATGAGGGATTTAAGGAGCAATCGTTGTGATATTTTAACCTTGGGCCAATATTTGGCTCCTTCGCCTGAGCATTATCCAATAAAGGAATTTATTAGTATTGAACAATTCGAAAGATACCGGGATATCGGATTAGGTTTAGGTTTTAAGTCAGTATTATCTGGACCGTTGGTGAGAAGTTCTTATCATGACGTACCAACCACACCGCGTAGGTGTGAAAGGGTTAAAGGTTAAATAATATGTATGATTTGATTATTATTGGAGCAGGCCCTGCAGGTTTAACTGCTTGCCTTTATGCAGGCAGGTCTCGCCTAAAAACACTGCTGTTAGAGAAAATGGTTGTGGGTGGCAGGATTTTATTAACTGAGACCATTGAGAATTTTCCTGGTTTTCCCGGAGGCATATCTACACAAGAATTAATCCAAAGGATGCAGGAGCAGGTAAAAAGCCTGGGTATAGAAATTAAATCAGAAGAAGTATTGGAGTTGGATTGTAAATTAAGATCTGTAAAGACAGGTGAAAAAACCTATCCAGCCAAAGCTATAATAATTGCAACAGGTGCACTACCGCGTAAACTGGGAGTTCCCGGAGAAGATAGATTAACCGGCAGAGGAGTCTCTTATTGCGCTACCTGCGATGGGCCTCTATTTAAAGACAAAAACGTGGTTGTTGTAGGCGGAGGAAATGCGGTAGCAGAAGAGGCGCTTTATTTAAGCCGTTTTGCTAAGACAGTGAGTATTATACACAGGAGAAATGACTTACGCACCTGTGCTATACTACAGGAAGAGCTTAAGAAAAACAAAAAGATAAATTTTATTTTAAGTAATGTGGTTACAGAGCTAATGGGTTCTACTAAGGTAGAATCCCTAAAGATAAAAGATGTTAATACGAATCAAGAACAGATTATTATTTGCGATGGCGTGTTCATTTACATTGGCTATGACCCAGACACCGCCTTAGTGAAAAATAAATTGAAGCTTGATGGAGCAGGATTTATAATTACTGACGAAGCCATGGCAACTTCAGGGGATGGTATCTTTGCCTGCGGAGATTGCCGAAAAAAAAGTCTATATCAGGTAATCACCGCTTGCGGTGATGGCGCAATTGCTGCAGAATCAGCTTACAAATTTATAAGTAAGGACATAAGTTATGGAGCGAAGCGAACATAACTTATCTGTCCGAACTTATCCTTGACATCTACGATGTCAAGGATTAAATTCGTACCTCCAAAGTAGCAAAACAAGGAAGATTGACTTATGTCGTCTGAAATTCGGACTCCATAAGTCAAGTGCTCATTTAAAATGAAAAAATTTCCCACAACCAACAAGAAATTAAGAGATTGGGTAAATAAAATGGCGCGGATGTGCCAGCCAGATGAGATTGTCTGGATAGATGGTTCTGATGCACAGAGAGAACAAATTGAAAAAGAGGCGCTGGCAATGGCTGAGATAATTCAGTTAAATCAGGAAAAGCTGCCGGGTTGTTTCTTGCACCGCACTGCTCCTGATGATGTTGCCCGCACAGAGCACCTTACCTTTATTTGCACAAAAAGAAAGCGCGACGCCGGTCCTACAAATAACTGGATGCGCCCGCAAACTGCCTATAGAAAAGCGAGGGCGTTTTTTAAAGGCGCGATGGCCGGTCGAACTATGTATGTTATTCCTTTTTCCATGGGGCCTGTTGGCTCTCCCTTTAGCAAGATTGGCGTAGAATTGACGGATTCTCGGTATGTGGTCCTGAATATGTTGATTATGACGCGGGCAGGAAAGACGGTATTGCAGCAGTTAGAAAAAGATGATGTATTTACTAAATGTTTGCATTCTAAGGCAGATTTGGATATTAATAAAAGGCTTATTTTACATTTTCCAGAAGACAATACCATTTGGAGCGTTGGCTCAGGTTATGGTGGTAATGTGCTTTTGGGGAAAAAATGTTTATCCCTACGCATTGCCAGTTTTATAGCCAGAAAAGAGCATTGGTTGGCAGAACATATGTTGATTATGGGAATTGAAGAACCCAATGGGCATATTGAGTATATTGCAGCTGCCTTTCCTAGTGCCTGCGGTAAAACAAATTTGGCAATGCTAGTTCCGCCTGAAGGCTTAAAAGTAAAAGGATATCGCATTTGGACAGTAGGTGATGATATTGCTTGGATGCGCGTTGATTCTGATGGTTCACTCTGGGCAATTAATCCTGAGACCGGTTTCTTCGGTGTTGTGCCTGGCACAAATTCTAAAACTAATCCCAATATGGTAGAGACGATTAAAAAAAATAGTATCTACACCAACGTCTTATTAGAACCAGATGGCACAGTTTGGTGGGAAGGAGCAGATGGCAAAGTTCCCTCTGAAGGTATTGATTGGCAGGCAAGGCCCTGGAGGCCAGGGTTAACAGATAGCCATGGCAAAACTATTTTAGGTGCGCATCCTAATAGCCGTTTTACTGCCCCGATAAAAAATTGCTCTTCTGTTTCTTTTAGATTAGAACAGCATCATGGCGTTCCGATTTCTGCGATTATCTTTGGTGGACGCAGGGAGCATTTAGCGCCGCTGGTTTATGAGGCATTTAACTGGCAACATGGTATTTTTGTGGGTGCAACTATGGCTTCTGAGTTGACTGCAGCCCAAGTAGGCCAAATAGGCCAGGTGCGCAGGGACCCTATGGCTATGCTTCCTTTTTGTGGATATAATATGGCAGATTATTTCAGGCATTGGCTTGAGATAGGCAAACGTATGATTAAGTCGCCTAAGATTTTTCATGTAAATTGGTTTAGGACTGATGAAGGGGGGAAATTTTTATGGCCGGGTTTTGGGGAGAATTTAAGGGTTTTAGAATGGCTCTTGGATCGCTGTAATAATAAAGTGGAAGCAGTTAAGACTCCTCTTGGCTATGTTCCGTATGCATCTGATATAGATACGACTGGCTTAGAATTACCGCCCGGCACTTTAGAAAGGCTCTTTTTAATACATAAAAAAGATTGGCTTGAGGAACTAAAAGGCATAAAGAAATTTTTCAAACTATTTAAAAAAGATTTACCTCCAGAATTATGGCAGGAATATGAGGCTCTTACTAACCGCTTAAAAGAGAGCTCTGGGTAAAAAAAGTCTAAAAATATACAGAGCTCTCTGATTACAGCGATTAAAAAGCAGATTACATAGATTAGAAGCTCGTCGCAAAAATCTCTGTAATCTTTCTAAAATCTCCGTAATCAGAGGTCTCTGACCTAAAACTAGGAGTTTTTCAGAGACCTCTAAAAGCCAGTGAGTAAAGACATTTTATTATCAACAGATTTTAAAGATTTAAAACTTTATAAACGTGGTAAAGTCAGGGATGTTTATGATCTTGATGACAAACTTCTGATTGTCTCAACTGACCGGATATCCTGCTTTGATGTCGTCTTAGCCTGCGGCATACCGTATAAAGGCAAGGTTCTTACGGCCCTCTCTATTTTTTGGTTTAATTTTATCCAGGATATTATTCCGCATCATCTTATAACCGCTGACGTCGATAAGTTCCCTCATAACTTACAAAAATTTAAAATGAAACTGTCAGGCCGTTCTATGTTGGCTTTAAAGACAAAGCCGCTACCAGTGGAGTGTGTGGTAAGGGGTTATCTTTCTGGCTCAGGATGGAAAGAATATAAAGAAAAACAGTCAGTTTGCGGAATCAAATTACCCAGCGGCCTTTGCGAATCAGAAAAATTGCCTGAGGCCCTCTTTACGCCCTCTACTAAACAAGATAAAGGCCATGATGTTAATGTTGACCAGAAATATGTAGAGATGTTAGTGGGCAAAGAAATCGCAGATAAATTAGAAAAAGTAAGTATTGATATTTATAAAAAGGCAAGCGAATATGCTTTAAAGTGCGGAATCATTATTGCAGATACAAAATTTGAATTTGGAATTCAAAATAATCAAATTATTTTAATTGATGAATTGCTCACTCCGGATTCATCGCGCTTCTGGCCAAAAGATAAATACTCGCCCGGAAAAGCCCAACCGAGTTTTGATAAACAATTTGCCAGAGATTATCTGGAAACTTTAAATTGGGATAAGACTCCGCCTGCACCGATGCTACCCGATGATATTATTGAAAAAACGAGCCAAAAATATTTAGAGGCATATAGGAGGTTGGTGGGAGGAGAGCTTAAAAAATAAATGAAGGTCTTTAAAAAAATAGCCTCTATTTTGTTAAGAATCAGCGTAAGTATTATCCTGTTGATTTTTTTATTTAAGCAGGTAGATAGGAAGAGCCTGTTTGAGGTTATAAAAAATGCAAATCCGCTACTTTTGCTTTTAGCTGCTTTTATCTTTTTTCTTGTTTATGTTTTATGCCTATTTCGTTGGGAGATGTTGCTTAAGGCGCTCAGGATTCATTTACCTTTGAAAAGGATAATTATTTCATTTGCCGGTGGCATTTTTTTTAGTTTATTTATGCCCTCTACCATCGGTGGAGATATTATGCGTAGTATTGATCTAGCCACGCATACCAAAAGGCCCCATGAGGTTATTGCCACAGTAGTTCTGGATAGGGTTAGCGGGTATGTGGGCCTTGCGCTTTTGGCATTATTGGCGGTGTTATTAGGCTTTAGATACATAAATGATAAAACTGTTTTGATATCAGTGGGAATAATTACCGCTGTATTGATTGCTGTTTTATTGGTATTGTTCAATAGATTTATATATTCTAAAATAAATAAGCTTATACATTCCCCTAATGCAGGAAAGGTCAGGCAGTTATTAGAGGACCTTCATGATGAGCTGCATTATTTTAAACATCATAAGAAAGTAATAGTGAATAACCTGATTTTTTCTCTTCTTATCCAGGCAATGTCCCCTTTAAGTTTTTATGTTATTGCCCTATCTTTAGGCCTTAAGATAAATATTATCTATTTCTTTATATTCTTACCCATTATAGGCGCCATTACTTTACTTCCTATCTCAATAGGCGGCCTGGGCCTAAGAGATGCTACCACTATCTATTTTTTTGCTAAGGTAGGCGTAAGCCGTAATATAGCCTTTGCTATGTCGCTGCTAAATTTTTTCTTTATCTTGTCATTCGGAGCTTTAGGAGGCTTAATTTATGTCCTTACAATACATCATCGACGGATACAACGTCATCCACCACGCCACATTCACTCAACAGGCCAATAAAAAAACCCAAAACCCGAGATTTGCACTCCTTGAGCTTATTAAGAGAAACCGGTTAACGGGTAGTGTTAAAAATAAAGTCACACTGGTATTTGACGGTTACCCGAATTTACAAGAAACCGGAACCCTTGATGATTATGCCGATACAGTCAATGTGATATTTTCCAGAAAAGAAGTAGCTGATAATAGGATAAAGAAAATCCTTGAAGATTTACCAAATCCTAAGAATGCCGTTGTTGTTTCTGATGACAAGGAAATAAGATTTTTTGCGAAGTCTCTTAGGGCAAATGTGATAGGGGTAAAGGAATTTATTGGCCGTCAAGAAAAAGTTCCGGAAGATAAGAAAGATGGATTAGAGTCCGAACTTACCTATAGTCAGATGCATAAGATAAATCAGGAATTAAGAAAAATATGGTTGAAATAGTAAAGGAAAATAAACAAAAAGATTTTATAAAGTTCTTAGGCACAGCAGGCGCGCGGTTTGTGATGATTAGGCAATTACGCGCTTCAGGCGGCATCTGGATTTCTTACAAAGGAACAAACATATTGATTGACCCCGGCCCGGGAAGTATTGTGCGTTGCGCTGCAAGCAGGCCTAAATTAGACCCTGCAAAATTAGATGGCATAATTCTGACTCATCGGCACCTGGACCATTCGGGCGATATAAATGTAATGATTGAAGCGATGACTGAAGGTGGGTTCAAAAAAAGAGGATTGGTATTCTGTCCGCAAGATGCAATTAATGAAGATCCTGTGATATTGAAACATACCATAAATTTTCCAGAGAAAATAGAGACTTTAAAGGCAAATAGGAATTATCGGGTAGGCGAATTTGAGTTTACAACTTCTATGAAGCACATCCATCCCGTTGAAACTTACGGTATTAGGTTTAATATGAATAAAATAAGCGTCTCATTACTTACCGATACAAAATATTTTAAAGAATTAGCAGATTTTTACAAGACAGATATTTTGATAATCTGCGTGGTTTTCTTTGAGCCTCGAGCGGGCATAGACCATCTAAGTCTATCTGACGCCGAGAGTATTATAGATGAGGCCAGGCCTAAGAAAGCAATACTTACGCATTTTGGCATGACGTTGCTTGCGGCAAAACCACACGTTCAAGCTGAAAAATTAACCCAGAAATTAGGTATTGAGACTATAGCCGCATACGATGGTCAGACCATAAATTTGTCTTGAGATTCCTCGGCACCTGCCTGCCGGCAGGCAGGCATTGCCTCGGAATCAAGCGAAATCATTAATGAAAGTTTCGCTTGACACAACTCCTTAGATATGATAAAGTTATAGGAAAATAAGGAGGTGAAGTATGGAGATGATTTCTCCAGTAAAAGATTTACTTTTGAAGGGTTGGGGGTTTTTACAGAATTTTCTTGCTGCTATAGTTATTTTTGTTATTGGTTGGATAGTGGCAAGGATAATCAAGGAGATAATAGTTAGGCTGCTGAGAGCGTTGCGCCTTGATTCCATCTCAGAACAGGTCAAGATTGAGCAGTTTCTATTTAAAGGTGGAATCAAATACACCCTTTCCGAGCTTATCGGGGTAGTTATTTACTGGGTAATTCTGTTAGGTGTGCTTATTTCTGCCCTAAATCTATTGCAGTTAACCGGTGTAACTGGCCTTCTGGACAGGGTGCTTGGTTATATGCCTAATGTTATCGGCGCGGTGATTATTCTTGTTCTCGGTATGTATTTAGCAGCTTTTGTATCTGCCATTGTTCGCACTACCACAGCAAATATCGGTATTGCCCAGGCAGGACTATTAGGCAAAGTTGCGCAGGTAGCTATTATCGCCTTTAGCATCCTGATTGCTTTGGAACAGTTAAGGATAGGGGCGATTTTAATTAATGCTATGAGTATTGTTTTAGCCGCCATCGGTTTAGGCGCAGCCTTGGCTTTTGGCATGGGTTGCAAAGATGCTGCCGGAAGATTTGTGAACGATTTAATTGACAAGCTAAAGAAGAAGTAATATATTTTTGAAGTATTAAAGTTAACCCCGCACTTTCATCTTGAAGGTGCGGGGTTAATATTAACGTAACATTATTTGAAAAGCAAGAGAGAGTGAAAGGGGGCGAAGGTAAATGTGTTATCTTGGACCGACTACGGCAGCTATTGTTACTACTTTTATGTGGAAAAGCAAAAAGACATTAAGGCTCTTTTGGCTTATGCTTATGTTTTACGGTGGAAGCCTGTTTGGGGTAATTGATCATCTGTGGAACGGAGAACTGTTTCTGGTTTCCGAAAATTGGGTGAAAGATTTAAGTTTAGGGGTAGTAATTACTGTGGGGATAATTATGGCATGGAAAGGGATTTTGACCTTAGCAAAAAGAACCCCCTCATTAAATATGTATCTGAAAGCCGCAGAACTTAAATAAAAAATCCTCGCGCATAAGGGGCATCTCGAGTTCATCCAAGGTGTCCCTTTTCTTTTTTTTCTAACTGCTCAAATTACTCCCTATTGGGCATAATATTTGGTATAATAAGAATAAATCTATCAGAGATAAGGGTGCAGAAAGGATATCGAGTTATGAATAAAAAAGTATATCTAAAAAGCTGGGGATGTCAGATGAATGTTAGAGACTCTGAAGTCATTTGCGGGCTGCTCAAGAAAGAGGATTTTGTTTTAATCAATGAGCCTGAAAATGCCGATGTTGTGATTTTTAACACCTGCTCCGTGCGGCAGCATGCGGAGGAAAAGGTGTGGTCAGAGATAGGAAGATATAAAGCGAGAGGTCCTTCGCTGTCGCTCAGGACCAATCACGCCAGAAAGAAAATAATCGGCGTGATTGGTTGTATGGCGCAGAATTATAAGGATGAAATTTTCAGGCGCGCGCCGCAGGTGGATTTTGTGGTTGGACCAAGCGACATCCATAAGATTCCCGAGATTATAAAATCAGTATCCGCTAGACGCTATACGCTATCCGCTCAGGATCTTTTTGAAACTAAAATATGGGAAACGGATGGCGGATTTCGTCCAGAGGAGATTTACCATACCGGATATTACCAAGATAAAGAACATGCGTTTGTGGTAATTTCTGAGGGCTGCTCAAATTTTTGTTCTTATTGCGTGGTGCCTTATGTAAGAGGCGCTTTAAGAAATCGTAGTTGTAAAGATATCCTAAAGGAAATAGAAGAGGCAATTGATAAAGGTATTACTAAGATTACGCTTTTAGGACAAAATGTGAATTCATATGAGTCACCAGGTCACCAGGTCACCAGGTCACCAGTAAGGTTTGTTGAGTTGCTAAAACTAGTTAATGGCACAAAAGGCCTGAAGGAATTTAGCTTTATAACTTCCCATCCTAAAGATACCTCTTTAGATTTATTTAGAGCAATGGGGGATTGCGAAAAGCTAAAAAAATATCTACATTTGCCGGTCCAGTCGGGTTCAGACAAAATCTTAAAACTGATGAACCGCGGATATATTAGAAAATTTTATTTGGATTTATTAGAGAATTATCGTAAAATTGTAAGGAACGGCGTTTTGACTACTGATATAATCGTGGGGTTCCCTACAGAAAGCGAAGCGGATTTTCAGGATACCTATAATTTAATAAAAGAGATACAGTTTGATGCCGCATATATCTTTAAGTATTCGCCACGGCCTAATACTGAAGCCCTAAAATATGCGGATGATGTAACAAGAGAAGAAAAAGAAAAAAGGCACAAGTTGACATTAGATTTACAAAAAGAAATATCAAGGTCTAAAGCAGTTAATGATAAATGACAAAATCCAATGGTTCGACTACACTCACCATTGGCACTGAGCGTAGTCGAAGTGCCAAAATTCAAAATAAATTTAAATGTCAAATGTCAAATGTCAAAATAAAAAAGTTTTGTCATTTGCGCTTTGTTATTTGGATTTATTTTGTCATTTGCGCTTTGTTATTTGGATTTTTGACAAATGTTTATGCTTTAAATCTCGATAAGATTAAGGTTTATTTTTTAGCAGGCGATTATAAATCAGCTATATTGGAGGGAGAGAGACTTTTGGCGAGCGAGGCGCAATCTAGCCGTTCAGATGAGCTTTATTATATTCTGGGGTTAAGTTACCTGAAGGATGGTAATTACCTGCGCGCCTCGGATATATTTGAGATAATTTTAAAAGAGTTTAAAAACAGCACCTTTAAGGAGGAAACAAAATTAGGCTTAGGTGATACCTACTTTTTAAGAGGCGACTATGATAAGGCAGGAGGCTATTTTAGAGAGTTAATCAATAATAATCCGGCCACTAAGCTTAAGGCACAGGTTTATTACCGCTTAAGCCTTATTGGATTTAAAAAAGGAGACACGCAAGAAGGTAAGGAGTACCTGGACAGACTAAAAAAAGAATTTCCCGCGAGCACAGAATTGCTACTGAATAGAGAATTAGGCACCTTGCCTAATTATTCTTCCGATTTTTTTTATACCGTGCAGGTAGGTTCTTTTACTCAGGCCAAGAATGCCCATAACTTAACCGATAAATTAATCCAAACCGGTTACGATGCCTATATAGAGGAAACAGATTTAAGGGACACTAAGACTTATCGGGTAAAAGTTGGCAAGCTAAAATCGCGCACTGAGGCCGTCCAGTTACAAAATAAATTATCGCAAGAGGGGTATCCTACAAGAATCTGTCCTTAACTTTATGAAGCCAAGAGTAATATTCTTGATTGGTCCTACCGCCATAGGTAAAACCGAAGTATCCGTAAAGTTAGCCCAAAAAATAAATGCAGAAATTATTTCCTGTGATTCGATGCAGATTTATCAAGGTATGGATATTATTACTTCAAAGCCTAGCCTGCTCATAAGAAGAAAGATACCGCACCATTTAATTAATATTATTCCGCCGACGAAAGAATATAATGTTTCCAGATATTGCCAAGAGGCCACCAGGAAGATCAAGGAAGTTTCAAAGAGAAGCAGGATACCGCTTTTTGTCGGCGGTACCGGGCTTTATATGTCTATACTTATTGACGGGATATTTAAGGCCAAAGCAGAAGACAAAAATATAAGAGAACGGCTTTATAAAGAGGCAAAGCAGAAAGGCAATGAATACTTATATATAAAGTTAAAAAAAGCCGATCCCAGGGCAGCAGTAAAAATTCATCCTCATGATACAAAGCGTATTATCAGGGCGTTAGAGGTTTTTGAAAGCACGGGCAAGCCCATTTCTTATTTACAGAAACAAAGAACCGGTTTAACTGAAAAATACCAAGTAACGGTTTTCTGTCTTGATATAAAGCGCGATAAGCTCTACAAAAGAATTAATGAACGTGTAGAAAAGATGTTTTCTAAAGGATTAGAGCAAGAGGTCAAAGAACTTTTTAAGAAACGGTTGAGTAAGACCGCGGCTTTCGCTATCGGCTTAAAAGAACTAAAAGGGTGTTTTGATGGCTTGTATGGTTTAGAAGAAGCAAAGCGCTTAATGAAACGCAATACACGCCAATACGCAAAGAGGCAGTTGACCTGGTTCAGAAAAGATAAACGTATAAACTGGATTAATATAAAGGAAGAAGAAAAACCAAAAGATATAGCAAAAAATTTATGGAAAGAGCTCTGCTTGTTACCATAAGATTAAAATCTAAAGATAGCTGGCACTTAGAAGATATTGCTGAGGAGTTGGAGGAATTAAGCGCTACCAGTGGAGTTGAAGTTGTAGATAATATTAGCTGCCTTTGCGAAAAACCTACTCCAAATTTTTTCATTGGTAAAGGTAAAACTGAAGAACTTGCCATATTAGCTCAGGAAAATAATATCGATGTGCTGATTTTTAGCCACGATTTATCCGGGACACAGCAAAGGAATTTAGAGGAGATAATCGGAAAAAAGATTATAGACCGCACGGAGTTAATTTTAGATATATTTGCCCGCCATGCCAGGAGCCCGGAAGGAAAGATGCAGGTAGAGTTAGCCCAGTTGCAATATCTTATGCCCAGGCTTATAGGTAAGGGGATAATATTGTCCCGATTAGGCGGAGGTATCGGCACCAGCGGCCCGGGAGAGAAAAAACTGGAAGTTGACAGAAGGCGGATCAGGGGCAGGATAGATAAATTAAGGGAAGACTTAAGGTATCTTTCGCAGCATCGCTTGACTATGAGAAAGAAGAGGAAAGAGAATGCGCTGCCAACTGTAGCATTAGTGGGTTATACCAATGCCGGAAAGTCTACATTGTTAAACGCGCTGACAGATACAAACCAGATAGTTTCTGATGGGCTTTTTACTACCCTTGATACGTTATACAAGAGCCTCCGTCTATTAAATGGAGAGAATGCGGTTATTTCCGACACGGTAGGCTTTTTGCATAATCTTCCGCACCATCTCATAGAGGCATTTAAGGCAACCTTAGAAGAAGTAATGGAGGCGGATTTATTAATTCATGTCTTAGATGTGGCTCATTCGCGCGTATATGAACACAATCAGGCGGTCCTGGCAGTCTTAAAGGAACTTAACGCGGACCAAAGGCCGATGATTACTGCCTTAAACAAAATTGATTTGATAAATGATAAGATGTGGCTAGAAAAATTAAAAAATGATTTTATTAATCCGGTTGCCATTTCGGCAAAACTGAAGTTAGGCCTTAATCTCCTATTGGAAAAAATCCAGGAGAATTTTGTCTCCAGAATGGAAAAAATGGAGATTTTATTGCCGCATAAACGTATGGATTTAGTAGATTTATTTTACCGGGAAGGCAAAGTGGAAAAGATTCAATACCAACAAAGAGGCATAAAAATCAAGGTAATCCTGCCAAAAATCCTTTTACAGAAGCTATTAAATAACAAAGAGATAGAGATACAATGATTCTCCGTCACATAAATTTTATTAAGCGGGGTTGACAAAGCCATAATTTATGTTAAAATTACTTTTTAGCATTCTTAAGGCAAGAGTGCTAATCAAATGAAGCCGAGACTTACGGAGCGAAGCGCTCGTAAGTCTCTGGCTGAATTTGTCCTTGACATTTTGCTGTAAGTTAAATTCACGAGCAAAATGTCGAGGATTAATTCGCCCCGACGTAACGTCGGGACTCATTAAAGGAGATAATATGACCAGAGGCGTAGATTATGAATCTAGAAGAAGGCAAATCTTAGCCGCAACCATAAATAAGTATATTCATGATGCAATACCAATTGCTTCCGAAGATATCGCACCGGAATTCGACTTAAGCTCTGCCACGATACGAAACATCTTTGCAGAATTAGAAGAAGCAGGTTTGTTAATGCATCTTTACACTTCCGGAGGAAGAATTCCTACGGACAAAGGCTACCGCTATTATGTGGATTTACTCCTTTCTAAGATAGAGCTTTTAGATGGAGAAAAAGAGCATATAGTAAAGGAATACAAAAGAGAATTAAAGCGGCTTGAGGATGCATTAGAAGAAACATCAGAAATAATTTCAGCCATTACGCATTATGCTGGAATTGTATCTTTTTTAGAATGGCAAGATAGGTTCTTTTATAGAGGGATCGGCCGCATTTTAGAGCATCCAGAATTCCAGGATTCTACTAAAATCCGCTTATTAATTAAATTCATTGAGGATAAAGAACGACTATTAAATATCGTTAATCGCGAATTTAAAGAAAAAGTAAAAGTGTATATTGGCCGTGAGCTTGAATGTCCGGAAATGGGAAATTGCTCTTTGGTGGTTTCAAGTTATCGTTTAAAGAATAAACCATCAGGAAGGCTGGCAGTTTTAGGTCCGGCGCGCATGGAGTATAACCATATTATCCCAACATTAGAATATATTTCAGATGTATTAACAGAGGTATTAGATAGGATTTAACTATGGCAGAAGAGAAAGCAAATCAAAAAGAAGAAAAGAAACAAGCAGAGAACCAAAAAGAAAAGCAGGAAGAGAAAATTATTACTTTAAAAGAATCTGAATATTTGAAGTTAAAGGAAGGGGCGCAGGAGGCTAAAGAATATTGGGACAAGATACTCAGACTTCAGGCAGATTTTGATAATTCGCGTAAACGACTGGAAAAAGAAAAACAGGATTTTGTCAAGTTTGCCAACGAAGGGATAATCTTGGAACTGTTAAATGTTCTGGATGACCTTGAACGGACAGTGGGGTTAGCAGAGTCGCAACATCAGGATTTGTCGGGCTTCTTAAAAGGCGTGGAAATGATTTTAGCGCATTTTTACGAAATGCTTAAAGAATATGGCGTAAAGCACATTGAGGCAGAAGGAAAAATTTTTGACCCGCATTTGCATGAGGCAATGATGCAGGTAGAAAACAAAGAGATTCCGGAGCATACAGTCACAGAAGAGATGCAAAAGGGCTACATGCTAAATGACCGGGTGATTAGGACGTCGAAGGTAAAAGTTTCCAAGAAATAAAAAAGGAGGATTAATATGGCTAAAATTATCGGGATCGATTTAGGGACCTCAAACTCTGCAGCAGCAGTCATGGAGGCGGGGAGGCCGGTAATTATTCCGTCAGCTGAAGGCGCGGGCGTTGCTTCCGGTAAAGCATTTCCATCTTACGTTGCCTTTACAAAAGACGGACAGCGTTTGGTCGGCGAGCCGGCAAGGCGCCAGGCAGCAATTAATGCCGAAGGCACAATTCAGGCAGCCAAACGCAAAATGGGGACTGACCATAAATTCAAGGTTTTTGGCAAAGAATATACGCCGCAGCAGATATCGGCTTTTATATTGCAAAAAATAAAAGCCGATGCCGAGGCGTATCTGGGCGATAAAGTAGAGGAAGTAGTTATAACCTGCCCTGCTTATTTTGATGATAACCAGCGCACTGCCACCAAGGATGCAGGCGAGATAGCCGGGCTTAAGGTGTTACGTATAATCAATGAACCAACAGCTGCCTGTCTTGCCTATGGTCTGGAGAAGGCGCAAAAGGAGCAGAAGATTATGGTTTTTGACTTAGGCGGCGGGACCTTGGATGTAACCATTATGGAGATGGCTCAGGGCGTATTCCATGTACAATCAACATCTGGTGATACACAACTTGGCGGAACAGATATGGATAAGATTCTTCTTGAACATATTGCCGGCCAGTTTAAGCGCGAGACCGGTATAGACCTGTTAAATGACAAGATGGCTGTGCAGAGGCTGCGTGAAGCTGCTGAGAAGGCCAAGGTTGAACTTTCTTCCACGGTGTCTACTGACATAAACCTTCCCTTTATAACAGCTGATGCGACCGGGCCAAAGCACCTTACCATGACAATAACCAGGGCCAAGCTTGAAGACCTGGTTACTCCTATAATTGATAGGTGCCGTCACCCTATGGAGCAGGCAATTTCCGACGCAAAGTTGTCGCCTAAGGATATTGACCGCATTATTATGGTTGGCGGTCCTACGCGTATGCCCATTGTGCAGAAGTTTGTGGAGGATTACGTGGGTAAAAAGATTGAGCGTGGCGTAGATCCGATGGAATGCGTGGCTATGGGTGCAGCGATTCAGGCAGCGATTATTAAAGGCGAGGTAAAGGATGTTTTATTGCTTGATGTAACGCCACTTTCATTGGGCATTGAAACCCTGGGTGGAGTGAATACAAAATTAATTGAGAGAAACGCATCTATTCCTACGCAAAAGAGCCAGATTTTCTCCACCGCC
>Ga0315289_10001726_pt1 | contig 33965 bp, 47 predicted proteins | sample YL17G11_40_MG_FD_203452 | JGI IMG/M metagenome (GOLD analysis project Ga0315289, IMG submission 203452) | Sediment microbial communities from Yellowstone Lake, YNP, Wyoming, USA - YL17G11_40 | ecosystem: Environmental > Aquatic > Freshwater > Lake > Sediment | place: USA: Wyoming | collected... | reverse complement strand
AGATTCTTTGCCAGTCACAAGGTAGTCAATAGTCACACCTAATTCTTCTGCCAACTTTGCAAGAGAAGACAAAGAAGGGTCTCGTTTATCCTGCTCTATAGCAGAAATATGTTGTGGCGTTACTCCAATAGCTTCGGCCAGTTCTTGCTGGGTCGTTTCCAATATCTGCCTTCTTTCTCTGATTCTTTTTCCTATGCTCATTGCTTTGCTCTGTTAAACCTTGGTGGTAACGTTACCAACAATCAGATGAGGTGAGCTAATTATCAACTAGTAGTTGACATTCGTATTGGTTTGTAGTAATAATTAAAAACAAAAAAAGGTAAGTATACCCATGTTAGAGAGAAGATGTCAAGAATGCAGAGTTAGTTATTATAGCTGGCATATATTGTGGAGTATGTGGGTCAATGTAGTGCAAAGGCATTAAACGATAAGGAGGTTAGCTATGGCATTAAGGGTAGAGGTGAACAAAGTAAAGGTCGTGACCTGCACGCAACAATATAGGATAGAAGGGGAGGTTTATGTCCCGCTAAACAGCAGGTTTACGGATTATATGAATGCTGAGATAAGGCACGGTTTTATACCAGTTACCAATGGCAGAGTCTACTCCCTGCCGGAAGGTAAACTGCTCTATAACACCCCTTTCCTAAGCGTAAATAAAAACTTCGTAGTCATGGCCATTCCAGAGGAAGGAGTATGATACAGCCTGGGGGATAGCGGAGAGGGACTAGTAACCCTGCGAAACTCCCTCTTGCGTATACTGATAGATTGAGATGTGCTAAGGATGGCAGATTTTGGGTCTATCTTTGTGGGGAATGTTTGGCGGTATTGAGCGAGGAGAAGATGTGGCTGGTATAGAGGAGGTTAACTATGAGTAAAAGTAAAAAATGGGCTATAGGATTCGGAGCAGCTATCGCTATCGCAGCAATTTTTGTTTGTGCCATACCGCTACAGCCGGTTTCCTATACAGTCACGGTTCCTTACCAAGATATTGAGACCTATTATGAAAGTGAACCATACCAAGTTGAAGAACCGTATACCTATACTACGGCAGAGAGTCTTACCCTATTTAGTGGAGAGACATACGCCGTGTCACCTGGATATTATCAGCCAGTCGTTAAGCACATAGATGTAACAGGTAAGTCTCAAAATATTGTCAGTGGTACTGTTAGAGCTAGGGCAGGTGGTGAGTTTCTTTTCTACGTATTTGACCAGGAAAACTACAACGCTTATGAGGCAGGAAGAAGTTGGCAAGCGTATGTTAGTCCTGGCCGTGTCACGGACTACTCGTTTTCCTTCATTCCCGACCACTCAAGCTACTATTACTTCGTTATCAGTAACACCTTTTCTATTTTTACTAACAAACTAGTAGAAATTAGTGCTACTTGGAACTGGCAAGAGACTAAGCAAGGATATGAAACGGTTACGAAGTATAGAGACGTTGAAAAACAAAGAGTCGTAACGAAGTATCGCCAAGAAACACATTATAAACAGGTTTCGCTTTTAGATTACTGGTTAAATTACGCACCATATTAGTATGAATAAACCTACCAAGTTTGGCAAGTTCGAGAAGAGATAGGAAGAATGAAACATATTGGTTGGAAAATAGCTTTTGGTATTTCGTGGATACCAGCATTTGTGCTATATGGTAATACGATTACTTGTTTCATGGCTATGGATAATCCGGATATGGTCGAGTCTCTCGCTGGTGGAATTGGATTTTTTGTGCTGCTAATTCCAAGTATTCTGTTTGCTTTATTACAAGCGTTCTTGGCCTGGCGTGCTTTCAGGTGAGAAATAGAAGGTGAAAGATGAAGAAGGTTATATTCGCAATAGTGATAATGTCTGTATTGTTGTTGGGTATTACTGGGGTCGGATGTGGTGAGGTATCAAAACATGTTGGTTATTCGGTAGATGTTGCATTCTTGGACTTTCATCATGGGCAATATAATGGCGTTACATCGTGGGAAGTAGTGGAGCAAGGGCTGCTTTCGAATACAGTTGATCTACATTTTTGGGATGGAACAACCACCAGATTGCACTATGTAGTGTCTGTGAAAATAATTGATTAAAGACAAGAGAAAAGTGAAGGGCAGTCTGCCTTGAAAAATCGAGCTACCTCAATGATTTTATCCAAATGTGAATACAAAATATGATAGTAAACGCTCCGGTTATCGGTCCCGGGCTAACTGAATGGCTTATAGAATATAACTTCAATCGTCCACACCAATCACTTGGCTATCTTGCTCCCATAGTGTATATTGAAAAGGAACTTGCTAAAATCCGTAGCCCAGTGTTACCCATGTGGTCAGCCAGCACATTGACTTGCCCTGAGGATGCTAATACAAAAGGACTGGAAGAAATGATATGAAGTTCAGAATTTCCACACTTTATGAGAAACTTAAGAGCTGCGTAGAGGATGCATGCAGGGATTCGTTGTCTTGGCGGCCTCATACTGCTAAGTATCAGAGCCTCATTCACTCAATAGTTGCGGAAGAAATAGTCTACAGAAATATTAAGTGGTGGGCACCTAACAGACCAGAGTCAGAGGAGGCGGAGTCCTGGGTAAACAAATTCTTTGAGGGATACCAAGAGGAGACCCAGAATGGTTTAGTCTGGAACGCGGAGGTATTTGACCGTGTGTACTCTAGGCTTGAAGAGTTCCTTTGTCAAGACTCCTATGTAAGTCACTTTGCCAGCCTACTAAACTCATTCTCCTTCTACTCGGTCACATCGGTTGAACTCGAAACGGGTGTTTATATCCGAAAGGCAGACAACTTCCTTTCCAACATCTTGAAAAATCAAGAATTAAACGTTGGGTACTCCGCGAACATAGGGGACTGGGTGGTTGACATTATCATTCAGCAACCAAAGTCGGTGGAAAGAGAATCCGCAGATAGTCACACAGCCAAAGCCAGTAAAAAGTTGCGCATGGTGCTCCAATCACTGCGCTTGTTGCATAAGGGAAAGGTGTTTGTTGGCCCCCTCCATTTTCCTATTTTCCCGGAGTTTGGCGGCTTCAAGCGCAACGTTGGAGTCCTCTTGGAGACCGACCTAACTACTCTACCATCAGCACATTTAGGTTATTTTACATTAGGTAGCTATGAGCTTGCAGAGAGCGAGGTAGAGGAACTGAAGACTATATACGGGCTGGTATCGAAGGAAACCAGCCGATACCCAAACTCTTTTGCCTTAGCTTTAAGTAGATTCAATGACTATTTTGGCCGGGTAGATGAACTGGACGGGCTTCTCGATTTAATGATTGCCTTAGAGGCTTTGTTTGCAGGGGAAAGCCAAGAGATAGGATATAGCTTAGCCCTCCGATGTTCATATTTCCTGGAACCAGACGCCGAGAAGCGGAAGGCCATCTTTACCCGATTGAGAGACATCTATGATATTAGGAGCTACATTGTCCACGGGCGGGCTGGCCTGCCCAAGAAATGGAGCAAATTACGCGGAGAAGATTATGATATCGCTATTGCATCAGTCGTTGATGATGCAGAAGGGTATGTCCGGCAGGCAATTCGCAAGATTCTAGCCGACAAACATCTGGACAAGTTCCAGAACTTAGTATGCTGGCGCAGATTCCTAGATGAGCTAGTTTTGATAGGAGGCGCATGCTCAGATTAGCAGCGCTAATTTGAAGAACAGGAGCAACTACTCTGTGGTGCTTTCTTTTGTGTTAAAGCTGTGCAGACTAGGAAACCCCCAAAGTATAGGATAGCGGTAATGCCAGCCTCTTTCCGTTTCTCCCCCTTGGTAGTTAGGGCTGTTACTGCCTGCTTGATGGCATCATTCAGATAGCCGACACATGAGTTGTCATTTTTAGCTGCAATATAAGTTTCCATGATAATCAAATTTTAGCATGAAATATCGAGCAACACAACTGTAAATACCATTCAAAGCGTTAAGTGTGGAGAAGAAAAAACTCTTGGATAGTAACCAGAATTACTCACTTCTTGACCTTATCTCCACCAGACGTGCGGAGGCTGAGATACATGGGTAACACTCAGTTACCTATGTGGTCAGCCAGCACAAGAGCTTGTCTCTCTTTTTAAATATGCTACAATGTGCTCAATAGTCAGGCTATTACCATTAAGTAGTCGGGAGGCCAATATAAGTGGCTTGGAATGAAGGACTAGATGAAGAGTTCATCGCAATAGCTGGATATGTGGGGAGATATTCCTGCATTATTGCAGGTGCAGGCACAGGGAAATCTTTCGCATTGAAGCGTAAAGTAGCACGCTTGCTGGAAGAGGGAGAACCACCCGGCTCTATATTAGCCGTGACGTTCACTAGAACCGCAGCAAGGGATTTGAATAATGACCTGCGTCAATTAGGTGTCGAAGGTTGTGACCTTGTTAGAGCATGTACTTTACATTCTTTGTGTTTTTCTATTCTCAGTAAACATGAAGTTTTTAGGGTGATGGAACGAGAGACTAGAACACTTCTGGAACATGAAGAGGACTACTTGTTATCTGACCTGTCGGTGCGCCTAAGAGAAAGGGTTAGAGTCTTGAGAGAACAACTTCATGCTTTTACATCGGCATGGGCAAGGTTATTGCATGAGAAACCTGGATGGCCTCACACAGAAGAAGACAAGCGATTTGATGAGGAGATGGTTTCTTGGTTACGCTTTCATAAAGCTATGTTGGTCGGGGAGTTAATTCCCTTAACAATAAGGTACTTACGCAGTAATCCGACTTGCCCTGAACGCAGCCAATATAAACACATAATTGTCGACGAATACCAAGATCTCAACCGAGCCGAGCAGGAACTCATAAAGCTCCTATCCGAATATGAATTACCAAAAAACAGAACTCTGACCGTTGCCGGTGATGATGACCAGTCGATCTTTATGACGCTAAAATATGCACATCCAGAGGGAATCACAACTTTCAAAGACGAATATCCTGGGACGTATGAGAGAACGCTTCTGGTTTGCCAGAGATGTCCACGAAAAGTAATTGAATTGGCAAACGCTTTCATCAAGTCAACTAATCGCAAAGTACATCCCAAATTGCTAAAGCCAGCTCCAGATGCAATTGATGGTGAAGTCACTATCCTGCAATGGAGAATGCTTGGCCATGAGGCTAAAGGAATAGCTACGATAATAGGGGGCAAGATAGCCTCAGGCGAAGTGAACCCGGAAGAGATTCTAGTGCTTACACCTCGAAAACAAATAGGTTATGAGATTTCAAATAACCTCAATAGCATGGGCATCAAAGCACAAACTTGTTTTAGTGATGCTGTTTTGAAAGGAAATAAGATGGCCCAGGAAGGATATGCATATTTGAGCCTATTGCATAATAGAAATGACGCAGTTTCGCTCAGAGTTCTGTTAGGAATCACTACTAATGATAGGAGGGGAAAACCTTATGAAAGAATTAGGAAGCATTGCTTTGAGTCTGGAGATACGGTAATTGGAACACTCTTAAAACTCCAATCTGGTCATTTGCACATCCCGTATTCGGATAGCCTCGTAGAACGCTATAGAATTATCAATCAAAGGTTGGAAGCTTTGTCCAGCATGGCACTTCCAGCCATAATTGACAGTTTATTTCCCGATAATGTTGATGAAGTTGCTGAAATAAGAAAGATAGCGTTATTAGCCCATGAACAAGCAGAGGATATACATGAATTATTCAATCTGGTAAATACAGAGATTGTACAACCTGAACTACCAGCAGCTAATGACAGCGTTCTTGTGTTAACTCTTCACAAAGCAAAAGGCCTGACTGCTAAGATGGTTGTAATTGTCAATTGTCTTGAAGGATGCATTCCTTATGTTGATGACTACACTAGTGAAAAAGAAAAGCAGGACGCATTAGCTGAACAAGAAAGGCTATTCTTTGTTGCCCTCACAAGAGCGGCAAATATATCAATAATCTCAAGCACTGCTATTATGAGAAAGGGTGATGTAGCCAGACTAAGTGTCGTGCCCGGTACTGGATTGTACTGGTCAGAGACTCAACCAAGTAGATTCATTGACATGTTAGGTGAAACTGCTTCCACTCCAATCATAGGCGAAGACTACGTAAAACAGGTGTGTATTTGGTAAGACTAGCTGGACACTAAATGACGAATTGTGTAACACGCTATCCCCAAACTTAGCATCTCTTGCATATCAAGTTGTCTGGGGTATAATTGGGATAAGAAACAATTCGAACTGATGATAACCATGCGAACTCCACCTTTGCCTGGTGAGTAGTCAAGCCAGCACGTTTGGAGACGGTAGAGGCAGAAGTGTATGAGGGTTTAACCAGGAGGTAAAACAAATGTGGTGTTGGATTAGTATAGCTTTGATCGTAGTCTTGGTTAGTGTAGGACTACCGGCCTGCGGATACGGAGGTGAGAGTGGAGGCGGGGGAATAGTTCCACCAGTTTCAATGGTGGGTATGAGAGGAGAAGATGCGTCCACCAGGTCCACTTGAAATCGGTCTACTTATCATTCCAGTGATTGTAGGCTTGGCTATCTGGGTCTTAGTCCACTTCATTAGAAAGCATTGGTAATAATGAAGGGTATGCAGCCTTATTAGCTTAGTGCTAGTGGGTTGGAGGAGTGGAAGCATTTGCAAAATAGGAGAAGGATGATAGGGAACACATACGCACTAGGTTATCGGTGGACGGACAATCAAAGGAGAAAGCTAAGCAAATCAATGAGATGCCATTACGGCGCTAGTTAGTATTATAACTGCTGAAACAACGATAAGAGGAAGACCGAAGACCTCACCTGTTCTCCACATATATACGCCTACGAAAAAGATTATGAATCCTACAACTATAGGAATCAAAGGACGCAACTTTTCCATGCTCAATTCAATCATTGGTCCACCACGTGACCGTCTTTGGAGTAACAGACGAACGAAATAGCCTAATACAGCAAGGACTACACCTGAAGCTAAACCAGCAGAGAAGGTCATCGAGAAATCAGTCATTCTTAATCATTGTAGGTTGCTAGTTTTGCGGAGTCAAGAAGTCAGGCAATGCTTATGCGTTGTGAAACGAAGTATCCACCACCGCTACTGTAGGCTTCTATTAATAAATGGTAAGTATACCTTGAAGTAACGTATAGGAGGGAGTTAAAACATGGCAATCAAGATAATATCACAGGAAATCCACAAATCGCCAGCTAAATCCAATTGGCAACCTCAACATATTGTTGATATTGGTCATGGCTGCGACATGGGCATTGCAATTGATGACCATTGCTTTGTAGTGCTATATCCTACGGAAACAGGGCAATGGCGACCTGGTAAGCATATCCCCAAACAAGTCGCACGGCAAATAGGGAAACTGGTCAAACAAGGTCTATTGGATTATTAATTACATGGAGTCTTATTGTTGGCAAGCAAATCCTTTTCTTCGTCCAACCTAGCACGACTGTCTCGGTTAATATCTGCGTGTATATGTGTACCTCCATTACGGCGGATACACGGCAGTTCGTTATGATTAGGTAGTCGTTCTTTGAAACTTTCCGTTTCACCTATGTATACGGCTTGCCACTTGTGAGGTGAGGACTCCTTAGCAAAGATGTAGTTCCCTGGCACATCATTCCAATCAGTACCGATTGGGAAGATTTCGTATATATACTCCTTGCCAGATGCACCTGTCCACGTACATTTATCTGCCATAATACACCTCCTGCTCTCATTATATCACTTCCGAAATTGCTAAGGTTTGCCTGTTAGTGGTGCTATAATGTAGTTAAATGATAAGGAGGCAGTTATGCGAGAAGAACAAAATCATGATAATGTCACATTAGCTGATATTCTAGATGAGGTTGAGAGGCAACATCAAGATAGCAAACTTTTTGCTGCCTATATTTTCTCATGTGGAGTTGCCCTAGTAGGCACAAGCTTTTTTGTGCCACTAATCACCCCTTATTGGCAAATGTTCAATGCACTTGGTTTCATATTGCTTGGTGGGGGTTCTGCAACATATATCTTCTGGAAGAGGAGCAAGTTGTGGAAAAAGCAAACTAAAAAGGAAGGCACTTAAAGGTAGATAGAGATGATGAAAAGATTAGTCGTTCTCTTAGCTCTGATTGTGGTGGTAGTAGGTTTGTTCATGCCGGGAGATAGCAAGGCATCAATTGCTGATACCGGTGTTCTCGGTAGTGAAATAGCTAGCAATACGAATCAAACCGTGCCATACATGTGGTACATGTGGGTGATGGCAGAAGTACTACAGCCTTAACTACTGGGGTTAGTAAGAGAATGGTCGAGGAATCGCAACAGAATCAGGATCACCCCTTGGCTCAAGCATCGTCGTCAGAGGCTACTAGCAAGGCGTTGGGATTGCTTGAGCAAGTAGCTTCAAATCTATGTACGAGTTTTGACCTTGTAGCAAGCTTTCGCAGCTGCCTCCTTGCCGTTCGCTTTCTTGGATGGGACGAGGATTGGATGGGTAAAGAGATGAACGGCTACCCTGTCAGCCAGATACCACCTTGGAGGGAGGCTGTTGGTTCTCTGAAATGGGTTGCTGAGACATTAGGCGAAAATGTCGCACTGGAGGCTGGTTCCAACGTCCGATCTATGCCCGAGATCCAGAGCATTCCGATTACGGTTGGCCTGTGGCACCCTGTTGCGGAACTGGTTGCTTATCAGAAGCATGGATTTGTATTTGGTACTGGAAATGAGAAAATGGTAAAACCAATTGACAAATGGATTAAAGTCCACGAAGTCCAGAGTGTGGGATCTGCGTCTGTCAAGACAGTCCTTGATCACATCGCGGAGAAGCTTTTTGACTATGTGTCTAAGGCAGTGGCCACTCTGAGATTTGGACAGGTCGTGGCGTCGGTATTTCATAAGTATCAGGATTCTGTCGACCGTGTTCTGGCTGACATGGGGATTGAGAACGACATTAAGGCGGCAACTCAAAACCTATTTCAGGACAATCCAGCGAGTTGGCAAACAGCGTGCATGGCATGTCGGAATATTATGCACAAGCTCTCCGAGACACTTTGGCAGTCGCCAGATAATTCCTACTTGTACGTGCTTGCCAAAAACGGGGCCCCCATGGGCGTCACTCACGATAAGCAACGAAACAGGATACGAGCATTCTTACACCAAAAGGGAGTTAAATCTGATCATATGCTCATGCAAATGATCGATCCTCTCTATTCTATGGCTTCCGCTGCGAAAAACCCTATCAGCTACAAGCATGCCCAGAGTGTGGTGATCCACACTTACATTTTTCTTGGCGAGATGATACGGCTTACAGATATGCAGCCTATAACGGAAGTGCGCAAGATTTAGCTGCGGTGCTTGTACAGAAACGATCTCAGAGAATGGTGTTGCCATCGTCCAGCAGAAGCTGTTTGGACTCTAGCCCTGATATTCAGGTGCAGTTATGCTGATTGCGATGTATACTATAGGTTAACTGGTATTCCAGCCAGTGGATTTGGAGGGGTGTCACTTCTCACAATTCTGATTCAGCCAGTGCTATAATTACGATAACTATGATAACTCCACCTTTGCCTGATGAGTGAGGAGATAAAGTGTGACTGATTTCTGGATGACCTTTGTGGCTGGTTTGGCTTCTGGCATAGTCCTTACTTTATTAAGCTCTTTCGTTCGTCGGTTAGTCCGAAGACGGTCGCGTGGTGAAGCAATGCCTGAGTTGCGCATAGAAAAGTTGCGCCCCTTTATTCCCATACTTGTAGGAGCCATACTTCTTCTCTTGGGTTTATTTGGTGGAAAACAAGTAGAGTCTTCCTCTGACTATCTTGTCGGTATGGGAGCAATGTTGATGTTGATGGGCTCAATCTGGGCAAGCTGATTCACCAGTTAAAGACTTAGCAAGCGCTACAATCACGATTACGATGTATACTTTAGCCGAGGAATAGTCTGGCTAAGGGAGGTAGGCCACAATGAAAAGATTGCTAGAGGAGTATGAAAAGGTCCTTAACAAGAGGGTGGAGCGAGGTGAAATCAAACCAGTAACAAGGGATACCTACCTGAACGATGCCGAGAGGATATTGGAGGCGTTGGTCTTCAGCACAGGGGAAAGCGATATCCAAGAAAGAATGAGAGCATATGCCTTGAAGGGCAACTACCGAACGGCTTTTCGGCTACTAAGACCCATTATTGAGCATCTCCGGCCGAAGCGGAAATCCTAACCTAACTAAGAAGCGTAGCCCAGCCAACGGATTTGGAGAGATGAATTCACATGAGAGATTATATGACCAATGAAGAAATAATAAGAAAGGTGCTATCAGCAATAGCACAAAGTCGTAAGGTTAAGTATGAGGATACACTATCTTTTGAGGAAGGGAAGCTTTATGACATTTACACTGATATAGAGCTAGTTGGTGCTTATATTGAAGAGAATGAAATCAGGATTATTGGCAGGATTAAAGAGAGCACAATTCACGAAGATATTATAGAAAGTGAGAGTGTTAACAAAAGCTTATGTGACGAAGTCATGGCTAGTATTTTAAAAGCTGAGCCTAGGCTAAACGGAATGGTTAAACTTGCACCTTCAGTTAACAGGATTAGAGTTCTTCTTTATGAGAAACAAGATTGGCTGGGGGACGCAAGCTTTGAATATAGCTACGAGTGAAGGATGATTAGATAATTTCCTCTTTGGATCTCAATTTGAGAATTTGAAGATGACCTTAACCAATTTGACCGTTCAAAGTCAAACATATTGCAAACAAAATCCAAACATGATATAATTATTTGTGCAAAATCAATGAATGGAGGCCTTCGAAGACTTAGAGAGCGGCAAGCTCTATCACAAAGGGACCTTGCAGCAAAAGCAGGGGTTAACGTCACTACTATCAACCATATTGAACAGGGAAAACAGAGGCCAAATCCAAGCACGATACGCAAACTTGCTAAAGCGCTTGGTGTTACGCCGGAGGAACTAATATCTGAGCAACTAGGCTTATTTTAGATACAAAATGATAGATGTAGGATAGATAATAGGTGTATGTAAGCAATGGTGTTAAATCTGAATAGAATTTACCAAGGTGATGCCAGATTTCTACTAAAGGACATCAAAGGCAATTCGATTTCGTGTAGTATATGGTCGCCGCCTTACCATACTGGTAAAGAATATGAGAAAGGCATGAGCTTTCAGGAGTGGCGTGACTTGCTGCGGGAGGTAATCACATTACACTTTCCAATTATAAAGCCGGGCGGCTTCGTCGCAATAAACATTGCGGATATATTATGCTTCCAAGATGAAAAGATGCCGCGGATACAAGCAATGAATCTACGTCGCCAAATGCCCTGGGTTACCCGTGAGCGGGTACTTGCAGCGGCGAAGCAGCATCCTAATCTTAACCGATACCAGTTGGCTAAGCTTTTAGGATGTAGTGAACAGACGATTGATAGAAGATTGCATGGAAATAATGTGAGAGGTGGTAAATACATCACTCAAACACGAACCAAACTAGTCGGAGGTATCATAGAGGAGGCTGCAGCTGATGCAGGTCTGTATCCCTATGACAGAAGAATATGGGTAAAGGATCCAGCTTGGCAAAACTCAAAGTGGCATACCTTGTCATATAAATCTGTGGATGAATTTGAGTATATTTATATCCTTTGGAAGCCAGGAGTCACTGTGATTGACAGAAGTCGACTTACTTCTGAAGAATGGGGGAATTGGGGGTCAAGAGGTGTCTGGTTCTTCCCTTCCGTAAGAGCTAACGATATTCACGAGGCAATGTTCCCTCTAGAGCTCCCAAGGCGACTTATTAGATTGCTGACTAGCAAGGGTGAAACAGTTTTGGACCCGTTTATAGGAAGTGGGACAACCGGTATAGCTGCAATACAGGCAGGCCGGAATTTCATTGGGATAGAGCTAGTAGAGAATTACGCACGGATAGCAAGAGCAGCATGCAGGAGAGAGTTGCAAATTCAAAGAAATAAGCAGCTTCCAATAGAAGAAGGTGCTTTTGGGAGTGAGACTATCAGGAGGACTCAACCGAAACTATTTGATGAAGCTAAGTCTGTCCGAACAGTGGATACGCCGACGAATCATATCTCTTTTGTATCTTCCACTTACCGTTATCTCGCAGAATCTTAACACAACGCCAATCGTTTAAGCGAGCAAGGGGAGCAAGTCGAATCCGAGTGCGTTTATGAGCAAAGGCCTTTACATCCTTACCAGGTATTAGTAGCCCTTGTCTATTAGCATACCTTGGTCCGTCGAACATTAATAGGCCATTGGGTGTGCAAACTAATTCCATGTAGTCGAGCGGTTGTATGCCGAAGCCTTTTACAACGTAAACAGCTTTCAAGAAATATGTAAGGCAAGGTATTATCTTGTTGCCTTCTACATAAAAAGGTGGAAGTTCGGGTTGAAATGTCATTGTGGCTCTAGGGCCCTGAACTTGTATGATTGAGTTAACCACTCCTTTTTCATTCCAGTCAATACCGTCACCAGAAACTTGATTGGGACTAGCAACGATCTCCTCAGGATTGTCGTTGGGGCCGGTGAGCTTAACATCGAAATGGACAAAAGCATCAGCAGTTGCGAAGCGTGTATCGCCTCCAAAAGGTATTCCTGGGAAGTTAACACTTTTATCGTAATACAAAATTGATTTCAACAAATTAGGGGTTATGCATTTGTCGCCATACTCACTCCAAGGAATAGATGTACCTTTAGGCTGACGACCACGTTGCTTGGGTGGGTAGTTAGCCCAGAATGGAACAAGGTGTGTACACCGATTAAAATCAGTGTCAATGCTGGGAGCTGCATGTATGCTAACCTTAGTGAGGAAATCCATATATTTTTTCTCTAACTCCATAATACGGGCGGAGTCATCTTCCAGAAGTTTGGAGCGAAGCTTTATATAATCATTCCTGTCCAAGAGAGCATCCCCATTTATGTTTTAGGTATACCAGATCCTAATGGTAGCATCTCAAACATATTTTTACATCTTATACTGCTTGGCCATCTGATATTGGTATAGTGAGCGTAGTGCCTCAGGAGCCAAATCCCCTCTCAAAATTCTAGGTTATCACTCAAACAAGAATAATTCAGATAAGGTAACTCCTAGAGCCTTAGCTATCGCGGCGATATTCTTCAGTGCTGAATTTCCTTCTCCCCTTTCAATACCACCAAGATAAGTACGATGTATGCCCACTCTGAACCCCCTGTTCTTTTTGAGATAATCCACTAATTTTCAGAAGTCAAGTGTGGTATAATGCCAATTGCGGAAAGTAGCCGGGGCAATTGCCCAAGATGCAAAAAGCCTTATTGGGATTTACCTAAAGGAAAGGTAGCTCCAAAGTAATATATGGAGAACGCTATGTTAGAAGACAAATCAAAGCAACTTGTGCCAGTACCATTTGAAAAGTCAATAGAAGCTTTCCACAAACCACTGGCTTCCTTTCTCAGTGGTATTGGATTGCCTACAAAAAATGCCCTTGTTGCCATAGATGAAAGAAAAAAGGTGCTTCGTGAGCTAGAAACCGCCCTTCAAGTGCTACCAATGGCTGAGCGTGCCAAAGCATATTATTTATCCAAGTTTTCGGTTGCTGTTACAGTTGGCCTGTTTGATGCTGCACTCAATTACTTATGGGATGAGACTATAGCTGCACTGAGAAGGCTTGTGGTCAGCATCGACCTAGACCACTTCTTCAATGTGGCGGAGAAAACAGAACCAATACGTGGGAAACTATCCTCAGCAGATGACCTTAGGCAAATTGGCGACCATACCCTCTTAGAGAGCTGTAGGCGAATTGGCTTGATTTCAGATGTTAACTTCCAGCGGTTGCATCATATAAACTACATGCGTAACTACGCCAGTACTGCGCATCCCACCGATATTACCATCAATGGATATGAGTTAGTGAGTTGGCTTTCAAACTGCCTTCAATATGTAGTTTGTGCAGAACCGGACCATTCTGTAATTACCGTCAAAAGACTACTGCAGAACATACGTGCCACGGCTATTCCGGGTAGCGATTTTCCAGTAATTGCCAATGAGATTATCCGCCTTCCGCAAGAACAAATAGACGATTTACTTTGGACGATATTTGGTATGTATACGGACCCAAGAGTTGAAGAAGTACCAAAGGAAAACATATCTGGATTGGCTAAATGTGTGTGGGATGCAGCCACGGAGGATAGAAAATTCGATGTTGGTATCAAATATGGATTCTTCGTAAAAAGCGCCGAAGTAGAGCGTAAGAATAAAGCATCCGATTTTTTAGATATTGTAGCCGGTCAACGGTACAAGTCTGAAGATGTATTAGCTATTGAACTTGTGGATAAGCTTGAGACTTTGAAAAAGGTTCACTTTGGATATAACAATTTCTACAATGAATACCCACACGCAAAGTCATTGCGGGAATCATTACCAATAACTGGTACTGTTCCGAGAGTTGCAAGACCAGCTTGGGCAAAAGTCATCTGCCTTTGCTATGTAGGCAATGGCTTGGGATATTATGAAGGGGTCGACCAAAGTGCTTTAACCTACTACAATCAGTATATTGATGCATTCGGAGAAACGGAAGTACTTGAACTTCTACATCTTTTCAGTGACCCCGAATTCGTTGTGGATTTAAATCGGCCTAAAGCTGAAAAACGTATGCGCGAATTGGCGCAACTTTTCAAATCAAAGTTCGCCAATGTATACATTCATCGAGTTTTGGATTTGATAATTTCAGCCCCTCCACAAACTCTGCATAAGGTAGCCGAGACAACCAGGTTTAAGACTGCACTGCAATATGCTCCCAAGAAACCATCTACTTGATTGGCATGTTCCAACTCGCGTACTGCCCCAAGATAGTGCGTAGAGTTATGCATAATAACAGATTTCTACCTGGTGTTATTATGTCCTCACCAAAACCACTTCCCTCTCAATTGTCGTAACTACACTCCACTCGCCCAGGAATTCATAGTCATTACCGGGGCTATTCAGAAAAAAAGCGGAGCCAAATCCCTTCTCAAAAGTTCCTTATACCAAGCCTTAGGTGTTTGCTAACACCATTTGTTTCTTCAATGCGGTGATTAGATTCCGCAGGGGCATCCATTTCATAACTATGGCGTTCATTTATTGTGGCACTTCCATCGGTTGAATACAAAACGTCAGTTTGTGTAATTTGCTATAATAACTTTGATGTTGTATATTCGCACTGCACCCTATGGGCGATAATTGTGCCTGTAGGTAGAAACCAATTGCCAGAAGGATACAAGCGAACAATGGATGAACTGAGGCGAGGAGATAGGATAAAGAGTAATGACACCTCTTGGGAAATACGAACGATAGAAGGGCGCATTGGCCAATATCTTGCACAGCAATACCAGCAATATGCTGAGAAGGAATCCGAAGATGTCCAAGATCAGTGGAACAGTGTGGTCAGGGCTTCAAAATTCATATATCCAAGCCTTGATTCTGATACGAGACTAGATGATTGGGCGCATGCAGCGAGAACATCTCAAATCCTTATGCAGTGTGGACTTGACATCGGCTGTCTTTCAGCAGCTCTCCTTCATCAGTGCACAAAAACATCGCCTGAGTCTCTTGATACTCTTCTGAGCAAATATCAGAAACAGGCGAAAGGGTTTCCGCAGGCTTTCCAGGAAGTGAGGGAGCTGATGGTGAGTATTGGTAAGCTTAGACAAGCGCTCGATTCCTTCTTAGAAAATCGGAATGAGGAAAGAGCGAAAAATATGGTAGATAAGATACTAGATACCATCAGGGTTGACCTTAGGCCTTTCTTGATCCTTCTGGCATCTAGATTGGACCGACTAGAGACAAGGGGAGATGTAGATTTCAAGCAACGTTCAAAGAAAGAAGTGGCTCAAGAGACGTTTCTGCTTTTTGTGCCCATCAGTCATTTCCTCAGGTTGGATAGGCTGACTGAGCGGTTCGAAGACGTGTTATTTATGTTGGCGCAGGGCGAAGACTTTGAGCGATTGAAAAAATGGATAGGGTATGACCGTAGGAGGCTGCAGGTATCACTTGACTATGCAGCTACAAGGCTATACGCCCACCTGAAGAATGCAGAGGGATTTACCCTGCATGAATTTGAAAGCAGGGTAAAACACTACCACTCAGCCTACCTGGCTCTGCTCAAGCGACGTCAGCGTGGTCCGTACGCACACTGTATGCCGCCACCAATTGAGCTGGAGCGAGAGAAGCCCATTGATGATTTGCTAGGCGTAAGACTCGTTGTATCAACAAAGGAAGAGTGTGATGCTGCTCGCCTAGAGTGCCACAAAGTATTGCAACAGGTCGGCAGACCATACCAGTATGACGATAGATACAAATATGACCGTGGTAAACCATATCACGCAATTCACGACCGCTTCGAAGTTGACAACTGTTTAGTCCTAGAAATTCAAATCAGAGACAAGGACGGACATTGGGATGCTGAAATGGGAGCGGCAACTCACTGGATTTACAAGTACAAGGAGCCTCCCGAGATATTCGGAAACGACCAAATTCTCAAGATACTTTGGAAACACTGGTTTGAAAGGCTTCGTCTTTTCTTCCAGAAAAATGTTATCGCTATGATAGACAAGGGGCAAATAGTCGTGCTGGAAACAGGTGCAACAATGCTTGATATGGCATACAAGTTGGGAATCTTAACGGACGAGAACTATAACTTGAAAGCAACTGTGCTCCGAAGACCGAATGAAATGTGGCCAGATGGGAAATCAGAAAAAAGCGTTGAGCCGACTGAAAAGTTGTTCACAAATTGGTGCGTCCGATTGGAGACTCAAACACCTATGTGGCTCTATCCACCTCTTGCGTGGCTGGAGAGCCCCCTCTGTACGGAGACAAGAAGATTTATGGTTCAGAACCTTTATGTAGCACCAGGCGGGAAGGGAAAAGTCGAAATTTGGGTGAGAAGTGAAATCAGCAAGCAGATCCAAAAGGAGCCCGAATTCTATCGAGAGTTGGGGTTGATAAACGATCCCCAAAATGTGTTGGATTATCTTGTGGAAAAAGGGCAATGTGATACACAAGATGTATGCTTACAATTGGCAAAGGGCGGTGAGGCACAGATAAAAAGGGCAGTTACTCAACTAGAACTGGCACATAAAAGGGACTTTGGACAGAAGTACAAGACCCACGTAAAGAAGAAATGGGAGCACTTTATGATGTCACTGGAAAAGCAAGGAAACAGTATCCTTAGGCTATCCGAAAGCAGGAACAAGTGCGAACAGTGTCAAGGCATTATCGCAAAGGCGCCCGGTTCTACCCCAACCGGGTTTATCAGTGCTGTCTTCGGGCTATGTTGTTGTCCCTTACAAGGTGATGACATTATTGGGATAGTCACTCCGATTAGTAACCCGGTTTTGATGGTGCACCGAAAAAAATGTCAGTTGTGTGCTGGCACCGACGATGAGACAATGACCTTGTCGTGGATAGGGTACCCTGAGAAGGGGCTATTGGTTGGGATCGAAGTTGCAGGATTTGACCGTCGTGGTTTTGCGCAAGACATCTCCAGGGTTTTCGCAGAAAATAAAGTTAGTATTGACCACTACAACGCGATCGGCCTAGAGACATTTTGTGAAAGACATGAACCCAGATTTGCCATCTTCGACCTAGGCCTGAAGCTTCATTCAGTCTCACAACTTGAGAAAATTTTGAGACAATTGAGAAAGCTAAACGGTGTAGTAGCAGCACGGCGCATGATGTATCCACCAGAATATCGCCCCCGTTGGAGGTGATTCTTGGCGGTGACCGTAAACATTTCATTCGCAGATGTCACATCTGAGGGAAAGTGCGACAGATGTGAACACGGATGTTCCAGGTATCGTGCTTCTTGGTTTGATTAGTAGCATTCCGCCGATTTTGCCCCAGGCAGAAACGCCGCAAAACCAGCCTGTCGGCACCCGGGGTACCTAAAAACTCATCCAGACTCTCCCGGACATGATTTCTAGTATTTAGACAATGCCCTTCTCTCCACAAGGATAGGAACACACGCTAGTCTGATATAAAAGGGGAAACCTGTTTTTCCCTTTTGCAAGATTGAACAAAAAGCCAAATTGTTACCATTCAGCTGATGAGGTCGTAACCTTTTGTCCGTAAGCATGCTGAGCAGCCCCACTTTGTTTTTTTCACCCTTTGTGATTTGACAAATATCATAGCATTTTATAAAATAAACTTGTAGAAATTCTTTAGAGAATAATTATGCCAAGACAGAAAAGTTACACTTGGGAGCAGATTGACGAGGCACAAAGACTTCGTAGGCAGGGATTTTCATTCTCAAAAATTGCCGAAGATATTGGTATGAGGGAGAGTTCAGTGATCGCCTACACCCGCACTGTAAAGCCCGGGGGCAATCATATTGAACGCAGAAGAATTGAGGACATTTTGGCAGTGCTTAAGCCTGGGCAGCTATTTATGGAGTTACCACTGCCATCTGGGCTGCTTAGCCTTTGGGATGAGGAAATAGCATCGCAAAATGTGAAGGCAAAACGTGATTAAGATGAGTTATCGCGGAGTTAGCCACTTCGTTAGAGACGGAGAGATGAGAAAAGTCTCCATAGCTAATTCAGATAAATGGAGGATTAGACTATGGAGACAAAAGACGTTCTTCGCCAGGTAAGCGATGTACTCGCTAGCGAAGCGTATAGACAGCGAGGTAGCAAGGCACAGCAAGCTCTTCAGGAAGCCGTAGAAGGCTCAACTCTACTCTCCCCCGAAGAACGCATAATAGGCATTCATGCTATCCCTAAGTTTATTCATGATTATGTTTCTTACGCTCATTCTCGAACCAGCGCCCCCATCCTATACCATATAGGAGTTTCACTTTCGCTATTATCAGTGATAGTTAGCAGGTATGCGAGGATACCGTTTGCTCACAAAAGAATCTTCCCCAATATCTGGTTGCTGTTGCTTGGTATCACCAGAATGTTCAAGAAGACAACCAGCATTGATATAGGGCTCGAACTACTTTTAGCTGTCTTACCCGACTGTATTTATTCTCAAGAGCATTCGCCCGAAGCACTAATTGAGGAGATGGCAACAAACGCACAAAAAGCATTGATTAGGGATGAGTTCTCAGGCTTTCTGGCGAATATGAAGCGCAGCTACTCTGAAGGACATAAGGAATTTCTGATGAATATGTATGACTGCCCCGATAGCTACACACGTAAGTTGAGGAAAGAAGAGCTTCCATTGAAAAAGGTGTATTTGCCGTTGCTATCAGGAACAACGACAAACCGATTTATCTCAAACTTAACCTCAGACGACTGGGAGAATGGATTTTTAGCTAGGTTCTTATTCATCCTTCCCGAAGAACTACCACCTTATAGAGATGCCACTTTCATCAAAGATGAGCACCTGGAGCAGAGGCAACGGTTAATTGAGGAATTGAGGGGAATTAAAGATATGGTAAGAATAAGAGGGCGCGATATTTTCATGACCGGCGATGCACTGAAGCGCTACAACCTCTATTGCTCTAACTTAGAAAAGGAAATTCAAAGTGATGCTGACCGTATTCCATTGAGTGGAAGTTATTCAGAACTTGAAGTATACGCTGCTAAGATTGCTTCATTGATGGAGATAGCCAATGCTTACTGTGAGAGCAGGCTGGCAGATGTGGACAAGTTATTTATCTCCGACTCTACGTTGTTGTCTGCTCTGGTTTTAACTGAGATATTTAAGGAGCAGGTGAGGAGGTTGCTCATGGCGCAAAGATGTGAAATTAGCCAATCGGAAAGGAAAGTGGTGGAGAATATCGTCTTGAAATACCCGGGAATAAGCTACAGCGACTTGCTCCACAGGTCTCACCTGAGGGCAGAGAGGTTAAAAACGATTATAGACATTTTGAAAGTGGAGGAAGTAATTAGTCAGGTAGGGGGGAACTTCTACCATGCCTAGAATTCATGTGAATTCACAATTCATTTTTTTCACATTTTTTTATTCACAAGAGTTAACTCATATTTGGGAGTGCCAGAAAATGCAGTTTGTGAATAATGTGAATTGTGAATTTTGTGAATTGAAGTTAAAAACGGTAAAGAAACCAAATCAGATGGAAGACTTAATAAGCTGGACAAGAAAACTGTCAGAAATGTATCAGAAAGAACTGTGTAATCTCAAAAAATCTATCAGGAATATCTATGCAACAGTAGGAAATCTATCAGAAATGCATAAGGAAAAGCCAAAAATTTTGTCAGAAATAGGAGGCAATTGTGGCATTAACCACAGAGCAGATAGATTTGATTAAAGATTTATTGCAACAGGGTGAGACCAAAACTCATATAGCAGACATTGTTGGTTGCTCATCAACAACTATAGCTCAATATGTCAAAAAATTTGAAGAAGCAGAGGCGAAGAAGAAACCGTCATTTTATGGCAAAGAAAGCGTAGACGAGAAGATTGAATTGTTGAAGGAGATATTGGACAGAGTGCATCAGCTAAGTTACCAGTTAAATAGCTTGCCATATTTCATAGATGAGAGACTAAAAAAGACCGAAGATGCCATTGTTGCGTCTTTGGCTATCGCTGAGAATAGCATTGAAAGAAAAATAAGGAGATAACTATGCCAATTAATTTTTCAACTGTTGGAGAAGTAACGTTCGAGCACCACGAAGATAGAATTAACCAGCTACTGCAAGATGGCTGGATAATGCTTCGTGAGCCATGTGTTGGTTTGCGGAGAGTGGAGCGGAATGAGGATGGCAAAATGTATCTGATTGATATTCCTTTTCGGGAGGTAGTTTTAGGCAGGAAACGAACGAAGCAAGAAATAGATGCTATGCGGAGGCAAATCATTGAGGATTATAGGACTCCGCCAAAGGATGAAGTAAATGAGTGAAGAGCTAAAGTTGAGTGATACCACGGCCAAATTTGTGAATGAACTGGCAAAACAGGCTGGCAAGAGTCCGCAGGAAATCCACGATGCTCTACTTTACGAAGGATTAAGGAGCTTGGATGGACAAAACCCGAACACCCAGGGTGTGTTCAGTGAACACACCCATATTGGTCAAGTTTGGCTAAAGATGAAGAATTTGGGAAATAAGACAGAAATTATGTTCAGGCCTCCTGGAGCCCCACCACTGAGTTCAATTCCAGAGATACTGAAAAGGAGAAGATAGTGGCGAACGACTTCATAAAGACAATGCAAGATTTCGAGGAGAGTGTAGTGAAAGCCGGCTTGCCTGAGCCACCAAAGCTCTCACAGTTTCTGCATAGAGAGTTCGTGTATCCAGAAGCAGTAGAAGAAGACAGAGAAGATTCAGTTAAAACTGTTGATAGGTTGGAGATTACGCCACAGACAAAACCAGGTTGGTATCGCGTGGCTGGCAAACAGTTTTACTTATCCCAAGCTGATATTCCTACGACAACACCTATCGAAGCTGGTAAAAAGCGAGGAACAGTGAAACCACCAGAAAGTAAGCTCAGATGGGTGATGATACCGCCTTTCCAAGGGCCACCAGAACCAGAGAGAACAGTTATTACTGGCTTCAAGTCCCTCGATATGAGTAAACTCCCCAGACACAGTTTGCCATCTGGTCGAAATGGCAAGGGAGTTGTTGATTAGTCGAAGTCATGGGCTACTCCACTTTCAAGGAGATGATTGACTTCCAATTTGTTTTACCTCCTGGAGGATGGGGCTGCTTCAAAAAGTAGCCCCACCTTTACTATCTGGGACTTGAGATGAACGAAAGAAAAACAGTCAATAACATTGAAAATGTTAAGGTAACAGTAACAATAACTGTACTGTAGTGATACAGATAGCCGTAATAGACCGAATAAAGATGAGGCGGTGAGCACACGCAATCACCACCAAGGTAAAATCATAGATGGCAATAGCAAGTAGAGAAAAAAGAGCTACAGGCTATCCGTGGATAACTAGAGAAATCCATGATGCGTTCATTCAAGCTGGAGATGCTGGGATATGCATTGCTGACTTGTATCGCAAGCTAAAAGAAAAAGGAAGCAGAGCAAGCTATCAAACAGTCTATCGGTTCTTCTACTGCTTAAGGCAAATGGAGTTAATAGAATTAGCTGGAACTGAGCCAGCAAAGATGGAGCAATCATTCGATAAGAGATTATACCGTATAGTGGAAGGAAAGGCAGACGCCCCGGAGTGGAAAACCTATCCGATGATTGCCTTGTATCCATCAGCAAGGCTTGGTGCGGCAAGGTATATGCCTGGAACATCGCAAGGAAGAGCAAAAGAATATGCCAAAGATTAACCACATCCATCCTGAATATTTAACTGAAGAGCAAGTTCTAAACATAGCTAAACATTGCTTAACTAAGGAAGATGCTATGTTAGTTAAGCTATTGTTCTACACTGGAGCAAGGATTTCTGAAATTTTGGCAGTAAAGCCAATGGACATTGATTTCGATAAGGCAACAGTAAAGCTACCAGCATTAAAGAGAAGTCGAGTCGTAAGGAGAAAAAAAGTGGTAATAAAGAGAAAACCACCAACTTATAAGTTTGCTGTGATACCAGATTACTTCTTGCCAGAATTGCGGGAGTTTATCAAAGGGAAACCGGAAGATAGGAAGCTATTTAATATTAGCAGACAGTTAGCTTATGCTCGAATAAGGATTGCTGCTATTAAGGCAGGAATAAAGGGAGTTTATTGCCACTTACTGCGGGACTCACTGGCTACAAATTGGGCGTTGAGGGGTGGATCTTTAACCATACTGCAGAGACAACTCGGGCACGCGTCCTTATCCACCACGACAGATAGATATATTAGATATTCCACTGCCGACATCAAGGAGGAAGTGGCAAAAGTTTTTAAGTAAAGATGGTGCAAGTGGGTTACTTAAGAGCTGCCTACAAGGTATTGCGGACAAGAATCAAGTAATCAGGCTCACGAAGCATCTGGCAACTGTGCTAAAATAGTAAAGGGTAGATAATATGATAAGTGTTAGATTCGGGCCACTCCAGCTTCAAATCACTGCATCCAAGTTGGGGAGAATTATCTCTTGGCCATTCAGGCAACTTGCTGGTACCCCAGCCCTTAGTCGGGAAGTTCATGAAGTTAATCAGAAAATCGACCTAGCTCGCGTTCACATTTCTGCTATGACAGAGATTTTCTATGTGGTTGTCGCGGATCTTATGGATAAGTGGCCACCTGAGAAACGTGAGAAGGCTTTGAGAGCAATAGCTAACTTTACTATCGTAGATAGAGGTCTTGACAGTATTAAATTGCAAGGCAACCCTTTCACACCGGACGAGATACAACGTTTGCGTTTATACACCCAGTGGGCTCAAGAGGGCAGTTTTTTCACGCCTGAGGATGCGTTGGACTATAGGCAGCTTTCAGAGCGTGCCGCTCGTGAATATGGCGACCGAGACTGGGTTACTGAATTGCTGAAAATTGGCGTATTTATCTTTGCTATCTACGGGCTAAGTCAGTTGTTCAAGAAGAAAGACTGAAATAGGAAACAAAGCTGTCTGGTTGCCCGCAATAGTACAGATTAGTCTCCGGAAAAATCTCTTAGCTTAAAATCCAGTATTTTATAGGTAATTTAAGTAAGAGAAAAAGTGAGATAACAAAAACATGTTATTGTTTCAAAATTTGCATTTTGAAAAAACACATGTTAACATTTGTTTATGCAAAAATATGCTTTGATTCGAGTGTCGGAAGACACCAAAAGGAAGTTGGATGAATTCCGAACACATGGGCAATCCTACAATGGATTGCTATGGGAGCTACTCGAACTAGCGGAGAAGGCTGGCTTTGGAAAGGCAGCAGCCCGACTTGGTTTGTTGAAGCCGACGGAAGGCCCGCCGCTCCCAAAGAAGACAGGCAGGAGGTGGAAGGAGAAGAAGTAGGATAATAAACCGAGCCATGTCTTTTAGCAGAAGACATGGCTCACAGGATGAATTCAACGGTGGTCGAACCCAATCCCATTCGTATTTTAAGGGATTGGTGAAGAAAAATCAAACAAGGAAGGAGGTGAGAAATGTTTGAGTTGAAGGGCGGCAAAATAATCTTCAAGCCAGACAACGAGAAGGCTGCCAAGGCTGGTGGTCGTAGCTTCACCATCAGGGTTGATGGTGAGCGGTTAGCAAAGTTGCAGGCCATACTCACCCGCACTGGTTGGAAGAATCCGACAAAGGCAACTGCCAGCGACGCTAGCAAGTGGTATCAGCAGCAGGCAGCTTTGAAGGAAATCACCCTCAAACTCCTAGATTTCGCCCTCGCAGAACACACTGCGAAATAGAGCAGGCTAGGAAGCAAGCCCGGTGGGAGAAATCCTGCCTAGGCTTGTTTCTTATGTTAAAGAGAGGGTCTGAGGCGAATGGAAGAAATGGTAAAGCGAGCACGGGATATAGCCATTGAGAACTTGAAGGAAGATGGCTATGTTGCCCCAGTCCTGCTTGTTGAAGGAAAGAAAGGCGACGCCATCGTATCCTTGCAACTCAAAGATAAGGAAGCAGAAATGAGATTTGCAGGAAAGAAGTTAGCTCACTTATCTCCTACGGCTATTACTCTTGTCTCAGAGGCATGGATGGCAAAGAGGATGCCGCCAGAAGGCAAGAAAATCCACGATATGCCGGATAAGCAGGAGTGTATCTCCATTGTTAGTCAGAAAATCAACGGTGAAAGCCAATGTTGTTTTGTTCCTTTTACAAAGGTGGGCAAAGAGATAGTGCTTGGCGAGACGGAATGGCTGCCAGAAGGTGGAGTAGTAGAGGCGAATATATTGAAGCCATTTTGGGAAGCCGCAAAGAAAGGGAGTGAATGATGTTCTGTCCTAGACATGGATGTGAACTGCAATACATCAAGACTCAGCCCGATGTGGCGGCGTCACACGACATCTATTACTGCGAGCAATGCCGGGCTGAGTGGGAATGGACGGAGTTCAGTGATGGCAAGGTGATTATGGCTACTGGTGGAGAAGAATTAAAGAAAGGGGGTGACTTATGAAGATAGTAGTCACGTTGGAGCTTCCCGAAGAGCTAAAGCAGTTGCTCCAGAAGCTGAGTGAAGATGTTGAAATCAAACTCACGACCGCAAAGCCAAAGCAGAAGGAGGAATAAGAACAACGGGTGGGTAGGGAGGGCATCTTAAGGTTACAGACTGGAGGTGAGTTATGTTTGAAAATCTACCGCAGTTGTCACAAGCTGTACGGGAAGCCATTACGCAAGATGCACACCAATTCGCCGAGCTTGAGCCAGCAGAGGAGCTATCACAAGTTGAGGCTGAGCTTGAGGAACTGAGGTCGGTCAACCTTTGGATAGCCAATGCCATTGACGCTATCATCTATCCGTTTCGGGACATTGAGGAGGACTTGGCTGATAAGGACGAGGAGGTCAGGCAGTTTTGGCAGAGTGTTGGCCCAGGGACTAAGGCTTTGATTGTGGAGGGAGTGCTAATGTTGCTTCGGATGATTGACCGGGAACTATGGGTCAAGAATATGGAACGCTGCTCTAAAACACAATGAGAATGGAGGTAAAACTAAAGTGAAAAGGGTTAGCGGAGATTACATTGCTAACACTGAAGGCAAGTGCAAGGTTTGCAGTCGTAGAATTTTCCCGGGGATGTATGTGTTCAATGTAGAGCTACGAGGTGGGAAGCGAGGAGTTGCCCACTCATTGTGCGAAAAGAAACTGAGCAAAAACTGAAGAAAGGAAAGTAACAATCATGGAAAAACTACTCTCGCAAGAAAATCTTGAGCTTATAAGTAAGGTTGCTGCGGTTAGTGAGGATGACGACATAGAAGTAGAGTTTGGTAAGCCCTGCAAGTGTTTGGGGTCTATGTTCTATCGTCTTTGGGTATGGGAATGCCCCGAATATGTCGTAATTACCTTTGACGAAGGTAATGGGCAATGCCACGTGGTTCAAGTTTTCAGGAAGGAATGGTTGTGAAGTTTGAATTGGGTCAGCTAGTATGGACGAGGAGAGTAAACGATAAAGTAGCGGAAGATGAGGAGTTTGCTAAGTTCGTAGACGTATCACTGAAAAGACATATCAGAGGTGATTGGGGAGATGTTAAAGACAAGGCAGAGAATGAGCTATCACTTAGAGAAGGATTTAGGCTCGTCTCAGTTTATGAAAAGGAAGGATTGCCAAAGATTATGAAAAAGATTTGGATTATAACCGAAGCTGACAGGTCAGCGACAACTATATTGTTTCCAGAGGAGTATTGAAGCACAAATTGACAATGAAAGCCAGGCGTGAACCTGAGAAAGTAAAGCAGATACAGAAGTGGTATGAGGAAGGTAAGATAAAGAAGCTATCAGCCAACTGCTTCTCCGTGCCATGTGAGGCATTCGTTATGGGTATAACACCAACACTGGTTGCCGAGGTATTAAAAAAGAAATGAGCGAACATACTGAAGTTAAGGTGGAGAAGCTGCCAATGTGTGACTTCTGCCGGTATGAAGATGGAGTTGAGAATCCTGCTCTCTACGATGGCCGGACAGTCAAGGGCAGGTGGTCATATATGTGCCAAAAACACTTTCAGAAATACGGCACTGGGCTAGGAACAGGCAGGGGGCAAAGGCTAGTACTTGAGAAAGGAGAGTGAACCATGCCAAAGAAAGCAGAGATAAAGTAAGGAAATTGGTAGTATAATCAAATAAAGGAGGTAAGAAATGAAAAAGGTCTTGGTTGTTTTGCTGCTGGCAGTAAGCTTTCTGGCGGCGTGCATAACTCCGTTGCCTGCTGAGTTTAAGCTTTCTGGCATGACCATTTCGCCAGCATCACCGGTTGTTAATAGCACTGTCACCATCTCTGCCACTATCGCCAATGTGGGTGGACAATCGAGTAATTGTGTTGTTAACCTAACCATCGATGACTACACTGATAGCAAGTCTGTCGGCCCATTAGCTGAAGGTGAAAGCGCTAGTGTGAGCTTCACTTATGTTGCAACAACTGAAGGCAGCTATACTGTGACTATCGCAACACTTAATGATACTGCAACAAAGAGCTTTACCGTGAAGAGTAGGGGTGAGCAAGGCAACGAAATGCTATCAGTCTGGACTGCTGGTGATAGCTGGGTGTATGACTGCTCTTATGAAAATCCCGAAGGGACCTTGAAACAGGGGGATGTTGAGTTAACTGTCACTGTTACTGGTGAAGAGTCAGTTGGTGGAGAAGCTAGTTACCATCTCAATGGGACCTTCGTTCCCCAGGCAGCCCGTGATTCTACTACCGCCGGAATGGTGCTAGTGCTACATATCGGTCAGGCTGATATATTTAACAGCAAAGCCAATATGCAGTTCCTAAAACAGTGTTCAGCCATCAAAGAGCTTCCTGGGTTACCAGCCTGCATTATGTGGGCTTATACCCCAGCCCTAAGCTGGCCCCTTGAAGGCACCTGGAACTTTACAAAGCACACCGTAGCTGGCGGCGGTATGGTTGATGAGACCGTTAACAGGCAGGGTAAGGTGCTCGGTTTAGAAAGTATTACGGTGCCTGCGGGAACATTCAGCTGCTATCATATAGTGGAATATGACCCCGCAAGTCCCGATACCTATACCTACGAGCACTGGTTCAACACAACTGTGGTGAAATCGGATGTGAAGATGATAGACCGCGATACCTGGGATGGTGCGGAGACCAGGGTGCTTAAATCCTACTCTGTTAAGGAAACTAGAACCTTAACAGTAGTTTTAGTTAGCTAACTCAAAATGAGAAAAGGAGGTGGATATGAGGTATAAGGTTTTAATGGTTCTTGTGGTTGTTGCTCTAACGATGACTTCGGTTTTATTCGGTTGCAATGAAGCAAACAAGTTGGTGATTCCTTCGTCTTTGACGCCAGTTGAGGTCTTCAAAGAAGTAGCCATCACCGACTCGTATTCTGAGATTCTTCCACTCTTCGACAAGGAATGGGTGGCGGGAGATATAGACCCCTATATTACGCTACCGGGAGCTGGTGAAGAGCAATTCATTGAGGGTTATGGTGCTGCTGTTCCAGAGGTTACGTATACTATGAGGGATGGGAAGCGGGCAGGTTGGGGATATACTAGATTGGTAATAGAGGTCTTCATCCTTAAGTTTGAAAACCCAGAATCTGCTGAAAGAAGTTTCATTAACATTAGTGAGACAAATGGGTTTCAGAACCTAACGTATGAGGGTATCACTTTAAAGAATGGCACTTACACTCTTCCTTGGTGGCAAGAGGAAAGTGAAGGTGATTACTGGGATAACTTTACCATGCCATGCTATCTAATCCACTCTGGCTGTTTCGTTATCTACTACTATGGTCGAGAAGACGTTCTTAGCGACATGTTAGACAGGATTATTGCTACATTTGGAGTAAAAGAATAAGGAGGTTGACATGAAAAAGTACATGATGGTTGCAGTATTTGGGATAATAGCTCTAGTTTTGACCTTTTTCCTAATGCCGGCGGTAACTACAGCTCCAAGCAGCGTGGCGGAAGCGGAAGCTGATAGTGATATGTCTGTCGGCACAGAAGTTGTGCTTAGTAACAGTACAGTGGCAACCTATCTCGGCAAGACATCGGAAGGCAACTATAAGTGGCAGGCGACTGTTGATGCGCCGAAATATCTTGACGACCTAACCACACCTATTGACTGTCGCTGGGAATACGATGCCGAGAAAGCTGAGTGGAATACTTGTGCTAACCTGTTCAATGCTACTGCTAAAGGCTCAAAGATAACGGTCTGGTATGAAGACAAGAAGCTGTCTTGGCAACCTGATGTTTGGATTGGTGATAAGAAGCTAAAGGCTAGCACTGAACAACTGCTAATCAACGACCCTATCAACGAGAACTACTTTGGGAATACTCTACAGTGGGACTACGAAGGCATTATCCGTAATGTCCGCATTATTGAGGGTATGCTTATTGAGTACTATACCATCAGCCAATTGCCTACTGGCGATATAGTTATCAATTCGCATACTGAAAAGGATGCTGGCTTCGTATGGACTAGACCCGCTTCCGCTTGGGACAATGAAAGTAAGCCAGTTGACCTTATAGTAGATGGGGATGATATAACCTTAGCATTAGAGGTTATGAAGAATGCTACTCTCCCTATAACTATTGACCCAGATACTCCCTTTACTACAAGTGCGAGCGATGGCTGCCTTCAATTCTGGCCTGCCGTCAGCTATTCGGTAGCTCGTGGAGCGACCGAAGCCAGTGGGCCACCTGAGACTTCCATTGACTGTTTCGACATTGGGCAGCTCAAGGAGGAAGATCACTATTACATTGCGAGAGCATTTGTGTATTTTGATACGGCATCCCTTCCTGAAGGCATAACCATTACCAGTGTCACGCTGAAGCTGTTTGGTAAAGTTGACTTTAGCGACCAGGATTTCTATATACAGATACAAAATGGTATGCCTACCTACCCGCATGATCCAATGACACAAACAGATTACGATAAGAACCACTACTCAGGAAATGGTGGGCAACTTGCCACCACGAACTTTATTGTGGGAAGTTACAATGAAATTACACTCACCAGCGAGGGCAGAAGCTGGATAAACACAGCGGGCTGGACAAAGTTTTGTCTCAGAAGTAGTCGTGATATAAATCCTTTTAATGAGCCTACTGGTTGGGAAGTGGTTGGAGTTTACTCTTACGAGAAGGGTGCAAACTATTACCCTGAACTGGTAGTTACTTATGAGGAACCACCACTTTCACTGTTGGAGCAATATGCTCCGGTCCTATATCTTCACCCTAACGAAGATTACTACAACGACCCAATTAACAGTATGCTGAATGAATCGGACCTGATGTTGTTGGAGCTTAATGGATACAGAGACCATATTCAGGACGGACCTATAGGCGAGTCGGAGTTACCTGGCTCAAGTGCGGTTGGCGTATATTACCTAGATATGTGGAATGCAACACCTGCTCCTTTTGGAGAGTCCTGGAAGGCGGAGAAACCCGACCCAGCCAGGTTTACGGGTTACCCACTTACTGTCTATGGTAGACAGGTTGATAAAACCTACGGAGGTCACAATTACATTGTTCTCCAGTACTGGTTCTTCTATCCCTATAACGATTGGCATAACTGCCACGAAGGGGATATGGAAAGGATACAAATCATCCTCGATAAGGCTACGGGAACGCCAATAAATGTGACCTTTGGTCAGCACTGGGGTGGAAAGACTGTGCCTTGGAATGGCGGTGTCAGTTTTATTGAAGGAACACATCCCAAAGTCTTTGTTGCTCAGGGCAGCCATGCCAGCTACCCGACCGATGGCGACCATCCTGTGGGACCTTGTACTGATGAGACTTCAAGCACAGGACTGGTTTCGTTCCCTACTGGTTATGTAAATGAGTATGATATACCAACCGGTAATAAGAAGGGTTATACGCTCACTGATATAAGTGGTGAGCCATCCTGGGTTAAGTGGTCGGGGATATGGGGTTTCTACTTCCCTGAGTTCTGGGGACAGATTGGTCAATCTGGTCCTCCTAGCCCAGCAAACTTAAAGGTAAATCACATAAATGTTTGGAACGACCCTATAGCGTGGGCTAATAGTCCAGGTTCCCCTTGGATTATAGGACAAGCCACCGGCCCAGTGCGGTTGCATGCTTATGACAGTAATGGTAACCATACGGGGTTGAATGAAACTGGAGCGATAGAGACAGAAATACCGGGCACCTATTTCTATGTTCCCGCCGGCAACCAGAGTGAGGCAGAGCTGATGTGGATTTACACCGAGGAGAACTTGACTTTCACCCTTGAAGCAACTGGGGCAGGAGAATCCAACTTTAGTTTTGCTAGATGCGTTGGTGGTGAAATTACCACAAATTATAGTCACATAAACGTTAAAACTGAAGATACCACTGCTAAGGTGGACACTGGCGGAGGAAACACGCTACTCTTGATGGAGATGGACTTCGATAGCAATGGTGTGACGGATGAGTATAAATTCCCCGATTCAAATAGCACTCTGAAGGGGCAGGTCAGTTTCGCAGGAAGAGGCACTCCTCCCAATGATAGGTGGATAGAGCCATTCAATGTAACGCTCTTCGAGCCTGGTAATCTCAGCAATGTGCTATGGACAGGAGTTGCGACTACTAACAATACCGGGGTGTTCACCATTGATAACATTCCCTCTAACACCACCTATGATATTGGAATTAAGAACTGGACTTGCTTGAGTGAACTGGTGACTAACGTAACGGTAGGTGTTAATGAGACTGTTGTGGTTGATTTTGGTATCCCTCGTGAGGGAGACACCGATAACGATGACCAGGTTAAGCTTATCGACTTCAACAGGATACTGACTAGCTACGGAGCAAAGCCTGGTGACCCTAATTGGAATCCGATGTACGACTTCAACCGCAGTGGAAGAATAGACACTGCCGATTTCAACCTGGTGCTTACTAACTATGGAGGCAAGGGGGATGCCTATGGATATTTTTAAGGCTATGGAGTCGGTTCACTCTTGGCAGTATCCGTCGTGATGTCGGGGCAAATAACGAGAGGGAATGGCGAAGCATGGATAGAGCGGAGGTATGGCCGAGATGATATTACCAACGACACGTTAGACAGGATTATTGTTGCATTTGGAGTAAAGGAATATTAATGGATGAGAAAGAAGCACAACGTGATTTGAAAAGCTATCGTAGTTCGGCGACTGAATTCCAGAAATTCATAGAAGAGTATAAGGCTATGCTTGATAAACAACCAAAGATTGAAGCGGAGCTTATAGTGAGTGGAGATTACCATAAGGCAGCAAGCCACTTGGTTGCTAAAATCCTTGCCACGGCTAGAGAGCAAGATATAGAAAAGGAAAACCTACAATGCCCAAGGATGCTAACCGAACAACAATGGACAAAAATCCTTAAAGAGCACTACAGCCCGTTTGGAGTTGTGGAAGAAGTGATTTTGCCGTTAATCATGTATGGGCTTGAGGACTATGAGCGACTCTTCATAGAAAATTGCTGGAAACTGCCAAAATGGATGCGCCCAAATTGGCTAAAAGAAATGGAGGTCAAACATGAAGGCAGCATTGCATAGCAGGTTTGGGACTTGACAAAAACCGATTATTATGCGAAGATTTTACCTAGGGAGCGCCCACAAGCTATCCTGAAGGGCTATCAGATAGCCCTCAGCGTGGGCGGAGGAAACCCCACTTCGAGAGAGGTTAAAGATAACCTCCACGGGGAATTTACCTGTGGAGGTTATTTTTATGTCGAAGATGCCAGAAATGCCAGACAATGAGCCGACCAAGGAAGATTTAGCCTTTGATTACTGCGTTAGAACGAGGCTATTCTTTGAGATGCCACCAAGCGAGCCAATAGTAGAAACTGATAGTCCTAATTTGAGCTCATGGCGAGCCCTATGGAATTGGCTACTGGGAGAAGGAGGCTAACAGTGGAGAATAAAATAGCAGCAATTTGGGCTAGAGTAAGTAGCCTTGGGCAAGCGGAAATATCACCGGAAGGCCAGGTCGAAAGGGTCAAAGCTAAGCTCGAAAATCTAGGCTACACTGCACAATACACATTCAAGGTAGTCTGGACATCAACGGATTTAGCACCTTGCCCTGAGTTTCAGCAGTTAAGAAGGTTAATACAAGAGAAGAAAATCCAAGCCGTCGGTATGTTAGACAGGGACAGGATCGAAGCTCATGGTCTTCAAAGGCTAAATTTCTTGGCAGACTGTAAAGAGAAGGGAGTGGAACCTATTGTTTATCAGGGAGTTCCATTCTTGGATGGCCCAGAAGGGCAACTTGTAGAATTAGCTTTGGCACTAGCGAAAGAAAAGCAGGTTGAGAGAGCACAAACTGGAGCCAAACAAGGGTTAAGCGACAGAGCTAAGCTGAAAAACCTACCGCCAACAACGACCAAAGCCTATGGCTACGAGTGGCAAGATGGCAAGTTTATTCCAGATGAGAATTGTGATAATGCTTACCTGATTTGGGAGTTAGCTCTTCAAGGGAGGATGCTAAAGTCAATCTGCAGGGAGTTATTCTCTAGAGGCATCCCAACATCAATGGGAAAAGTATTTTGGCAAGCATCAAGCGTAAGAGCAATACTTGCCAATCCCATCTATGCTGGTAGGATTGGCACTTTGCGATATGAGAAGGTTGAGCCAAAGCATCGCAGGAAGAACACATTCGGTAAAACCAGCTTTACAGTCAAACCAATAGAGCAGTGGCACTTCCTAGATGGCTTAGTCGAGCAGCCAATAGTTACCTGGGAGCAATATCTGGCAGTTCAGGAAAGGCTAAAGCGGAACAAGCGGTATTACGGTGGGAATCGCAAACGCAATTACCTGCTGAGGGGTCTAATTCAGTGTCAGGTTTGTGGCAGAAAGTATTTCGGAGTGCAGGGGACTAGGCAACGGCCAGTTTATGTGTGCTCAGCAGCATGGGGACAAACTTATGGAAAGCGATGTCCATCAAAGTCAATCCCTTGCTCAAAGATTGAGGAAGATGTTAAAGCCAAAGTCAGGAATTTCTTGGAAGATCCGGGCATTTATCTTGGCGAGATTGATGGCAGATGCGAAATAACGGAAAAGACCGTAGCTGATATTGAGCGAGCTATCAACGACAATGAGAAGGAATATCAGAAAACGATTGAGGACGAGAGATATGCGCTCAAGATGTTGACGGAGGTGGCTTTTGGGCAAGAGCAGGTTTTAATCCAAGCGAGGAGGATTTGGCTTGAGAAAGAGAATCAGGAACTGCGGATAAAGCTGGCTAATCTCCAGAAATTTAGCATTAGTCAGGAAATGATGGAAAAGATGAAGGAAAGCTTACAGGAAAGATTGGATAGAGCTACTGATGACGACTGGCGTTTCATTCTTGAGTCGCTCAATACTAAAGTCATGGCGTTCTCCGATAGAACTTCTGATATTGAAATCAATATACCTACATTGGTTGATAACAAAATCAGTTGTTGTATTTTTCCTTTGCGACGTCCTGGGATTCATCGATTTCTAACAGGATATCAGCGGTATGCCCCACCACTGAAGATGATTCCTCCGCCGATAAGAATATTGCCTTAGCTTCACCTAGCTGAATGATGTATCCCATTTGTGAGCGGTATAGTCCATCGAAGCCAAAGTCATCAAGCCTGTCCTTTAACCTGGCCATGGAGATTATCGTCTGGGGCTTAAAGGTAGGGGAGCATT